>Ga0070671_100002958_pt1 | contig 13215 bp, 10 predicted proteins | sample KBSS73metaG_FD_65341 | JGI IMG/M metagenome (GOLD analysis project Ga0070671, IMG submission 65341) | Switchgrass rhizosphere microbial communities from Kellogg Biological Station, Michigan, USA - KBS S7-3 metaG | ecosystem: Host-associated > Plants > Roots > Rhizosphere > Soil ...
GCCGACCCGCGGCGAGGTGCCGCTCGGGGTCGCCGCGCTGACCGGGGTGGCGGGCGTGGTCTCGGCCGGCATCGTCCTGGTCAGCCTCGACGCGCTGGTGTTCAACCACGCCGCCTTCTTCGGCTTCGACCTGCCGGTGACCGAGACGTTTCCGGTGCTCGCCGTGCACCCCGGGCCGGGGCTGCTGCTCGGCCTGCTCGGCCTGTTCCTGCAGGCGGCCGGCGGCTGGGCCTCGGTCCGCCACCGCACCGCCCTGCTCACCCCACGCCGCCGCCCCGCTGTCGCCCAGCCTTGGCCGCCGGCCGTGCCCTCGCCCGAATCCTGGCCGGTCGACAGGCCGCTCCCCGCCATCCCCCGGCCCCCGACCGCCGCCGCCGATCCCTGGCCGGTGCGAACGCCGTCGCCCGCCACGCCCCGGCCGGCCGCGACCGCCGACCGCTGGCCCGCCGCGACGCCTCCGGTCGCCGGTCCGGGGCCGGCCGCGATGGCCCCGGCCGCCGACCGCTGGCCGGCGGCGACATTTCCGGTCGCCGATCCGGGGCCGGCCGCGTCGTCTGCGGTCGGTCCGCAGCGTGCCGGGGCTTCGCCTGGCACGCCCCACGCGCTCAGTCAGCCGCCGGCGGCCGCACCGCTAGGGCGGGCCTGGGACGGCCCCGTCCCGCCGTCGGCTCAGGCGCCGCAGCCGGAGGTGAGGGAGGCCGTCCGGGACCGGTCCCGGCAGCCGGGCGTGGGGCGCGAGCCGGGGTGGGAGCCGGTGGCGTTCGGGCAGGGGGCTCCGCCGCCGCGGCGGCACCGCCGGCGCGCGGAGTGAGCCAGAAAACATCGCCGACTTATATAAGCCGCTGATATAGTTGACCGTGTGATCACGGAGACCAAACCCGGTCTGGACGAGCTCGCCGGCTGCCTGGAGCGGCTGGTCGGCTGGCTGCGGCGCAGCACCCCGATTCCCGGCTACAGCGTGACCAGCCGGCTCACGCTCAGCCGCCTGGAGGGCGACGGCCCGGCCCGCATCTCCGACCTGGCCCGGCTCGAGGGCGTCACCCAGCCGGCCATGACCGGCCTGGTCAACCGGCTCGAGGGTGAGGGGCTGGTGACCCGCTCGGCCGACCCGACCGACGCGAGGGCCGCCCTCGTCACGATCACCGCCGCCGGCCGCGAGTTCGTCGAGGCCCGCCGGGCCGAGCGGGTCCGGGTGCTCTCGGCCCGGATCGAGCGGCTGCCGGACGCCGACCGCGCGGCGATCCTCGCCGCCCTGCCGGCCCTCGACCGGCTCTCGAAACTGCCCGACCCCGCCTGACCCCCGGCCGGGCTGTCCTGCACCCGCCGCGTACGACCTTGGAGAACCCCGTCCCGATGTCGGCACACACCACCTCTGTCAGCCCGTTCCGCCAGCCGCGCGCCGTCTATGCCGTCGCCTTCGCCTGCGTGGTGTCCTTCATGGGCATCGGCCTGGTCGACCCGATCCTGCCGGCGCTGGCCGACCAGCTGCACGCGTCCCGGGCCCAGGTCTCGCTGCTGTTCACCAGCTATCTGGTGGTGACGGCGGTGGCGATGCTGATCACCGGTTGGGTGTCCAGTCGGATCGGCGCCAAGCGGACGCTCATCGTCGGGCTGTCGCTGATCGTCGCGTTCTCGCTGGCCGCGGCCAGCTCGGACACGATCAGCCAGATCGTCGGCTTCCGGGCCGGTTGGGGTCTGGGCAACGCGCTGTTCATCGCGACCTCGCTGGCGGTCATCGTCGCGTCGTCCAGCGGCGGGTTCGCCGGCGCGATCGTGCTCTACGAGACCGCGCTCGGTGTCGGCATCGCCGCCGGCCCGCTCGTCGGCGGCCTGCTCGGCAGCATCTCCTGGCGCGGTCCGTTCTACGGCGTCGCCGCGCTGATGGCGATCGCGCTGACCGCGACGCTGGTGCTGCTGCCGCCGACCCCGCGCCCGGCGCACCGCTCGTCGATCGCGGCGCCGATCCTCGCGCTCAAGCATCGCTCGCTGGCCACGATGGGCCTGACCGGGCTGTTCTACAACTGGGGCTTCTTCACGCTGCTGGCCTACTCGCCGTTCCTCATGGGCCTGGACGTGATCCAGCTCGGGCTGGTGTTCTGCGGTTGGGGCGTGCTGGTCGCGATCTTCGCTGTGTTCGGCGCGCCGCGGCTGCAGGCCCGCTTCGGCACCGCGCGGACCCTGTACGTGAACTTCGTGCTGCTGGCCGTCGACCTCGCGCTGATCGCCTCGTTCACCACCAACCGCACGGTCGTCATCGTGGCCGTGATCGTCGCCGGCATGTTCCTCGGCATCAACAACACGCTGGTCACCCAGGCGGTGATGATGGTCTCGCCGGTGGAGCGGCCGGTTGCCTCGGCGACGTACGGGTTCGTGCGGTTCATCGGCGGCGGCATCGCCCCGTACGCGGCCGGCAAGCTGGCCGAGCGGTTCACCGACTCGGTGCCGTTCTGGGTGGGCGCAGCGGCGATGCTGGTCGCGCTGGCGATCTTCGCCACCGGCCGCCGCATGATCGACGCCGCCGACGCCCGGATGGCCGCAGACGCGGTCGGCTCGGGCGCCGCCGCCGAGGAGCGGGAGCTCGAGGGCGCGGAGGGGCTCGAGTCGTTCGGTGGCGGCGAGACCGCCGAGGAGAGCTGGGAACCCGCCCGCTCCTGACCGCGGGACAACGGCCGGCGGCTCCCGAGGGAAGAGGGAGCCGCCGGCCGTTAGCTCGGCCGGACTGTGGGGGACGGCCGCGGCCGCTGCTCCGCGGCCGGCCCCCGGCTCAGCGGACCAGCCGCAGCGGCTGGTATTCCTCGAACCGGGCCGGCTCCGGGATCGTGACCCGCACCGGCGCGGGGACCGGCTCGTTGAGCAGCGTCCGGCAGGCGACGGTGAAGGCCCGCGGTGCGTTCACCGCGACCACCCCGGCCAGCCGGCCGTCCTCGACGTAGTCGGCGACCACGCCGGCCCGGGCGGTGTCCCGGCGGCGCGGCCGCAGCTCGGTCACGTGCACGTCGGCCTGGTCCGACAGCCGGCCGCAGACCTCGATGCGCAGCCCGTTCTGGTCGGACCAGAACCGCGGCAGCAGGCTCACCGGCGGCGCGTAGTCGCCGGCAAGCAGCGTCCGGGCGGCGGCTCGGCCCTGCTCCACCGCCATGATCCACTGGCCGACCCGGCGCGGCGCGTCGGTGCCGTGCCGCCGGTCCGGCCAGCGGGCCACCGACCCGGCCGCGACGACGCCGTCCAGCCCGGCCACCCGCAGCGACGCGTCGCAGAGCACGCCGTCGGACGTGTCGGCCGGGGTGTTCGCCAGCCAGTCGACGTCCGGCTTCTCGCCGGCGGTGACCACGACCAGGTCGGCCGACACGGTCTCGCCGGAGTCGAGCAGCAGCCGCCAGCCGGTGCGCCGGGGCTCCGCGTCGGCCACCTTCCGACCGAGCCGGAGGTCGATCCCGGAGGCGAGGTGCGCGGCGGTGATCAGCGCGCCGATCGGCTCGCCGACCGAGCGCGGCATGAGGAAGCGCTGCGAGTTGACCAGCACGGCGGAGCGGGCCATCCCGGTCACCGCGCAGGCGACCTCGCAGCCGGTCAGCCCGCCGCCGACGATCGCGACCCGCCCGGCGCCGCTCAGCGCGGACCGCAGCGACCTGGCGTCGGCGAGGTCGTGCAGCATGTGCAGGCCGGGACCGGTCGGCCAGCCCCGCGGCAGGGTCGCCCTGGTGCCTGAGGCGACGACGAGGCCGTCGTACGCGAGCGTCTCGCCGGTGTCGAGCAGCAACCGGCGCCCGTACGGGTCGGTGTCGAGCACCCGGGTGCCGGTCCGCCAGCTCACCTGCGGGTGGCCGCGCAGGTCGAGGACCGTGTCCTTCGGTTTCTGGTGGCCGTTGAGCAGGCCCTTCGAGCAGGCGGTCCGGTCGTACGGGCGGGTGGGCTCGGCGCCGATCGCGACCAGCTCGCCGGCGAAGCCGAGCCGGCGCAGCTCGCCGGCCGCGCTCCAGCCGGCCGCGCCGGCGCCGACCACGACGATCCGGTCGCGCGGCCCGAACGCGGGACCGCCGACGGAACGAAGGAAACTCACGACCGGCCTCCCGCGATGCCGCGAAGTCGGGGCAGGTGGTGTCGCCCGGTGTCCTGCAGCTGGTCCGGCGCCGGCAGCGGGTCCTCCGGCGGCGGGTCGGCCGCCGCGCGGCGACCGACCGACCGCAGCCCCGGCTGCGGCGCGCGCGCCGGTGGCCGGGGCACCGGGCGCAGCGCCGGTTGCGGACCGGTGTGCCCGTTCGCCGGCGCCGGAGCGACCGGCGGCAGCGAACCGGGCGGCGTGCCGACGGCCGGCAGCGGGCTGCCGTGTCCGGTGACCGCGGGCGGGCGGGTGTGCCCGTTCGCGCCGACCGGCCGAAGTCCCGGCTGCGGACCGGTGTGCTGGCCGACTCCCGCCGGCGGGTAGGACCGCGGGTCCCCCGCCGGCACCCGCGGCTGCGCGCCTACGCGCGGGAACGAGCCGCTGTCGGTGACGCGGGGGAACGAGCCGCTGTCCGTGACGCGGGGGAACGAGCCGCTGTCCGTGACGCGGGGAAACGAGCCGCTGTCCGTGACCCGAGGGAAAGAGCCGCTGTCCGTGACGCGGGTCTGCGCGCCGTCCCGGGGGAACGAGCCGGTGTCCGTGACCCGGGCTTGCGCGCCCACGCGGGGGAACGAGCCCGCGTCGGCGGCGACGCGCGGCTGCGGGCCGGTCCCCACCGCCGGGAACGAGCCGGTGTCGGTCAGCGCCGGGCGTGGGTGCGACCCGGTGCCCTGGTCGACCGCCGCTGCGGCCATCCGCGCCAGCGAGCCGGCGTGCGGGTCGGCGTGGGTGTCCGGCACCGCCGCCTGAGTCCCGGTGTGCGGGGTGAGCGTGGTCGCCAGCGGCGCCACCGTCGAGGTGTCGGCGCCCGGCTGGGAGACCACGACCGTCGCCGGCAGCCGGCCGAGCTTGATCGCCCGCGCCGGGCAGACGACCGCGGCCCGCATCGCCGCCTCGGCCTGGTCGCTCGGCACCACCGACCGGTACGCCAGCCGCTGATCGCTGCGCAGCGTGAAGATCCCGGGCGCCTCCTGCTCGCAGAAACCGAACGAGCCGCACTTGCCCGGGTCGACTGCGACGGTGACCTCCTCGGCCCGGTGTCGCGGGGACAGCCGGTCCAGCACCGCCCGCGGCATCCGCGCGACCGGCGCGACCGTGGAGACCCCGGCCAGCACCACGACCGCCCAGGAGCCGGCGACCGCCGTCCGCACCGGCGCGGGATACATCTCGCTGCCGGAGATGAGCAGGTGCGCGGCCACCATCGTGAACGACAGGTAGCCGAGCGAGTGCAGGGCCCGCCAGCGCGCATAGCCGAGCTTGCGCTGGACGAGCACCGACAGCGCGGTGGCGATCATCAGCTCCAGCGCGACCACGCCGAGCCCGACGCCGATCGGGTCGGACCGGTCGATGAACGGAACGACGACGTCGATCGCCCGTACCTTCCCGTACGGCGCGGCCATCTGCACGATGCCGTGCACGATGCCGAGCGTCAGCCCGAGCAGGACCACGTGCATGTGGACGCTGTACACCGTCTGGTGCCGCAGCCGCGACGTCGCCCACCCGCTGCGGAGCACGGTGCCCCAGAGCGTGCCGCCCCACAGCGCGGCATACGAGACGAAACCGATCGTGGCGGCTACGAGGTGCACGCTGTCCTGTGCTGTCCGCAGCATGGAAGCGGAAATCTCCTTACCGGGTGCAAGCTGAATTCACGCTGATTTCGGAATTGTTCCGGCGTTACGGCGTACCACCGCGGGCGCCCGCGGTGGTACGCCGCCTGTGCCGCGACGCACCGCGACACAAGTTCAGCGGGCTAGAAGCGCACCCCCCGGTTGATCATGGTGGCCACCATGCTCATCAGCCGGGCCGGCATGACGTTCTCGAAGTCGTCGTGGTCGGTCGAGGCCTTGCGCAGCTGCTCCGGGAAGGAGTCCACGGCGTACGAGTCTCCTGCCGGCACCCGGTAGCTCAGCGTGATCCGCAGCTGCGGGATGGCCTTGAAGCCCGCCGGGCAGGCGCCGGTGGTGGCGTCGGCGAACGCGACGTGTGTGCGGTGGTTCGCGCTGTCGAGGTCGACGCCGTTCCAGCAGCCGGCGAAGTCGTGCACCCGCTGGACGAGCTGGCCGCGCGGGCACAGCACGTACTGGGTCGCGCTGAACCGGTTGGGGGTGCCGGAGCAGGTCCAGTGGGCCCTGGAGTTCGCCGGCCCGTTGGTGATGGTCTTCGCGTCGCCGGTGACGATCCGCAGGAACCGCGGCATGGGGACGACCTTGGCCTGGGCGTTGCCTCGGAACTGGATCGACACGGCGCTCGGCGCGATGATCTTGCCGAGGTTGCCGTCGGCCCCGCCGCCGGGCTGGTCTGCGTCGTCGCCCTCGGTGGTGGTGTCCCGGATGACCGGCCAGAAGTAGGTGGACTTGTCACCGAACCGGCAGGTGGTCCCGGCCGCGGCCAGCGACGCGTCGGTGGCGTTGCCGTCGGTGGAGGTGTTGCCGACGTAGTCGTGCATGTGGTGGGCCGCGTTGGTGACGCCCGGCGAGGTGATGAAGTTGTCGGAGTTGCGGTGGGCGCCGTCGGCGTTGCGGCCGCACTGCGACGTGAACGTGCCGCGCGAGGCGTTGCGTCCCGGCCGCGGCGCCCGCGGGACGGCCGAGGCGTTCTCGATCTGGACGTAGTCGTCGGACGTGGGCTTGACGTGCACCGGCTCGGTGCTCGTCTGCACCGTGGCGTCGGCCGCGGTGGGCTCCTCGGCAGCGGCGGCAAGGCGGATACCGATGCCGCCGGCCCCGCCGATCGCGACCACGGCGAAGACGGCAAGCATCCGCCGTCTTCGGTTGCCTCGCTGTTCCTTGTACGGCACGGGGGGAACTCCTCTCGGTTTTCTGTTCTCGGACGGGGCCGTCTGGGTCAGGTCCAGGACCGGCGCGCGGCCAGGGCGAGATTGGCGGCGCCGACCAGGACGACGGCGACGATCACCAGCTGGGTGGTGATGGGTCCGTGCGGGGCCGGCGGGGCGAGCACCGCGGCCGGGGTGGGCGAGACGAAGCCGGTGCTCTCCAGCAGGCTCATGTGCTTCTCCACCACCTCGTTGGCCTCGGTGGCGAAGTCACGGACCATCGTGTTGCGGGTGCTGTCGCGAACCTGGGCGATGATCGCGAACACGACGCCATGGGCGCTGCGCAGCCGGTTGGCGAAGGTCTCGTCGAAGGGGTGACCGCGCTCCGAGGTCATCTCGTCGAGCCAGCCCTGCTGGGACAGGATCGGTCGGTCGGGCATCGTCACCTGCAGCTTGCGCGACGCGACGGCGACCTCCGCGTTGAGCCGGCGGTGGTCGGCGGCGAGCACCTGGCCCACCGCCTTGACCCGCTGATCGGTCGAGTGGGTCTGGGCCATGTCGCCGGCCGGAATCTCCCAGAGGCCGGCCAGCTTGACCCGGACCAGCAGGTCCCGGTCGGCCGCGGTGAGCGGTCCCCAGGAGGTGTCGGTGACCGGACCGTCATCGGCGGCGGCCACCCCCGCGGCCAACGATCCGGGGACGGCGAGGTGCCCGGCCGGGTGCCCGGTGGCGGCCGCCGGTCTTCCCTGCGCCGGTGTCGACCACCACCCCACGGCCAGCACGGCCAGGACGCCGACGGCCAAGATCGTCACTGGCCGTCGCCACTGGTGCGCGCGGCTCGGCTGCTGCCGCGCGCGGGCAGCAGGGAAAGGTCGGTGCATCCGTTGGCCCTCCGGGTGCATTACTCGTCGATGGTTCAGGGGCAGCCGTCGCCGAAAGCACGACAGCATTTCTCGAGCACCGGCGCGTCGGCGCTCGCGGGGCAAGTCGGGGTGTATAGCCACCCGGCACGGTGCGTCGCACCTGGGAAAGCCACCCAGCCCGACGGAAACAGGTCCGTCCCCCCTGAGCGGGGAACAACTTGGCAGCACAACGGCGAGGAATCAATACCCCTCACCGAATTCGTAATGGCCAACCCCGGAACGTTACTTAGCCCATCAGGGTGACGCAGGGTGGTCGTCCTCGGCAGGCTTGCTACGGTGTCCGGCCTTGATCAGCCGGGCCAGGGGCCGGCGGCGGTCTTGGTCAGCCGGCCCGGGGACCGGCGGCGGTCTTGGTCAGCCGGCCCGGGGACCGGCGGCGGGCTTGGTCAGCCGGCCCGGGACGGGCGGCGGTCTTGGTCCGCCGGCCCGCCGGCCGGCGGCGGTCTTGATCAGTCGGTCCAGGGACCGACGGCGTAGCGGAGGTAGACCACGTCGCCGGCGAAGCGCTGCTCGTCGAGCAGCCGCAGTCGCAGCCGGAGCCGGTCCGGCAGCCACGGCGTGCCGCCGCCGACGACCACCGGCGCCACGTAGACCCCGCACTCGTCGACCAGCCCGGCCCGCAGCGCGGTGGCGCCCAGCGTTGCCCCGCCGACGCTCAGGTCGGCGTCCGCCGCGTCTTTCATCGAGGCGACCGTGGCCGGGTCGAACGAGCGCTCCAGCCGGGTGCGCGGGGTGGAGACGTCGTCCAGGGAGGACGAGTAGACCACCTTGTCGGCGGCCCGCCAGATCTCGCCGTAGTCGCGGACCTCCGGCACGGCGTCCGGCTCGGTGCCCAACGTCTGCCAGGCCGCCATCGTCTCGTACATCCGGCGGCCGTAGAGGTAGGTGCCGATCGACCGCTCGGCTTCGTTGACGTGCGCGTGCACGTCGGCGGGCGGCGTCGCCCAGTCGAACCGGCCCTCGGCGTCGACGGTGTAGCCGTCGAGCGAGGCGATGACGGTGTAGAGCAGCGCGGCCACGGGACGAGACCTCCGGTCAGGGACGGCGATGGGCGACGAGCGGCAGCACCGGCCCGCAGCCGGCGTCGTGCAGCAGGGCGGCGCAGGCGGTCACCGTCCAGGTCGAGCGGGCGACGTCGTCGACGAGCAGCACCGGACCAGCCGGGACTTCGCCGGTGACCGCGAGCCCGGCCAGCAGCGCGGCAACCCGGGCGCCGGAGGCGACTTCGTCCGGTGGCCGCGGGCCGGTCGCGGCCAGCACGTCGAGCAGCGGCAGCCGGCCGACCTCGGCCACGTGCTCGGCCATCCCGCGGACCCGGCGCGGGCGGGATCGGCTCGGCGCGGGCAGCACCGCCACCGGCCGCTCGTCCCACTCCCGCGCCCACCGGGACAGCACGTCGACCAGCGCGCCGCGCAGCTCCTCGGAGGGCGCCGCGTCCGGCCCGTCGACCTCGGCGATGAGGTCGCGCCAGGCCGGGTCGTCGGCGAACGCGACCGCCCGGCCCGGGGCGAGCCCGACGATCCGGCCGCGCCGACCGCCGCCGGCCGGCCAGAGCTTGCGCGGCTCGAGCACGTGCCGCCGGCCGCGCAGGTGCCGGCGGGCGGCGAGCGCCCGGTCGGAGTCCGGCCGGGCGCCGGGTGCCGGCAGCATGCCGGTGCAGACCGAGCAACGTCCGCACGGACCGGCCGACGGGTCGTCCAGCGCCTCGGTGAGCACCTGCATGAGGCAGCGCTCCCCGGCCGCGTAGACCCGCATGAGGTCGGCCTCGGCCCGGCGGGCGGCGACCACCCGGCCGTATTTGTCCGCGTCGTAGTGCCAGGGCCGGCCGGTGCCGACCCAGCCGGAGCCGACCCGGTCGACCGCGCCGTCCACCCGCAGGGTCTTCAGCAGCGCCTCGAGCCGGCCGCGCCGCAGCCCGGTCTCGGTCTCGATCGCCGGCACCGACACCGGGTCGGCGCCGGGCCCGGACGGCAGCAGCGCGAGGACCCGCCGGGCCGCGTCCGGATCGGGGATCGTGGCGGTCGCGAACCAGTCCCAGATCCGCGGGTCGCTCTCCGCGGCCGGCAGCAGCACGCCGACCGCCTCGGCCAGCGCCCGACCGGCCCGACCGACCTGCTGGTAGTACGCGACCGGCGAGTCGGGCGAGCCGACGTGCACGCAGAAGCCGAGGTCGGGTTTGTCGTAGCCCATCCCGAGCGCGGAGGTGGCCACCACCGCCTTGAGCTCGTTGGCCCGCAGCGCGGCCTCGATCCGGGCCCGCTCGTCCGGCTCGGTCTGCCCGGTGTAGGCCGCCACCCGGTGGCCCTGCGCAGCCAGGAAGCCGGCCAGCGAGTGCGCCTGGTCGACGGTCAGCGCGTAGACGATGCCGGAGCCGGGCAGCTCGGCCAGCGCGTCGGCCACCCAGGCGAACCGCTGCACGCCGTCGAGTCCGGGCACCACCGACAGGCGCAGCGAGGCCCGGGCCAGCGGCCCGCGCAGCACCAGCGTGTCGGAACCGAGCTGGTCGGCGACGTCGGCGGTGACCCTGGCGTTGGCCGTCGCGGTGGTGGCCAGCACCGGGCTGCCCGGCGCGGTGGCGGCGAGCAGGTGGGTCAGCCGCTGGTAGTCGGGCCGGAAGTCGAAGCCCCAGTCGGAGATGCAGTGCGCCTCGTCGACGACCAGCAGGCCGGTCTTGGCCAGCAGCGGCAGTGCCGTCTCGGCGAACCTCGGGTTGGCCAGCCGCTCGGGGGAGACCAGCAGGACGTCGAGCTCGTCGGCGCCGAGCGCGTCGAACACCGGCTGCCAGTCGGCCACGTTGGCCGAGTTGACCGTGGCCGCGTGCAGCCCGGCCCGCTCGGCCGCGGCGACCTGGTCGCGCATCAGCGCCAGCAGCGGCGAGACGACCAGCGTCGGGCCGCGGCCGGCCTCGCGCAGCGCGGCGGTGGCCGCCCAGTAGACCGCGGACTTGCCCCAGCCGGTCGCCTGGACCAGCAGCACCCGGCGACCGCCGACCAGCGCGGCGACCGCCTCCACCTGGTCCGGCCGCGGTGTCGCGTCCGGCCCGGCGCTGGCCGCGAGCACGGCGGCCAGCTGCCGCTCCGCCACCCCGTTGGTATCCATGGCGGCCACTCTGCCAGCCGCAGCCGACAGAACCGGCCGGCCCGGACGGGGCCGTCCGGACCCCGTACCGGATGCGGGGATCCCGGGCAGCGGGTCAGAGATCGGCGACGTCGATGAGGACCTTGCCGGTGATGCCATGCTCCACCGCCGCGTGCGCCTTCGCCGCGTCCGCGAGGGGGAAGTGGTGCACCGGCAGCCCGCCCTCCGCCCCGATCCGTACCGCCCCATCCGCGACCGCCGCATTGATGTCCTCGATCGCGGCGCCCTTGGCGTCGTTCGGCTCGGTGTAGACGAGGACGAACTGCCAGCGCGCGTTCGGCCCCATCATCGGCCGGATCGGGATCGTCACGGTTGTTCCGCCGTCGTCGGCGTAGATCGCGACCGCCCCGTGCATGCCGATGACCTGGGCGTCGACCTCGGCGTTGCGGGCGACCGAGACCTCGACGATCGTGTCCACCCCGTGCGGCACGATCTTGCGCACCTCGACCGGCACGTCCTGGGTCCGGTAGTTGATGATGTCGTCCGCCCCGGCAGCGGCTGCGAGCTGGGCCTTCTCCGGGCTGCTCACGGTCGTGACGACCCGCGCGTCGGCCCACTTGGCCAGCTGGATCGCCGCGTTGCCGACCGCGCCGGCGCCGCCCTGGACCAGCACGGTCTTGCCGGTGAGCGCGCCCTGGTCGAGCCGGTCGGGCATCGACTCGCCGAGGGTGAGGCAGCGGTGCGCGGTCAGGAACGGCACGCCGAGGCAGGCACCCAGCTCCAGCGACGCGTTCGCCGGCAGCAGCACCGCCCTGCGCTGCGGCACGACCGTGTACTCGGCGGCCGTCCCCCACGGCCGCTGGTACGCCGACTCCCACAGCCACACCCGCTCGCCGCGGACGGCCGGATCGACGCCGTTGCCGACCGCGTCCACCACCCCGGACCCGTCCTGGTTCGGGACCTGGAAACCGGCCGCGACCGGGGTGTTGCGCCGGGACTTCCAGTCGGTCGGGTTCACCCCGGACGCGGCCACCCTGACCCTGACCTCGCCCGGCCCCGGCTCGGGCACCTCCCGCTCGGTCAGCTCGAGGACGTCAGGGTCACCGTTGCGCGTGTAGACGACTGCCTGCATGGGCTGGTGCCTACCCTGTCGTACCGCCCAGCACAACGGCCGACGAGGATCGTCACATGGACGCGTACGTGGTGACCGGCGGCGGGCGGGGGATCGGCCGGGCGATCGCCGAGCGGCTGGCGGCCGCCGGGACGGTGGTGGCGGTGGAGCTCGACCCGGCCGGGCTCGACTGGGTGGACGGGTCCCGGGTCCGCGGCGTGGTCGGCGACGCCGGTGACGAGGCGGTGCTGGCCGAGGCGGCGGACCTGGCCGAGTCCGCCGGCCGGCTGGTCGGCTGGGTCAACAACGCGGCGGTCTTCCGGGACGTGCCGATCCCGGCCACGCCGGCGCCCGAGGTGCTGGCGACGATCGAGGGGAGCCTGCGCCCGGCGCTGGCCGGCTGCCTGGTCGCGGTCCGGCGGTTCCTCGCCGCCGGCACCGCGGGGGCGATCGTCAACCTGTCCTCGCACCAGGCGGTGCGGCCGGTGCCGGGGTCGCTGGCGTACGCGACCGCGAAGGCGGCGATCGAGGGGCTGACCCGGTCGCTCGCGGTCGAGCACGGTCCGGCCGAGATCCGGGTCAACGCGGTGGCCCCGGGCACGGTCGCCACCGGCCGCTACACCGAGCTGCTGGAGACCGCCGACGCCGAGACGGTGGCCAGGCTCGAGCGGGAGATGGCCGAGCTGCACCCCCTGGGCCGGGTCGCCCGGCCGGACGAGATGGCCACGGCGGTGGAGTTCCTGCTCTCCGACGCGGCCAGCTTCCTGACCGGGGCGACGCTGCCGATGGACGGCGGCCGGACGATCCTGGGCCGCGAGCCGCAGCCGTAAGGCTCAGACCATGAACTGGTCGTGCTGGCGGTAGAACTCGGTCATCTCCTCCGCGGTCGGCTGCCGCCCGGAGGCGGCCAGCTCGGCCAGGCCCTCGAAGTACGCCTCCCGCGGCGCGCCCGGGGTGAACAGCAGCAGCATCGAGGCCGGCTCGCCGGACTCGTTGCGGAACGCGTGGATCCCGCCGGGCGGGACGAAGTGGTAGTCGCCGGCGGCGGCGTCGGTCCACTCCGCACCGTCGTACAGCCGCACGGTGCCGGACAGCACGTAGAACGACTCGGTGATCGAGCGGTGGAAGTGCGGCGCGGGGCCGGTCGGCGGGCCGGTCATCTCCCAGCGGTAGAGCCCGAAGTCGCCACCGGTGGTGGCGCCGGTCGCCAGGTAGTGCACGTTCGTCG
>Ga0070671_100002962_pt1 | contig 13210 bp, 12 predicted proteins | sample KBSS73metaG_FD_65341 | JGI IMG/M metagenome (GOLD analysis project Ga0070671, IMG submission 65341) | Switchgrass rhizosphere microbial communities from Kellogg Biological Station, Michigan, USA - KBS S7-3 metaG | ecosystem: Host-associated > Plants > Roots > Rhizosphere > Soil ...
GTGGCCGGATTGGAAGCCGGCGCCGACGACTACGTCACCAAGCCGTTCCAACCGAAGGAGCTCTCGGCCCGCATCCGCGCGCTTCTGCGCCGGGCCCGGCCCGCCGAACCGGGTCGCGCCCACCTCCGCTTCGGCGACCTCGAGGTCGTGCCCGACGAGGGCGTCGTCCGCCGAGACGACAAGGAGGTGCACCTCACCAAGACGGAGTTCCGGTTGCTCTGCGAGCTGGCGTCGGCGCCCGGGCGCGTCTTCAGCCGGGAGCAGCTGCTCGAACGCGTCTGGGGCTACGACTACTTCGGCGACGGGCGTCTCGTCGACGTCCACGTGCGCCGGCTGCGCACGAAGGTCGAGATCGACGCGGCCAACCCGCGCCACGTCGTCACCGTGCGCGGGCTGGGCTACAAGCTCCAGTCTTGACCACCAGCGCCGAGCACCTGACGGTCGCGCAGGCGCGTCGACGCGCCGTGCTGCGCGCCCGGGGCTTCATGCGCTTCGGCCTCCGCTCACGCGTCGCCATCGCCTTCGCCCTCGGCGCGTTCATCCTCTCGGTGCTGCTGTCGGTCGTCGCCTACGGGCTCGTGCGCGGCAACCTCGTCAGCGAGCGTGAGTCGGCCGCGACCCGCCAGGCCTTCCTCAACGCGCGGGTGGTGCGCGACCAGCTCCGCGGTCAGAGCCAGCCGGAACAGGCGGTGCTCGACGGTCTCGAATCGCCGACCGGCGCGAGCCCGGTGCTGCTGCGCAACGGCCAGTGGTTCGCCGTCACCAGCGAGCGGGGGAAGCAGCAGCTGCCCCAGTCGCTGCGCGACATCGTCATCGCCGGGCATCCCGCTCGGATGCGCTTCAGCCTCGACAAGCACGCGCAGCTCGGCATCGGCGTCCCGCTTCCGGGCGTGAAGGCCGCCTACTTCGAGATCGCCTCGCTCGAGGACACGGAGAAGGCGCTCGGCTCGATCGGCATCTCGCTGGCGGCGGCGGCCGTCGTCACGACCATCGCCGGGGCGTTCCTGGGCACGTGGGCCAGCCGCCGCGTGTTGCGACCGCTGAGCCACGTGAGCTCGGCCGCCGTCGCCATCGCCGGGGGGCGCCTCGACACGCGAGTCGCGCCGATCGCCGACCCCGACCTCGGCACGCTCGTCAACTCGTTCAACGACATGGCGAGCGCGCTCCAGGAGCGCATCGAGCGCGATGCCCGCTTCGCGTCCGACGTGAGCCATGAGCTCCGGTCGCCGCTGACGACGCTGACGACATCGGTGAGCGTCCTGGAGGCGCGGCGCGACGAGCTGCCGGAACGCGCCCAGGCGGCGCTCGACCTGCTGTCGGCCGACGTGCAGCGGTTCTCGGCGATGGTCGAGGACCTGCTCGAGATCTCGCGCTTCGACGCCGGTGCGGCGCGCCTGCACCTCGAGACTGTGCGCATCAGCGAGCTCGTGCTGCAAGCGGTCGCGGCGTCGAGCGGTGGCGACATCCCGGTGACCATCTCGGCGGACGCCGCGGCCTGCACCGTCGCCGTCGACAAGCGCCGGCTCGTGCGCGTCATCGCCAACTTGATCGGCAACGCCGACCGCCACGCCGGGGGGTGCACGCTGGTCAACGTCGAGCTCGTCGACCACGACGTGCGCATCGGCGTCGAGGACGAAGGGCCCGGCGTCGACGAGACGGATCGCGAGCGCGTGTTCGAGCGCTTCGCGCGCGGCTCGGAGGCGGCCGGCCGGCGCGGCAGCGGCGAGGGCGTCGGTCTCGGCCTCGCGCTCGTGCGCGAGCACGTCAACCTGCACGGCGGGCGCGCATGGGTGGAGGACCGGCCGAGCGGTCCGGGGGCGCGTTTCGTCGTCGAGCTTCCGACCGTCGCGCCCGAGGAGCCGGAGGAGCCCGAGGACCTGGGGCCGGCCGCGGTGCTCGCCACCGACCTCGAGGCACTCGACGGCGAGGCCTCGGAGTGAGGCGCCGGCTCGTGGTCGGGTGGGCCCTCGTCGTGGTGCTGGCCGCCGCGTGCGGCGTCCCCAAGGACGGGCACCCCCGCCCGATCGAGGCGCAGAACGTGCCGTTCGACCTCCTCGCTCCGACGGGCGCGAGCAGCACGACGACGATGCCGCCCGCCACCGCGTCCCGTCAGGTGACCATCTTCCTCGCCGATGCCGACGGCCACCTGGTGGCGGTGAAGCGCGACGTGGAGGCGCCGTCCACGCTGAAGAAGGCGCTCACCGCGCTCCTGGCCGGTCCGTCGGCGGACGAGGCCGGGTTGCACACGGCGATCACCTCGGACACGAAGCTGCTGCACCTGCGCGGGCCGGTCGACGGCCTGGTCACGCTCGACCTCAGCCGGCAGCTGCTCGACGTGACCGGCCGACAGCAGATCCTCGCGTTGGCCCAGGTCGTCTACACCGCCACCGGGTACCCGGGCGTCGACCGCGTGCTGTTCCAGTTCAACGGCGCGTCGCGGGAGGTGCCCAACGGCGAGGGCACGTTGACGTCGACGCCCCTGGGGCGGCTCAGCTACCGCGGGCTGGTCACCGGGTGAGCACGAGTGCGCACGACGGAGGCGACGGACGCAGGGCGGTGTTCGCCGCGCTGGCCGCCAACATCGGCATCGCCATCGCCAAGCTCGTCGCGTTCGCCCTCACCGGGGCCGCATCCATGTTGGCCGAGTCCGTGCACTCCCTCGCCGACACGGCCAACCAGGCGCTCCTGCTGCTCGGCGGCCGGCGGGCGCGCCAGGAGGCGACCCGCAGCCATCCGTTCGGGTACGGGCGCGAGCAGTACTTCTGGGCGTTCATCGTCGCGCTCGTGCTGTTCCTGCTCGGCGGCGTGTTCGCCATCGTCGAAGCCATCGACAAGCTCGAACACCCGCACGACCTCGACAACGTGGTGATCGCCCTGGTGATCCTCGGGGTGTCCGTCGTGCTCGAGGGCCTGTCGTTGCGCACCGCGATCCGTGAGGCGTCGCTCCAGCGCGGCAGCCAGAGCTGGTGGATGTTCATCCGCACGTCGAAGGGCCCGGAGCTCCCGGTGGTGCTGCTGGAGGACACCGGGGCGCTGACGGGCCTCGTGTTCGCGTTCGTCGGCGTCGGCATGGGCGCGGCCACCGGCAACCCGCGGTGGGACGCGGTGGGCAGCCTCGGCATCGGGATCCTCCTCGTGGTGATCGCCGGCGTGCTCGTCGTGGAGATGAAGAGCCTGCTCATCGGCGAGGCGGCGTCCACCGCGGACGAGGCGGCGATCCGCGCGGCCATCGAGAGCTCGCCGTCGATCCGGCGCGTCATCCACCTCCGCACCGAGCACCTCGGGCCCGAGGAGCTGCTCGTCGGCGTCAAGGTCGAGCTCGACCACGACCTCACGCTGCCGGAGATCGCCGCCCGGATCGACGAGGCCGAGGCGCGGTTGCGCGCCGCGGTGCCCAAGGCGCGCGTCGTGTACGTCGAGCCCGACGTCGCACGTTCCGCCCTCGAGCAGTTCGGGAACAGCTCCTAGGTGATGGGGCTCAACACCGGAACCGTGCTGTCCGGTCGGTACCGCTTGGAAGCCCCTCTCGGGACGGGCGCCACCGCCGCGGTCTGGCGAGCGCGCGACGTCGACCTCGGGCGGCTCGTGGCCGTGAAGCTGCTGCACACCACCGGGGTGGATCCCGAGCTGGCGGCCCGCTTCACGCGCGAGGGCCGGATCCTGGGTCGGTTGAACCACCCGAACATCGTCCCGGTCCTCGCCGCCGGCGACGACGACGGGCAGCCGTACCTGGTGATGGCGCTGGTCGAGGGCCCGAGCCTGAAGGAGCGCCTCGCCGTCACCGGTCCGTACCCGGTCGCCGAGGCCGTCGGCCTGGTCGCCGACATCGCCGCCGGGTTGGCGACGGCCCACCGCGTCGGCGTCGTCCACCGCGACGTCAAGCCGGGCAACATCGTGTGCGGCGACGACGGCGTGCCGCGCCTCGTCGACTTCGGCATCGCCCGGGCCGGCGACCTCACGACGATGACGAGCGCCGACGTGGTGATGGGCACGGCGGCGTACCTGTCGCCCGAGCAGGCGCGCGGCGAGGTGCCCGGACCGGCGAGCGACGTGTACGCCCTCGGATGCGTGCTGTTCGAGCTGCTCACCGGGCGCCAGCCCTTCGAAGCCGAGTCGGCCGTGGCCGTCGCCTACCAGCACGTGCACGACGCGCCGGTCGCGCCGAGCGAGCTGCGCCCCGAGGTCCCCGCCGCGCTCGACGGCATCGTGCTGCGCTGCCTGGCGAAGCCGCCGGCCGATCGCTACGGGGACGCCGGCGCGCTCGAGCAGGCGCTGCGGCGCTGGCAATCGGGCATCGACGACGCCACGGTGGCCCTGCCGGCGCTCACGCCGATCGATGCCACCGCCGTGCTGCCCGTGATCGGGGACACGGCCGAGCCGGACGGGCACCGGCCGAGCCGCCGCCCGCTGGTCGTCGCCGCCTGCCTCGCCGCCGCCGTGCTCGCGGTGGCACTCATCACGGCGACCACCGGCCACGACGGGTCGGCGAACACGACGACCCCGCCGTCGACCACCGCCACCACCGTCGTCACCACCGTCCCGACGACGGCCGCCCCACCCTCCACCACGGCCCCCGCCCCCAGGGGCAAGCACGGCAAGCACGGCGAGGGCGGCGGCTGACCGCACTCGTCTCGTTCTTTGTCGCGTTGTGGTCGCCCAGCGACCACAACGCGACAAAGAACGTGCGAGGGGGTCAGCCGAAGAAGACCTCGGCGACGTGGTGGTAGAGCTCGCGGTCGATCGTCTTGAGCTCGCCGACCGCCTCCGAGAGGGGGACGCGCACGACGTCGGTGCCGCGCAGGGCGACCATGTGGCCGAACGCGCCGTCGTGCACCGCGTCGATGGCGGCGATGCCGAAGCGGGTGGACAGGATCCGGTCGTAGGCGGTCGGCGTCCCGCCCCGCTGCACGTGGCCGAGGATCGTGACCCGCGTCTCGAAGCCGGTGCGGGCCTCGATCTCCTCGGCGAGCGTGTTGCCGATGCCGCCGAGACGCACGTGACCGAAGGCGTCGACGCCCTTGTCCTGGAGCGCGAGCGTGCCCTCCTTCGGTGACGCCCCTTCGGCCACCACCACGATCGACGCGTACCGGCCCGCCGCGTGCCGCGCCTTCAAGCGCTCGCACACCTCCTCGATGTCGAACGGCTCCTCGGGCACGAGGATGAACGCGGCGCCACCGGCGATGCCCGCGTGCAGCGCGATGTGACCGGCGTGGCGGCCCATCACCTCGCACACCATCACGCGGTCGTGCGACTCGGCCGTGGTGTGGAGACGATCGATGGCGTCGGTCGCGATCTGCACCGCGGTGTCGAAGCCGAACGTCACGTCGGTGGCCGAGAGGTCGTTGTCGATCGTCTTCGGGACGCCCACGACGTGCACGCCTTCGCCGAAGAGCTTGTTGGCGACACCGAGCGTGTCCTCGCCGCCGATGGCGATCAGCGCGTCGACGCCGAGCTCGTAGAGCGTCTGCAGGCAGCGTTCGACCCCTCCGTCCACCTTGTACGGATTCGTCCGAGAAGTACCGAGAACGGTGCCTCCGCGCGGGAGCGTGCCTCGCATAGCAGCCACGTCGAGTGGCATGGTGGATGCTTCGAGCACTCCCTTCCAGCCATCCCGGAAGCCGAGCACCTGGTCCCCGTGGACCTTCTCGGCCTTGCGCACGACCGCGCGGATCACCGCGTTGAGCCCGGGACAATCACCACCGCCAGTCAGCACGCCAACCCTCATGCGCCCCTCTCCTCCCTCATTCCGCGCCACCCTAGTGACGCGCCGCCTGGCCCCCGCCCTGGCCGTGGTGGCGCTGGTGCTCGTCGGTGCGACGCCGGCGGTGCGGGCCGACGACCGCCCCTCGCTCTCCGAGCTGAAGGCACAACGCTCCGTCCTGATCGGACGGATCGCCAAGCTCACGGACACGGCGACGCGCACCGAGGCACTGGCCGTGGCCGCCCGCCAGCGGCGCTTCGTCGCCACCCTCGCCCTCGACGACGCCCGCCGCCACGTGGCCCGCTTCGTGGTCGACTCCTACGTCGACGGCGTCGACGCCACCCGGATGGAGAACCTGCGGCGCTCGGTCTACGTCGACGTCGCCGCCCGGACCGACCGGCTGTTGTTCTCCCGCCTCGAGGACGCCCGGGCCCGAGCGGACGCCGAGACGGCAACCGCCGACCAGGCCCTGGGCGACGCCCAGCGCGCCGTGGAGGAGCTCAAGGTGCTCCAGGCCCAGCTCGAGCAGACCATCGCCCAGCGCGAGAGCGCCGACCCGGCCGACGTCGCCGCCCGCCGCGCCAACACGCCGGCGCCCACGCTCACGCTCAACCCGAGGTACGCCCGGAGCACGCTCAGCCAGCGCGAGCTCATGGCGCGGTATCCGTTCGGCGCCGTCACCGGCGTGCCCGCCGGATTGGTCCAGACCGGCGACGTCTTCAGCGGTCCGGCGTCCTGGTACGGGCCCGGGTTCGACGGCAAGCCCACGGCGAGCGGCGCCATCTTCGACCAGGAGGGCTTCACCGTGGCCAGCAAGACGCTGCCGTTCGGGACGATGCTGCTCATCCACCACGGCGACCGGATGGCGCTCGCCCTCGTGAACGACCGGGGGCCCTACGTCGCCGGTCGCATCCTCGACCTCTCCCACGGCCTGGCCCGCGCCTTGGGCACGACGGAGTCCGGCGTCGCCACGGTCACCGCCGAGGTGCTGGCACCGGCGAGCTGACCGGACGCCGTGGCCATCGTCCTCGCCATCGACGCCGGCACCACCGGTGTCCGCACGCTGGCGATCGACGAGACCGGACGACCGGTCGGCTGGCGCTACCGCGAGTTCGCGCAGCACTACCCGCGCCCGGGATGGGTCGAGCACGACGCCGAGGAGATCTGGGCCGCCGTGCAGCAGACGATGGCCGAGCTGCGCGCCGCGCTCGACCAACCGATCGCGGCCATCGGCATCACCAACCAGCGCGAGACCGTGGTGATCTGGGACCGTCGCACCGGCCGACCGCTGCACCGCGCCATCGTGTGGCAGGACCGCCGCACGGCTGACCGGTGCACGCAGCTCGAAGCCGACGGCCAGCTGCCACTCGTGCGCGACCGGACCGGTCTCGTGCTCGATCCGTACTTCTCGGCCACGAAGCTGGCGTGGCTCTTCACCGACGGCGGCATCGAGCTGACACCGGACGTGGCGGCCGGCACCGTCGACGCCTGGCTGCTGTGGAAGCTCACCGGCGAGCACGTCACCGACACCACCAACGCCAGCCGCACGTCCCTGTTCGACATCCGCTCGCTCGCGTGGTCCGACGACCTGTGCGACCTGTTCGGCGTGCCTCGGTCCGTGCTGCCCGAGGTGCGGCCCACGTGCGGCCGCTTCGGCTCCACCGTCGACGGCATCCCGGTGGCGGGCGTCGCCGGTGATCAACAGGCCGCGCTGTTCGGAGAGGCGTGCATCCAACCCGGCATGGCGAAGAACACCTACGGCACCGGCTCGTTCGTCCTCATGAACGTCGGCGCCGCCTGCCCGCCCCCGGTGGACGGGCTGCTCACGACCGTGGCGTGGACCCTCGACGGCGAGCCGGGCGCGACGTACGCGTTCGAAGGCGCGGTGTTCGTGACCGGCGCGGCGGTCCAGTGGTTGCGCGACGAGCTGCGCATCATCGACGACGCCGCCGAGACCGAGGCGCTCGCCGCGTCGATCACCAGCACCGACGGCGTCTACGTCGTGCCCGCGTTCGCGGGACTCGGGAGTCCGTGGTGGGACCCGTACGCACGCGGCACGGTCGTGGGCATCACGCGCGGCACGGGTCGGGCCCACCTCGCGCGCGCGGTCCTCGAATCGATGGCGTTCCAGACGCGTGACGTCGTCGACGTCATGACGGCATCGTCGGGGCATCCGATCGTCGCGCTGCGCGCCGATGGCGGCGCGTCCGACAACGCGCTGCTGCTGCAGCTGCAGGCCGACCAGCTCGGCGTCCCCGTCCAGCGCCCGGTCGTCCGCGAGACGACCGCGCTCGGCGCCGCCTACCTGGCGGGGCTCGCCGAAGGCGTCTGGTCGAGCCTCGACGAGGTGACGCGCCAGTGGCGCCTCGACGTGGAGGTCACGCCGTCGATCGATCGGCCCACCGCGGATGCTGCGCACGCCACGTGGCTCCGGGCCGTCGAGCGTGCTCGCGCCTGGGTCTGACCCCTACGAGAGCGAGCTGGGGTGGCGGGACTGCGCGTCACGCACGACGACCTCGGTCCACCGCGTGTCGGCGATGCGCGCCAGCGCCGCCACCTGCCGGCGCTCGCGCGCTCGCAACGGACGACCGGAGCGTCCGATCACGAGGCTCAACCGGGCCGACGGCAGCGGCGCCCACGCGATGTCGTCCGGGCCCGCTTCGTGGGCGGCGACGCGCGCCGAGCTGCGACTGCCTTCGACGAACGCCTCGAGCCACGCCGCCGGGGGCACGGGCCCGATCTCGGCGCGCACCTCGCACTCATCGAGGTCGATCACCGCGGACCACTCGGCCGTGAAGTCGAGCGAGGCGTGCTGCACGAGCAAGCTGAGCAGATCGTCGACCGATCCGGCACCCACCAGCATCGCCGCGGTCTCGAGCGCGGCCAGGTGCGGGTCGCGCAACGAATCCGCGGCCGGGCGCACGTCCTCGACGTCGACGCCGTCGACCGCGCTGATCTCCGAGAGCAGCAGGGGCAGGAGCGACTCGTCGGGGAGCTGGACCACCAGCTCGTCGATGGCCCGGCCGGCACCCCGCTCCAGGATGTCGATGCCGACGACGTCGCCCCGGACGGCACCGATGCGGCTGGCGACCTGGCCCAGCGCACCGGGACGGTCGGGCATCCACACACGAACGACGTAGCTCTCCACGCCCATGAGGCTACGGGCGCGCTGTGAACGAATCGTTTCTCCGCGGAGAACTACGCGGGAACGGCATCCAGGGGCGGTCCGGCCAGGATTGGCGTCGCTTCCGCCTCGCAGAGGGCCTCCTCGCCCCGCTTGCAGTACGTGTCGACGTAGTCCTGACCGGACAGACGACGCAGCTCGAACATGATCTGGTCGGTCACCCGGCGCAGCGCGAGGTGGTCGGATGCGGACACGCCGCCGAAGAGCATGGGGGGCGAGATCCGGATCGTGATGGGCCGGAACAGGTTGGGCCACACCTGACCGATGGGCTGCGCCTCCCGGGTGCCGATCATGGCGACGGCGAGCACCGGGACCTGGTTCTCGATGGCGAGGCGGGCGACGCCCGTGCGCCCCCGGTAGAGGCGGCCGTCCGGCGACCGGGTGCCTTCGGGGTAGATGCCGAACAGCCCACCGGCCCGGAGGACCTCGGTGGCCGAGGCGAGCGCCCGCGCCGATGCCGGGCCGCCACCGCGCTTGATCGGGATCTGCCCCACGGCGCGGAAGAACCACGCCGTCTTCGGATCCTCGAAGTACTCCGCCTTGGCGACGAAGGTGAGCCGCCGCTTCAGCATCAGGGGCAGGAAGATCGAGTCCGAGAACGACACGTGGTTGCTGGCGAGGATGGCCGCGCCCTCGTCGGGTACGTGCTCGAGGCCTTCGACCCGCACGCGGTAGAAGAAGCGCAGCACTGGCGTGAGCACCAGCTTCATCAGCCAGTAGGCCATGTCGCCCGAATGGTACTTCCGCTACCGTCGCCCGGGATGGGGAGGCAGCTGACGACTCGGGGTGAGGAACGCCGCCGCCAGCTCCTCGACGACGCCATCCGCCAGTTCGCCGAGCGCGGGTACCACGCCACGTCGGTCGCCGACATCTGCGACAGCGTCGGCGTCGGGAAGGGCGCGTTCTACTGGTACTTCGAATCGAAGGAGCAGCTGTTCCTCGAGGCGCTGGCCGAGGCGCAGGCCGCGCTGCGGCGAGCGCAGGAAGACGCCGCCGGCGACGAGCCCGACCCTCTCCGCCGGCTGGAAGCCGGCATCCGCTCGTCGTTGACGTGGCTCGAGGCGCACCGTGACGTCATCGCCGTGTTCCAGGTGGCGGCCACCGACTCACGATTCCTCGAAGCGCTGCGCGCCGGCGAGGCGGCCATGGCCGACGATCTCGCCGACCACCTCAAGGACGCCATCGTGGCCGGGCGCATCCCCGACGGCGACCCCCGGGTGCTCGCCTACGCAGTGGTCGGTGCGGTCGAGGCACTCGCCCACACGTTCCTCGCGCGCCCGGGCGCGTGGGACCAGGGCGTCGCCGACACGGCGGTGGCGTTCTGCCTCGGCGGGATCCTCAGTCCCCGTCGAGGTGGATCAGCGTCTTCTTGAGGTTGCGGATGGCCTGGTGCGTGCGCTGCTCGTTCTCGATGAGGGCGAAGCGCACGTAGCCCTCGCCGCCCGGGCCGAAGCCCATGCCCGGTGACGCGGCCACGTGGGCGTCGGTGACGAGCATCTTCGAGAACTCGAGCGATCCCATGTGGGCGTAGGGCTCGGGCAGCGGCGCCCAGACGAACATCGTCCCGCGCGGCTTCGGGAAGTGCCACCCGATCTTGTCGAGCCCGTCGCACAGCGCGTCGCGGCGCGACTGGTAGATCTCGCGCACCTGCTTGGGGTGGTCCTGCGCTTCGTTGAGGGTGACGGTGGCGGCGATCTGGATCGGCTGGAACGTGCCGTAGTCGAGGTAGCTCTTGAGCTTGGCGAGCGCGGCGATCACCTCGGCGTTGCCGGCCATGCACGCCACCCGCCAGCCCGCCATCGAGAACGACTTCGTCATCGAGTACAGCTCGACCGCGCACTCCTTGGCGCCTTCGGCCTGCAGGATCGACGGAGGCTCGTAGCCGTCGAAGCCGAGCTCGGCGTAGGCGTTGTCGTGCACGACGATCACGTTGTTCTCGCGGGCGAAGTCGACCACCCGTTGGAAGAACGCGAGGTCGACGCACTGCGTCGTGGGGTTGTGCGGGAACGACAGCACGATGACGCGCGCCTTGGGCCACGACGATTCGAACCGGTCGACGAGCGCCTCGAAGAACTCGTCATCGGTCTGGTTCACACCGACCGGCAGGTCGCGCACGTTGGCGCCGGCGAACAGCGGGCCCCAGATGTGGATCGGGTACGAGGGCGACGGCACGAGCGCGCAGTCCCCCGGGCCGAGCAGCACCCACATCAGGTGGCTGAAGCCCTCCTTGGCGCCGATCGTGTTGATGACCTCGGTCTCGGGATCGAGGCGCACGTTCCACTTGCGCAGGTACAGGTCGGCGAACGCCTCGCGCAGCTTCGGGATCCCCTTCGACTGGCTGTACCGGTGGTTCTTCTCGTTGTGGACGGCCTCGGCCAGCTTGTCGACCGCCACCTCGGGCGAGGGCAGGTCGGGGTTCCCGAACCCGAAGTCGATGACATCTGCGCCGCCGCGACGTGCCTCCTTCTTGAGGCCGTCGATGACCCCGAGGACGTAGGGCGGCATGCCATTGATCCGGCGGAACTCCATGATCCGAGGGTAGACGGGACGACGCAGCGTGCCAGTCCTTTGCGGGCCGCCCGATTGACATAAGCACATCTACTTAGTACCTTTTGTCCGTTCGCGGCATGGTGCCGCAGTGGGGGGAAGGGACATGCGCGCACGGGTCGTCGTGCTCCTCGCGCTCGTCGCCCTCGCGGCCGGTTGCGGCGCGCGGGTGTCCGAGGTGCAACGAGCCGCGCTGGGCCACGGCGTCGAGGCGTCGTCACCGCGGACGGCAGAGGCGACCGGCGAGAGCACCGACGACGCCGCCGTGGCGCGCCCGGCGGCCGCGAGCGCTGATGCAACGAGCGGTGCGGCGAGCACGGCGCCGCGGGCGAGCGGCACCGCCGCGACCGCCGAACCGAGCGGCGGGGCGACGGATGTCGGCGTGACCGCCACCACGGTGCGGCTGGGGAACATCTCGACGCTGTCGGGCCCCGTGCCCGGCCTCTTCCAGGGAGCGGTCATCGGCACCCAGGCGGCGGTCGCCTACCAGAACAGCCTGGGCGGGGTCCACGGACGCCGGCTGCAGCTCGACGTGGGCGACGACCAGCTCGACTCCGCGCAGAACCGCGCCCTCACCGAGGACATGGTCAGCAAGGTCTTCGCGTTCGTCGGCTCGTTCGCGGTGTACGACGACGCCAGCGCCGAGGCGGTCGGGAATTCGGGGATCCCCGACGTGACGCCCGCGCTCAGCGGCGCGCGCCGACGGCTGCCGAACAACTTCAACGTCGCGCCGGCGCTCGAGGGGGGCGTGCAGCTGGCGCCGTTCACGTACTACACGGGCAAGTTCCCCGAGGAGGTCAAGGCCGTCGGCACGCTGTGGGGCGACGTCCCGATCTCGCGCTCCAGCCAGCTGGCCGAGGAGGCCGCCGGCAAGTCGCTCGGGTGGAAGTTCCTGTACAGCCGTGGCTACCAGCCGACCGAGACGGACTTCACCGCCGACGTGATCCGGATGCGCCAGCTCGGGGTGCGCATCGTGTTCCTCGCCGGCAGCGAACCCAAGACGCTCGCCCGCATCGCCATCGCCATGCGCCAGCAGAGCTTCGACGTGCCGATCATCACGATGAACGTCGGGTACGACCACCAGCTCATCGCGCTCGCCGGGAACGCGCTCGAAGGGATGTACACGACGATGGCGTGGAGCATGTTCGCCGGTGAGGACGCATCGCAGGTGGCCGAGGTGCGGCTCATGAACCAGTGGCTCCAGAAGGTGAAGCCCGGATACGCGCCCGACCTCTACGCCGCCCTCGGCTGGGCGTCGGCGCGCCTGCTGTTCAAGGCGATGGACCAGGTCGGTCCGCACCTGACGCGCGCCGCCCTGAACGACGCGCTGCGCCACTCGGGAACCTTCGACGACAACCAGCTCCTGGCGCCGGCCGACCCCGGCTCGAAGACGCCGCTGACGTGCATCATCGCCACGGTCCTGCGCCACGGGCAGTACGCGCGCGTCGACTCACCGCCGACGGGCTTCCGCTGCGACCTCGGCGGCTACTTCCGCCGGCCCTGACGACGCTCAGTCGAGGGCCAGGAGGGCAGCGCCGACCGCGCCCGCGTACTCGCCCATGGCGGCGGCCACGATCTCGACCGGGGGCCGGTGCTCGGAGGCGACCGCTCGCTCCTCGTAGGCGCGCCGCACGGGTTCGACGAGCACGTCGCCGGCGGCCGCGAGGCCGCCGCCGATCACGAAGCGGGCGACGTCGAGCACCTGGCAGAGGTTGACGAGCCCGATCGCGACCCAGTCGGCCAGCACGTCCATCACGGCCAGCGCCTGGGCGTCGCCC
>Ga0070671_100002968_pt1 | contig 13201 bp, 12 predicted proteins | sample KBSS73metaG_FD_65341 | JGI IMG/M metagenome (GOLD analysis project Ga0070671, IMG submission 65341) | Switchgrass rhizosphere microbial communities from Kellogg Biological Station, Michigan, USA - KBS S7-3 metaG | ecosystem: Host-associated > Plants > Roots > Rhizosphere > Soil ...
TAGCGATCGCCATCCTGGAGCACGTACGGAGCCCAGAAATCCTGGGTTTCACCGGCCCATGACGGCTTTTGAGGCAGGGCGTCGCCCAGATGGTCCCAGCTGATGAGGTCCCTCGATCGGGCTACCTGGATGTTGATCCAGCAGCCCTCCAGCAACGTCTGGGTCGCATAGGCATAATAAAAACCGTCGGGTGCGCGGATCACCGCCGGGTCGGGGAAATCACCGTCCAGGACGGGATTCACATAGAACGGTCGCGCAGATCCGTCCTTCTCGCGTTCAGTTGAAGTGATGACGGCCGGCAACCCAGCAGCAGCAGAATCGATCGAACTTTCCATCAAGTCCGCCGTATCCTTTGGTGCGCGGATCGGAAAGCAGGATGAGAAGACTTGCGGCGTCCGCAGTCCCAGTAGCGCCGCAATCGCGCCCCATTACGTTGCTTAACACGTGGCTCAGCACTAACGAGCCGCTCATGTCAGACCGTCAACGAAAACTCGCCAAAGTCCTCGAACTGATCGAACCCTTCAACAAGAAGGGCGTCGCCGTCACGGAGGCCACCCGGTTCGCCCAGGACCTGGAGTGGGACAGCCTGACGGTTCTCGATTTCGTCGCGAACATCGAGGACGAGTTCGATGTCATCATCACGATGAACATGCAGGCGGAGATCGAGACCGTGGGACAGCTCGTCGACGCGCTCGAGAAACTGCAGGCGTGAGCGACCTTTTTTCGAAATTCGACCCGCTGATCGAGCAGCGCGCCGCACTCCTCGACACGGGGGTCACGGATCCGTTCAACCTCGTCATGGAACGGGTGGAAAGCCCGACCGTCGCCATCTGCAACGGACAACGGACGATCCTGCTCGGCACATATAATTACATGGGTATGACGTTCGATCCGGACGTCGTTGCCGCCGGCAAGAAGGCGCTGGACGAGTTTGGCTCCGGAACTACCGGCAGCCGGGTGCTCAACGGCACCTATGCCGGCCACCGGGCCGTCGAGGACGCGCTCAAGGATTTCTACGCCATGGATCACGCCATGGTCTTTTCGACCGGCTACCAGGCGAACCTCGGCGTCATTTCCACGATCGCGGGCAAGGATGACTACATCATCCTGGACATCGACAGCCACGCGTCGATCTACGACGGCTGCGCGCTCGGCAATGCCCAGATCGTCCCCTTCCGCCACAACGATATCGATGCGCTCGAAAAGCGGCTGAAGCGGATCCCCGAAGGCGCCGGCAAGCTCGTCGTGCTCGAAGGCGTCTATTCCATGATGGGCGACATCGCTCCCCTGAAGGAGATGGTGGCGGTCTCGAAGGCGAACGGGGCGATGGTCCTGGTCGACGAAGCCCATTCGATGGGTTTCATCGGGGAGAACGGCCGCGGCGTCGCCGAAGCCCAGGGCATCATCGACGACGTCGACTTCATCATCGGCACCTTTTCCAAGTCGGTCGGAACGGTCGGCGGCTTCTGCGTCTCGAACCATCCCAAGTTCGAGATTCTGCGGCTCGTTTGCCGCCCTTATGTCTTCACCGCGTCGCTTCCGCCTTCGGTGGTGGCCACAGCCGCGACCTCGATCCGCAAGCTGATGAATTCGGCCGACAAGCGTCAGCATCTTTGGGAAAATTCGAAGCGCCTCCATGCGGGCCTTCGGCAGCTCGGCTTCAAGCTCGGGACAGACGAGCCTCAGTCCGCGATTATCGCCGTCATGATGCCTGACCTGGAGACGGGTGCAGCCATGTGGGAGGCTCTTCTTCACGAGGGTCTCTATGTGAACCTGGCGCGGCCGCCGGCGACGCCGGCCGGGATGACCTTGCTTCGTTGCTCGCTTTGCGCCCTCCACAGTTCGGAGCAGGTCAGTGAGATTCTCGGCATGTTCGCTGCGGCGGGCCGTGCAACAGGTTGCATCAGCTGAGGAATCGGGCCGGAACCAGCGCGGTTCGCGGCTTTCGCCAAAAGGTTAACGTCGCTACAAAGACGGCATGAGGGGCGACGGGGAGGACGTCCGGTTCGATTGGCGACGCGGCGGTGCCGCGGCGGCGGGTCTCGTTGCGGCCCTCGTCTTGGTCGCCATGGTTTTCCTGGTAAAATTCGCCAACGATGCCCGTGAAAAGGCGATCGACGCCGAACGGCAGGCGAACCAGGTCGCGCTGGTCGTCCGCAATGTCAGCGCAAACGTCTCCAAAGCCGATGCCGCTCTTGCTCGTTTCACCCTGGACGAGGACGTGGCGAAGTTTGACAGCAGCGGGAACGTCTACGCGAGTGCCTGGCAACTCGCCGGCTATCAGATCAAGCAGTTGCAGACGATGGAGCGCGGTAACCCGGCCCAGCTTCGCCGCGTTGCGGAGGTGGAGCGTCTCTACGCGAAGCACGGTGCGGAGCTTGCCCTCGCGGCTCGCGCAGCGCTGGCTAAGCAAGGCGATATCGGGATCAGCTATTTCTATGCCTCCGCCAAATCTAAGACGGGGAAGGCGCTCGACGATGCGCTCGAAGACATCATCCGCGCCGAACGCCAGTCCCTGCGCGGCCGAATAGAGCAGAGCCAGTTCTTCTCCGCACAAGCAGACCAGTTCACCAACTACCTAAGCTTGCTTGGTATCATAGTCGGTCTCGGCGCCGTGTTCCTTGGCGTTGTAGCGGTCCAGGCCCTTCGCCAGAACGCCGCTTCGCGACGCCAGGCCGAGAACGAGACCCAACGCGCCGAAGTGTTGGAGGAGGCGGTTCGTGAGAGGACGCAGGAACTCTGGGAGGCAAACCAGGCGCTGAAGGAGGAGGCTGCGGAGCGGGAAGCCGCCGAGGCGCAGCTGCGTCAGGTCCAGAAAATGGAAGCGGTCGGGCAGCTAACCGGCGGCATTGCGCACGACTTCAACAATATGCTCGCGGTCGTCGTCGGCGGCATCGACCTTGCTCTGCGCCGGCTCAGCGGGCCGCGCAGGGAAGTCATGATGCATCTCAACAATGCGATGGAGGGCGCGACCCGCGCGGCAGCGCTTACCCGGCGGCTGCTCTCCTTTGCCCGTTCGGAGCCGCTGCTGCCCGAGCGGGTCGACAGCAATGAACTGATCCAGGGCATGTCCGACCTTCTCGATCGAACGCTCGGCGAGCAGATCCAGATCGACGTCGAATTGGCCTCGGGGAGCTGGCCGATCTATGTCGATCCGCACCAGCTCGAAAATGCGATCGTCAATCTCTCCGTCAATGCACGCGATGCGATGGACGGACGCGGACTGATGCAGATCAGGACCGAAAACGTGCCGCTCGCCGCCAATCAGGTGGGAGATATTCGTGCCGGCGACTATGTGAAGATCAGCGTCAGCGACACGGGCTGCGGCATGACGCCCGATGTGCTGGAGCGGGCATTCGAGCCTTTCTTCACCACCAAGCCTGTCGGCAAGGGTACCGGGCTCGGTCTCAGCCAGATTTTCGGCTTCGCTCACGAATCTGGCGGCGAGGTCGGCATTGAGAGCACCGTCGGGAAGGGGACGATCGTCTCGATCTATCTGCCGCGCACGGAGATGGCCGCGCCGGTGCGCCTGCATCCGGCCTTGCAGCAACGAGGCGACCGCGACATCCACGTTTCCGGTGCGCGGATCCTGCTGGTCGAGGACGACCCGCGGGTACGGACGGCAACTGTCGGGGCGCTCGAGGATCTGGATTATGATCCGATCGCCTGCGGCAGCGGCGCCGAGGCGATCGAGCTGTTCAATTCGCAGATGTTCGATCTCGTCATCACGGACGTCATCATGCCGGAGATGACCGGCCCCGAGCTGATCCGCTTTCTCAAGTCGAACAGCCCGCACGACTTCGCGGTGCTGTTCGTGACCGGTTATGTCGGGGAAGGCGAAACCGACGACCTGCGCGGTTACGAGTTGCTGCGAAAGCCCTTCACGGTCGGTGCGCTAGCGAGCGCCGTTGCGGCCGCCCTCGCCCGAACTAACGAACCGCCCCGCTCTTCAGCAGCCGGGGCAAAAGGCTGATCCCCGCAAGGAGCGGATGCCGCCGCTGCCAGGGCTTGAGCTCGATGTCCGTCCCGGCATGCCGGTTGATCTTCCACGCGATATATTCGGCACCTCCTGCAAAGGTCAGGCTCGCCTTGGCCAGGCGTAATATTGTCAGTGCCTTCCCCTCGAAGCGCCGCCGTGCCCAGCTGCCATGAGGCCGCAGGCCGCGCGCCACCTTCAGCGCCGGGTCAGTGAAGAGCTGGTATCGTTTGGGATCGAGATCGACGACCGAACTGGAGCGCGCCTTGCGTTCAGCCCGAAGCTCGGCCGAATAGGTCAGCGCAAAGGCGCGGCGCCAGAGATCAAGCGGCTTCTCATGCTCTAGCGGCCCAGCGGCCGCCAGGAGGGTTGGAGCGGCGCGCGCTACGGCTTCAACAGACACTTGCGCTGCCTCAGGGTCAGCGGCCCAGACCAGGCGAGAAGGTTGCGCGAACCGCGCCCAGACCGAGACGTTGCTGGTTTCCGGCCCGCACAGGCGGTGGAAGTCCGCTTCGCTCAGAACGGCATATTTAGATACCAGGCCGCCATGCTCGAAGTAGAAGACGTTCGGCGGAATGACCCGGTTCGCCGCAGCTAGCCAACCATTGCCGTATGCCGCGCGATAATTCGACACGATCAGGTAGAAATCCAGCATCAGGCCATCGAGCTGCTGCTCCCGAAGGCAGGACCCATAGAAGAGTACAGCTCGCGATGCCGAACCATGTCTGGCGGCGATCGCGGCGGCCATTGCGCTGACCCGCGCATCGACGGGCAGCTTAAGCTCCTTCGCGACTAACTCACGCAGTTCGGGCATTACGGCTGGGGCTTAAGCCGCCAGCTTCACGAACGCCAATGGCTGCGCAGGTTTCAGGTTGATCGGACTGCCGCTGACGGCGCGAAACATTTCGCCGTCGAGGATCACGTTGCTGTTCTCGCCCTCGATCGTGATCTCGGCCGCCTCCTCGAAGTGAACGCCGCGCACGCTCTCGCGGCCGAGCTTGCCGGCGAGGCTCGCGATCATCCCACGAATGATCGATGACGGCCGCTCCTCGACGGCGAGCAACTTGAGAACGCCCTCGCGGCGACCGCCAAGCTCACTCGCCAACAGCAGCTTTTCGAGAGTCGTGACCGCGAGCAGCGAGAAGCGGCCCGTGATGTTGCTCCCCTCTTCGTGAAGGGAAACGTTGAGCGGCTGCGGATCGGGCGGCAGGAAATTACCCTTGATGCGGAGAAGAATCTTCATGAAAAGCGCGAAGGCCGTGATGCCGTGCGCGATGCCGTTCGGAAGGCCGAGCGGGTAAATCTTGTCACGGCAATAGATCATCGTGTCGGCGAGCCCGGCACCACCCAGGAACATGCCAATGACCGGCTCCTCGCGACCACCGTGGCGCAGTGCGATCAGCTCACGCGCAACGGTATAGCGGGCGAGGTCGTCCGTCCGGGCCAGCTCGATCAACCGCTCGAGCGTCTCTACCGGATCGCCCCGCGCGCCGAGGTCGAGTGCGATGAGATTGGTCTTTCCGCTTGGCAGCACCGCGACCGGCGGCGGCCCTTCCTCAAAATGCGCACCATTATAGAGCTCCGTCAGCGCAGCCTGCACCGTCCCGTCGCCGCCGTTGATGGCAAGAACACTCGGGCGAACCCGAGCGATGGAGGTCATCGCCTCGCCGATCTGACTGGCATGCTCGACCTCGTAGTGGAAGACGTCGGGGTGCTCGGCGCAATATTCGCGAATGCGCGGTAGCTGCGCGATATTGCCGGTCGACTTCGGATTGGACAGCAGCGCGATCCTGATACGTTGCTTGGGCGCGGCGTGCGCGCATAGCTGTTCCGTGGGAACAGTTGCATCGTCAATGGGCGCCACTTTCGACATGAATCCGCGAACCGTTCCGCTATAGGGGCCTCAACGAACGGAGGTGCCGGCACGCCGGGGTACATCCGTACGTTTCGCAATCTCGGCTGCCTTTGCGGCCAAATCATGGTGCTGGGACGACCAAATTTGCCCCAACTGGGTCTTATCGATCGCTACCTCGCCCGCTCCATCGCGGTGCCGCTGCTTGGATCGCTGATTCTCGCGGCGATGTTGCTCGTTCTCGATAAGATGCTCCGCCTGTTCCAATATGTGGTCGACGCAGGCGGACCGGTCAGCGTGGTATGGCGAATGCTCGCCAATCTGCTGCCCGAATATCTGGCGCTCGGCATTCCGATCGGCCTGATGCTTGGCATCCTGCTCGCATTCCGGAAGCTGGCGCTATCGTCGGAGCTCGATGCATTGCGCGGGATCGGCATCGGTTATTCCCGGCTCCTCCGCGTGCCTTTTGCTTTTGCGATCCCGCTCGCGATCATCAACCTGTTCATCGTCGGCTACCTCGAGCCCTTTACCCACTATCGCTACGAAGGTCTCCGGTTCGACCTCAAGTCCGGCGCGCTGGGAGCGGCGATCAAGGTCGGTGAGTTTAATCGGCTGGGCAAGCATCTGACGCTGCGGATCGACCGAAGCGAGAACAAGGGCACGCAATTGCACGGCATCTTCGTCCAGAGCGAAGACAGCAAGGGCATGGTCGTCGCCGCGACCGCGGAACAGGGTCGTTTCCTGGCGACGGACGATCCGGACAAGATCATCTTCCGGCTGACCAAGGGCCGGCTCGTCCAGGATTCGCCGAAATTCACGACGCCGCGCACTTTGGCCTTCGACAGCTACGACCTGCCGGTGAGCCTTCCCGTCATCGATCAGTTCCGCCGTCGAGCCGCGGGCGAAACGGACGAGCTTTACCTCCACGAGCTCTGGCGCCTGGGTTATGGCGGCGGCGGAAAGACTCACGCCGAGCGCATCGCCGCCGAAGCGCACTTCAACTTCCGGATGGTGGAAGTCGTGATGATGCTGATGCTTCCGCTTCTGGCAATCGCACTGGCCGTTCCGCCGAAGCGAAGCAGTTCAGGTCTCGGCATCTTCGTCGCGATCCTGATCGTCGTCGCCTATCACAAGGTGAACCAATATGCGGAAGCGGCAGCGACGCGCGGCAAGCTCGATCCGACGCTCGGACTGTGGGGGCCGCTGCTGCTCCTCTCCGCGCTGGTCTACTGGATGTACCACGTGCTGGCGCACAAGCCGGGCGGCCAGCCGATCGGGGCGCTCGAATGGTTCTTCGCCACCATGGCCAAGCGCGTCCGCGGCATGATGCCGAAGCCCAAAGAAGCATGATCAACCTCAGCTTCTTCCCGTCGCGGCGGCTCGCATTTTACATGGTGCGGCTGTTCCTCACGCGAAGCCTCGCGGTGCTGCTGGCGCTCGTGCTGATCCTAATGACGCTCGACCTACTCGGCGAGTCCGGCAAGATCCTCGCAGTGCCCGGCAACAGCGACGCCGATCTCTGGCGATATGTCTCGTTCCGGATCCCGATGCTGGTGTCGCGCTTCCTCCCCTTCTCGGTCCTTCTCGGAACGCTGATCGCGTTCGTCGGCCTCAACCAGAACAGCGAGGTGGTCGCCATGAAGGCAGCCGGCCTCTCCGCGCACCAGATCCTCGCTCCGCTGGTCGTCGCGAGCATCGGCATTTCTGCCGCCCTCTTCGCCTTCAACGAAGGTGTCGTCGTCAACTCGACCCGCGTGGTCACGGCGTGGAGCGACAATGACTACAAGCCAATACCCCCGACGAGCGGCATCCAGGGCAATGTGTGGGTGTTGAACGGCGACGACCTCATTCGCGCCGGAACCGTCGGTCGGGGCGGCGAGAATGCCCAGCGGATCACCATTTATGACCGCTCGGGTGGCATTCTCCAGCGAGAGATCGAGGCAGCCCGGGCTTACTCTCGACCCGCTTCGGGCGATTGGATTCTCCAGGACGTCCGTATCTACGATGCGAACATGAACGTGATCCGGCGCGTGCCCGCCATGGCGAGCATGCAGGGCGTCACGCCCAATCAGCTGACTCTCGCGAAGGTCGACCCGACCGAACTCGACTATTGGACCTTGAAGCTGCGAATCGCGGAGCTTGAGGCAGCCGGTCGGCCCGCGGACGAAGCCCGCGCGGGCCTCGCGCACAAGATATCGGGGCCGCTTTCGACCCTCCTCATGCCCCTTCTCGCGGCGATTGCGGCATTCGGCCTGGCGAGGTCCGGCCAGGTGTTGCTGCGCGCAGTGATCGGAATGGCGCTGGGCTTCGCCTATTTCGTCGTCGACAATTTCAGCCTCGCGATGGGTAACGCAGGCACCTACCCTCCGCTCGTCGCGGCTTGGGCGCCTTTTCTCCTCTTCCTGCTGATCGGCGAAACCGTCCTCATCCGCACTGAGGAGTGATTCAAGCTAAGCCATTCATTTACAGGCGCTTCTCCGCTGCCGATTCAACCCACAATAAAGCTTGCCTCAAACCGGTTTTCACGGTGGAACATGGACTTAGGCTCGAAAGGGAGGGTTCGGGTGTATCCTAGTGTTCATTATCTGCATCGGCAGGCGGCGCGCGAGAAGCTCGCTGCCCAGCGCGCCTTGACTGAGGCGGCGCGCCAGCGGCACCTTAGCCTCGCCGCCGACTTCCAGAAACGGGCCGAGGCCATGCACTCCGGCATCCAGCCGTGAGCGACGAAGAGGCGATCGGCGCGGCTATCGATGAGATGTACGCGATGATCTCAGGGCCGGCCGGCCCGCGCGACTGGTCGCGCCAGGAGAAATGCTTCCTCCCGGAAGCGCGTCAGGTGCGGACTTGGGTCGAGGCAGATGGCCGCGCCGCCAAGAAGTCCATGAGCCTCGATGACTATTCGCGCGACACGACCCCCTTCTTCGCGGCGAACCCATTTTACGAGGTCGAGACCGGACGGCGCATCGACGTCTTCGGCAACATGGCGCACGTCTGGAGCAACTACGAAGCGCGCACATCGCCGGACGATCACCGGCCGGAGCGGCGCGGGATCAATTCCATCCAGCTGTTCAAGGACCCGGACCTGGGCTGGCGCATCATCCACATGATCTGGGACAACGAGCGCTAGCTATTCGCTCGCCGGGAGCCGCTCACTGACTTCGCCGCAGGCGCGGTTCGCCGGAACCGCGAGATCCATTTTCTTCGGCCGCGGCAGGTTGAGACCGGCCATGATGGCAACGAACTCGTCGGCGCTCTTGTCGCCGCCCAGCCGCGGGTTGCGTGCCTTTTCCTGGCCGACGCTGCTGACGAACCGCTGGTTGTAGTCATGTGCCGGGTAGACGAGCGTCTCGCTGGCAAGCCCGAAGATCTTGTCGTGCACGGACCGGTACAAGGTCGCAGCGTCGCCGTTCTGGAAGTCGGTGCGCCCGCATCCCTCGATCAACAGCGCATCACCGGTAAACACGCGCGCAGCGCTTTCGCTCTCCAGCAGATAGGCATGATGGTCGTCGGTATGACCGGGCGTGTAGAGCGGCCGCAGCTGCATTCCACCTATGCGGACCGGCTCGCCTTCCTGGATTGTGAAGTCGACAAAGTCCGCGCCACTTGCCTCCGGGAAGCCCGCTCTCGACCCCGCAAGCGCGCGGAGGCGGCCGGCACCCGTTACGTGATCGGCATGAATGTGTGTCTCAAGCGTGCAGGCGAGCTTGAGGCCAAGCGTTCGGATCAGATCGAGATCGCGCTCGACCGTCTCCAGGACTGGATCGATCAGCGCCGCCTCGCCCGTCTCCTCGCAGCCGAGAAGGTAGGTGTAGGTTGACGACCCCGGCTCAAACAGCTGGCGGAACAGCATATGGCGACCCCTTGCCCGGCTCCGCGCTTTTAGTGACCCTACGAGGCGGACACCACCCGTCCGACACATTCGCCAAATCCAATTCGGACCGCTCCGTCGGCTTCACACCATGCTCTCAGCGTGATCTCGTCGCCGTCCTCGAGGAAGCTGCGGCTTTCACCGCTCGCCAGATCGAGCGGCTTCTTGCCGCCCTGGCTGATCTCCAGGAGCGAGCCGAGCCCGCCCGTGCTGTCTGTCGAGAGCGTCCCCGTACCGATCAGGTCGCCGGGCTGCAGATTGCATCCGTTGCAGCTGTGGTGAGCGATGATCTGCGCGGCGCTCCAGTACATGGCGGCATGAGCGGAGCCATGCGACAGGATATGGGGCGCGAGACCCGAGGCGCGCATCTTCGCGGTCGTCAGCGTGACTTCCAGCTGGATGCCGAGCCCACCGATTTCGCGGTCGCTCCGATCGCTGAGATACGGGAGCGGATCCGGATCGCCGGCCGGGCGAGCCGGCATAGGTCTGCGAAACGGCGCAAGCGCGATCGGGCTCACAACCCACGGGCTCACGCTCGTGAGGAAATTCTTTGCAAGAAACGGCCCGAGCGGCTGATATTCCCAAGCCTGCAGGTCGCGGGCGGACCAGTCGTTCAGGAGGCAATAGCCGGCGATATGATCCGCCGCCTCCGCGATTGGAATTGACTGGCCAAGGTCGTTTCCGGAGCCGATCCACATGCCGAGTTCCAGCTCGTAATCCAGGCGACGGGTCGGCCCAAACTCTGGCGCATCGGCGTCGGGAGCCTTGCGCTGGCCATTGGGACGCACGACGGGCTCGCCAGATGAGCGCACGGAGCTGGCCCGCCCGTGGTAGCCGATCGGCACATATTTGTAATTGGGAAGCAGCGGGTTGTCCGGCCTGAACTGCTTGCCGACGTTGGTCGCGTGATGAATGCCGACGTAGAAGTCGGTGTAATCCCCGACGAGGCAAGGAACATGCAGCCGGACCTCGGATTGGCCCACAAGCTGCTGCTCGACATCGTCTCGATATCTGTCGTCTGAAAGTAATTCGATGAGCCGATGTCGCAACGCTCGCTGCGCTTCATGGCCCCGCGCGAGCCAGGCATTGAGCACTGGCTGTGCAAGGTCTTCGCGCCAGTCCTCGTCGAGCAGGTCCGCGATGGCATTAAGGTCGAGGACAAAGTCACCGATGGCGACGCCCGCGCGGCGCCGACGCTGGCCGACCGAAAAGATCCCGAGCGGCAGGTTCTGGATCGGGAAGTCGCTTCCCTGGGCGCTCTCGCACCAGCTGGTCAGCGACGGATCATGGCTTTCGTTGATCACGGGAGCTTCGCCTTGGGGAAGCCCGTCCATGCCTGATCGTAATCAGGCTGGGAACGCTCGAGCGCCCAGGCGGTCGGCCGATACGGCCAGCAGGTCTCGACCATGAATGCCATCGTGCCTTCGATCTTCACCGGCTCAAGCTGGGCTTCACTCGCCTTGCGCCAACTGTCGACGTCCGGGCCGTGGCCGCTCATGAGGTTGTGGAGCGAGAGCCCGCCCGGCGCGAACCCTTCCGCCTTCGCATCATAGGCGCCGTGAATGAGACCCATCGCCTCGCTCATCACGTTGCGGTGGAACCAGGGCGGTCGAAATGTGTCCTCGCCAACCATCCAACGCGGCGGGAAGATGACGAAATCCGCATTAGCCCTGCCCGGCACGTTGCTGGGCGAGGTCAGCACCGTGAAGATCGACGGGTCCGGATGATCGAAGCTGATGCTGCCGATGACGTTGAAGCGCGAGAGATCGTAGCGATAAGGCGCGTAATTGCCGTGCCAGGAGACGACATCGAGCGGCGAGTGGTCGAGCGTCGTCGTCCACAGCGAGCCCAGCGACTTCTGGATGACCTCCGTCGGCTCGTCCTTGTCCTCGAACGATGCGACCGGCGTCTCGAAGTCGCGAGGATTGGCGAGCCCGTTCGAGCCGATCGGCCCGAGGTCCGGTAGCCGCAAGGGAAGCCCGTGGTTCTCCGCCACATAGCCGCGGCTGTCGCCTTCGACCTCAACACGGAATTTCACACCGCGCGGAACGACGGCGACCGTACCCGGCGGCACGTCCAGGCATCCGAATTCCGTCGTCAGCCGCAACGCTCCCGCCTGCGGAATGATCAGCAGTTCGCCGTCCGCATCGACGAAGACGCGGCGGTCCATCGACTTGCCCGCCCGGTAGAGATGCACAGCCACGCCCTCGAGATCGGAAGGGTCGCGATTGGCGAGCATCGTGACCATGCCGTCGACGAAATCCTTGTCTTCGGGAAGGTCACTCGGCGGATCCCAGCGCAATCGGTTGGGCGGCAGGGGATCGCTTACCGTTCCGGGCGCGAACAGGGGCGAACCCTCGTATCGAGTGAAGGGGCGATGATCCGCGGTCGGCCGCAGCCGGTACAGCCACGAACGGCGATTCTCGTGACGAGGTGCCGTGAAGCTGCTGCCCGACAGTTGTTCCGCGTACAGTCCAAAAGCAGGCCGCTGCGGCGAATTGCGGCCCTTTGGCAGCGCGCCGGAAACCGCTTCGCTCTCAAAATGAGCGCCGAACCCCGTCATGTAGCGAAGCGTATCGGTCATGGCGGCGCGTTACTCAGTCGCGCGCCCACAATCAAACGGGCGCGGTCCCGATGAACCGCGCCCGCTGGCCTGACGGGGACTCGCAACCCGTCCGGCTCGAGCTGACCCTCTCCGATCAGCTATGATTGATGTTGACGTCGATCTTGTTGGGAACGTCGACTGTGGTCTTGCTGCCGCCGAGGCCGAGCTGGCCGCGGAACATGTAAAGCAAGACGAGCACCACAATGATCAGCAGCACGACGGCGAGCACACCGCCGCCTCCGCCGCCACCCGTTTCCACGACGGTCGTGTGTTCACGATCCTCATCGGCCATCGGAAACTCTCCCTCCATTATCCTGTTGTTGTTGCGAAACGAACGAACCGCGAAGAACCCGGTTCCGCATTGGTGGGAGAGCATATGCCCGGAAGAACCCTGACCGCGATGGTCGTACTGCTGTTAGCGGCGTGCAACCGAGAGAATGCGAACGAGCATGGGGACAAACCCGCACCGTCGCCCCCGGTGGCGCCTGCCGCTCCCGCTCCCCCACCAGCACCCGCGGCGCCCGCCGCGCCGGCGCCGCCGCCGAAACCCGTTTTGATCGAGCCGAAGGGGCCGATCGACCCGAAGAGCGTCGAGGCTGCAGGGCAGGTCGTGCAGCATTACGGGGCCCTCATCGAGCAACGCCGCTTCGACGAGGCAGCCAGCCTGTGGGGCAATTCCGAACAGGCGCGAGCCTTCGCCGGCAAGCTGCGGCCATCGACCCATTTGGAGATCGGCGACCTCGGCCCAACCGAAGGTGCTGCCGGCTCCATCTACACAACGGTCCCGGTGGTCTTTTACGGGGACGGGTTCCGGCGACCGGCGAACATCATCTTGCGCAGGGCGAATGACGTGCCAGGCTCTACTGAAGCGCAGCGCCGCTGGCACATCGACCGGATCGA
>Ga0070671_100002969_pt1 | contig 13200 bp, 9 predicted proteins | sample KBSS73metaG_FD_65341 | JGI IMG/M metagenome (GOLD analysis project Ga0070671, IMG submission 65341) | Switchgrass rhizosphere microbial communities from Kellogg Biological Station, Michigan, USA - KBS S7-3 metaG | ecosystem: Host-associated > Plants > Roots > Rhizosphere > Soil ...
AATTGGTTGTCGCTCGTGCGCCGATGTGCAGTTTTGGAACAGCCGAGGAGGCGCCGTGCGTATATCGCTCGACTGGTGGGCCGTGATTGCCGCGGCCGTCGCCGTCTGTCTCATCAAAGCTGGTGTGGTCCCGAGCATTCCGTGGTGACCGCGCTGAGGGCGGTCCTGCCAGGCACTCTGCTGCTGGCGGCGATTGGGTTCGCCGGCAAGCTGACCGAGCAGTCGATCGCGTCGTTCGGCCGCGCGCATCAGATGACGCTGCCGAATATCGAGTACGTATTGTGGGCGATCATCTTCGGGCTGATCGTCTCGAACACGGTCGGGGTGCCGCCCATCTTCAGGCGCGGCGTCGAGACTTACGAGTTCTGGCTCAAGGTCGGGATCGTCCTCCTTGGCGTCCGGTTCCTGCTAGGTGACGTCGCCAAGCTCGGCGGGGTGAGCCTTCTCTGTGTCGTGCTGGAGCTTACGGTCGCGATCGTGATCATGACCGCGCTCGGCCGTGCGTTCGGCCTGGCTCCCAAACTCATCAGCCTGCTCGCTATTGGATCCTCGATCTGCGGCGTGTCCGCCATCATCGCCGCGAAAGGCGCGATTGACGCAGACGACGAGGATGCGTCGTACGCGATTGCGGCGATTCTCGCGCTCGGGGCCGTCAGCCTGTTCGTGTTTCCGGTCATCGGCCGCGCGTTCGGGATGACCGACCACGCCTACGGCCTCTGGGTCGGCCTCGCCGTCGACAACACGGCCGAGGCAACGGCCGCCGGCGCGCTGTACTCGGACGCGGCCGGAAAATTCGCCGTGCTCGCGAAGACGGCCCGCAACGCGACTATCGGGTTCGTCGTGCTCGGTTATGCGCTGTACTGGGCGCGGCGGCAACAGAGCGGCGGCATCGGCCGCAAGGGCGCCTTTCTGTGGACGAAGTTCCCGAAGTTCGTGATTGGGTTCCTCGTCATCTCGGCGTTGGCGACTGCCGGCGCGTTTACGGCTGCCGAAGTTGCCAGCATCGCGAACCTCTCGCGATGGGCGTTTCTTCTGACGTTCGCGGGAGTCGGGCTGCGCACGAACGTCCGGGAGCTTGCGCAACAGGGCTGGCGTCCCTTGATCGTCGGCGTGGTGGGTGAGTGTGCGATCGCCGCGGTGACGCTCGTGATGGTGATCTCTGCGTCACGCGCGTTCGCGCTGTGAGCACGGAAGACCGCAGAGGCCGCTAAGACCGCAAAGAAAAAGAAACGTGGACGTTACTGCCGACGGATCGTCACGCCGCCGTTGGTGGTCATCACACGCAGCTTGACCCCACCGCTCCCGAGCGTCGTATTGAGCTGGCGGTCGAACCGTCCCTGGACCATCACGGGAAAGTCGGTGCTGACGCGGCCGTTGACCGTGCCGGTTTCGAGCTCCGCCGAATAGCGCTCCGGCACCGTCATCTTGACGCCGCCGTTATGCGTCGAGACGTCAAGTCCCTGGCCGTCCCAGTGGTCGCCGGTGAGGTCGATGGTCAGGCCGCCGTTGGTCGTCTCGCCCTTGATCTCGCCGCCGACGTTCCGGAGCGTGACGCCGCCGTTGCGCGCGCGGAACTCAGCGATGCCCTGAAAATCGTCGATGGAGATGCCGCCGTTATTCGTGCGCAGTGCGAGCTGCGCGCGATGGGGGACGTGGAGCTCGAACTCAACCGACCAGTTCTCCCGTCCATCTCGCTCGGGTCCGGTCGCTCGGATGTGCGCGGCGGTTTCGATATGGACGCCGGCCACGACGCGGCGGGCGTCGGCGTCGGTGTCGGCGGACCCGCGAACGATGCTGCGGATCAGCACGTCGCCGCGGTCCCAGCCGATGACCTTGATGCCGCCGTTGGCGCCGGCATCCACGTCGAGCGGCGCGGCGCCGCCGATGGTCTCTTCGCGAACCTCGCAGAAGGACGCTCGCCGCGAATCGTCCCAGCCGGAGTTGTTGCAGCCGTCAGATCGTCCGGGATTCCGGCGGGTCTGGGCGTTTACAGGCAGACTGGCCGCGACCAGCAGGGTCGTCAGCGCAACGGTCAAGGAGCGGGCGCGCAGCATCGTAACCTCCAGACCATTGGACGGAGGTGACGCGGCTGCCGTTTACTGGCCGCCCAGCAGAACCGGTGGCTCGAGCGGCACTCGGGCCACGAGACCCGCGGCCACTTCCGCCTGTGCCGTCGTGATCACCTTGTCGGTTCCGCGTTCGACTCGGGGAATGCAACCGCGCATCAACTGCGCGGCGCGCAGACCGCTGACGACGGCGAATTCGAACGGATTGGAGCCGACGGGACGTTTAATCACAGGGACCCTTTCGTGCTTTAGGGAGGGCTGGAGCCCGGACGATGGCTGCAGGCTCGGGAAAGCGGAGGCGTCAGTATACCTCGCATCGCATGCGCCTGCGCATCCCTGACACCGCCGCTCGGGACTGCCCGCCATCCATCGCGTCGACCCGTTCAGGTGTCGTCAGAACGCGACGCCCAATAGAAAACGGACGCCCACAATCTTGCCGCCGGCCGATTCCAGATTCAGACGACCGTCGACTCGCGCGTCGCCGACTTGAACGTGGACGTTGACGTTGATCGACATCGAGGTCGCGTTGCGTTGGAAGTTCCATGTGATTTCCCCGTTGTCCTTGAGGACCAGGCGACCATTGAATCCGATGGTCGTGCTGACAACGGCCCCGTTTCGCATCTGCGAGAAGGAAAAGCCAGCCACCAACTGAGTGGTCCCCAGCATCGCCGTGAAATTGCCGCCGATCGTGACGGTCGTTCCTCCGGAGCCATCCAGTTTCTTGATGGCGAGCTGCAGCTCGCCGGTGAAGTCGTTGCGATGGAATACCGCGCCGAACTTGAAAGTGGTCGCCGCGACCTGCTGCTGGCCCGAGGAAGACTCCTGGCGATCCACCGAGTACGTAATCTCGAAGTTCTCGTTGATCCGGAGCTCGCCGACGAACTGCAGCCGGCGCGTCTGCCCGCCTTTGTCGTACTCGTACATGAACTGGTTGGTTGTCCGGTTGACCGTCACGGCCGCGGGAAGCTCGAAGACATCGGTGGTCTGGTCCGCCCGCTGATACGTGAACTTCAGCTTCGGCACGCCGTCGTCCGTGGTCAGCGACTCCCACGCGCCGACAAACCCGAGCACGGATTCGCGAGTGAGATCGCGTTTGTCGAAGACGTGGTACATGAACCGCCCCCTCGGATCCTGAATGAACCCGTCGAGAACAGACTTCACGCCGTTCACGGTCAGGGTGAGGTTGTGGTTTGCGTCGAGGTCCCACTCTCCCTTGATCGTGAATTCGAAGGACTTGTTCTTGTCGGGTCTCACGCGCAGGAGCGCGTTCTCGGTCCTGAAGAACGGTTGAGGGCTGGTAGACGCGGAAAAGTCGAACACGTCGGCGCCATTCGCCTGCAGGATCAGGTGGTTGTCAGCGTTGAATTGCCACGTCACGTCGATCGGGATCGTCCCGCCCGCTTTCGAGATGACGACCTGATTGGTGTCGCCGGTTGACCATGTGCCGAGCGCAACGCCAGACTTCGAGACTGCCCCAGCCGTATCGAGGTCGAAGGTGTCGGTGCCCTTTTTGAGCTGAAAGGTCGCCATGAAGTCTCCTGTTTCAGAAAGGTGTGGTGGTGGTGACGGTGAAATACAGGCGGCCTCCGCGCGCGACAGTCGCCGCCGTGCCGAACGGTCGGGCCCAGTCCAACTTCAGCACCGCGAGACCGTAGGTCACGCGAACGCCGCCGCCCAGGCCCATCTTGGAACCGGCGAAGGGGCCTAGCGTGTTGTGCGCGCCGCCCACATCGCTGAACAACGCCAGTCGCATGCTCCTCCGCAGCCAGAGCCCCGGTCCGGCCGTGGCATTGGCCGTACCCGGGACCGGAACCCAGAGTTCGGGTTGCACGCTCCACAGGACCCGTGCCAGCACATCGTCCTGGCGGAAACCCCGTACGCCTTCAGCGCCGCCAAATGACAGCCACTCGACGAGCGGGGTTTGCGAGCTGGTCCAGCCAACGCTGCCCGACAGATCGAACTCGACTGGTCGGAGCATCGACTGATGGTAGGTGGCTCGGGTGCCGACGCGCGTGAAGCTCTCACCCGACGTCCCGAAACGGACGAAGGGCTCCACCTTGAGCCGATAGGGATACGCCCGTTCGAGGAGATCGACGAAAAACATCCCGCCGACCTCGATCGTCGTGAGATCGACGTGGTCGTTCGCGCCATCAGAGAGCTCGACAGACGTTCTCTTCCCCTCGATCAACAGCTTGGCCAGACGTCCGCCACGACCGCGAGTGAGCTCGATCTCCGCGCGGCCCACACCACCCGTCCGGCGCTCGTCGGCCTGCTGTTCGCCGAACTGGCGGCGGACCGCGTAATCGGACGCGTACGTGGCTTGGATGGAGAGGCGTCGCCGCAATGCAGGAAAGCCGACGAAGTCGAGGAAGACGTTGGCCGACCCGATCGGGTTCTCGTTCGCCCCTCCCGCCTGAAGGGAAACCCCTCCTGGTCCGAGCAGCCGCGAACGTTGAAACAACCCGATCGGCCGCACACCTTGGCCCGGACGGTACTCGAGTCCGGCCGCCACGTAGTTTTTGCGGTCTTTCGGCGGTGGCGACGCCTCGGCGGTCGGAAGGCTGGAACGAGATCCTGGCGCGACATCAATCGCGTCCGGAACGGGTCGGATGACCGTCGGCACGCCGGAGTTTCGTGGTGACGGCGCGCTCCGGGTCTCGTCAGCCGAATCGACGCTCGATTGCTTTTGAATGCGCAGATCGAGATAGGGGTCGTCCGTACCTGATCGCGGCGCCCCGCGGACCGTGTCGAGCGCGAATCCGAGCACGGCCAGCTCGAGCTTCTGAACCTGCAACGTTGCGGTGTTCAGAATCGGCTCCTGGCCCGACGGCACACCCAGACTGTCGAGATCGACTCGCTGTATGGCAGGAGGCCCTGGCAGCGACACAAGAACGGTGTCCTGCCGCGTCAGAAAGGTTCGAAACAACGCGCTCGGGAGCAGGAGATACAGCGCCCGGTCCACTTCGATGGTGTCATTCGCGGGCGGCTGGAATATGAACCGGGCGATACGCTCCGCCGGCCGGATCGTGATGTGTTTGACGGCTGTTCGAGCCGGAGACACCTCCACCAACGGGTTGAAACCTCGTCTGATCAACACGTCGCTGATGCGCTCGCGAATCAGCGCTGGGCGCCATAGCGTACCTTCCAGCGGGCTCAGGATCGTGATGATGTCTTCGCGGCTGACTCGATCTTGGAAAGTGCGGCCCAGGCTGATTTCATACTCGGGACTGTTCCACGGACCGATGGGATCGGCAACTCGCAGACGAACTGTTCCCCGCGCGGCGTCGAGCGCTCCAGGTTCTTCCGACTGGTCTGCAGGAGTCAGTGGTCCCCAATCGACGTTCGGACGCTCTTCTTGTGCGCTCGAGAAGAACGAGGAGAACAGGGGACCGTCACCCTGACGATCGGTATTGAGGCTCTGCCATGCGCGGTACTTGGCGAGGAAATCGGCCCATGATCCCTTGAACGTGCGAAGCTCGCGCGTTTGGGCGTCGACCAACTGACCGGCGGCCTCCTTGGGTCGCTCCTCGGCGGCCAGTCCAAACCAGACCAGCGGCGGAAACGTCGCCAGCAGCTTATCGAACTCGTCCAGGATCTGCTGACGGACGCCCTCGAACGGAACACGCGAGCGTCTCTCAAACTCCGGCGACAGAGTCAGCGTGGTTCGGGTGCGTTCGGTGGCCAGCCGGCCGTTGTCGAGCCGCAGCGACACGCACAACACCGAGGCGTTCGCGCCGTCTCCCGCAGAACAGGCGTCCTGTGCGGATAGCGGGGACGCCAGTGCCATGGCGATCCCCACCAGAATTCCCGAAATCGTCACCCGCATCGTGAACAACCGAGTCAAACCAGAACCTCGTGTATGGGTACCAACGACGTAGCATGCCAAAGTTGACAACCTTGTAGGGGTCGTATATTTTGCACCCCCTTGAGACAATATCCGGGCCGGCTGGCGGTATGACCGCTGCGGCGCGCCGCGTTTCGGCGGAAATGCTGGCATTCTGGCGCGCGCGCCCCGGGTATTTGCTCTAACGTGATGCAAATGCGTCGCATTGATCCCAATCGCTTCCACGTTGCGACGCGCGGCACCTCCCGTCAGATCAACCGTCAGATCGCGCTCACGCTGATCGGCAGCCATCAGCCCATCTCTCGCGCCGACCTGGCGCGCCGGATGAAAATGCGCCGCGGCGCGGTCGGACTGCTGGTGCAGGAGCTGCTCGCCGACTGCCAGATTGTCGAAGGCACCACCGGCGAAACCGCACGCGGCCGGCGCCCGACCATGCTCTACATCAACACGCGGAGCGGATCGAGCGTGGCCGTCGACATTCGGGCGAGCCGCACGTTCCTCATGCTCGCGGACCCGATGGGCCAGCCGCGATCGGATATCGTCAGTCTGCCGACGGCGCAGGAGCCCAAGCGCCTGGTGACGGCTCTGGCACGGCGCATCGCCGACCTGCTCAAGTCCCACGCCGGCATCGTCGGCGCCTGTCGGGGGATTGGCGTGGTGGTGCCCGGCATGGTCGATCCGGGAACCGGCCGCGTGCTCCATGCGCCGACGCTGCGCTGGCGCAACGTCGACCTCCAGGCCCGCCTCGCGTTGGCGACCGGGCTTCCGGTGCACGTCGAGAACTCGGGACGGGCGTGCGCGCTCGCGCAGGTGTGGGAGGCGCGCAACGTTGCGGCGCGAGTGCGGAATCTGGTCTTCGTCAGCGTCTCCGACGGCATTGGCGTCGGCGTCGTCGTCAACGGCGAGCTGCTGCGCGGGCGCCACAACATCGCCGGAGAGTTTGCGCACATGCCGCTGAACGTCGATGGTCCGCGCTGTTCGTGCGGTGCCATCGGCTGCTGGGAAGCGCACATCTCGAATCTCGCGACGCTCACGCGGTACTTCGGACGCCCGCAGGAGCGGACGTCCGGCGATCATGCGTTCACTATCGACAGCCTGATCGGACGCGCGCGATCCGGCGACGGGAAAGCTGCCGCCGCCCTTCAGACCTCGGCGCGGTACCTCGGACTGGGACTGGGCGGCATCGTCAACATCATCGACCCCGACTGCATCTTCATCGGCGGCGAAATCACCACGGCCTGGGATTTGATCGAGAGCAGTGTCCGCAGCGCCCTCCGCGAGCGCGCCCTTTCGCCGGCCGCCGCGTCCACCGACATCGTCATTGTTTCAGCAGAAGAGCATCCGCGCCTGCGCGGCGCTGCCATGCTCGTCGCGGCGCCGACATTTGCCGCGCCGGTCGTGGCCTGACCAAAAGGAGCCGTTATGAGAGTGTCCGCCGCCGCCGTCGCCGCGATGATCGCCGCGATGCTCATCGCGACGCCCGCCCGGGCGCAGGTGCCCACCGCGACGATTCTCGGCACCGTCAAGGATGCCCAGGGCGCGGTTGTTCCAGGGGCGAGCGTGACCGCCACGAACCTGGGCACGCAATTCTCGAGGAACGCGGTCACCGACGCGGCCGGGGAATACGCGCTGCGGCTGCTTCCGGTCGGCAATTACCAGGTGGAGGTCTCCATCCCTGGCTTCAAGAACTTCACGCAGACCGGCATCGTGCTCGAAGTCGGGCGCAACGCGCGAGTCGACGCGACGATCGAGCTCGGCGCGGTCAGTGAGACGGTGTCAGTCGTTGGCGACTCGCCGCTCGTCGACACGACGTCGGCCGCCCTGACGCGGACGGTCGGACAGAACGAGGTGCTGAACCTGCCGCTGGTCAACCGCGACCTGTACCAGCTCCTGAGCATTACCGGCGGCGTCACCAGCAACACCAGCTCGAACTCGCTCGGCGGGCCGGAGCAGGTGACCATGATCAACGGGTCCGGCGCCGCCCAGATGGGCACCGTGAACTTCCAGCTGGATGGCGGGAACAACACTGCGGGCCTGCGCGGCACCGGCAACCCGGCGCCGAACCCCGAAGCCGTGCAGGAGTTCCGCGTGCTGACCAACGGGTACTCGGCCGAGTACGGCCGCTACTCCGCGGGCGTCGTCGACATCGTCACCAAGTCGGGAACGAACATCTTTCACGGCGCTGCCTTCGATTTCATCCGCAACGAGAAGTTGAACTCCCCGCGCTGGGCGCCGCCGGGAACGGTCGGCACCAACGACCCGCTTGATCGCAAGCAGTTTGGCGGCGCGTTCGGCGGCCCGCTGGCGAAAGACAAGACGTTCTTCTTCACCAGCTATTCGGGACTGCGTCAGGAAGAGACGTATTACCGGAACACAGCGGTGGTGCCGACCGCGCTCGAGCGCGCGGGCGACTTCTCGCAGTCGTCGATCAAACCACGAGATCCCGTGACCGGCGTCGCGTTCCCCGGTAACCTCATCCCGGCCGGACGGTTCGACATCGCGGCGAAAACGATTCAAGACAAGTACGTCCCGCTATCGAACCTGCCGAACAACTTCTACGAAGTGCGCGCGGCGGATCCGATCAGCACCAACGAAGGCACCATCAAGATCGATCATCAGCTCTCGCCGACCCAGTCGTTCGCGTTCAGCTATTTCCATCAGCGCGGCGTCGACACGCAGCCGTTGACGCTGACCGGCAACATCCCGTGGGTCGATCGCGATTTCGCCTGGAAGCAGCACAACGTCAACCTCGCGCACACCTGGACGTTGGGGCCCTCGATGTTCAATCAGCTGCGCGGCACCTACGTTCGCCAGTTCGGCGCTCGCGTGAACAACCCCGTGACCTCGCTCGCAGACTTGAACTCGAAGTTTACGCCGCAAGGCGATCCGACGTTGCCGCGGCTCACGGTCAGCGGCTACTTCACGGGCCAGACGTCGATCGCCGGCCCGGACGCCGGCAGCAATTACACGAGCGTGAAGGACGCGCTGACCATCACCAAGGGCAAGCACTCGGTGAAGATCGGGGGCGATGTGTCGTACGAGGCGATCATCCACGACACGCTGCTCGACAACTACGGCGTCTTCACCTTCAACGGCAGCAAGACCGGCAACGCCTACGCCGACTTCCTGCTCGGCCTGCCGGCGACGATGACGCAGGATGCGCCGGTACGAAAGACCGACAACGGCGCGTATTTCAGCGCCTTTGCGCAGGACGATTTCCGGATCCATCCGCGCATCACGTTGAACCTCGGCGTCCGCTACGACGTGCAGATGCCGTACACGGATCCGCAGGACCGGAAACTGGCGTTCGTGCCGGGGCAGAAATCGACGATCAACCCGACGGCGCCGGTCGGGCTGCTATTCCCCGGCGACACCGGCGTGAGCCGCGGGATCGTGCACACCGACCTCAATAACATCGCCCCGCGGCTCGGCGTCGCCTGGGATCCGAACGGCGACGGCCGGACGGCGGTGCGCGCGTCGTTCGGCATGTTCTACGGCAGCATCTCCGGCAACGAGTGGAACACCACCGCCGACAATCAGCCGTTCACTGTCCGGCAGTCGTTCCCGACCGTCTTCACACTGTCCGATCCGTATCGCAACCTGCCCGGAGGGGTCGGTCCGTTCCCGTTCAACTACACGCCGGGGTCGCCACGGTTCACGCTGCCGGCGCAGGTGTTCGGTCCGTCTCTGGATTTCGTCTGGCCGCTCAGCTACCAGACCAACATCACGGTGGAACGAGAACTCGGCAAGAGCTTCAGCGTCACCGCGTCGTACGTCGGATCGTTCGGGCGGCATCTCGCGTCGGGAGTGGACAACAATTACCCGGTGTTCTCGTCAACCGCGACGACCGCGAATGTGAATGCGCGGCGGCCGTATCTGCCCGGCACGATCGGCCAGGCCACCGTGCTGTCCTCGATCTTCGGCAGCGACTACAACGGCCTGCAGGTGAGCGCGGAGCGCCGCGGCACCAGGCTGATGGGGAAGGCGTACTACTCGTTCGGCCGCGGCTACGAGGATGTCGACTTCCAGGGCGGCGGCCTCCCGGGCGTGCAGAATGCGACGAACCTGGCGGCGGAACGCGGCCGGAATTCCAACGATCGCACGCACAGCCTCGTGCTGTCGGGCGTGTGGCGGATCGACTACCTCCGCAGCTCGTCGTCGGTCGCGAGGGTGCTCGCGCGCGACTGGACGGTGTCGGCGATCGCCACCTTCCAGTCCGGCACGCCGCTCACGATCGCGGCGGGCACCGACCGTAACTTCGATGGGCTCACCAACGACCGCGCCGATCTCGCCGGCAACCCGGAGCTCGATCACGGCCGGCCGATCGATCAGCTGATTGAGGGCTGGTTCAACGTCGCGGCATTCGCCGTGCCGGCCGTCGGCACGGACGGCAACTCCGGCCGCAACATCATCGACGGACCGGGCGTGCGGAACGTTGACCTCGGTATCTTCCGCGACATCCCGCTGAAGGGCCGATCGATGTTCCAGTTCCGCCTCGAGGCGACCAACGTGTTCAACATCGTCAACTTGAGCAACCCGGGCACCAGTCTCAACGCTCCCGCGACGTTCGGGAAGATCCGCAGCGCGAGAAACATGCGGCAGATTCAGCTGGGGTTTCGCGTATCGTTTTGAAAGTTAAAAGGCAAAAGTGAAAAGTTAAACTCTTAACTTTTCACTTTTGACTTTGTGACCGTTCCTCGTAGCGGTGCCCGCGGAGCATGTTGGGGATCGCTTCGTTCCCTTCGTGGCACGCGTATTCGTAGATCGCTTCGTTCTTGTGCTTCAAGGGAATCATCGCGGTCCACGGCGCTGTCCACATCGTCGGATCATTGACGGTGAACTCGTAGTTCAGGATCTCCGGGCCGACGCGCGTCAGCCGCTCTGTGAGGTGCAGGGTGTCGTGCGCGCCCATGAACTCGCTCTTCGGCGAGAAGTTGGTCGTGTCGATGACCAGCGTGTCGCCTTCCCAATGCGCTCGTGAATCGCCGTTCCAGACGCGGATGCGGCTGTCGAGGTGCGGCCGGCCGTCGAGCGGGATGACGCGCGCGTCGTGCGCCATTTCGCTCATGATCATCACGTAGCCCGGCGACTGCACGATCTGGATGTAACTGTTGTAGCCCGCCTGGACGCGTGGAACGCCGAAGTTCACGCAGCGCTCGCCGAGCGGAAACACCTCGGGGTCCTCGAACGCGTGGGCGCGGCGGTGCTCGACTTCCGCCGCGCGCCGTTTCTGGCCCTCGGCCGTCATCGGCGGTAGCTTGCCGTCCGGCGGATCGACGATGAGCGAGGTCCGGCGGTCGTGCCAGTCGCGCTCGACCACCCAGAACTGGTTGTAGTTGCCGGTGCCGGGGTCGTACGACTTCGGTTTTTCAATCTGGTTCAGGACCGCGAGGATGAAGCCGTCGCCGAATTGCGCGTCGCCGTCGTTCTCCGTGATGCGCGCGGCGAACTTCTGCAGGTTCGCGATTTCCGCGTCCGTCAGCGTCTTCTTGTTTTCCCACTGCTTGGGGCGCTGAAGCGGCGTCACCGTGTTGTTGGCCCAGACGCCCTGGAAGTCCGGATGGCCATCAGGTGTCCGCGCGACGGCCGCGGTGCGAACCGCCCCGGTCGATCGGGAGGCAGGTGCCTGACCTTGAGCCTGCACGCCGACCGCGATCGCGCCGGATACCATGCCGGCTGCAAGCGCGAGAACGCCGATCGCGGGTCCCTGGTGTCGTGGGGTCATCGCGTCCTCCAGGTCTTAAGAGCGCGTTTCAGAATTTGAACGTAGCGCAGCCCTCAGGGCTGCCGGCGGGCGACGGGCAGAGGCCGCCGGCAATTCTGAAACGCTCTAAGCAGGAAGAGGTTACGCCGATTCCGGTGTGGCTGCAAACGGATTGAAGACAGGAACCGCCGAGAACGCGGAGCACGCAGAGAAAGATGTTGCTCTCGGATGCCGCACAATGCTCGATACGGTGCGCGAATTCCCCGTGATCGTCGTCGGCGGCGGCGCCTCGGGTCTGTCGGCGGCGGCGGCGCTCTCGCTCCAGGGAATCGACGCCGTCGTGCTGGAGCAGGATCCGGAGCTCGGCGGCACGTGGGCGCGGCGGTACGATCGGCTCCATCTCCACACCGTCAGGCAGTTCTCGGGCCTCGCGCACTTTCCGATCCCGCGCCGCTATCCAGCGTATCTGTCGCGAGACGATGTCGTGGAATACCTGCGTGAGTACGCACGCCACTTTGGCCTGCGCGTCGTCACGTGCGCGGCGGTGCGGCGGATTCGTCCGCGCGACGCGTCCGCCGATCGATGGACTGTCGAGACCCTCGACGGCGATGTCTGGTACGCCCGCGTGGTCGTAATCGCGACCGGGCAGTACCGGCAACCGGTTCTTCCGCCGTGGCCGGGCCGCGAGAGTTTTGGTGGGCGAATCGCGCACTCGGCGGCCTACACGAACGCGACGCCTTACATCGGCCAGCGCGTGCTCGTCGTCGGTGCCGGCAACAGCGGGGCAGAGATCGCAACCGATTTGAGCGAGAACGGCGGAGCCGATGTGGCGATCAGCATCCGGACCACGCCGCCGATCGTGCCGCGCGATCCGTTTGGCATGCCGGTGCAGCGCACCAGCATTCTGCTGAGCCTTCTGCCGTCAGCGATTGCGAATCGCCTCGGGAAACTCACTGCGAGGATCGTGCTCGGCGATCTCACGCGCTACGGGATGCCGAAAGGAGAGTTCGCTCCCTATACGACGAAACGCATTCCGCTCATCGATGTGGGGTTTGTCGACGCGCTCAAGCGCGGACGCGTGACAGTACGGCCAGCGCTCGAGCGCTTGACTCAAACCGGCGCCGTTTTCGCCGATGGCACGAGCGAGCCGTTCGACGCCATCATCGCCGCGACCGGGTTCACGACCGGACTCGAATCGATCGTCGACATTCCCGGCGTGCTCGACGACCGCGGCGAACCACGCGGCGCGGCAGGCGAGCCCACGGCGCATCCAGGACTGTACTTCATCGGCTTCACACACAGCCTGCGCGGACATCTGTTCGAGGCGAACCGTGCGTCACGGCGATTAGCGCGGAACGTACGAAGGTATCTGAGTTCTCCACGCTGATCTGATTACCGCCATTCTGACTCTCCCAAATTTGTTATCGCTTTTTTGTTAGTTGAAGTGTCGTGTAACGGCTCACTTGGCCTCCGGTCTAGCGTCGATGTCACGCGGCACGTGCCCGCAAGTCTCTCGAAACCAAGGGTCTGAGTCCGATTTGCGAAAACGGCACAGCCGTTGCGCAGATGAGCTGTAGCACGCGCGT
>Ga0070671_100002970_pt1 | contig 13198 bp, 15 predicted proteins | sample KBSS73metaG_FD_65341 | JGI IMG/M metagenome (GOLD analysis project Ga0070671, IMG submission 65341) | Switchgrass rhizosphere microbial communities from Kellogg Biological Station, Michigan, USA - KBS S7-3 metaG | ecosystem: Host-associated > Plants > Roots > Rhizosphere > Soil ...
AGCCAGCGAATTGACTTCGATCCCCCGAAGCGGCCGTTAAGCGCCCGCACCACGAAACATGCAGTCTGCTGCGCTGATCATCCTGGAGATGGAATCAGGGGAAATACGGAATGCGGACGTGCTAAGGGGACTTCGGACTGACGTCGGCTTTCCACCCATTGCGGACATTCGGTTGAAGCGTAAAACTCGGCCAATGGATGACGAGCCTCAACTCGATGATCGATTGCTCAAACGCCAATCGTTTGTCGCGACACTCTCCTGTTTGAACTGGGAGACCAGCACCCACCGCCCGAGCCCTACGCCACTCGCCTGTGGGAAGCTCAACGGATCATTGCCGAGGTAGTCGACGAGATTAAGAACGCGGCTGGGGTCGAGGAACCTCTCAGCGGCATCGGTTGGACGATCTCGCCTGACGCGCGCTAGCAAGAGTCAGCTTTCCACCCATTCCTGCCGTTAGAGACGTTCGTATGAAACGGCTTCAAACCCCCATGATCCGGGGCGCCGCCGAGTGCCACCACGGCGTGTTCCACAGGCTGTACAGGACCAGCGTCACCGGGACGGTCACGGCAAGCCAGATCCAGTAGGCCTCATGCACGCGCCTGTTCCGCACCACGTCCCAAATGAACAGAGGCGCGATGGTGAAGAGTAGGAATAAGTCGTTCGACAGAGCGCTCACCGGGAACGTGGTCGGCAGCCAGGTCATTCGGAAGACCGCGGCGCCTAGTGGCACGACGGGCGCAAGGAAGATCATCCTTTTGTGCAGCCCTGCATTCTGTGCGCGCGCCATCAGTCCGATTGCCATGAACAAGGGAAACAGGACCCCCGCACGGATCTGCAAAAGCAGGATATCGTCGAGCGCCAGCAGGGTCTGCTGCATTTGTGGCCGCAGCGCCGGTGGGCCGGACTGCGCAGCGTCCGAAACCTGGTGATAGATCGTCGGCGCGAGGACGAACCCGACAACGACGAGCAGCGGCACCAGCACAAAGGCGGCGATTCCCAGCTTCTTGTGCTGCTCGCACCGCCCCGTCGCCATCAGGATTGATTGCGCGAACAGAAGCAGCAGGAACGAACCCATCACGATCGCGTGCAGATGCAGCACCAACGGAAATGGCGCCCGCTGCCCCGCCTGTACCAACTGCACCTTCATGATCGAGTCCGGGATGAACCCGACCAGCACGATCAGGATGTACCACGCCGCCATAAGGACGAAGATCCACCGGTCGATCGCATGCGCCCGCGGCGTTCCGGACAGGAGGTCCGGCCGCCTTTCCTTTAGAGGAAACCGCCCCGCAATAGTCGCCATAGCGCGCCCCTTGCTATGTCCTGGAGTCGACATTCCTACACCTGCCGCGGCCACCCCTCAAACCACAAATCGCGTCCTCCGCTGAGGGGCGTGAGCCTACTTTCCTTGACCTTGGGCAGAATCGGTTCGGCTCGGGTCTCCGGGTCCCGCTTTGCTTATGTCAGCTACCCACCCAAAGCGGACATTAGCATCGGCCGTGATTGGGATCGGGGCCGTCCTACGGTGGCTCAGTGTGGGCGTCTGAAACCCCACCAGGACAAGGTCTCCAGATCGTGTTCGCTCGTCCACACGCCATTGCCTGCGTATCGGATTGCCCCGCTTCCGCTCGCAGTTCCAACGCGGGCGACTACCGCAAGAGTTTCCGGGTCGATGATGGTGTACGTTTGATCGTCCGTCGTGCGAAGCCAGACTCGGCCACCACCTGTGTCGATGTCGCCCCACTTGAGGTTCTTCCCGACTTTGACGCGGCCGGTTACCTTGCCCGTCGCAGGGTCGATGCGGGCCACCGTCCCATCGATCTGCTCCTGAACCCACACGGCACCTTCACCCACAGCCAAAAAGCCGGGTCCTCGGCCAAGTGCGACACGGCGCACAACTGTGTTCGTCCGGGGATCTATTTGTTGCAGCGACTGCCGCGAACTGCTGACGGCCCATAAGGAAGCCATGCCGAAAGCGAGGTAATGCGTACCAGGATCGACCGAAACCGAAGCGATCACCTGATGGCTCAAGGGGTCTATTCGCACGATCCTCCCGGACGTGTCGCTCGGCACCCAGATCGAGCCCCCGCCGGCAACAACGTTGGTCTCGCCATCCGGGCTGGCGAGGCCGGTACGTACAATCGCTACTTTTTGCGCGGTTCTCCCATCGATCTTGTAGACAGCTTTTTCTTTGCAATCGGCGACCCAAACAAATCCAGAGTACACCGCCATTGCTCCACACGGTTCGCCCAGTTGAACGGACGCCAGCCTGCCTTTCGTTGACCAATGCTCGAGCCGACTTTGGTTTGTCGCCCACACAGTGGCGCCATTAACGGCCAAGAAGTCTAGGTGACCCGGTGCCTTGAGCACGAGCGGCTCCGTTGGGAGGGGCCGCAGCGTCGTTGGCGCACAACTTGCTGCCGCCACTGCAGCTAAGGCGATCACCAATCTCATAATGCCCCCCGTTCGCGCTCTGGTAGCACATGCGAGCCGCTGGCAAGAATGTCCGCTTCCCAAAGCTGACTCTAGCGTAGCGTCTACTTTCGACCCATTCGGGACATTGGCGCTTTAGTCTGACTTCGGCCCATTGCAGACATTAGGAAGCCGCTGGCAGACGGGAACCGGACGACGTGACGGCCCGAAGCTAGCCGCTGTCCTTCAAATGCTGTTCGATATCAGCGATCAACTTTGTGGCGCGAGCGGCATGTCTCTCGCTATCTCGGCGGACGCGCTCTTGGTGCGCGGCCATGCCGATCAACATGCCCGGTAATCGCGGATGCGAGCGGGCAGCCTGCCAGATCGCCCGGTCCTCACCGGGAGATATTGGGGGCTCGGTTCCGCGAACCGCCGCCTGGAGGACGGGACGTGGCAAGACGCCGGCGGTCTCCGCCCAATAGTCGCTCTGCTGGTCACGAAGCAGCCCATCCCATTGGCGGTCCCTGTCGAAGGCCGCGTAATAGTTTGCGATTTCGGACTTCAGCTGGGAGTTGCGCAGCAGACCCAAGTTCCCGGTGCTAACCAGCTCATTATAGGTGCCGCGTGACGTGTAAGGGATATTAATGAAACCGGCATGGTGGATGGCGACCGCCATTCGACCCGGAGATACCTGGTGCGGGGCTTTACCACCGAGCCGGTCGATCACTAGCTGGGCAGCTTCGTCGTATCGATCGGCCAGCCTTTCAGTTCGCGAAAACGTTTCCAAATCGCCCCGCAAATCGACCAGCAGCTGGCCATAATAGCGTCGCTCTTCCTGGCGATCTTGGCGCGCTTGATTCCAATTGGCGACTTCGATGCCGATGAAGACGCCAATGACGACGATTAAGAAATCGAGCGTGACCGCGAACCAGTTCTGAGTTTTCGCATGTTCGGCCACGCGTCTGGGAATCATGGGTCTCCCTCCCTTTTGGCCGAGCTTTAGGAGAAGAAACCTGAGCCGTTTGGGTGTCAAGCTAGTGTCAGCTTTCCACCCGAAGCTGACTCTCGTTGCATCGTGCCAATTCCAGCCACGGGATGATCTGGACTTGGCTTTCAGGCCTCAACGTGGGCCGGCTTCGAACCCTCCGCCCATTTCGCGGCATAGCTGCGCACTTCTGAAAGCTGCACTCGACCCCATTCCTGGCCGTATGCGTCGGGCTCGACATTTTCGGGCTGATCGAGCGTCTTCTGCCATCGACGTAGCTCGTCGATATAAGGGCCGCAGGGCACCCGCTCGAAGCTGTCTTTGTCGGCGACATCATAGATTCCGATTTTCGCCCATCGGCCCGTCCACCAGTCAGGAAGGTCCACGAATGGGTAGAGACAGACACCATGAAGATCGACGCCCGCGTTAAGCGCTCTCAACGATTCTTCCATCGTCATCTTCAGCCATTCGGCTCTGTTCTCCTGAAACCCGCTGGTCTCGCCAATGATGATCGGCCGGCGATAACGATCCCACGCGAGCTTGAGCAGTTCGCTCAACGGCTTCCGGCGCGGATCGCGCGGTCCGAGCACTTCCCGCTTTTGGTCAGCGTTGAGCTGGACTTGGCTGTAGTGGTAGACATTCACACCGACGATATCGAGAATCCCCGGCGAACCACCCAGCTCCGGCGCCACACGTCCGCTTAGCATGTCCCAAGCTTCCATCGCTTTGCGGTGTTCTTCGTCCCAAGCCTCTTCGGCCAAGTCCGGACGGTTCGCTGGTGGCACCGCATGAACGATCGGATCGACATGCACCATGCGAGCATCCGGCTCGATTTCACGTATCGCCTTCGCGCCTTCAATAGCCATTCGAGCTAAGGCCCGCTTAAGCTCGCTTTCGCGGCCCTTGGCGAACGGATACATCCATTGAAGGTCGCTGGCAGCCGCTGAGAAGAACGTGATCTCGTTCATCGGTGTGAAGAAAAAGGGGCCTTCGGCCGTGCTGGTCACGAACTTCGCAACGCCGCGGCAATAACCAGCAAATCGGTCGAGGCATTCCTGCGAAAACGGGTCACAACCTTCTGGGAATCCGTAATGACACAAGTCCCAAATGGGCGTGATTTTGCATGCAGTCGCGGCATCCTGGACTGCCTTGACGGTGGACCAATCGTAGTTCCCGTTACCAAGATCGACGGTCGGCCAGCGGACTCCTTCCCTAACCACCCCGATGCCAAGATCCATCGCCGCAGCGAGGTCCGCCCTCAGATGCACGTCGTGACCGGTAGCCGCGACGTAGTCCTTTCGCTTTCCATCCTTCCAGACGAACGTCGAGCACTCAAAGCCTGCCATGAAGAAAGTCGGAAAGATCGCCTGCCGCGCCTCTGCTCCATCGCGAAGCATTCGTCCTGGTTCCTTTCCTGACTCTTACCGCGCGTCACGGGAAAGAACTCTCACAATTGTGTTCAGGTCCGACTGATGTCTGCTTTCGACCCAAAGCTGACACTAGCGGGCGGCTACAAACGTCAACAAGAGCATGGCTTGTTCCTTTCGCACGCGCAGGAAGCGACGGGGACGGACCGAAAATCAGCGATGTCCCTGCTGGGGCGATAATACGCCCAACTTTGCAAGCTGGTTCACAGTGCGGGCGAGCGCATCGAGCTGCGCGCCAATTATGTTGAGAAGGACGTCTAATGGCATCACACCCTGAACTGTTCGGATGCCGTCCTTGTCACGTCGAATCCATCCAGCCTTTTGAAGCTTGTTTACCTTACGTCGGACTGTCTCTCGATTGATCGCAGTAGCGGCCGCGATTGAGCTAAGATTCACCTTCCCGACCTTCGATGCGGGCAACTGCTGCGCTAGCGTTTGCAAATCGGATTCCAGATCAGCCCGAAGGACTCTCTCTGCACCGATTACGATAATCGCCATAACGATCATCAAGGACTCATAATCGAGTGGTGGGCCTCCTGATTGGATCTGGGCCGAGCGCCAATTCTCCATAAATCGAAGATTGAGGTTGAGCAGTGCGATGTGAGCGAAGCGGCTCTTTGCTCCTGCGGCTTCATTATTGACCGAAAAGGCCATGGGACTGAAAGCGCCGGACCCCGATTTTGCTCCACGATCGCCGTCACCCAAAGAAAACTGCACAGGTTGTGCCACGAGAACCTCCGTGTGGTCGAAAAATCCTTCAAGAGTGGAGCTCGGGCTACCTGCGTCCGCGTAGACTTGTCTCAGAGGGTGGCTGGTGATCCGTGAATTGATATTGAAACGTCGGTTGCAGAATGCGGCCATCAGCTCGCGTCAGTTCATGACCCAATGCAATCACCTGGGTGAACAGGTTGAAGCGCCGAAGAGCGAAGAAGCGGCCTTTCCGAAGTCGGGTCCATCAAGTGCACAGCTGAAAGAAGTGCTGAAGGCTCGGCGAGCTCGTGCCGATTTCTTCGGCTTGCACCTTTTCGCCGATCCGGCGTGGGACATCCTTTTGCTGACCTATGTGGCCCAGTTGGACCAAGAGCGCTTATCGGTAGGCACTCTGCTTCGGACAAGCCTGGTTCCCGCAACGACTACGCTGCGCTGGGTGAAAGCGCTCAAGCAGGATGGTTGGCTGGAGTGCGCGGATGATCCGCTGGAAGACCCACGGTCGTTGTTGTGGCTATCAGCGGCCGGAAGGGTCGGGATCGAGAGCTATTTAGCCGCAGTCTGGCCTTCGTTGCCGCTTTAAAGCGTTCTTTCGGGTATTTCGCAGCAGCATACCCCGACGGAACGTGAGATCAGGTCAGGCGATCCGTGGGGCCCCGCAACCGAAGTGATGAGACGAATCGTCCTGCTAGAGTCAGTTTCGACCCAAAGCGCCCCGGCATCGCGTCCGAATTCGGTCCATTCCGGGCACAAAAACTGTCTTTCTCAAAGCGGCCCGACATTCGATAGACGGCGACGAGATTCGTCGCTGTTTGCCCCAGACCCCGAACAGGGGTCTACGAGCCGCGACATATCTCCGGCTCGACGTCCGGTCGCCCCGGCGTCGGGCCGTCACGTTGTAGAAGTTCCTCCGACCTGCGTGTGCGGATGTCAGATTCGTTGAAGAAGTGCTCGGCTGCGGGCTGCCCAAAATCAGCGGCCATCCTTGTCTCCGGTCAACTCTATTGTGTCCACCGCCTCAGACTCACCCACCTGTCTCGACATGAAGTCGGATAACGCAGACGCTATTCGCCATCGAGGAACTGCAACCCTGATAGAGGCAACCAAAGCTGACTCTAGCCGCGTCACTAGAATAAAATGAAACTAGCTTTGGTAGGGTTCAACTCGCCGATAACTCGGATCGAGTTGGTTGACCGACTCACGACAGTGGGCGCAGGCCCCGTGGACCATCTGTTTCGACGGACGTGTGCGAGCCCACCGCGATCCAAATGAGCAGGTAGCAGCGGCAGCGCCATATCGTTCGTTCGTTACGCTCCACGATATACTCCACACACACGCGGAGGTGGACCATGAAAGCGATAGTGGTGACCGACCGAGTTGCGGGAACGGCCGGGATGAAGTTGTCGGAGCGACCCGAGCCCCAGGCAGCGATAAACGACGTCGTGGTTCAAATTCATGCGTCCGGATTCGTTGGGACCGAGTTGGCGTGGCCCTCGACCTGGACCGATCGCCTCGACCGTGATCGAACACCGTCGATTCCCGGGCACGAGCTAGCCGGCGTCGTTACCGCACTCGGCTATGGAACGACGGGGCTGTCGATAGGACAGCGAGTGTTCGGCCTCACGGATTGGTATCGCGACGGCACTTTGGCCGAGTACGCGGCCGTCGAGGCGCGCAACCTCGCGCCGCTGCCGGGCGACGTCGACTTCACGGTGGGCGCGAGCCTGCCGATTTCGGGCCTGACTGCGTGGCAGGGGCTGTTCGAGCACGGCCGCCTTCGGGAAGGGCAGAGTGTCCTCGCGCACGGCGCCGCGGGCGCGGTCGGATCGATGGTGACGCAACTCGCAAGATTGGCGGGCGCCTACGTCATCGGCACCGGACGCGCGACCGATCGTCAGATGGCGCTCGACTTCGGCGCGCAGGAGTTCGTCGATCTCGAAAACGACGCCTTGGAAGACGTCGGCGGCGTCGATTTGGTGTTCGATCTCATCGGTGGCGACATCGGGAGGCGATCTGCGCGCCTGGTTCGAGCCGGAGGAACGCTGGTTTCCATCGTCGGGCCGTCCGAGGCGCGGCCCGTCGATGGCCTGGCGGTCGACTTTGTTGTCGAGTCCGATCGCGCCCAATTGCGTGAGATCGTCCAGCGGGTGCGGGACGGACGACTGCGGACGAACATCGGCACCATCGCGACCCTCGACGATGCCGTCGCCGCTTTCAACCCGACCAAACGACGCCCGGGGAAGACCATCATTCGCGTCTACCCCGAGAACGCAGGGACGCAAACCGTACTTCGCGCCCAACGAAAGGAAGTTAGAGAAAGCGAGGCAGTCGCCTAGCGTCCGCTTTCGACCCATTGCTGACTCTAGCCCCAGGCGTCTCCTTGGGCAGCGTGCGCGAGCGCGACCTAGGCGACGTCGATCAGGTGTAAGGCCGGCTGTCGTTCCTGACGTGTCACCTCGAGCAGTCGGAATGCGTATGCATCCGCCAGTTCAAGATGCCGGTCTCGAACTCGGCGATCGGAAGAGCGCATTGCGGCATTGAGTTCCTGGTGAGCCCGCTCGGTGAAATACTCGGCGTCTGACATACGCCTTCTCCGGTCCGTGCTCGAGTGCTCGCCCCACGCGACTCGCCAGCAGGACTTATCCACAATGACACAAAAAGGCGGACTGGCGATTCACCTTGATTAAGCTCTTGATATTGGGCGCTAACCGAGCGCCCGGCGGCGGAACGATTCAGGGGTCTGCGCGCTTCAGCGCCGGAGCGGCCGGGCGTGTATGAGGAGTCCGACCGATGAAAAACGTATTTTCGACGACGTTACTTGCAGTCACCCTCAGCTCGTGCGCCAGCCTTGGCTCAGGCCCCAATGCAGTCAAGCGAACCCTCGCAGGAGCAACCGCGGGCGCTGCCATCGGCGCGGCGGCCGGCGGCATCAATGGAGCGGGACTGGGCTTGGCTGCAGGAGGAACGATCGGGGCGCTGATGCCAGGCGACGTGTTCCAAGGTCGCCAATACTATCGGGACAGCAAGGGCTACTGCTACTACATCGATCGAAACGGCAAACCGCGCTACACGCGAAAGGTGCATTGCTGAGCTAAGTGAGAGCTTTCGATTCAAAGCAGACTCTGGCGCGGCGGCCTCTTTTGTTTCCCTAATAATGGGGCACGCCGCGTCGGCCAGCCGCAGCGCGCCATTAGGCTGGCCCTGCCCAAATAACCGCGAAGAAACCGAACGATGTTCCAAACGCTATCTGCTGCGTGAGCAACGATCGTGCAGGCAACAAACGCTGGTGGACGGTCCAGCATGGGCCGGGCCCGGTGGTCGCGACAGCAATTCATGACGGGCACGACCTCCGGCCCGAAATCGCGGCGCGGATGGCGCTGGGGGACGCCGACCGACTGCGCGAGGAAGATCCTTTCACCGGCGAAGCCGTTCGCGAGGTAAGTAGCCACATCATCGCGCACCGATCCCGGTTCGAGTTCGATCTTAATCGTGACAGCCAAAATGCAGTGTACCGGACGCCTCAGCAGAGTTGGGGCCTGGAGGTCTGGCAAACCGGCAGCCTCGAAGCCGAGGTCGTGCAGCGATCGTTGGAGCTGCACTCCGAATATTACCTTATGCTGGGCGCCTTGCTCGATCGCGTCGGACGGCAGCACCAGCGCTTCCTAGTGTTGGACGTTCATAGCTACAACCATCGCAGGGAGGGTCCCGACGCCGATCCAACACCTCAAGAGGACGCGCCGGACGTCAACATCGGCACATTCTCCATGCCGCGCGAGGACTGGGCCTGGCTAGTTGATCCACTGATGGACGCCATGCGCAGCTTCGACTTCAATGGGCGCCGGCTCGATGTGCGCGAAAACGTCGCCTTCCAGGGCAAAGGTGAACAGACGCGCTTTGTCCACCAACGTTATGCCGCGCGGGGCTGTGCGATCGCGCTGGAGTTCAAGAAGTTCTTCATGGACGAGTGGAGCGGCGAAGCCTTTGCCGAGGAAGTGGCGGCAATGCGCGCCTTCATCAGCCGCATTGCCTTCGTGGCCGAGCGTTTGCTCGACGAATGACCGACGCGCATCTCGACGCCGTCAACGCTCCGCTCGAGCTCGCCTTTGGCAAGCGCGGCGAACTCCGTCAGCCCGTCGGGAACGGCGGACGCATCCACATCGACCGCTGGCTGCCTTTTATCGTCCTTCACCGATCGTCAGACCCGGCCACGAGCATCGCACGGCGGGTGGCGGTCAACAGCCCCGCTTATCTCATCTGGTCGCCCAAGGAGGATCGCGCCGCAGAGCAAGCATTCGCGGCGGTCGCAGCAGCGATGCATGACAAGTTCGGCTGTGTCCTGGTTATCGCCGTCGAGGATGCGAAGTGGGAGCCGGTGCCCGATGGTACGCAGGAATTGCCGACATTCGAGATTACGGTTGGCGGCGGGGGTGACGCCCCAGCTCAGCGTGCACTGGAGTGCCTCGTCGAGGCCTTGGGCAAGATCCGCATAGACCTGCGCAAACCGACTGTCTCGATTAGCGATGTCGGCGCCTCGTCGATCGATCTCGCGAACTGCGACATCGTGGCCGATCGATTATCGGTGGTGATTCCCCAGATTCACCGCCTCGACAACAGCACCTTTTACCCGCAGCTGACACGCGATTTGGCGGTCGCCGTAGGTGATGCCCTGCTCAAGGCGGCCTGCGTGTTTATGTCGGAGCAGCGCGCAGACGCGCCGACCCATTTCCGCTCGCTGGGACGAAGCGCGTTCCTAGCCGCAGCGTTGGACGCAGATAAGAAGCTCGACAAGGTAGCGCGAAGCTTCGATTTCCTGCTGTCGGTTTCGCCGATAAATAGCCGCGACGCGATGGAGCGCTTCTTCGCCAGTGGCGAGAGTGAAGCGCCAAAGTTCCGTTATCGGCCGCTGACCGTCGACCCGGACGCCGCAAAGCGTGACCTCTACTCCGTTGACTTGTCCTTCATCGAGGATCCGCTGCTGGAGCGCCTGCTGTCCGAAAAACGACAGGAAATCGATCACCAACTGACGATGCTGTCGACGCGTAACACCGCCGCGTTCAAGGCGGCGTCGTTGCTTCAGTACGGGACCGTCGGATCGCAGCTGCTTGCTGACGCGCATGCGATTCTCGCGCGACCCAAGCCAGGCAAGTCTTCGGGAGACGTGGTCGGCGCGACCGAGGTCGCCGAGGCAGCGCGGGAACTCGTCGGCCGATACCAGGCGGTCGATAAGCGTTTCGACGCCGCCGTCGAAATCCGCGACGATGTGGGCAGCCTCCTCGTCTCGGGTCGCAAGCTGATGATTGCAAGCAACACGGCGATCCTGCGGTCGCGGGTCGAGGCCTTACTTTCGCACGAGATCAGCGTGCACCTGCTCACTTACTTCAACGGCGCTGCACAAGGCCTCACGGTGTTCCGCACCGGCCTAGCCAATTATGAGGGCGTGCAGGAGGGACTCGGCGTTTTCGCGGAGTGGGCAGTCGGGGGGCTGTCCGCAGCCCGCATGCGCCTTCTGGCGGGGCGCGTGGTCGCGGTCGATGCAATGCTCGACGGCGCGGAGTTCGTCCAGGTTTACCGCGCTCTGACCAGAAATCATGGCTTGCGGCGTAAAGCCGCCTTTGACGTTACGACGCGCGTGTTTCGATCCGGCGGCTTCGCGAAGGACCTGATCTATCTCAAGGGATTTCAGGACGTGATCGGATTGGTTGCGGAGGGCGTTTCGCTCGATCCATTGTGGATCGGCAAGATCGCCCGCGACCACGTTGACGAGATCGAAGAGCTAATCCAGCGCAACCTGGTCCAGCCGCCATTGTTCAGGCCAGAATTTCTGCAACGGGAAGACGTGCACGGCCGGATCGAGGGACTTCGCGCACAACCGTCGCTTGCCGATATTCTCGATGTGGAGTGAATGACAGATGCTGATCGGTTTTTTCGTCAACGACCTCGAGCGCGAGTACGAAAATTACGCAACCACTGTCCTCGCGCACATGGCGGCGGGCCGGGGACATCGCGTCTGCTACATCACGCCGACCGACTTCGCACTTAACTCCGACGACACGTTGTCAGTGCACGGCCGCTTCCTGCCGCAACGTAAGTACAAGGATCGCGGCGAACTGTTCGGGGCACTGAAGGACCCAAAAGCGATCAAGATCGAACGGATCGATGCGACGGAAATCGATGTCCTGATGCTCCGCAACGATCCGTCGATCGACGCCCAAACGCCGTGGGCGATGGAAGCCGGAGTCCTGTTCGGGCGCGAGGCGGTGCGGCGCGGCGTGATCGTCCTCAACGACCCTGACAGCCTTGGGAAGGCAATCAACAAGCTCTATTTCCAAGGCTTTCCGGTCGAAGCGCGGGCTGAGACGCTGATCACTCGCCATGCCTCTGACATCAAGGCGTTCGCCAAGGGTCATGGCAACAACATCATCCTGAAACCCCTTCAAGGATCGGGCGGCTCGGGCGTCTTCAAGCTACATTCGAAAGACGCATCCAATCTCAATCAGATCATCGAAGCGATCAGCCGCGACGGCTACATCATCGCTCAAGCCTATGTGCCGGCCGCCAAGAAGGGCGACATCCGGCTATTCCTGATGAACGGACGGCCGCTCGAGATCGACGGCAAATATGCGGCCCTTCGGCGCGTTGCAGCGAAGGACGACATCCGCTCGAACATACACGCTGGCGGGAAAGCCGAAGCAGTCCAGATCAGCAAGGTCGAGCTTGAGGTCGCCGAGATCATCCGCCCCAAGCTGCTGGCTGACGGCATGTTCCTCGTCGGGGTCGACATCGTCGGCAACAAGATCCTCGAGGTGAACGTCTTCTCGCCAGGGAACCTCCACAGCTGTTCGGAGCTGGCGGGCGTGGACTTTTCAGTACCCATTCTCGAAGCGATCGAGCGGAAGGTTGCGATCCGCGCGGAATACGCCAACGCGTTCGATAACCGCCATCTGGCGATCCTTTGATTACAGGACCGGCGGCAAATCGAGGACTGGCTAGAGTCCGCTTTCCACCCATTGCGGACATACGGTGTCCGTCGCTACGGCCAGGCTCATGCTAGGAAGGTAAGATCCATGAGCTTTGGTATTTGGGATGCGTCAGTCCCGGTCTTCATTAATTCGCTTACGAACATGCGAAATTGGCTCGACAAGGCCGCTCAAGAGAAGAGCGAGGCGCAGCTCATGGAGGCTCGTCTGGCTCCGGATATGAGGCCCTTTCCGGCCCAATATCAGATGGCTTCTGACTCGGCGAAGAACGCACTGGCGAGACTCACGGGCACGGAAGCCCCCTCGATGCCTGACACCGAAACGAACTTTGCGGAGCTCAGGGAGCGATGCGATCGGACCATCGAGTACCTCAGGGGCTTTAGCCCGGAGGATTTGAAGGGCAGCGAAGATCGTGAGGTCGTGATCAAGTTTCCGAACGGCATGGGCTACCGCTTCGTCGGAAGTCAGTACCTGACGGGCTTTGCACTGCCGAATTTCTTTTTCCACGCCACGACAGCCTACGCCATTCTCCGCAACGCCGGAGTACCGCTCGGCAAGCCGGACTTTCTTCAGCACCTTGGGCCGCCCAATCTAAGCTAGAGTTAGCTTTCCACCCAAACCTGCCCCTCGGGAAACAACTGTATGCCTAGTCTTGGCAATTCCTGCTTTAAGGCGGCTCGATGGAC
>Ga0070671_100002973_pt1 | contig 13188 bp, 9 predicted proteins | sample KBSS73metaG_FD_65341 | JGI IMG/M metagenome (GOLD analysis project Ga0070671, IMG submission 65341) | Switchgrass rhizosphere microbial communities from Kellogg Biological Station, Michigan, USA - KBS S7-3 metaG | ecosystem: Host-associated > Plants > Roots > Rhizosphere > Soil ...
ACGCTCCTTCGCATCGATTTTCTCCCGGGAGTGCGACTATAAATTATCCTTCAGCGATAACTGGCTCGTGATCGCGTTCCCACATCGTTTCAGCTTCGCGAGTTATGCGCGTCGGGTATTGACCGTTCCAGCAAGCTACACACGATTCACTGGCACTCAAACCAGTCGCTTCAATCATTCCTTCGAGCGACAAGTAACCCAATGAATCCGCGCCAATAAAAGAACGGATCTGTTCCACTGACATGTTGGCTGCAATCAATTCAGATTTGTTCGGCGTATCGACACCGTAATAACAGGGACTAATCGTTGGTGGGCAACTGATGCGGACATGTATTTCTTTCGCGCCTGCATCACGAACCATTCGTACAATCTTTTTTGAAGTTGTCCCTCGCACGATTGAATCGTCGATCAAAACTACTCTTCTGCCATTGATCAGATCGCGAACCGGATTGAGCTTGATGCGCACACCGAACGAACGAATCGATTGTCGCGGCTCGATAAACGTGCGACCAACGTAGTGATTTCTAACCAACCCGAAGCGAAAACTCAGACCGCTTTCCGCAGCGTAACCAATCGACGCAGCTACTCCAGAATCGGGCACCGGAACGACAATGTCCGCATCTGCCGGTTGTTCGACTGCGAGGCGTCGGCCCATCTTATGTCGCGACTCATTGATCGACTTGCCGTATATCAACGAATCCGGACGAGCAAAGTAGACATGCTCAAACAAACACATGGAATGCTTCTTTTCGGGTAATGGATGCGAGGAACGTAAGCCATTCTGATCGATGACAATCATCTCGCCTGGTTCAACGTCGCGTACATATTGCGCATCGATCAAATCAAAAGCACACGTCTCGGACGCTACTACCCACCCATCACCTAAACGCGCGAGTGCCAGCGGTCGAAAACCGCGACTGTCGCGAATGGCGATCAGTGAGGTCGGCGTCAGAAAGAGCATTGAGAACGCTCCTTCGTTTGCGCTCAAAACATCTGGAATCGCTTCTCGAATTGATTTCGGTGAGCGCGCGACGCCATGTAACACAACCTCAGTATCGGATGTCGACGAGAAGATAGCCCCTTCGCGTTCGAGTCGGAGTCTCTCTTCCTTTGCAAAGGGAAGGTTGCCGTTGTGACACACAGCAATCTGACCATGTTGGCAATTCACCAGAAACGGTTGCGCCTCAAGAATGGAGACCTCGCCTGCTGTTGAATAGCGAACATGACCGATCGCACTCGTACCACGCAGCCGGTCAAGATGAGATTGATTGAAAGCATCGGACACGTGACCCATCGCGCGCTCGAGTCGCAACTCGGCTCCATCGGACGCGACAATGCCACATGATTCTTGTCCCCGATGCTGCAATGCGTACAAGCCTAAATAACTCAAACGCGACGCATCGGGATGTCCGAAAATTCCAAACACGCCACACTCTTCGTGCAGCTTATCGATCTCGATTTCAGTCAATTGAGTTTTTCCTAGATGCAGCGTTGGGGATTACATGCGCAGCTTACTTCGCAATTGAAATCGTTTCAACTGTCTTGCTGCATTCATCACTGCCGATTCAGCGCCTGAAAACAATCGGACTTGCTTGCGTGACCAGAATAAATATTATGTCGGTGACAGAATAACGTTGAGATGGGTTGTCTTCCCCAGAACTTGTCCTCCGACTTGCAACTTGTTCTAATCACGTGGACATGCACCGAACGAACATTTTTCCTTTCATCGTACATGTGGCGATTGTTATGGGTTTGCTGATAACGCCGTCGCTCAACGCGAACGTGGAGGTGAATCCAATTGCCCGAACTTCCGGGCAAGTCTATTCACGTTACTGTGTTTCGTGTCACGGTCGCGACGGAAAATCGCAAACATCCAAAGGGAAATTCAGTCACGCGCGTGATCTGACTGAAGCTAAGTGGCAGGACGATGTCACTGATGAACGGATCTATAATTCGATCATGAATGGACGTAACGTGCGAGGACAAATGCCCGCCTTTGGCAAAAAACTAAACGACAAAGAAGCGGAGTCATTGGTTGGCTTTGTTCGAGCATTTAGAAAATAGGATTACCGGTGAGTATTTATCGCGGACTCGCAATTAGAATTCTCCAAGTAGTGCTGGTCAGTGCTTTGGTTGGCGCAAGTTGGATGGTTTACAAACGTCTGCCGCTTACCCCACTCGAGGACGAAACTCCGCCCGGCACAACGACGCTACATATTGTTATGGAAAAACCGTCGGAAGCGAACGGCCTCGCGCTCGATGTCTCCGTCGATTTTTACCCGGTTGATGTTGTCGCAGTCCGTCATGAATTTTTCACGGAGCCTCGAACAGGAAAGCGCTTTGATGATTTTCTGAAGGAAAGAATGAAGGGCCGTTCACCAGTTACTACACATCTCGACAAGGCCGGACAGGGTTCCGTTTCTCTAACACCTGGAAACTGGTGGCTACATGCAAAAATCTCTGGCGATGAAGAATTAGAGTGGCGGTTGCCGGTTGCAGTCGGCGGCTCCAAACAAACGCTTCAGCTAAATGCCCAGAATGCATATACCCGCAGCAAGACATTTTGAGTTGCCATTACCCTCGCCTTCTCCTGAACCTTCACGAATAAAATGCTAGCTCTCCGCGTTGACAAGAAACGAGTCGCAGTTCGGAATATCGCAAAACCACACGCTGACAACGAAGCTGTCGTTCGCGTCACGCTTTCAGGAATCTGCAATACAGACCTTGAGATCGCACGGGGATATGCCGGTTTTAAAGGAACTATCGGTCATGAGTTTGTGGGTGTCGTCGATGAAAGTCCCGATCAATCGCTAATTGGACAACGCGTAGTTGGCGAAATCAATGCTGGCTGCGGCAAGTGTCAACTATGCAAAGCTGGCGATCCTCGTCACTGTCCTACTAGAACTGTTCTCGGCATCGTTGGACGGGATGGAGCTCACGCTGAGTTTCTTCGACTCCCGATCGAAAATCTCGTTCGAGTTCCTAAGTCGGTGGAAGATCAACACGCGGTGTTTGCGGAGCCGCTCGCTGCCGCTTGTGGAATTCTGGAACGCGCGGACATAAACAAGTCTGACCGCGTGGCGGTGATTGGAGACGGCAAGCTCGGGTTACTCTGTTCGCAGGTGATCGCGTTAACTGGCGCTCCTGTTCTCCTGGTTGGAAAGCATCCTTCGAAGTTGAAGATAGCTTCTCGTCGAGGAATCGAAACTTCAACTCCGAAACAGGCGGCCAAGCGAGCGCGAGAATTTGATGTAGTTGTTGAGGCCTCCGGAGCAGCGCCCGGGTTTGCACTTGCACTTGATCTGCTTCGACCAAAAGGCACACTTGTTTTGAAGTCGACCTTCAACAACACAACCGAGATCGGCGCAGCTCGCATTGTTGTTGACGAAATCTCGATAGTCGGTTCGCGCTGCGGCCGTTTGAAGTCTGCTATTAACTTGCTGAAGAAACGTGCCGTCGATGTCGCTAGCCTAATCAGCGAAGAGCATGGATTGGCTCAAGGTGTTGAAGCGATGGAGCGAGCCGGCGCACGGGGCGTTTTAAAAGTGCTATTGCGGCCTTAATGCAGTCATCCCGGGTTGCTCTTTGGTTAGCAAATTCGACGGTTTACGATCCCACAACATCTTTCGTTGTCGTTTTTTGCCCCTCACGCCGCCTTTGGCTATACTCTAGCCCTTTCCTACGCGCTCAGAAACGTTGCCCGACTTGTGGAAGCGTGTCCCGAGAGCGTCGTCGTAACCACGGGGTCATTTGAAGTGGAGAAGTTTATGTTTGACGTCCCTAACAACAACGTAACCGCCCAGGAACGAACCATTTTACGGAAACTCCGCGTGTACATCGCGGCGCTTGGAATTGCTTGCCTGTTGGCCGGCATCGGCATTGGCGCGATGCTGTCAGGCAAACCAACGATCGCGCAGAGCGAAATGCAGATTGCTCGCGCGCCTGAAGCACTTTCGGCGTCGTTTGCGGAGATCGCGAGACGCGTTGAACCGGCCGTCGTTAATATCGAAACTCTTCAAGCCCCAACTGATACCAGCGACAAAGACAACGAAGACAAAGACGATACGTCCGTCAGCAATCCTCTGCTCGACATGTTCCGGCGCCAACAGCGACGGCCCATGCGCGGGGTGGGTAGCGGTTTCATCGTCACTCAAAAGGGCTACATACTGACCAATTACCACGTCATTGATGAGGCCTCGCGAATTATCGTGGGTCTTCAGTCAGGCGAAAAATATCGCGGCACTGTCGTCGGCATCGACCCGGATACTGATGTGGCCGTTCTCAAAATTGACGCTCCACACGATCTTCCAACCGTCACGCTCGGCGACTCAAACGCAGCGCAGGTTGGTGATTGGGTCCTCGCAATGGGTTCTCCATTTGGCCTGGACCAAACAGTGACTGCGGGAATCATCTCCAAGAAAGAGCGAGAGAGTCAGTACTTCACGGCATTCCAACGATTTCTGCAGACGGACGCCGCAATCAATCGCGGTAACAGTGGTGGTCCACTGGTAAACATGCGCGGCGAAGTTATCGGAATGAACTCGCAAATTGCGACATCCACCGGTGATTACAACGGTATTGGCTTCGCCCTACCCGCAAACGAAACGAACTTTGTCTACAAGCAGTTAGTCAGCCAGGGCAAAGTAAAACGCGGGTTCCTTGGCATCACGCTGGATTCGGTCCATGAAGAATTTGCAAAGGTGTACGGACTGCCGGAAGCGAAAGGCGCAATCGTCACTTCAGTGACGCCAAGTGATAATGGCTTGCCCACACCTGCTGCAAAAGCCGGCATCCAGGCAAACGACATCATTACCGAGTTTGAAGGCGCACAAGTAACAAACGCGCAGGATCTTATTCAACGAGTGGCAAGTACACCCGTTGGACAAACAACGAGTCTCGTATTCTTACGAGATGTTGATGGGAAACTGGAAAAGAAAACCGCCACTGTTGTTTTGAGTGAACGTCCACCTTCAGCTTTGCGGGATTGGGTGGATCCGTCTACGCCAACAACCAAGGACCCAGCGCCCAAAGGGAATGGTTTGCATCTGGGGGTCACCCTGGCGGAACTGACACCGCAACTCGTCGCGGAAAAACATCTAACCGGAGTTCATGGTCTGTTTGTGAAGGATATTGATGCGAACGGTTTAGTAGCGGAAGTTCGAGTACCGCCATCAAACGCTCCGGCCTTGTACGAAGGTGACGTAATTAATCGAATAAACAAAGTACCAGTAAATACGTTGGCAGATTTTCAGCGTGTAGTCAGCGCTCTCAAACCAGGTGATCCGATCGTTCTAAACGTGACCAGCGTGAGGAGAGACGCGAAGGGTGATCACCTGCTGCCAACAATTGTGCAGTTTACTTATCAATAACCAAAGTGATCGAGTGTCGGATTTTTCAGGTGTCGTTAGGGAGACTGTGCAACGACACCCACTCCGACGCTCGATTTATTCTGAACACCTAAAACATTTATGGCCCAGGCTAAAAAAGCGATTTCAAAAACAAGCGGCAAACAAGGTCAGCGAAGTTCATCACGAACCGCAGTCAAGACATATCAAAACTATATCGACGGTGAATGGGTTCCGAGCGAATCCGGTGAGATGTTTGAAAACATTAATCCCGCCGATAATCGCGACGTCGTAGGTCGTTTTCCTCTTTCCACGAGCGACGATATCTATGCCGCAATCAACGCGGCGCAAGGTGCCTTCGACAGATGGCGCAACACTCCCGCCCCCAAGCGTGCCGAATTGCTATTCCGTCTCGGCGAAATCCTTATCCGAGATAAGGATCGCTTTACGTCGGATATGACTCGCGAGATGGGTAAGGTCCTGAAGGAAGCCGGCGGCGACGTTCAGGAAGCTATCGACTGCACTTACTACACTGCGGGCGAAGGTCGACGTCTCCATGGTTTCACTGCGCCGGCAGAGATGCGCGACAAATTTGCGATGTGCGTTCGTCAACCAGTTGGACTTTGTGGACTGATAACTCCGTGGAATTTTCCGATGGCGATCCCATCATGGAAACTGATCCCCGCCCTCATTTGCGGTAATACCGTCGTTATCAAACCGGCCGAGGACACTCCACTTTCAACGTACAATCTCGTCAAAGCTTGTGAGGAAGCTGGAATTCCTCCAGGTGTTGTCAACATGGTTACCGGCTTTGGCGAAACTGTCGGCGCCGCAATGACAAATCATCCGGGCCTCCGATTGATTTCGTTTACCGGTTCAACTGAGACCGGACGGATCGTCGCATCGGCTTGTGCTGAGCGTAATGCAATCTGTTCGCTCGAAATGGGCGGCAAGAACGCCATCATCGTCATGGACGATGCAGACGTCGATTTAGCGATAGAAGGCGCCGTTTGGGGCGCCTTTGGTACGTCAGGGCAAAGATGCACCGCATCGTCGCGACTCATCGTGCACAAAAAAGTCTACAAACAATTTGTCACTAAGCTGATAGACGCGACTAAGAGTTTGCGCATTGGCAATGGAGCCGATCCAAAAACTGATGTTGGCCCAGTCATCAATGGTGACGCAGTCGAGAAAGTAATGAACTACATTCGGATCGGCCGTGACGAAGATGGCGCTACGTTATCGTGCGGTGGTAAACGACTCACGCGTGGAGATTATGGGAACGGCCATTTTATCGAGCCCACCGTCTTCTCCGATGCGAGTCCTGACATGCGTATTTCTCAAGAGGAGATCTTTGGACCAGTCACTACTGTTATCCCAACGAACTCGCTCGAGGAGGCCGTACAGATTGCCAATGGAGTTAGGTATGGATTATCGGCGGCTATCTACACTAAGAATGTCAATCGCGCGTTCCGCGCAATGAACGACTTGTACACGGGGATCTTCTACGTAAACGCTTCAACTATCGGAGCTGAGGTTCATCTTCCTTTCGGTGGTACAAAAGCAACCGGTAATGGACACCGCGAGGCCGGTACCCAAGTCTTGGATATCTTCTCTGAATGGAAATCTATTTATGTCGACTTCAGCGGCAAGCTGCAACGAGCGCAGATCGATGTCGTTGAAACGCCGCAGTGATCGCACAAAAGCTTTTCAAGTTTTCTTTTTAAACCCGGAGGTTCAAACCGTGATTGTCGGTCTGCCCAAAGAAATTAAAGATAATGAATATAGAGTTGGACTAACACCTGCTGGTGTCCGCGCACTTAACGACGCAGGACACGAAATTCTTGTTGAGAAGAGCGCTGGCGAAGGTTCCGGATTTGAAGATTCGCTTTATGAACGAGCTGGCGCAACGATAATCGATTCGGCCGATGCTGTTTGGTCCAAGTCCGATATGATCGTTAAAGTGAAAGAACCGATCACGCCTGAGTATCCACGCATGCGCGAGGGCCAGCTACTCTTCACTTACCTGCATCTTGCTCCCGATCATGAACTCACAAAGCAATTAGTCGATAGAAAAGTGACTGGTATCGCTTACGAAACGATCACTGACCGGCGTGGGACATTGCCACTGTTGACTCCGATGTCAGAAGTAGCGGGACGAATGGCGATTCAAGTTGGCGCACATTACCTCGAGAAGATGAGCGGCGGCCGAGGAATCCTGCTGGGTGGAGTTCCAGGGGTACCGGCTGCGCGAGTCGTCATCATCGGCGGCGGCGTGGTTGGAACTAATGCCGCAAAAATCGCAGTGGGAATGGGCGCACACGTCACAATTATCGATAACAATCTCGATCGATTGCGCGAACTGGACGACATTTTTCTTTCAAAGATTTCAACTCTGGCTTCCAGTGCCTACATGATCCAGGACGCGATCTCGCAAGCCGACTTGATTGTTGGCGCAGTGCTCGTGCCTGGTGCGGCTGCCCCAAAACTAGTGACACAGAGAATGCTAAAAGAAGTCCCTAACGGGGCAGTTATCGTAGATGTCGCGGTAGACCAGGGTGGATGCATTGAGACCACGCATCCAACAACTCACTCTAACCCAACTTATTATGTTGAAGGAGTGCTGCACTATTGCGTTGCCAACATGCCAGGTGCCGTTCCACGCACGTCAACATTCGCGCTTACAAATGCGACGCTCCCCTACGCATTGAAACTCGCAAACAAGGGTTTCTACGAAGCTATCCACAGCGATGCGGGACTGAAGGAAGGCGTTAACACTTTTGGTGGACACTGCACTTACGAAGCAGTGGCATCAGCGCAAGGAATTCCATTCACTCCACTCGATCAGTTGATCAATAGTTCTAGCGGCGCCGGAGTGTAGTTATAGGTGAGGCGAACTGAAGTGAGCGTAAATTTCCGATCAACAGACCCGCGAAATCCGTCACCTCAAAGCCCGACAAAGAAGTCTTAGTAGGACCGCCGGCGTCCTCGCCTGCGGTTCTAATTAAATATCACTCAGTTAAATACTCGCACTCAGCAAGGAGTCGCGCTAAACAATCCACTAAATCTTCAGGCGAAACCGGCTTCGTCAGAAACGCATTCACTTGCTCCGCATCTGCGTTCTTTGGATCGAGTGCGCTAAGCAAAATGATCGGAACTCGTGACAACTTTGGACTGCTTCTCACGAATCGACTTAGTTCGTGTCCGTTAAGATTTGGCATCACTGCGTCGGTCACCACTGCATCGACTGACGTACTGACCAATATCTTCATCGCTTCCAATCCGTCTGATGCCGAGACAACCTTGTAACCAGCGCGCTCAAGAACAATCTCCAGGTAGCGTTTCAGTGCCGGATCATCTTCAGCCAAAAGCACACAACAGCGCGTTCCTGCACTGTGCGCAGACGCGATCGTTTCAGTTGAATGCAATGGGAGATCTTCAGGTGAAATCATGGTTGCGTGATTCTTTGCTCGGAGCGTGAGGGCTCGATATGAGACTGAGCAGGTAGCTGCCCAGCTGTAAATACATTAAACGTCGTTGGCTGAGGCTGTCAACGCCGTTAACAGGTCGGCGTGTTCGATACTTCAAGTGCTGAAGATTGGGCCTTCAATCGAGCGATTTCTTCGTCCAGCGCCTTCAACACAGCCGAGAACGCGATAAAGCATTGTCTCAGTTCTACTAGACCGTGTTTTGAAAACTGAACACCGCAGACGGCACAAGGGAAGGCCATTGCAGCCAAATCATCCGAAAACCAGGCTTCTAGAAACGAGGGTTCGCTGGGCATGATTTGCGGCGGGAACCTCCCACAGTTCCCGCCCTCGTTGGCCACGTGTCCTCACCCCACGCGACCGGTCTCCCGTCAGGGTGACGGGGACTTGAAAGTATTCAATTTTTTAAGATGGCCGCTAAAAACGAAGGGTGGTAGTACTTTATAACACAATGCTTTTTTGACAAGCAATTTTATTTTAGGACACTACTAAAATTTCAGTCGACAAACGTGCGTTGCCAGAGTTCTAAGCCTAACAACTGGAAAACCTGAAGGTTGTTATCCTCACGACCAGAAAAGTTTGCGTCGATTACGCGCTTCACTTCTTTTGGCCTGAAGATGCCTCGCCGCTTAATAGTTTCTTCCGACAGCAGATCGTTAATCAAAGGACGTAACGGTCCACGAAGCCACGATCGAATCGGCGCTCCAAAGCCCGCTTTTTTTCGCCAAATTACGTCAGACGGCAAGGTTGATCCCAGCGCGCGTTTCAGAATGTACTTGCGTTTCAGTCCGCGCAATTTCAACCTCGGAGGCATTCGCGCAGCCATCTCGATCATTTCGCGATTAAGAAAAGGCACTCGCACTTCCAGATTTGCAGCCATCGATGTTTTGTCAGTCGTCATTAGATTTAAGCACGGCAGGAAGGTCTTGAGATCGACATACAGCAGACGATTCAACGGATCTGCATTTGCGACTCGATCAAAATAAGTGCGGTGTTTCGAATACGGATCGAAATCGCGAGTCAGAGAACGCCATTCGTCCGAATACATTCTTTGCTTGGCGTTGTTCGTAAAGTAAGTGCCATAACCAAGGTAACGATCTTCAAAATCGAGCGCGGCGCTCTTCGCAAATTTTTTCGCATTCCGAAGCGGAGCCGTAAATTTTCCAGGTAGACCACCAGGCAAGGCCTGGGCCATCGTCTTCATTAACGGGCGTCGCAATAAACCTGGGATTGGATCAAAGGCCGATGCAATCTTCATCGCCATCTGTCGCGGGTAACCGGCAAATACTTCGTCGCCTCCCATGCCTGACAACATCACCGTCAAAGTCTCTCTTGCTGCTTTCGACACCAAATAACTGGGAATTGCCATATCGATCGGAGGCTCTTCCATGTGATAAACCAGCTTCGGCAATAACTCCGCAATAGATGGCTTCAACATGATCTCGTGATAGTCAGTATGCAGCTGTTCATTGACTCGACGCGCCCAGCGAACATCATCAGGAATAATGTCGTAGCGTAAATCTTCGCTCTCAATCCCAGCAGTGTATGTGCTAATCGGTCGACCACCGCTGTGTCGTTGCATCAGCGCGACGATGCCCGAGGAGTCGATGCCTCCCGACAAAAAGGATCCAAGCGGCACGTCTGAAACCATTTCCAGCTTCACTACTCGATCGAAAGTTTCGAGTACGCGTTCACGCCACCATTTTTCGTCTTTGCCTTCCTCGATATTGTCGAATGAGACATCCCACCACTGGCGTATCGTGATTTCGTCATTGCGAAGCTGCAAGACATGACCTGGAGGAACAGTCATGACTCCGGAAAAAAGAGTCTTCGGATCGGGCGACCAGAGAAAAGTCAAAAACTGATTTAGGGCCTCTGGGTCGATCTCGGCTTTGACTAACCCTGTTGCCAGAATAGCTTTTATTTCAGACGCAAACATGAAGACCTTTGATCGAACATGCGCGTAATAGAGCGGCTTGATACCAACGTGATCGCGAGCGAGAGTTAGTGTGTGTTCTTGTTTGTCCCAAATTGCAAAAGCAAACATGCCGTTTAGACGCGCAAGAGAATCACAGCCCCATTGAGCAAACGCAGCGAGCAGAACTTCCGCATCGCAATCACTGCGAAACTCGTGATTGAGTCCGCGCAATTGGTCGCGCAGTTCGCGATAGTTGTAGATCTCACCGTTGAATGTGAGGACATAGCGATCGTCGTGAGAGAACATTGGTTCATGACCCGCCGGTGAAGTGTCGAGGATCGAAAGGCGACGATGCCCAAGGCACACACGATTACCAGAGTCGTCAACTGGATCAGAAATCCATTCGCCCTGATCGTCGCGGCCGCGATGCTCGATGCTCGCCAGCATTGGACCGATGTACCTTGTTGGTTCAGGACTTACGATGCCAGCGATGCCACACATGAAGAATTTGAGATTTTGCGATTTCCGATTGCGGATTGAAGTTGGGATTTGGGCTTTGAGCCTTTGCGCCGAGCACCTCGAGCCAGTCGAATTACCTAAACGTCAAACGGCAACCCTTCTCGCAACGAATCCAACACACGAAATGTCGCCCTGGTTGTTGACGTCAAATCATCCAAACTAATCGGGGCAGGACCGTTCGACAAAATGCTTGAACAAACTGCTCGCACTTGATCTGCTTGCCCCTTGTCCTGCGCCTTCAAGGTTACTTGATTTTCGCGTTCGTCTTTGTACGAGGTAGCGGCACGGAAATCATCCAATGCAAACACCTTCCGTGCGCCAAAAATTTCAATCCGCTCTTTGGCGAGAGATCTATCACCTTCGGCCAGGTAAGCAATGCTTCCATTTGATCCGTCGGAAAACTTCAGAGTTATAAACACGGAGTCAGCATTTAATATTTTGTCTGACTTAGCACTGATACTCTCAGCGTAAACTGAGATGGGCCGCGAGTCAGTCAAGTACGTCATCAGATCGATGAAGTGACATACCTCGCCGACAATTCTTCCTCCGCCCTCGTTTTCGTTTTGAATCCAATGGTCTTGTGGAACGCGCCCGGCATTCACTCGATACAAAATCGAAAGAGGCGCGTCTCGACCCTCGAAGAATTCTTTGGCCTGCCGCGCTAGTTTCGAAAACCTGCGATTAAATCCGACCATCAATTTGCCCAAAGAACCTGATGCAGCGGCGAGTACTTCATCGAGCCCTTCGTCGTTTAGCGCGAGCGGTTTTTCGACAAACACATGTTTATTCAAGCGCAATGCCTGGGCTGTCAGACTGGCATGCAGATCGTGTCGTGTGCCAACAACGACAAGATTGACATCGGCGTCATCCAGCACTTCATCGGCACTCGAAACCGCATATTCAAATCCAAATCGTTTACCAACATCGTGGGCCGACACGCCCGAGGCTGTTGCGATTGAGCGGAACGTGACACCGGCGGTCTTGAAGTGTGGCAACAGCATTACTGGAACATAGCCACCAGCGCCGATCACGCCTAACGTGATCGACTTATCGGTCACCCGAGTCGTTGAAGAAAGCGTTATTCGACGCGTAGGTTCCGTGTCTGGATCATAGTTGAGAACAACACCCAGATAAGGTTCAGTACTGTTGCCGGAAATCAATTGATAGGCTTGCTCGGCTTCGTCGATTGGGAACCGGTGGCTGATCAGTTTTACAACGTCGATCTTTCCAGCCGCGATCAATTCAAGGAATGCCTCGATGTTTCTCTTCTCCGTCCAACGAACATACGGCAGCGGATAATCGTTACCGCGCTCTTCGTAATCCTGATCGTAACGCCCTGGACCGTATGACCTTGAGATCACAAGCGAAATTTCACGTGAGAAAAAAGGTTGACGAGGGATATTCATGCCGGTCATACCGACGATAACTACACGGCCCTTCAACCGAGAGATATTGCCGGCGAGTTCAACTGGTCCATTCGACTCGGTAGCGGCAGTAATGAGCACGGCATCAGCTCCACGTCCACGAGTCCACATCTCAATCGCCTTCGCTGATTCATCATTTGAAATTGCCGCATCGTCAGCGCCCAACTCAATCGCCAGCTTCACTCGCGACGGATCTAAATCCAGGCCAAACACTCGGCAACCATTCGCCTTGAGCAGTTGCACAGTGAGTTGTCCAACCAGGCCGAGACCGATGACAACTACCGATTCACCCAGAGTCGGTTCAGCGAGACGCATTCCCTGCAATGCAATTGCTCCAAGTGTGCCGAATGCTCCTGAGTTGAAATCAACGTTCTCGGGCAAGTGCACGCAAAGATTCTTCGGGACCGACAAGACTTCAGCATGTGATGCGAAGCCGACGCCTGCACACGCGACTCGATCGCCAATTTGAAATTCCGATACGGCTTCAGCGACGG
>Ga0070671_100002978_pt1 | contig 13180 bp, 10 predicted proteins | sample KBSS73metaG_FD_65341 | JGI IMG/M metagenome (GOLD analysis project Ga0070671, IMG submission 65341) | Switchgrass rhizosphere microbial communities from Kellogg Biological Station, Michigan, USA - KBS S7-3 metaG | ecosystem: Host-associated > Plants > Roots > Rhizosphere > Soil ...
TCCGCGCCCGCAAGACCAACTTGACCTTACAGATAGCGAGACCAAACGGTACGCGTCTTGCACAAATGATTATCAGGTTTCCGTGAGTGGTGAGGAATATGTTAACGGGATCAAATCGTGCTGTGGTCGTCCCGCGCCGGCGGCTGGCCGACTCTAAACAAAGCGCCGATCTCCTGGACCAATTGCGAATGATCGCCCACCAACACGAGGTCTGTTATGAAATCTGGCCTGACTGGTCAGCTGGGGAAGGAGTAAGTCGCCAAAAAGGTTTTGAGCTATTGCTTTGTGGTGTGAGTGGTCACTTGATCCGCGAAAGAGGCGGCTTGCACTCGGTACCCTGCTGCCAACATTGTGCACAAACATATTCCGAGTTGCATGAACTAGCGGAGTGGATTTTGCACCTCAAGAAAACGCCATCCCGACATCAGATCCACTCCTTTGATTGTGCGCTTCATATGGCCCCGCCGCATCGTCATCATCGCAACGAGATCGTCGCGAAAGCCTCAATATTCCATCCAGACGCCCACAAACCCACAGGCTACAGCTGTGAAAGCGAGTGTTTGAAAGAGGTGCGGAAACGACTCTCCAAACTCGGAATCCAGGAGGATGTTTTGTCCGCACGATCCGCAACGCGTCGAAATAGATAACTACAGCGTTGGCAGGGTCTAAAGAGCGGCGCCTTTCAACCCGTCTGGCGAATGTTTACGGATATGCCCGCAGTGTTTGGCAATGCGAAACCAACAAAATGTGAGAACTCAAGTAAAAGGTTGATTGGGCGGGTAAGGACCAGAATCTTGGAGCAAAGAACGGTTTAGATAAGGAGCCAAACGATGAAAGGTTTTAACGCCAATATCGAACATGACACTCTGGAAAACAGCAATTTTCGCAGAGTTCTCTACACAGCTAAACATTCTCAACTGGTGCTTATGAGTCTCCAGCCTCAAGAAGAAATCGGATTGGAGACACATCCGGAGAACGACCAGTTTTTGCGGTTCGAAGGCGGGAAGGGCGTTTGTTTTATAGATGGCGACCGGTATGAGGTTACCGACGGTGACGCCGTAATCGTGCCCGCTGGATCACGTCACAACGTCGTCAATTTATCGCGAACGGAAGAGCTCAAAATCTACACGATATATTCTCCGCCTCACCATAAAGACGGGACAGTTCACATGACCAAGAAGGATGCTGAAACAGACGATGAGGAATTTGACGGCAGGACCAGCGAATCGTGAACGAGAGTCACGTGAGAAACTGAAGCGGATATAACCAGCCGCGTAGCGGCTATATCCGGAAATGGTGAAAGCAAAAATCACTAATGCTTGCAAGCGTATGTGAATGAACGCTTCAGATCATTGATCTCAAAGATCAGATCGCGTTCCTTGTTTTGTATAGAGTCACAAGCGTCTCTCGGACGATCGAGTTCATTGGCACTGTTCTGTTACGCCCACTCTAATCGCACAATCCGTAAACAGTGGTGCAAAGCACCGACGCACGGCACGTATTGCGATTCTCCCCCCGGCTTTGAAGGCTCTGATGGTCCAAAAGTCCGATCTATACCGTTCGCAAGCAAAGGCGTTTCAGAGTAGCGACTTTCCGCGCAGCAAAGTGTGGAACTTCCCTCAAAGAAGATGAGCAATGACGAAATTCACTGCTTTTGTAGCGGATCAGGGTGGCATGTTCGTTGCACTTCGTTAGAGAGACAGTGCGAGTCGCCAAGGCGTCCACTTATTTCAATGGTGAAGGACGTTGCCTACTACCGAGAGTTCGTCGATCGAGGGGCCGTCGTTGCTAAGTAATCAACAGGCCTGCGGTATGGGATTCGGGAGCTTGGTCAATCGATGTCAATAGTGTGGGCGTCGTCTTTGGTCAGGATATCGAACAGCGCTGACTTGTCGCCTGTGGTGCCGCACAACAAATCGTCGGACGAGAGCGGCGGGAGGATTTCGCACATCATGACCGGTCCGGCGATGCGATGGTGAAATCGCGCCGCCGCGTCAACTCTAACGTTTTGCGATTGGAGTATGGTAAAGGACATGTTTCGTGACCGTGAGCGTGGGATGGAGCAGGCCTATTTCCGTCAGCAGGATGCCAAGCTGATCGCCAAGCTACGTCAGAAGGCCCAGTTAAGGGAGATTGCTCACGCCCTGGCAGATAAACTTCACGAGAACGAACCGGTGCTTTTTGAGCGTATCCAGAAGCTCGGCGTCACGCTCGACACGGGTTCGGCGTTCATTCTGGCACCGCTTGTCGAAGTCGCCTGGATCGACGGCGAAGTCAGCCATGCCGAGCGCGACACGATTCTGCACATTGCGAAGCAACGCGGCGTGGAGCCTGGCTCTGCCGATTATCATCAGCTTCTCGATTGGCTAGCTCACCGGCCATCTGACGAAGTCTTCCAGACGGCAGTGGAGGCGATCCGAATCGGCCTCTCCGTCCTTCCGCCCGACGAATCGGAAGAACGAATCGCGACCATAATCAAAGCGTGCGAAGACGTGGCGCATGCTGCCGACTGGATAGACCGACTGTTCCAGTTGGACCGCGTCTCATATTCGGAGAGCGCGGTGATCGGCGCGATCCGCCGCCATCTGGCAAAGAACGTAATCGGCACAAGTCTCGCAGGTTCGGCTGCGAGATAGGTGTAAAACAGACGCCTCCGTTCTCGGCCTGGGTCGTCCACTGACCGCCAGCGAATTAGGCCAGTCTCGTGCGTTTACGTTCCGCTTCGATTCGACTTAAACCCGCTGGGTCAGACCCGGAGATTTCGTGCTCGTCCAATCGATAATCTCGTTCGCTCGGAAGTTCCAAGTACCGAATGAATCGGTTGACTTTCATATTAGATGAGCCTAGGCTCCGAGCATTCCAATCATAGGCTGAATAAAGCCCTGCTCGACGAATTAACCTCGGCTCTTTCTACGAATTCGCAAACTCTGATTCTTCGACCGCAGTGGTGCGGTGCGCCATCAATGGTGGGCGCTACTGGCACCAAATGATGTCATTGGAGGCCACAAATGAATCGCTTTTTGACTGTGATTACGTTTCTTCTTGCGATTGGCCTGAGTAACTCTTCAGTTGCGGTCGCTGCACCAAACATTGAGTGGATCCCTCGCGAAATCGAAGTCACACTCAGCCAGCAAGAACCAACCGATTCGGTTCTAGCAACCTTTTCTAGCGATATAGCACTGAATCAGATTACGTTGGAGGTTGTTCGGGGAATAAGTGATTTTGTGACTTTTGAGCCTGGTGTAATTCCAAATGTGCAAGCAGGCGTCTCTCACACTGTTGCATTTAACTTCTCTCTCCCTCCAGGTACCAAACCTGGAGTATATGAAGGCGTGGTCCATGTGAGAAGTGGGCATCGGACTCTGCCTCACACGCTGAAAATTAAAATCACCGTCGAGGCTGCGGCTCCCTCAGAATTTTTACTGGGCACTGACCTGCCGCCACACAGCGCCGCCGAATTCGCGGTCGCTATTTCGCAAAGCATTGCGCAAGGCTTTTCTCTCACATCGCCGATCAGCATTACTGAACTCAAGTTGCAGATGTCCGGCTTTGGTAGCGATCAATTTACTGTGTGGGTGACAAATTCCATTGGTCCCGCCACCACTCAAGCTAACGTTCTGTTGCAAACAACTGCTACGTTCCCAAATACCGGCGGCGGTACAACTGGTAGTACGATTTCAATTCCAATGACTTTGAGTCTGCCTCCAGGAGAATATTTCATTGTTCTCAGTTCTATCCAGCCATCTTTCTTGCAGGGATGGCTAAGGTCAACGACAACGTTACCAAGCACAATGGGTTCTTTGAGCGACATGAGGTTTGTTATTTTCGGCAATGTGTTATTTCCGCCGGCATCGGACTTCATCACCCTCGGAGACAGGCCAGCAGCGTTCCAGATTTTTGGTACGCAATAAGTCGCCACGTCATACATAGGGCAGAAAAACAAAAAAGTAGCATCTGCTCATCTATATTACATGGGGAGGGGTGGCTCAGGTCGGGGCGCAAAGGACGCGCCGTCACAGCAATCACTGACAATTACAACGACGAGATGATCCGAAGGTTGTGTTCTCGAACAACAAAAGGAGATTTGAAAGTGTCGTCATCAATTCGCTTTCGGAAGCTTGGAGATCCGGTCCAGGTGCCATCGCTTCGTACACTTTCGTTTGCCGCTTTGGTGGGCTTCTTTAATTATGGTGTGAGGCTTACCCTTTTCGTCCTAGCGCTTCCTCACATCGGCACCGCCAGAAAGGGGCGCGTACTTTTCGCTAGCGTCCTTCGTCGTGCACTGATCTCGCTTTTGATTTTTCGCGACTCTCTAACTTTTAAATTTTTGATCGCAGCCGAGCTGATGGGTGTTGGTTTTGGCTGCACCTAACTGAGCGCCACGGGCACCGGCATGAGCACGAAGCGATTGAGCAATGTTTTCTGCTGTCGGAGGAGATCCCCAGGATGTTCTCAAACGTAGGAAGGACTGTGGACGGGCGCGCAGTCAAGGACTCTAGAATACGCACGACTGTGCAGATGCGCATTCTGCACAGCTCAAAGTGTTAGGAAGACGAGAATCGGCTGGCGGATGAGGTCGTGCTCAACAAAGACGGATCGACGAATAAAGAGTCGAATGGTCCGGATCAGGTCGATGCGCACGGCAACTGGACGAAACTCACGAAATGGCTGACAGACTCACAAGGCACACGACCAGTATCTGTCGCTTATCGCGCACGCTCACCTACTATTGAACATTGCAACCCACATATAAGTGAGGCAAACCTTCGCGATCAAAGCGGATTGAAACCAAGTCAATCATGAATGAATGTCCGATCAATATGACGTCCGATCAATGGAGGTCGGATAAGTAGTGTCCATAAGCCATCACGGCTTGCCTCAAACGTCACCAGGCCCGACATCAACCCATCTGCCAAATGGAAAAATTCATCGAACGTCAGAACGTTGCGAGCCTGCATATTTAGTTTGTCTACATAAGCAGCGAGCGTTCCAAGTCAGAGTACAGATGAGGGGTGCCCAGATAGTGCTCCGTAGCTGGGTGTCGCTCATAACACAAGAAGGTTCAATAGACGGAATTCGCAAAACTATGACTACCGACGAATTACTCGTTTTGAGGCAACAAAGCAAGGTGCGCCTCTTCAGCGGTCTTCTTCAGTTCCTGGATGATCTGATTCTCCCGCTCAGGTGTGATCCGAATTAGTGGGCACATAACGCTGATCGCTGCGACCGCGTGCTGCTTGTTGTTAAAGATCGGCGCTCCGAAACAGCAGATACCCACAGACGACTCCTCGCGCTCCATCGACCAACCTCTCTGCCGTATCATCTCGTACTCGGAGGTGAGCGCAAGGCGGTCCACTATTGTCTTCTGAGTAAACCGAACGAGACCGTAAGCCTGGATGATCCTATTGAGTCGGTCAGTTGGTTGAAACGCGGTGATCGCCTTTGCCATCGAACTACAATGGGGTGGGAGAATTTTCCCCAAGGTGTTGGTTGCCCGCACTTCGCTAAACGCCTCTAGCACATCGATCACCTGGATCTTATCCCCGAATAGATATGCAAGACTAACCGTTTCATCGAACCGCTGATTCAAGTTTACGAGCAATGGGTGCAGCGTTTGTCGAAGAGTCTGCGCCTGTTCATAGAGGGTTCCGTAGAGAACCTTCGGTGCCATGCTGTAAGAACCGTCTGGGTTCTGCTGTAGGTACTTGTGATGTTCTAAAGTCAGCAGTATGCGGAAAAGCGTGGCCTCAGGTATGCGGCTCAACCGTGCTATCTCGGTTAAGTTTAGCGTTGTCTCGGCATCGGAAAAGTACTTGAGTATATCGAGAGCTCGGCCCACGGCCTTCGAGTAGTATTCCGGTGCGGAGGAGATCTCAGCACTTGTGCCTTGGTTCTTACTACTCTTCGAACGTCTTCTACGAACTTTTTCAGCAGGCTTTATCAATTGAAGTCACTCCACCGCGGTTCCCGACAACAAACCGAAGAAATAGCAAAGTAGTTCTTAGCTGTCAATAAACATTAGCTGACGGTGCACATCCTCGCAGTACACGGTCACGGAAACTTTCTTTCAACAATACGGAACCCACACCGCGCCATCCAAGTCGTATGTCCTTCAACTGGCAAGACTCGGTTCTGCGTTGGGTTCTAGGTCATCGCTGGTGCGACTCCAGATGGTCAGTCCCGTAAGCTCGGGCCGATAACCACCAAACAGAAGACTCGCGACGTATCCGGTCCCAAAGAGAATGAAGTGGCTCAAAACTCCAATCATGATCGGGTGCATTGTGAAGTTCAGCCCCAAATTAATTTTAAGCGGCCCAGTCACGGTGGCCCAAAGAATGAACGCGAAACAAACAGCCGTGCCGATATATGCTCCACGGCGCGTCGCCCGCTTGCTCAAAAAGCCAAGCGCGAAAAGGCCGAGCATTCCGCCCGAGAAGATCATGCCCAACGTTACGATTAATTCAACGAGCGCCTTTGCCCTCGCCGAGATGAGGATGATCGCAAGTACAACACATACTGAGCCAGTGACCGCAACAGAAAAACGGGCGAAGAGCAGCCTCGAACGCTCTGAGGAGTTGGGCCACGCTCGAACGAAGTAGTCTTGCGTCATCACCGTTCCAACACTGTTCAGGTCCGAGCTCACGGATGAGTTGCACGAAGAGAGTATCGCGGCAAGGATCAGTCCCACCAATCCACTAGGCAGCTGCGTCAAGATAAAGTAGGGAAGGATGTTATCAGGCTTCTGCAAGACCGCGGCAGGTAGCTCTTGTTGCGTGATTTGGTAGAAGGCCCAAAGGCAAGAACCGATGAAGGCAAAGGTGAGCCATATTGGAAGGCAGGAAAGGGCCCCAGCCATTACACCACGTTTGGCCTCGCCGTCTGATTTGGCAATCAAATAGCGTTGCACCATGTTTGGCTCCGTCATATATGCGCGACCAAAGTGCAAAACTCCTGAGAGCGCAAGTACCCAGAACGTGGGTTCCGCACCAAAGAGCTTGCTCCAACCAAAGCTCAAATCGCCGAGCCCAAATTTACCTCCAGTTGCAGCCGTTGTGATCACCGCCATCGGTCCGCCGGCGGGTCGCAACAGAACAATCATGACGATCGTTATAGCGCCTGCGGCGAGTACAAATCCCTGCATTACATCCGTGTAAACAACAGCCTCGATTCCTCCAATCAAAGTGTAAAGAACCGTGAAGATGCCAACGCACACAATAACGAGTCGGATATCCCACCCAGTAATTACCTCGACTGCGATGGAGGTCAGCAGCAGCGTAAAGCTAAGGTCGATAGTACGGAGCAGTAGGAAGCCGGAAGACCCATAGAGTCGCGCGAAGTACCCGAACCGCTTCTCCAAGTACTCGTAGCTGCTCATGCGCACGACCCGTCGGTAGAAGGGAACCACATAACGGACTGCAAAAAGCAGCACCAACGGAACGGTCAGGTTCGGAACAATTAGCCACCAGTTGCGTGCAAACGCGGCGCCGGGCAGAGCAACGAAGCTAACGCTGCTAATCACTGTGCCGACGATAGCGAAGCCAACGACCCAACCGGGCATCCTGCGGTTGGCAAGGAAGTATTCGTCCGTGGTCCGCTTCCTACGACGCGCGGCCCACAGACCGATCGATGCGACTATGACGAAATATCCAGCAACGACCGCGTAGTCGATAACATGGTTGGACTTCATGGTTTGTCTTGGCGGGCAGCTTAACCCGATGGATTATGCAATGTCGGTGAGTCAATTAAGAATGGGCCGGGCTCATTATTATTTACTGAACCCGACCCGTCTTGAATCAAGAACTCAATGCGGTATCAGAAGGTGAGCCGCATGTTCAACTGGATCTGACGTGCGCCCCTGGTTCTCGTAAACCGTCCGAAGGCTGCATTCGTGATGTTCGTCTGGATCTGATCGAAAGTTGTATGGTTGAAGGCATTGATGAAGTCAGCCCTCAATTGCAGTTGCAAGCGCTCAGTGAACTTCAGATTCTTCGCAAGACCCGCGTCAAAGTTCCAATAACCCGGCAGACGCAGTGCATTGCGACCCAATGTTCCTGGACGCACGGCACCGCCGCTAACGGCCCCTACCGGCACTCGTGCGAATGCAGCAGGATTCAGGTACTGCAACGCATTGGGAGAGTTGCCCAAATATGGTTCGCCTCCGAGGTAGTCGATCCTTTGGAACGGGATTGTTCCCGGATTGATAAAGAAGTTGTTTGCGCTAATCGGAAACCCTGACTCCACCCGGACTATTCCGGTCGTCTGCCACCCTGCGAACAGCAACCGCTTGCTCAAGCTATTTGTTCCGCCCCACTTAGCGAAAGGCAGTTCGTACAGGTAGTCCGCCACGAAACGGTGCGGTACGTCGTAAGGTGACGGTCCGTATTCGAGCTTAAGGTTATTCGGATCTTGTGGTGCTCCGAGCGAAGAAAGATCTGCGTTGCCATAGGACATGCTTCTCGACCAGGTGTAATGGACGTTAAAGAGGAAACCGTTTGACAATCGCTGCTCTAGCGATGTCTGCCACGCGTGGTAGCTGGTCGATTCCGAGGTGTCGAAGTAACGGAACTCACCGAAGCCGGCATATGGTCTCACGCCCGTTACGCGATCGACCGTATTGATCATGCGGTTGTATAGAAGGTGAACGCCTCGAGTTCCCACATAAGATGTATCGATGGCGATACTACGTGTGAGCTGGCGTTGGATTCCTACGATCCACTGCAAACTGTAGGGTGTTGGGAAGTCGGGGTTGATAGATGTGCCGGACCATGGAAGTACAGGAACGGCTGCCTGAACACCCTCAGCTGTAACAGGGTAGCGCAAGCCAAGCGTGGTGATCTCGGCCTGACTGAACGTATAGCGGAACGGGATCGTCTCGGAGTTGCGGATGGTATCGATAACATTTCTCAGCGGTGCGCGCGTGTAGAATGTCCCAAAGCCAGCGCGCGCTACGGTTCGTCCGTCATTGTCGAGTGTCCAAGCGACGCTCAGTCTCGGTGCAAAGTTGTTCTTGTCAGAGTCATAAATGCCCTGTTCCGCGGTACGCAGGGTTCCCAATCCGCTTGGGCCATTCCTATTGAAAAGGCGATTGTCTCGCTCGCTAGGCACCGAGAAATAGTCCCATCGGAGACCGGCGCTGACAACTATGTTCTGTCGCAGTTTGTAGTCATCCTGAACAAACAGTCCGCCGTTCCAGTCCGTGATTCGGTACGGGTTAACTCCGAACCCAACTTGAATGCGGTTAGGAGTATTTGCCAATAGAGCAGCAGTGTTAGCGTAAAAAACAATGGGTGACTCGAAGTTCTGCCTTGTTTGGCGCGCGGATTGGTAGATTCCGCCGAACTTAATCGAGTGACGGCCACGATTCAGCGCTAGGACTTCCTCCAAGCTCCAGCCGTTACCTTTACTCTGCAAGACTTCGCCACCCGCCCCCGCAAAACCAAGGTTTCCGATCGCGGCAATATTGCCCTCAAGGAACTGAATCCCGATTAAACGCGGAACATCTGTGCGGCTAAACCCGAACCGTGTCTCTGAACTGTAAGCTGCCTCTGAACGCGTGTAGCTCGCGGTAACGGAATCGTTTTTGTCGGAGAAGGTAAATGGTGTAACTGGGTCGGCGAACTGACTCTGGTCAGGCCTTCCACGTGTGTAACGAACGCTCACTCGATTGAGGTCGTTGATGTTGTAGTCACCTCTGACGACAATGTGATTGTCGTTGCCAGTGAAGGGCGCCGTACCGATAAAGCCACCGGTTGCCGCGCCGACCGCGTACGGCTGATTAGGATTCGGATAAAGATCGAAGAAAGGTTTGTAAGCTGGAACTGCAGCGATTGCACTGGCCTTTAGTTCCGGCGTTGGAACGAAAGAGTTTAGGACAGAGAAACGTCGGAGACGATAGCCCTCGTACACGCCAAAAAAGAAGAGTCGATTCTTAACAATAGGGCCGCCTATACTTCCGCCGAATTGGTTGAAGACTTCGTTGGGCTTGGTTGCTAAAAACTGATTGCGGGCATTGAGCACGGCGCCGTTGTAGTTCTCAAACAAACTCCCGTGGTAGTCATTCGTGCCGCTCTTGGTGACTACGTTGACGTTGCCGGACAACGTGTTGGCGTGTTCCGCGGAGAGAATGCCTTTGCTGAGGTTCACTTCGGAGATAGCTTCCAGACTTACAACCTTGATGAGGTTGAAGTTCCCGAAGGATGTTAGTGAGGTCTCCTCAGAACTACCCGAGGCCTGCGTACCGTCGACAGTAACACTCAGGCCACCAGGCGGAAGCCCGTTGATCGCGACACCTGTGCCGCCTCCGGAGGTCCTCACATCTAGACCGGTACCAATGTTAATCAGGTTGGTCCAGTCCCGCCTAGCCAGAGGCAATTCGCGAGCTTCGATCTCTGGATGCGCAATCTGTTGCTCAGCGTTAACTGCATTGATTAGAGGAGCCTCGGCTTTCACAGTCACCTTGTCGGTAACAACCCCAAGCTCCAATTTGTAGTTAAGTCGGAGCCTTTGACCAGCCATTAGATCAACGCCGTTCTGTTGTTGCTCTTTGAACCCGGACGCTGCTATCGACAGTGTGTAGCGCCCGACCTGCACGAAGTTGAAAGTAAACTCGCCTTCCTGATTCGTCGTAACCGTCTGCGCCGCATTGGTCTGCTCATTAGTTATCGTCACGTTGGCGTTCGGCACCGTAGCCCCGGTTGGGTCCGTAACGATTCCATAGATAGTGGCGGTGGTAACCTGGCCGCGCACAGCAACTGTGGTCAACAGCAGAATTGAGAAGGCAAAATAGATAAAGCGGGAGGTTTTTGGACGTTGCATGAAACTGACTCCTTCTTCGAATCGAAACAGAAATAAAAGCTTGCTCGCGGTCAATTCTTGCTGGGAAGGACTAAAATACCAACTCTAGCGATGGTGAAAAATAGTGACGGAAACGGTTTTTGTCAAGTCATTTTTCAAAATTAGGTCTTTACTTTCAAAATCACAGCTGATTAAATAGAAATCGGTCCAGCCATTCTATTTTGAATTAATTTGGAAATCTCCACTGTCAAGGTGGAGACTCGGTGTCCGAGCCAAGCTAATCAATGGTTGGTCAGGCCTGACTTACCCGTTCACCCAGAGGCGATTGAAAGTGTCAGCTGACATTGGATGTCGTTCTGGATCAGCGTTGATTGCTCAACGACACACAAAACACCTAATGGAACTATGAAGCTCAACAGCACAAAAGCGCGACTCGCTGAGAACGAAGTCGTAGTGGGGATAGCGCTACAGCAGTACCGCTCAACCGAAATACCAAAACTTCTAGCGGCGGTGGGGTTCGACTATCTGTTCGTAGACACTGAGCACGGCGGATTCAGCCTCGAGACAGTCCAAGACATCGTCGTCGCGTCGAACGAGTCGGGCATCACGCCGTTCGTCCGCGTCGGAGAGTTGCACTACTCACTCGTGACGCGTGTGTTGGACGTCGGTGCCCAGGGAGTCATCTTCCCAAGAGTCGAGAGTGCCGCATTGCTCGAGGAGGCGATCGGGTGGATGAAGTATCCGCCACATGGAACTCGAGGCTTTGGCTTCATGGCCCCGCAGGTCAACTATGAACAGTTGAGCCTACCCGAAATCATGGAACACCTGAATTCAGAGACGATGGTAATCGTGCAATTCGAGACGGGGCTGTCAATGAAAAACTGTGACGAGTTGCTCGCAGTGCCAGGCATCGACGTGGCTATGGTGGGCCCGACGGACCTATCGATATCTCTTGGTGTGCCCGGCGAGTTTGAGCACCCGAAAATCCTCGACGCGGTCGGGCGTTTTGTAGAGGCGTGCGAGCGCAACAAGGTTGTTCCAGGTATCCACTGCCGGAACGCCGAGCTGGCGATGCCATGGCTTCGCCGCGGTATGCGCTTTCTCGGCTGTGGAAGCGAACACGGCATGATGCTCGATAAAGCAAGAGAGACAATGGCGAGTGTTCGCACCGCAGTCTCCGAATCTGAAACTGCAACTAGCACTGTTTAGGACGTCGCTAGTTTTAGTTCATTCACTGTAACTTTCATAGCATCAGTCGTGGGTGGCACCTGAAAGTCTTCGTTCTTTTTCCTGGCGTAACCGATGAGACCTATACTCAATTCGCTACTTGTTATTTGTTTGATCACACCGCTCGCAAGCCTGGCTCGGGGCCACTTCACGCCAACTAACCATGAGCCGGTCAACGATTCACGGACCTCTATCAACACAATCGGAATTAAGCTTATTCGGATTGAGCCTGGCACGTTCACGATGGGCGAGACACATCAAGTGCCCGCTAGCCTGGGCGGCCCGCGTTACGTCGAGCATGGCGATTGGGACGAAAGCCCTACTCACAGGGTGACGATTAGCCGCGCCTACTACATTTCGGAGAGTCCCGTTACGATCGAACAATACCGACAGTTCAAGAAAGAGTACGGGGGCCTAGATCTCTTCGAGCCTTATGTCTCCGGTGTGAGTTGGGATGACGCGACCGCTTTTTGCCGCTGGCTTAGTAATAAGGAGGGAAAGCAATACCGTCTTCCCACGGAGGCCGAGTGGGAATACGCCGCTCGCGCGGGGACAAGCACCATGTTTTGGACAGGCGACTCACCTCCAAAAACCGACGCTCCTAACGCATGGGGTCTGCGCGACATTGGATTCGGAGTTCCCGAGTGGTGCTACGACTGGCACGGCGAATATCCCGATGAGGATCAAGTTGACCCCGTTGGCCCAGCATCTGGTATCGCCCGCGTGGTGCGTGACGGCGGATTGGAAATGGCTGAGTTGGGACCGAAAGATGATAGGGCAGACCATCTTGGCTTCAAGGAATCAAAATATAAAAACGTTCGACCTTATTTCAGACGCTCGGCCAATCGGGCGAGCATGATTCCGGATGTGCCGTCATCCGAAAACACTGGGTCAGCAACCACGTACACTCATTATGTTGGCTTTCGAATCGTGCAGGGACCACTGCCGACCACGCAACCACTCGCTGTCAACGTGCCTTTCCCGCTCGACGGAGTATTGACCACGACCGCTGCGGATTCGGTTGAGGGACCCGATCCAGCGAAGCCGTACTTCAAGGCCAGGCCGATGCTGCCTATCCCGCCAGAAAACGATCAAGGAGGCGGAATAAGTGCGGTTGGACTAAGTCCCGCAATCGGTGCACACAATCACAGCGGATCGA
>Ga0070671_100002979_pt1 | contig 13178 bp, 12 predicted proteins | sample KBSS73metaG_FD_65341 | JGI IMG/M metagenome (GOLD analysis project Ga0070671, IMG submission 65341) | Switchgrass rhizosphere microbial communities from Kellogg Biological Station, Michigan, USA - KBS S7-3 metaG | ecosystem: Host-associated > Plants > Roots > Rhizosphere > Soil ...
TACGGCACCAGCGCCATCGGCCGGTCGAAGGCGATGGTCACCCCGGCAAGGCCGTTGGCGTCGACCGCCTCGGCGGCCACTTCGCCGTAGTCGAGCACGTCGATGGCGTGATCGATCGCAACGATCGTCGCGGTTGCGGTGCTTGTGCCGATGCGGGCGACGAAGCTTTGGCCTCTATGCAGCGGCTGATCGCCCATCCAAAAAACGTTGGCCCGCGCCTCGCGCACGAGCTTCACCGCGCCGGTGTCGGCAACGATGACATCGCCGCGCGCGACGTCGAGGTCGGCGGTCAGCGTGAGCAGGATCGACTGTCCCGCGCGGGCGCGAAGCACCGGTTTTCCGCCGACCAGAATCTGTCCGATGGCGGCAGTGCGGCCGCTCGGATAGCAGATCACTTTGCTGCCGGGCGCTGCAGAGCCGCTGGCGATCATCCCGCCGTAGCCGCGGAAATCCGCATTGGGGCGCGTCACCCATTGGACCGGGAAGCGAAACGAAGCGCTGGTGCGGTCGTGGTCGACCGCCACCGTCTCGAGGAAGCGCAGCAGCGTCGGTCCGTGATACCACGGCATCGCCCGCGAGCCGTTGACGACGTTGTCGCCCAGCGTCGCTGCGACCGGAACGAAATCGAGGCTCGCGAAGTCGAGCCGGCCGGCGATCTCCCGGCATTGATCGGCGATCATGTCGAACCGCTCGCGGGCAAACCCGACGAGGTCCATCTTGTTCACCGCGATCACGGCGCGCCGGATTCCGAGCATCGACACGATGAACAGGTGGCGGCGCGTCTGCGCGGTCAGGCCCTTGCGCGCATCGAGCAGAATGACAGCGACGTCCGCCGTCGAAGCGCCGGTCGCCATGTTGCGGGTGTATTGCTCATGACCCGGCGTGTCGGCGACGATGAAGGAGCGCCGCCTGGTCGCGAAGTACCGGTAGGCGACGTCGATGGTGATGCCCTGTTCGCGCTCGGCGGCAAGGCCGTCGACCAGCAAGGCGAAATCGATCTCGTCGCCGCGGCTGCCATAGCGGGCGGAATCCTTGACCAGGTTGGCCAGCTCGTCGTCGCGTAACCGCTGTGAATCGTGGAGGAGCCGGCCGAGCAGCGTCGACTTTCCGTCGTCGACCGAGCCGGAGATGACGAAGCGGAGCAGGTCGCCGCCCTGGCTCGGCGCCGTGCTCGTTTCGGGGAGCCATTCGTCTTCGGCGCGGCTCGTTGTCTCATCGAGTACAAGCGGCTCGTGCATCAGAAGTAGCCCTCTCGCTTTTTCTGTTCCATCGACGCCGTGGCATCGTGGTCGATCAGGCGTCCGTCGCGTTCCGACCGCCGCAGCCGTGCAGTCTCGGCGACGATCTGCTCGACCGAGATGGCATGACTTTCGATCGCGCCGGTGAGCGGATAGCAGCCGAGCGTCCGGAAGCGCACCTTGCGCATTTCCACGGTCTCGCCCGGCTGCAGTTCGAGGCGGTCGTCGTCGCGCATGAGCAGCGTGCCGTCGCGGCGCACGACGGGGCGCTCGGCGGCGAAATAAAGCGGCACGATCGGTATTTCCTCGCGCTCGATGTACATCCAGATGTCGAGCTCGGTCCAATTGGAGAGCGGAAACACCCGCACGGTCTCGCCGGGAGCGAGCCGCGTATTGTAGAGCCGCCACGGCTCGGGCCGCTGGCGCCGCGGCTCCCAGCGATGCTGTGGCGCGCGCAGCGAAAATATGCGCTCCTTGGCGCGCGATTTCTCTTCGTCGCGCCGCGCTCCGCCGATCGCCGCGTCGAAGCCATGAAGGTCGAGCGCCTGCCGAAGCGCCTGCGTCTTCATCACGTCGGTATAGAGTCGCGAGCCGCTGCGGAAGGGATCGATGCCCTGCGCGATGCCGTCATGATTGGTGTGAACGATCAGCTTGAGGCCGAGCTCGGTGGCGCGACGATCGCGGAAGGCGATCATCTCGCGAAACTTCCAGGTGGTGTCGATGTGCAGCACCGGGAACGGAATGCGGCCCGGATAGAACGCCTTGGCGGCGAGATGCAGCAGGACCGATGAGTCCTTGCCGATCGAGTAGAGCAGAACCGGGTCGCGGCACTCAGCCACGACCTCGCGCAGGATGTAGATGCTCTCGGCTTCGAGCCAGTCGAGGTGAGAAAGCGGCTTCATCATCATCGCGCTTGAGCGGTGTCTTGCACGGTTTCGAGCACCGCGCGATTACGGCCGCGCTCATGCAGGCCGCATTCCTTCTTGCCGTCCTCTTCCCACCACCAGCGGCCGGCGCGCTCGTTCTCGCCGGGCGCGATAGCGCGCGTGCACGGGGCGCAACCGATGGAAGCAAAACCTTGGGCATGCAGCGCGTTGACCGGAACGTCGTGTTCCTGGGTGAAGCTCAACACCGCTTCGCGCGTCCAATCGAACAGCGGGTTGAACTTGAGAATACCGCGGTCCCAATCGACATTGACCAGCGCGACGTCACGGCGCGCCTCCGACTGGGCCGCCCTGATGCCGGTGATCCAGGCCGCAGCGCCGGCGAGCGCGCGGTTGAGCGGCTCGACCTTGCGAACATGGCAGCAGGCCACGCGCGCGTCGCGCGAATGAAAGAAGCCGTTCACGCCTTGCGCCGCGACCAGGGCTTCGACCGCAGCGGTCTGCGGATAGATCGAGCGGATGCGAATGCCGTAGCGGCGTTCGCTCTCCATCCAGACGTCGTGCGTCTGCGGAAAGAGCCGGCCGGTATCGAGAGTGACGATCTCCACGTCGACCGGATGCTGCCGCAGCGCATGGAGGATGAGCTGGTCCTCGAGCCCGAAGCTCGTCGTGAAAACGATGGTTCCGGGCACCTCGCGGCGCATCCGCAGCAATCGTTGCTCGAGCGGCAGCGGCGCGAGCGCCGCCGCAAGCTCAATCGCCCTCGTCTGCAACGCATCACGCGGAAACCGATCGTCGGCGGCGGTCGACCGCGTGTCGATGCCGGCGACAACTGATGTTGAACGCACCCTTCCCATGCCGGCAAAAGCGGGCAAAAGCCGTTATCTGTCAAGCACTAAGACGAAGTTTGGCGCAGGTCGGCGCGAGACGTTGCGCAATTGCTACCGGCACCGAAAATGTTAGAAGAATCTTCTTGCCGTTCGCCACACAGGACGGGCTCACGACCGGTGATAGTCGTCCTCGAGGCGCACGATGTCGTCCTCGCCGAGATAGCTGCCGGTCTGCACCTCGATCAGCTCTAGGTCGATCTTGCCGGGATTTTCGAGGCGGTGGCGGGCGCCGCTCGGCACATAGATCGACTCGTTCTCATGCAGCAGCGTGATGTTGTCGCCGATCGTCACCCGCGCGGTGCCGCGCACGACCACCCAATGCTCGGCGCGGTGGTGATGCATCTGCAACGATAGCCGCCCACCCTGCTTCACCACGATGCGCTTGACCTGATAGCGCTCGCCCTGATCCAGCGACTGATAGGAGCCCCACGGCCGATGTGCCTTCAGATGATCTTCGGTGAGCGCCGGGGCGACCTCCTTGAGCCTGCCGACCACGCGCCGCAATCCGTCGCTCGCCTCGCGCCGCGCCACCAGCACCGCGTCGGCGGTGGTGACGACGACGACATTGTCGAGGCCGAGCAGCGCGACGTGCTGTCGTTCGCTGGCCACATAAGAGCCGCGCGTGTCGACGAACACTGCCGGACCATGCGCGGCATTCTCCGCGGCTTCGTGCGCCGACAGTTCCCACACGGCGTGCCAGGAGCCGACGTCCGACCAGCCGTACGACACCGGCATCGCGCACGCACGCTCGGTGCGCTCCATGACCGCGTAGTCGATCGACTTCACTGCAGCGCGCGTGAACGCGTCGACGTCGAGCGTGACGAAACCGAGATCGGTGCCGGCCGCCGCAACCGCGTCGGCGACCGCGGCGGCGCTGTCCGGCTCGAAGCGGCGATACTCGTCGAGCAGGAGGCGCGCGCGAAACATGAAGTTGCCTGAGTTCCACAGATAGCCCTCGGCGAGGTAACGCGCAGCCGTCGCGGCGTCGGGCTTTTCGACGAATCTTTCGATCGCGAACAGTCCGTGGCCGATCGAAGCGCCGATGCGGATGTAGCCGTACTCGGTCGCCGGCCGCGTCGGCTCGACGCCGAACATGACGATCCGGTCCTCTTCCGCGGCGCCGCGGGCGAGCGTGCAGACCTTGGCGAATGCGGCCGGATCGGTGACGACGTGGTCGGCGGCGAGAGCGACGATGACGGCGCCGTCATCGCGCGCCAGCGCATACCCGGCGCCGGCGGCGATCGCCGGACCGGAATCGCGCCGCGCCGGTTCGAGCAGAACGTCGGCTTCGGCGCCGATGGCCGCGAGCTGCTCGGCGACCAGGAACCGGTACTGGCCGTTGGTCACCACGATCGGCCGAGCAAATAAAGCCGGGTCGGCGACCCTGCGCACGGTCTCCTGGAACGTCGACAGCGCACCGAGCAGCGGCAGGAACTGCTTCGGCCGGTTTTCGCGCGACGCCGGCCACAGCCGCGTGCCGGCGCCGCCGCACATGATCAGAGGAATGATCGGTTGAGCCAATTTCTGCCCGTGCTCATCGTCCGTCGACGCGAAGCCCGCACTGCGGTTGCTATCCACCGCAACTTAGCTTCACTTCTGTATCGCTGCACTTCCATAACGACCCGGCACTGTCAAATGGCGTGCAGTTCAGCCGCGGGCGGAGCGACATTGTATCGACAGTCACAGCGCGTGCGGGCACGCCCTCTCCCCTTGCGTTCTCGGAAAGCTGTTTCCCAGAGATGGATGCTCGTTGCCCGCGGTTCATAACTCGTTGAATCTGCTTGCACCGACTCGGATCAGGTATCACGCTTGTTCCTGCCGTTTCATCTCTGGCGCTACCTATGAGTGGACAAGGTAGCACTCCTGCAAGGGCCCTTCTTCTATGCCACGCGCAAAGTTGACCAAAAGCGCCATCGACGCATTTCCGACCCCGGAGTCCGACACCGTCCATTGGGATACGGCACTTCCCGGTTTTGGAATCAAAGTCACCCCGAAGGGTCGCAAGGTATTCATCGTTTTGTATCGGACCGGCGGCGCCGGCTCAAAACTGCGTAAGTATACCATCGGCCCATATGGACGCGTCACTCTCCATCAGGCTCGTGTGGCGGCCCAGAAGGTATTCGCGGCAAGGCTAGAAGGACGCGACCCGGCCGCCGAGAAACGGGAAGGCAAGCGCCGGATCGTGGCAGATCGTGTCGAAGATCTGTTGGAGACTTTCATCGACCAACGTCTGTCCCAAAACCGATCGGGAGGCGAGATTGCCAGGTTGCTTCGTCGGGAGATCGGAAAAGCCTGGCCCGGCAGAAGCATCCATGACATCGCCAAACGGGATGTGGTGGAAGTGATCTCCGCGATTGAGCAGCGCGGAGCACCGGTCGCCGCCAACAAGGCCCTGAAATCAATCAAGATGTTTCTGCGCTGGTGCGTCGGCCGAGCCATCCTCGATCAATCTCCGGCTGAAGGCGTGCCAATGCCAACGAAGGAAACCGCCCGCGATCGGGTGCTGAGTGATGAGGAACTTGCCAAGGTCATTCTGGCCGCCAGAGCGATCGATGATCGCTATGGCGGCATTGTAGAGCTACTGGCGCTAACCGGGCAGCGCCGCGAGGAGGTGGCAAAGCTTGCGTGGGAAGAGTTAGATCTTGGCCAGCGAGTTTGGACGATTCCCAAACATCGGACAAAGAACGCCAAGCCTCACATTGTACACTTATCCGATGAATCAATGGCAGTCCTACAACGTATGGGGAAACACGGACCTCACGCATTTGCTTTCCACAGCACAAAGCCTTTTGATCACTTTGCGTCCGCCAAACGTAAGCTGGATGAACTTTCCGGGGTAACGGGATGGTGCCTCCACGATCTGCGGCGTACCTGCGTGTCCGGGATGGCCCGACTAGGAGTCGCGCCGCACGTTGCCGACAAAATTCTTAATCACCAGTCCGGTACGATCTCAGGTGTTGCTGCGGTGTACCAGCGCCATGAATTTCTTCGCGAGCGTAAGGATGCGCTCGAACGATGGGGTACTCATGTGGGGAAGATTGTACCGGCGATGCGAAGCGAGCTTCGAAAATCCAAGGAAGCTGCTTAAGATTTTCGTATGCCGCGTCTTTCCACCTCCGGTTCATCTTTGATGACCCCGTGCCGAGGCGAATCGGAGCTGAAGGGCGTTCTTACCAAAGTTTGCCCGGACGCTCTTCTCGAGGACTCTACAGTGCACCACTACTACATGATGCTTGCGTCGCTGATCGGAGGTTGGCTATCCGAACAGTCTCGGCTCGAAACTTCTCCTGTCAAAAATGCACTGCTGACAATGGCAAAGAATTTGTCCCAAGCCTCCGCCTTACTCTCAGGATTGGAGACGGGTATTCGCAGTAACCTCGAGACAGAAATCACATCTCGTATCCTAAATCTTTTAGCGATGAATCCAGCCATTGGTTCGCCAGAGTCCGCGCTAGTTATGCTCGGCGCGTTGCGACAAGACGCCGATACCGTCTCGCACGCCTGCTTGATTGCGGCATTCGATTTACCCAGTGGTCCTGAAAAGCGCGGTCAGAAGAAGAAAGAGTGGTACACCTCCTTTACGAAGCTGTTGCTGACCATTGCCGAGGATGCCGGCATCAGGCCGACTTTGTACAAAGATCGCCACCCCGATCACGAATCATTAAACGGTTGGCTTCTGGATGCGGCACGTGAGCTCGAAACCTTTCTCCCGGTAGAGATGCGTTCCCCATCCGACGTTGCGCGCTACAAACGCCTTGAACGCAGCAAAGCCAGGCTTCGGGAAGCGCAACGACGGAATTTCCCTTCGGGCTGATTAAATTTGTCGCCGGGCGGACGGGCGACCTCTCCCCATTTTGGCTGGTGAAGCCCTGGACAGCGGGTCGTGGCCTCGAGCCACCCGCCATTGGTTAAAGGATCGAAACCTATGACTTCACAACTTGTCTCGGCAGGCAACAGCTTGCCGCAAACACCAGCTGTGCCAGCTATCGTTTTCCTGACACCCAAGGAGGCAGCGAAGATTATGAAAGTCAGCGCATCATGGCTGGCCAAAGCCCGCATGCGCGGCGACGGACCACCGTACATTAAAGTGGGCCGTTCCATTCGCTACTCCGAAGCGGCCATCCTGCAGTGGACGAAGTCCCGCCAGCGGCTGTCAACAAGCGAGTACTCGTAAAACTCGGGGCCGGCCAGTGCTTGCCCAAAAATATAGCGATCATGTTTCAAGTTATTGGCCATATCGTCATGAGTAATGTCCATTACAATACACCTCTATACATCGTTAAGAACGTGTATTAATTAGGTTAGGAAATTTTGTATAAGTATATTCCGGCAATAATACGTTGACGTATTCCTAAATAGTCACCACATCTACTTGGGGCTATCCCAATCCATCAGGAGGAATGAGGAGACGATCCTAATGCGTGAAAATGTCGTGCTGATCGAAAAGTCCTTTGCGGATGCGATCGCGATGATCGCCGCTGCGGAGGAGTTGCCGCAGGAAAAGCGCCGGCACTGGGCAACGTCTCTGCGGCAAGTGGCCAAGGCTCTGAACCGCCCACCGGAGGTTATCCCCGCCCGCTACAGCGCGGTTCGCGCCGACCTCATCAACCTGCACGAGGTGCCGGTGGGGCTGACTGCCAAGACCCTGCAGAACCACAAGAGCAACACCAAAAGCGCGCTGCTCTACCTGGCGCGCGAGAAAGGAGTGCCGGAGTACGGCGCGCCGCTGATGGAGGAATGGGAGGGGCTCAAGGCGAAGATCATGGGCTCACTGGTGCGCCACCGCCTGTCGTCCTTCATGCGCTTCTGCTCGGCCAGCACCATCAAGCCAGGAGAGGTGAACGAGAGCGTAGTGGAGCGCTTCATCGACTACCGCTCCCGCTGCGGCAAGCCTGCCGACACCGCCTTCCGGCGCGTCATGGCGCGGGCCTGGAATGCCAACGTGGGGGCGATCGCCGGCTGGCCGGACATCAAGCTCGTCGAGCCGCCGGTCAAGTCGACGGTCGAAAACGCCTGGAGCGACTTCCCGGAAGGGCTGCGGCGGGACGTCGAACGCTACCTGGAGGGCCTCACCAAGGTCCGCAGAAACCGAAAAGGCCAACGGGTACGGCCACTAAAGCCCGTCACCCTTCGCACCCGCCGCGCCGAACTCCAGGGTGCGGCCCGCATGGCGGTCAAGGCCGGGGTGCCGGTCGAAAATCTCAACTCTCTCGCAGCCCTGCTGGCTCCTGAGGTCGCCGAGCAGGTGTTGGAAGCCTACTGCAAGAAAAACGGAGAAAAGCCCAAGCTCTACACCATCGATCTGGCGGGTCGCTTTCTGTCGATCGCCCGCGAAACGAAATGCCTGAATGACGTCGATTGCGAGCGTCTCAATGAGATGCGGGAGGTGCTGGACGAGGAAAGGCCGGAAGGCTTTACCGAGAAGAACGCCTCCCTCATCAGGCAAGTTCTTGCCCCCGATGTTTGGGACCGAGTGGTCAATCTGCCCTTCCGGATGATGGCCGAAGCCCGCCGCAACCGCGTCCGTGCACCGGTTCAATCAGCGGTCAAGGCGCAGATCGCAGTGGCGATTGCGATCCTGACCATTGTCCCCGTTCGCATCAAGAACCTGACTGAAATCCGGCTTGGTCTCAACCTCAGCAAACCCGGAGGGCCAGGATCAGACTATTGGCTGAACTTCCCGGACTATGACGTCAAGAACCGAATGAAGCTCGAGTACGCCCTGGATGAATACATCACGCCGCTGATCGACGAATATATCCACGACTTCTGGCCGACGCTGCTGAGAGGCAGAAACGAGGACTACTTATTCCCCGGTATGCGAAGCGGTGCCAAGGGCAAAGTCTCCTTCAGCGGCCAGATCACCAAGCGGGTCCTCAAGCTCACGGGTTTGCGAATCACCGCGCACCAGTTCCGGCATGCGGCCGGCGCCATCATTCTCCAGGAGCAACCCGGAAACTACGAATTGGTGCGCCAGATCCTGGGTCATCGCAGCCTGAGCACGACAATCCGCTGCTACATTTGGCTCAAGAACATCCAAGCCCACCAAATCTACCAGAAGCTGGTTCGCAAGCGCCTCAAGATTGATCCGGAGGGCGACAATGAGGATTGAGGACAACGGGCCAAAGATGGTGGCGTCGCGGAATGCGGCGCCACGATCGACGCCACTGAACGAATGGCCGGCATCGCACCGGGAAACGTGGGAGGAGATTTGGCGGCCTGGCTTGCGGCTCCGCAAAGGCGGTGCCGCAAGCCGCTACGCTGAGGTGAGCAGAGAAGATTTTGCGCAGCGCTACGGCGCCTTCCTGGATTTCCTGGAGCGGAATGGATTGCTTGATCCCTCCGCCGGGCCTGCTGCACAAGTCACGCCACGAAACGTGGAACGCTACATCGCCGAACTCAAAGCGCGGGTTCGGTCAGTCACGGTCTGGAATTGCATCTACAAGCTCCGCATGGCTGCGAGGCTGCTCGATCCAAAGGCTGACTTCGCATGGCTGTCGGAGATTGAACAAGACCTCGCACTGGTCATGGAACCGAGGTCGAAGTTCGATCGCGTGGTTTTGGCCGAGCGACTGGTTCAGGCCGGTCTGACGCTGGTCACCGAGGCCGAGGCCTTCTCGAGATATCCGTTCAAAAGGGCAATCGGCATTCGCAATGGTCTCCTCATCGCCTTGCTTGCGGTATGTCCGATCCGGATCAAGAACTACGCCGCCCTGGAGATCGGCGTGACCTTTAAGGAGGAGCGGGGAAGTTGGTGGATCGCGTTGCCCTATGGCAGCACCAAGACCGATACCGCAGACCAGCGGCCAGTGCCTGACTATCTCCAGGAGGCGGTGAAGCTTTATCTCACCGAATCAAGACCTGTCCTGATCGGCTCGCATCAGCCGACAAATTTCCTCTGGATCTCCTCGCGGACGGGACGGCGCTATACGACTAAGAATCTGGGGACGCGGATCTCAAAAATCACTCTTGAGACGATCGGAGTCGATGTATCGCCCCACCTGTTCCGGACCGCCGCAGCCACAACGGCGGCATGCTATGGCACCGACATGCCATACCTCGGAAGCGCGGTTCTCGACCATACCAATTCGCGCGATACTGAAGAACACTACATTCGCACGACCACTCTAAATGCCGCCAAAGATTATGTCGCCCTTCTCCGCCGACGCCGATCTCCGGACCACCCTGAGGCATGAGACTAGCGGTTTCGTAAACCGAAGGTCACAGGTTCGAGTCCTGTCGGGACCGCCACCAAAATTTCAAGGCTTTGATGTTGTGAGCTTATTCGATTTTCCTCCCGCACCTTTTGTCGAGGTGCGGGAATAGATGTTCGCCTCGCGTTCCGGCAAGAGCATAATCGCGGCGTCACGAGCGAGCTTCGCGCGATTAGCTTGCCGCGTGTACAAAGACGCCATTCCGCCGCCGCGCCAGCCAAACAGCGCTTCAAGCTGTGCTTCAGTCGCACCGTTTTCAGCCGCGCGCGTGGCACCCGCCTTTCGCAAGCCATGCGCTGATCCCGGTACAGCAGCTTTCTTAGTTACACGCTTCACGAAACCAGTTGCCAAACGACTCTTTGGTCATCGGTCGTCCATTGTTGTCGGCAATGAACGTTAAGTCGCCTATCGGTCCAGTTTCGATTGAGGTCTGCAACGGCAGCAAAATCGGTATGACCACCACCTGACCAGTCTTTTCCGTGCGTATCGTGGCTACGCCATTCTTGATATGGGGTCTGCCAAGCCGAATGGCGTCGCCACGACGAGTCCAGTGTATAGCAGAACGTCGAAGGCCACACGTTCACGAGTGCCGCGCGGCCAACGCGCTTCGAATGCCGCGCATTCATCTTCCGTCCAAACGTGATGGCCGTCTGTAGTTGGCAGGATCACTTTTAGTTCCCTTGTCGGGTCGCTAATAGCAAGTTTTGCCCTAACCGCCCATTGAAATAAGGCGCGCATAGTCTGCAGGAAATGACGAGCGCCATACCGGTTACGACGCTCAACTCCACGTTCTACGACGTCGCGATTGATCTGCGATGCAGCGTTTTCCCGGCGGTATTGGTGGCCGCCAAAAGGATACGTTCACGGCGGCGCCGCGTCGCCGGCGATAGAGTCGTGCAAGCGGTGCTCTCCCGATAGCGCTCGATCAGCCAGCCGAGCGATTGAGCTTTGAAGGCGGCCGTGCTTGGTGCCAACTGCCCGACGCAAGCGGCCGGAGAGCGGACGATATTTGCTGCAAGTAGATCGGCAGACAAAGGGCTCCTACAAGACATCGGAAGCGGCTCAATCGGTGGGACTCGGAATCAAGACGGGTTACCCAATCGTTCAGGTGTCGATTTATGACAGCGTCGATAACTCGCACACTTTCGTGGAGCTACCGGGCACTTCATCGTGACGAGGGATGGTGGCGCGTCCTCTCGCTATGGCGCAACGAGGATCGACAGTGGCGAGGACAGAGAGGCCCTTACGTCGGCCAAGCCCTTACGGCCAATTCGGCCGAAACCTTCTGCCGCTTCGCGGCGGGGGGACCACTAAGCGAAGCCGGCGATCTGCTAGTCAGGAATGAGGCGACGCCGCATAGTGCGAACTGACGACAAACTGTGACCACCACTTCAGCTTTAATTTTGGATTAAGTCTCGACGCACCCTTGTGCTTTGATTTCGGTACCACAGTTACAAAGAAGAGGCAGCGACTTGCCTGAGAATCTGCCCACGAAACGGTAACATCACGAAGTTTCCGGCCGCCCACCAGCAGCGCTGGTGCCACCCGCGGGCACAATTGCGATCTGAAAGTTGATCTTGGCTTGCACCGCGGATGCGTGGGCAGATCGACTACGCTCGCGCCTCTGGTGCGGGCGCTTTAGAAATTTTCACCAAGGAGAGCACCGATGACTAAGGAAAACCTGACTGTCCACTTCAAGGTCAAGGACTTCAACACATGGCGCACGAGTTACAATGGACACGAGAAGGATCGCGCATCTGCCGGCATCACAAACGGCAGAGTGTACCGCAACGCCGACGACGCCAATGACGTGGTCATCCTCCAGGATGTCGCCGACGTATCGAAGGCCCGCACGTGGTTGGGCTCAAATGAAATGAAGTCGGTGATGGAGAAAAGCGGCGTGATAGGCTCGCCCAGTATCCGCTTCGCCGCTGCGGCGTAAGTCGTAGCTGAAACAGACATTCGGGACGGCGTGCAGCATGAGTACTTTGTTGCACGCCCCCTTGAAGGCGGAAGCCCCAGCCCCCAGTCGGCGCCATCCAGGACCCAACCAGGCTTTCACCGACCGTGAAGGTTGAATATGCAAAGACTCCTTGTCACCGTCGCGACCGCTGCCGCCATTGCACTGTTCGCTCCGCTGTCGGAGGTTGAAGCGCAGTCAAATACCAAACCCGTCATTGCGCCTCCTTCGCGCACCATCAACCTGACTGCGGAACAACGCTTCATGATCAAAGAGATTGTCCTCAAAGACCTGAACGTGCCCAAGGCGCAGCCCGGCGCGCCGGACTCGATCGGTGATCCCGTGCCTTCCAGTGTCGAACTCCATGACATGACACCGGCACTCGCTGAAAAGGTACCGCAGGCCAAGTCGCATAAATTCTACCTCACCGCACATGCGATCGTGCTTGTGAGCGCCAGTGCGGGGCCCTCGCTTTTTTTATATGTCGCCCCTCATCCGCCCTGACGTAGAACGGTGGAGATAAATTTTCTAGATGCTACGGCCCATCGCATCCCGGACCGATCGATTTCAATAGCCGGCGAGTCCGGGATCAATTTTACTAAGGGGCATAGCGGCAAGGGATGAAGGCGCTATATTTTTAGGATGTGTGGGCGCTTCACGAACAAGCTGACGTGGGACGAGATTATGCGGCTGTATCGACTGACGATTGAAGCACCGCCGCATAATCTGCCGCCCCGCTACAACATCTGCCCTACCGATCCGGTGGACGTGGTGACCCAGCGCGCCGGCAATCGCGATTTCACTCGTATGCGCTGGGGCCTAGTGCCGTCGTGGTGGCCGAAGCCGCTCAAGGAATTGAAGGCCGCCACCTTCAACGCCCGCGTTGAGACTGTCGCCGAAAAACCGTTCTTCCGGGAAGCGTTCCGGCGAACCCGATGTATCATTCCTGCATCGGGTTATTGCGAGTGGCAGAATACCAGCTTCTGAAGGGC
>Ga0070671_100002981_pt1 | contig 13173 bp, 10 predicted proteins | sample KBSS73metaG_FD_65341 | JGI IMG/M metagenome (GOLD analysis project Ga0070671, IMG submission 65341) | Switchgrass rhizosphere microbial communities from Kellogg Biological Station, Michigan, USA - KBS S7-3 metaG | ecosystem: Host-associated > Plants > Roots > Rhizosphere > Soil ...
GGAGACGCATCCAACGTACCCGAGACCGAAAACGGTGACGTTCACGAACGAGCTCCGATCGGTGAGACACGCGCAGCGCGTGCGGCCGGCGCCTGCAGACGCGCCGCATCGCGGAGCCGTCCATCGAGCAATGCGCCAAGCTTGGCGAAGGTGTACGCGCCGGCGAACTGCCGACTCCGACGGCGCAGCCCTTCCTGGTGACCGGGGTCATCGAGCGCGCGACGAAGCGCAGCGGCGCACGCGTCGACATTGCCGCTTTGGAAGAGGTCAATACCGGCGCCGGCATCGGCCACGGCCTTCATCGATGCCACATCGCTCGCGACGATCGGCAATCCGGCCGCAACGAGATACCCGAGCGCGGCGGAACCGGTCGCGTACCCGACCGGAGCCACGGCGACATCTGTTCGGCTGAAAATTGCTGTAACCGCCTTATCCGCCAACTCGCCGGTCGCGATAAATCGATTCGCGATGCCGAGCTCCGCCGCAAGCTGGCGAAGCTCGTTCACATACGCGCGACGGAACTGGTCATCCGCCGCTCCAACCATCAGCAGCACAACGTCTGGCGGCAGCGTGGCCACGGCGCGAAGCGCGATGTCATATCGCTTGCGAGGATGCGGAAAACCGAACAGCAGCACGACGCGTTTGTTCGCCGGGACCGTCGCCAGAGCCGCGCGGTCGGGCTCCTCGCCGATTGGATAGGCGGGCTGCACGCAGAACGTGATTCGCTCGGGCGCAACGCCCGCTCGTATGAGCCGATCGGCGAGATGGTCCGCGTGCACGACGATGTGCGAGGCGCGCGTAAGAAACACCCGCTCAATCCAGCTGTCGAAACCGCGGCCGCCGAAATCCGCCCGCCGAACGATGCTCGTCGCGACACGACGTGCCGCGTCGGCCAGACCGGGTCGGACAGGCTCCTCGCCGATCGGTTCGGGCCATTCGTGCAGCACAAGGACAAGCGGCGGGCGCAGGCGGCCGACAAAACTCGGCAAGCAGTACTCACCGAGCCGGAAGCCATTCCACTGCGTCACCATCTGCAGCAGCACCACGTCATAGCGATCGGCCGCCGCGGCCAGCGCCCGATACTTCAATCGCTGTTTGAAGAGTGCCAGAGGCCGGTCACGCAACACGCGATCGGCTGGCAATCGCAACGTGTCGGCGAGCACCGGTACGTGCGGAGCCACACGCTGGTGATAGTCATTGATGCCGCACAAATGCGCGCTCGAGGTGTAGGCGAGCGCTCGTAACTGCTGTGGCGCGTTCATGTCCTCGCGGCCAGCGCTGCCGTCCCGACGTGCCGGCGTTGAAGGTGGATGCTGCGACACTCCTTCACCATGCCGCCGAACTCCGCCGCCTTTCGCCGGTGTACCAAGGCCTGCACGCGGTTGAATCGAATACGACTGGCAACCGATTTCGCGTGTTCCTTGAGCGCGCATCCGACCAGCCACCGGGGAATACCAGCGATGCGGGCCCCGCGAGGAACACCGTGCAGGCGGACTTCTTTGCGTCCAGCGTCTTCGGCGAAGCGCAACAGGTACGGCAGTGTCATGCGCGTCGGATCGACGTAATGGCGGAGCCGCATGGTGGGAACCCACAGAATGATTCCGCCTCGGGCGCGAAGCCGTTCCTGAAAGTCGATTTCGTCGCCCCCAATCGTCGCGGACCCACACGGCCCGAGGTCCTCTCTGAACGCGAGACCCTCGACCGCTGCCCGCCGGTACGCCATATTGGCGCCCACCAAGTGATGTCCGGTTGCAAGCGGACTCTCGACGGGCGAACCGTCGATGCCACAGAACCCGCGACGCAACGCCGGAAACGCTGACGCGAGGATCGGATCCGGGTCGGTGACGAACCATGGCTGTATGACGCCGCCGAACGCCGCGGCGTCAGGGTTGCGGCGGCTGGCCGCAACCAATGCGTTCAGCAAATCCGGGTCGACCAGCACGTCATCATCCACGAACAGAATGAGGTCGGATCTGTTTTCTGCGAGCGCCCGATTGCGCGCCGACGACAAGCCCGTCCGCGATTCGACCACCCAACGAAGACGCAATCCGTCAGGAGGGCGCGACGCAAGGAACTCGGCTGTTCCGTCGGTTGAACCGTTGTCGATGACGAGCACCTCCCAGACCACACTTGGATCGACACGAAGACGCGTGGATTCTTCGAGCGTACGTGCGAGGAGATCCCTCCTGTTCCACGTACAAACAGCAACGGTAACGTTCATCTTGGACATTGCATGGCGGATCGATACGCGCCGGACGACGGGCAAGCGCCGGCGAATGTGCCAATTCCGTGCCCAGGATCGATATATTCAATAGGCATTGCGTGCATCGTGTGCCGAAAAAGTCGCCTGCAACGATGACTCTTATCGGTCCGGTCGGGGATTTTCTTCCCGTCCGGAGTGCGCCCGGTGACCGTAAATACCGGATCTGACTGGAGAAACAGTCTCATGATGGATCATTTACTGCGCGTGGTTGGCGATGTATTTGCTCCACCCCTTGAAGTTACCGTTTTGGTGCCCGCACCGGCAATTTGCCGTCATCATCGAGCGATAGGACGATAGGAACATGCTTCGTGCACTGTTCGTGGCCGCGATTCTCGCGTACGGGTGCGCGAAATCGCTGAAAGGGCCGTTCTACGCGCTCCTGCTGTATCTGTGGCTGGCGTATTTCAGGCCCGAATCGTGGCTGTGGTTTGACTTCGTTTCGCAGTTAGACCTTTCGTTCTTCGTCGGCGTGTTCATCCTGCTCGCGACGCTGATGTCGTCCGACAAAGTGCGCTTCGGGTTTGGTCCGGCGTTGATCTTGATCTTCCTGATGCACAGCCTGGTGTCCACGCTGCAATCGCGGTACTTCGATTACTCGTGGCCATTCTGGATGCAGTTCGCGAAGCAGGCCGTCATCAGCCTGGCCATCGTGACACTGGTCAACACCGAGGAACGGCTGCGCATCACCCTGACAGTCATTGCCGCCTCGCTCGCGCTCGAGGCCACCAAACAGGGATGGGCGCAGTTAATCCTCAACCCCGGCGCAAAGAACGACAACTCGCACCCGGTGTTCGGCGACAACAACGGCGTCGCGGTCGGCATGCTGATGCTGGTTGCGATCCTCATTGCGTTGGGCCGCATCACAGAGAAGCGGTGGGAAAAGCTGCTCACCCGCTTCGCAGCGGTCGGTGTGATCTATCGTGGTTTGTCGACGTATTCGCGCGGCGGCTTCCTGAGCTGCGGAGCGTTGGGGCTGCACTATGTGCTGCGATCAAAACGCAAGACGGTGGGCATTCTCGCCATCGCCGCTGTCTCGTTAGCGATCGTGCCTGTACTGCCGACCGCATTCTGGAATCGCATCGCCACCATCGATGATGCTACGGAATCTGACCCGCTGGCGGCCAACGGTCCGGACGCATCCGTTCAGGGACGTCTGCATTTCTGGAAAGTGGCGGTCATCATGGCCAATGACCGGCCGGTGCTGGGCGTCGGCCATCAGGCGTATGAAGCGGCGTACGATGACTACGATCCGTCGGAAGGACAGTACGGCACCCGGCGCGCGGTCCATAGCTCGTGGATGGGCGTCCTCGCCGAACTCGGGTATGTGGGCCTATTCCTGTTCGTCCTCATCATCTGCAATGCGTTTGTGGCCTGCTTTCGCGCGCAGCGGCTGGCAAAGCGTGACCCCTCGCTCCAGAACCTCGGAAAAATGGCGATGGCGATCGAAGGCGCTCTCGTTGTTTACTGCGTTGGCGGCACGTTCCTGAGCCACCAGTATCTGGAGCTTCACTGGCACATGCTGGCGCTATCGATGGTCGTCGATCGGCTTGTCCGCGAGCGGGTCGCCGCCGCAGTGGAAACGGCGCCACACAGCACACGCGCGACGGCAGCGGCGGCGTGGTCTGGCCGGGCCGCGATCCCTGCAGCGTTCAGGGCAGCGGGCCCGATTAACAGGCCCACTCACCCCTGATGCGCGCGCCCCGTATCTCGTTCATCGTGCCGGTGCTGAATGATGCGCAACGGCTGCAGCGCTGCCTGCGAAGCATTGCGGCAACGACCACCGACCCTGCGCTCATCGAGGTCATCGTCGTCGACAACAATTCACGCGACAATTCGGCCGACGTGGCGCGTTCGCAGGGTGCGCGCGTCGTGACACTCGCCCTCGAGAGCGTCGCGGAGTTGCGCAACGCGGGTGCCGCCGACGCGTCCGGTGAGATTCTGGCGTTCGTCGATGCCGACCACGAGATCTCCACGGAATGGACCAGCGCTGTGATCGACACGCTGCAGGATCCAGCGGTTGCCGCAGCCGGGGCACTCTGCCATGCGCCGGCGGACGGAACGTGGGTGCAGCATGCTTATGGCGCGCTTCGAGGGACGCCGCGCGGACGCCACGATGTCGAGTGGCTTGGCAGCGGAAACCTCGCCGTGACGCGGCAGGCGTTCAGGCAATGCGGCGGGTTCGACACGTCGCTCACCACGTGCGAGGACGTGGACCTCTGTAATCGGCTCCGTGCAGGCGGCTATCGAATCGTCAGCGATGCTCGAATGCGAAGCGTCCATTTCGGCGATCCCGCGACGCTCCGGGATGTGGTGAAAGGAGAGTTGTGGCGCGGTCGTGACAACCTGCGAGTGAGCTTGCGGGGCGAGCCGTCATGGCGCGCGCTCCCCAGCGTGCTCCTGCCGATCATCGATGCCGCCTGCCTGCTCCTCGCCGCCGTGGCTATCCTCTTCGGTCTCGCGGGCAGCAGGGCAGCTCTCGGCATCGCCATTGTGAGTCTCGTCGCGATCGCCGCCGGCGCCACATTACGGCCGGCACGAATGGCCGTGCGCGAACGCCGTTTTCGCGGTGTGTCCATGCTTCAGGCATGGATCGTGTCGTGTGCCTACGATGCCGGCCGCGCGCTCGCGCTGCTCATGCGCGCGCAGCATCGGGCCGGCGAGGCCCGGGCGGTAACGGTCCCGTGACGCCGATTCGCATCCTCGAGCTCCGCAGCGTCCGGGGTACAGGTGGCGGTCCCGAAAAGACCATCCTCCAGGGGACCGCGCGCAGCGATCCGCAACGGTTCGCCATCACCGTCTGCTACGTTCGAGACCTGCGCGACTCCGTGTTTGGTATCGATCACAAGGCGGCAGCGCTGCCGATCGAGTATGTCGAACTGCGGGAACGAAATTCATTCGATCCGTCGATTTACCCCGCGCTGCGGCGTCTCGTCGAGGAGCGCCGCATCGACATCGTTCACGCGCACGATTACAAGACGAACGTGATGGCCGCGTGGCTCATGAAGTGGCACGGCGTGACGGCCATGTCGACCGTCCACGGGTGGACGGGACACAGCTGGCGGGAGCGCTATCTCTACTACCCTGTCGACAAGCATGTCCTTCGCGTGTTTCCGGCAGTCGTGGCCGTCTCCGAAGATATTCGCGGTGAGCTGCTCCGCCACGGCGCCAGACCTGAGCGTGTCCGCACCGTCCTGAACGCGATCGATCACCGGGCGTTCGTTCGCGACCGTTCGCGCGAAGCGGCCGTGCGCGCGAATCTCGGTATCGAAGACGGAGCGATCGTCATCGGATCGATCGGTCGACTCGAGCCTCAAAAACGGTTCGATCTGCTGATTGACGCCTTCGCCCGCCTCCGTTCGGTGCATCCCGAATTGCGGCTCTTGATCGCGGGAGACGGAAGTCAGCGCGCTGCGCTCAGTGCCCAAATCGCGCAGTACAACCTGCAATGCGTTTGCCGGCTGATCGGACATCGGAGCGACATCGTCGACCTTCATCACGGTTTCGACGTGTACGTGCAGTCGTCGGATTACGAAGGAACGCCAAACGCCGTTCTGGAGGCGATGGCGCTCGAAACACCCATTATCGCGACCGATGTCGGTGGGACTGCGCAGCTCGTCGAACACGGCAAAGACGGGCTCATCATTCCAGCGTCGAATCCGGACGCGTTGATTGCCGCCGTGCGCTCGGTCATCGAGAACCCGGATGCGGCGGCGGCTCGCGCGGCGGCCGCGCGGCGGCGGGTTGAAACCGACCTCTCATTCGACGTCAGAATGTCGAAAGTGGAAGCCATCTACGAAGAGCTGGCGGGAGGCGCCGGACGCTCCCGCACAAAGCTCGTCCCCGTCGGGACATGAAGGAAGCAGTCAAGCTGCTCGCCCGCGGCATCGCAACCGCTGCGACGTTGCCACTGCTCGCTTCGTTCTTCGTGCGGTCGATGTTGATGGGCAGGGACCGTGCCCTCGAGGGTTCAACACAGGCGCTGTCACTGTTGCCGGGACTGGCCGGCCAGTACATCCGGAGGGCGTTTCTCGCCAGGGTGCTCGACGGCGGTTGCGCCCCATCCGCAACGATCGAGTTTGGAACGCTCTTCTCGCGCGCGGGCGCACGCATCGACGACCACGTCTACGTCGGGCCGCGGTGTCACCTTGGCCTCGTTCATCTCGAGGCTGATGTGTTAGTTGCCGCGGGCGTGCACATTCCAAGCGGCGCGCACACCCATGGCACCCACACATCAGCACCCATTCGCGATCAGCCTGGCACCCGACGGTTGGTACGAATCGGCGGCGGCTCGTGGATTGGCAGCAACGCTGTCATCCTGGCCGATGTGGGACGTCACACGATCATCGGCGCCGGCGCCGTCGTCACTCAGCCCATACCCGACGGAGTCGTCGCTGCGGGCGTTCCCGCAAAGGTCGTGCGGCAGCGGTATCCGTCCGAAACCGTATCTCTGTGAGGGTTCTGTTCCTCACGCATAGACTGCCCTACGCTCCGAACCGCGGCGATCGCGTTCGCGCCTTTCACTTGGTACGAACGCTGGCCCGACGTGCGCAGGTGGAGGTCGTGTCGCTGGTTCATGACGACCAGGAGGCGCGCCAGGTCACGGCCGTTCGCAACCTCGGCGCAGACGTCAGCGTTTTTCAGACCGCCGTCGTCAGAGGCTATGCGAACGCCGCAGTAGCGCTGCTTGGAACACGGCCGCTGACCCATTGTCTGCTGGACGCCCCAGGCCTGAGCACGCATCTGCAGGACATCGTCCGCGGGCGCCGCCCTGACGTCGTGCTGGCGTACTGCTCGGGGATGGCGCGATTCGCCCTGGAGCCCTCACTCGCGACCGTACCACTTGTCCTGGACATGGTGGACGTCGATTCGGCCAAATGGGCAGCGTTGGGCGATGTGGCCGGCTGGCCGAAAAACTGGATCTACAGGCGGGAAGCGCGTCGTCTCGGCGATTTCGAAGTGGCCGCCGCGCGTCACGCGGCGGTAACGCTCGTCATCAACGAGCGCGAGCGCGAAAGTCTACTGCGACTGTCGCCCCGGGCGAACGTGCGCGTCGTGCAGAACGGCGTCGACACCGAGTCTTTGCGTCCACTGCGTGGTCCAGTGAGCACGCCGCGCGTCGTGTTCTGCGGAGTGATGAACTACGAACCGAACGTCGAAGGCGTGCTGTGGTTCGCGCGCAATGTATGGCCCGCCATCCGAGCGCGCATCCCAAACAGCACCTTCGTCATCGTCGGTGCCAATCCCGTCGAGTCGATCTCCCGTCTGGCATCCGCCGATCAGGGGATCGAGGTGACCGGCACCGTGCGCGACGTGCGCGAGTACTTGTGGAGTGCTGCCGTTTCCGTCGCGCCGCTCTTGACCGCGCGCGGGTTGCAGAACAAAGTCCTCGAAGCAGTCGCGGCGGGTCTGCCGGTCGTCGTCACCTCCAGCGTTTTCGACGGCCTGCCCGGCGAGGCGCGGCCCGCGTGTGTCCTCGCCGAATCAGCCGCCGCGTTTACGCAATCCGTCGCCGACCTGCTGACCTGTTCCGGCGAAGAGCGGCGACGGCTCGCCGCGCGCGCGCAGCTCGCGAGGCTCGGCTGGGACGAACAGTTGGCTGCCGTTCCCGCCATCCTCGCCGCTGCCGCGGACGGCCGTGCAGCCGACGGTTTAATCGCTGACTGAATAAACGTACAGGAGCGGCAGGAACGCGTTGTACGCGGGACCAAGGTCGGCCCCCTGCACGTTGACGTACAACTGGTGACTGGAGCTGTCGTAGGTCACCGCCGTTGCGCCCGGCACCGCCGCGCCGTAGATGTTCGTCTCGCGCCTGCGATCGTACGGCAGCGCCCACGCATACTTCGGATCGAGTTCGCTCCACGGACCAGCCGTGTTCAACGCCTGCCTGGCGAGATCCACCGGGTCGTACACGAACACGTGCGTGCGATGTGTCGCCGTCTTTCCACCGCCGGGACCGTACCAAACTCCGGCCGTGAGGCGATGACCGATTGCGCCAACCGGGTTCCAGGCAAACCCGGTGTCCAGCGGGTTTGCAATCCGTATGACGGTGGAACTGATGATCGGATTGAAGGTATTCCCTTCCGGCAGGTTGGGTGCATACGGCCCGCGGTTGCTTTGATGCGAGACGGCAACCTCCCAGCCGCCGTAATGTCTCCCTCCGACAGGATCCTCGAGATGAAGAATCATGTTCGGTTCGAATCCGGCTGTGCTGTCGACTGTCAGGTCGTAGTAGTACCAATCTCTGTTGCTGCCGACGAACTTCACGTCGCGGACAATTGTCTGCGCCGATCCCTGCGCCAGCGTGGGGAACACGAGGAAGCCATGCTTGTTCGGCCCCTCGATCCAGATTCCGGCGGCATTTTGATCTGCCGTGGTGTAGTACGACGTCCCGTCTGCGTCGGGGACCCAGGGATCGTCAGGCGCACCGGTGGTCGGATTTCCGAATTTGTTGATGGGCGCCACGTATCGCGGGCGACGCCCGATCCGCGGAATCGACTTGTCGGCGTGATAGGGATGCCACAGAAGCGGCAGGAGGTTCTGGGCGAGCTTCGCCTGATACGGTTGCGCAAGCGGGTCGATCGGATTCATCGCCAGGAGGGTCGGCCCTTGCGAGATGTTGTTCGCGATGATGGCTTGCCAGTAGCCGCCGCCGAAGCCGATGCCGATCTTTCGGCCCCCAAGGGCCGCATTCGCGAAGTCGTCAGGGAACGACGTCATCCCTGTCGTAAACCGCGCTCCGAATCCGTTTGGAGCCGGCTCGTCCGTGTACCACATGCCCGAGGTCACCAGCCGGTCGGAGGAGTCCAGCCTGGCGACGCCGACGTTTACGGTCGAATGCGCGGTGTCGTTGTTGTAGAACGTATTTCCGATGAAGTTTAGTTGGCGCAGCGGTTCATACCAGAAGATCCCGGCCATCTTCATGTCCGAAGTCGTATCGAGCGACGGCGGGCTGTTCACCTTCCACGCGTAGCCATCCCAGGTGCCATACGGCGTCCCGAGATCGCGCACCGTTGATGCCTCGGGCATCGGGATCCCGTAATAGTCCGTCGACGTGGACGGGTCGCCGGGCGCCCATTCGTAGACGTGCCCATCGGCGCCATTCCAGCACATCAGCCGAAACTGCCCATTCACCACCCGCGACGTCAGTCCCCGTGGCTGCAGGCCACAAATGTCGGGTGGGCGAAGGACGCCCGCGAATTTCACGTCGGACTGCTGCAGAACAGCCTTGGTCGTTTTGTACGATCCGACCGGTGTGGGACTGGGCGCCGGCGTTGGGGCTGGCGCGGGGAACGGCGACGGAGCTGGCGCTGGGGCAGGGCCTAGCGACGAATCTGGCGCGGGAGCACTACCAACGACCCGCGGCGGTCCGGGAGTCGAAGGCGTCGGCACCGAGTCGAGGACGACGTTGATCGTGAAACCGCATTGCGCCGACCTAGCCTGCGAATCGGTCGCCGTCACCTGGACCAGCGTCTGACCTACCGGGAATGTCGCGCCTGACAGGTGGCTATAGGCGACTCGATATGGCGCTGTGCCTCCGCCCACCCAGGCCGGCGGGTACACCACCTGTGCTCCATTCGAACCCGCCGCGGACACGACAAGCGGCGCCGGGCACTCGACGCTCAGCGGAGCCGGCGTCCCGCTCTGGGCGATGGAGCTCACCGTCTGCCATACACACAGGATGGCAACACTGCCAATACATGCGAATGACGAACGTCCCATCGGTACTCCGATCGTTGGTCTTGCGATCCTCGCTCAACCCGACGCACCTACGAGCGTCAGGCGCCCCACTCGCAGGGCAACGATGCTGCGCGTCGCACACGCGCGGCACGGAAGCCATGCGATCGAATGTGTCGTGATGTGTTGCATCGACCGTTCGTGGGCACGTACGGGAAGCGAGCACGCATCCGCTGTTCAAATCGGTCGTCCGGCATTGAGCAAGAGGCACGCCCTGCGACGGCTTGTCTCGAAAACCAAGGAAAATCGGGTCCCGAGTCGCGCTCAGCCATCGTGCATATATCAACACCGTAACAGGAATCACAGATTGCGTGCGCGTCGCGGCACTCATCGAGGCTCGCCGCGCGACGGAATTTCGGGTCCGTTCGGCGCCGCCAAATGCGATATCTTCGGAGCTTGAATGAGAGTGGTCGTGTATCTACCGGCGTTGAATGAGAGTGCGACGATTGGCGCGGTCCTGGATAGCATTCCATCGCGATTAAACGGAGGGATCGAGGTCAGAAAGATCGTGATCGACGACGGTTCAACGGACGAGACGGCCAGTGAAGCCGCGCGCCACGGCGCCCGCGTCGTGCGTCATTTTACCAATCTCGGCACCGGAAAAGGCTTCGTGTCGGGCGTGTACGCGGCACTTGCGGAGGGCGCCGATGTCATTGTCAGCATGGACGCCGACGGTCAGTTCCGCGGTCAGGACATTCCTGCGCTGCTGTCGCCTATTTTGGAGGGATCCGCAGACGTGGTCCTGTGCAGTCGATTCGGAGATGGCGGAGGCCTGATCGGAACGATGAGCTGGCCCAAACGATTCGGCAATCAGCTCCTGACACACGCCATCAATTCGATTGCATCGAGGCAGTTCACCGACGTGTCGTGCGGTTTTCGCGCCTTCACCCGCGACGCGGCGCTGCGCATCGATATTCACAGCAATTACGAATACATCCACGAATCGCTGCTGAACTGGAGCCGATACGGGTTACGCATACGCGAGGTCTGCCTTCCCGTGCTCGCCGAACGGTCGATCGGCAAGTCACGAATCATGCGCAGCGTGCTCACGTACGCGGTTCGATCGGGTCCCGTTCTCATCCGCGCGACCCGCGACTATAGTCCCTTGAAATTTTTCGGCGCGCTCTCGGTCGTCGCTTTCGTCGCGTCTATCCTGATCGGCCTGGCGGTGTTCGTCCACTGGCTGCGCACGGGTGAAACGGCGCCGTATACATCGTTCATCACGGTGAGCGTCGGCGGCGTGCTGTTTGCCCTGCTGCTCGGCACAGTCGCGCTTCTTGCGGATCTCATCGCCAGGCTCCGTTTCCAGGTTGAGGAACTGCTCTATGAGTCACGTCGGCAGCGCGTCGAGCATCATCTCCGCAGCGACGCCGGAGACGAGGTTCGATCGTCGTAGCATCCTGATCTTTTGCGGGATCGCGCTGCTGTCGCTGATGCTTCGGATCGGTTTGGCTCCGGAGGTAAGCGGCATCGACGACGTCGGCTATCTCGAAGCCGCACAGCGAGTCAGCGATGGCCGTTCGCTCGACAACCTGTATCCGCTGTTCCAGTTCCGTGTCGGGATGGCGTACCCGTTCGGATGGGCACTCGGACACTCGCTGCTCCGGCCGGATCAGTTTTGGATACTGACGACCGCAGCCGACGCCATCAGCCTGTGCGCGTTGTTCGTCGCCGGGACCCTCCTCATCGGACGTCGAGCAGGGCTGCTCGCGGCCTTCTTGTACGGGCAGTATCCACTCGCCGTTCAAAACGCGACTTTGTACATGCCGAATGCCATGCAGGTCGCAGCAGTCAGCGCGGCCGTGGCGCTTGTTGCGATCGCGCGGCGACAACGGTCGCCATGGCACAGTGGGATGCTCTCGCTTCTGTCAGGCCTTGTCATCGGCCTGGGATACCTGGTGAAAGAAGACGTCGCGATCATCGTGCCGGTGATCGCCATCGCCGCTCTTAGCACGTCGATGCTGCGGCGATCGCTCGTGATAGGCGTTTGCGCGGGAGCGGCCGTCGTATTCGCGCTGGAATGCCTGGCCTACTGGTATTTCACGGGAGAGCCGTTTCGCCGCTTGTCAGTCGCGCTGCCTGCCACCACCGGCCTGCAGATTGAGGAGATCTGGTCGATGGGTGCCTATCTCAGGACGCTCTGGCTACTTCCAGTTCAGGTGGGCCTGTTCTGGTGGTGGGCGATCCCCGCAGCGTGGGTCGCGCTGCGAAGTGAGGACCGTCGAGTGCGCTTCCTCGGCATTGCACTGGTCATCGTCTTCTGTTACCTGCAGTTCGGCAGCGGATCAATCAGACAATACATGCCGCTGCCGAAAACACCACGCTACACCGCCATTGCCACGCCGTTTCTCATCCTGGTTCTGGCGTCGTTCCTCAGCGGTTTGTTCAACACGCGGAACACCCAGGCGTGGATCGCCATTGCGGTCCTCACCGTCGCGAGTGTCCCCTGCATCTTTCTGATGAGCATCGAAGCGAGTGAACGCATGAGGAACACACTCGCGGCGATCCCAGTGCTGCGCGAGGCCAGGCCGCCACGGCTCTACACGGACTACTACTCCGCCCGGCTTTTGACACTCTTGCTGCCGCGCGGCACCGACGTCATCGCGTGGTACCACGCCGACTTCAACGCCCGTGTGATGCAAGTCAGGGCGAATCCGGAGCTCGACGCCGGCGCCTATGTGCTGTTCGACCGCCAGGCCTCAAAGATCTACACATCTTCCTACGAGATGCCGTTGCCGGCCGCGATTGAACACCTCCCCACGCGATGGCGACGCGTCTGGCTGCACCATGCGTATGGCGAGGACAGCGTGCCGCGTCACGTGCTCGGTGCGATCGGTGCGGCTGCGGAAACCTTGCCTCGAGTTCCGCTCGCATCGCGAATCTCGAGAAACGTCCACGACATGCTCGATGGCGACGAGGCTGCGCTGTACGAAGTGCCTAGCGCGCAATAGCAGTCGCCGCCGCAATGGCACCTCCAGCCAGGATCGCGGCGATTACCCGCAGGCGACGGATCGCTATTGTGCGTTGTGATACGAAGCGGGTCGGCGTCCCGAAGTTCTCGTACGTCTGGACTACCGGCGGCTCCGTGCACAGTGAACGCTGAAACACCTCTTGCGCGGAGCCATTGGTCAACATCAAGACCAGCACTCGCGTGAATGTTCGCCCCGGCATCGTCA
>Ga0070671_100002982_pt1 | contig 13168 bp, 17 predicted proteins | sample KBSS73metaG_FD_65341 | JGI IMG/M metagenome (GOLD analysis project Ga0070671, IMG submission 65341) | Switchgrass rhizosphere microbial communities from Kellogg Biological Station, Michigan, USA - KBS S7-3 metaG | ecosystem: Host-associated > Plants > Roots > Rhizosphere > Soil ...
AACTAGCCGAAAAGCAAGGCATCAACGTTATTGTTACCAAAAAAGGCGGCGAGATTTCTGACTATGCCCTCCAGGCTGTAAAAGCCGGCGCTGACGTCCTGGGTATTTCTGGCGGAGATGGCAGCATCGGCGCGGTTGCCAAAGTGGCGCTCAAATATAAATTGCCGATGGTGGTTCTGCCGGGCGGTACCAGGTGCCATTTTGCCCGCGACTTGGGCCTTGACCCGAAAGAAATCCGGGATTCTCTCACCGGATTTGCTGGTTTAGAACGCCGGATTGATGCCGGCGAAATTAACGGCCGAATCTTCCTGAATAATGCCTCTTTTGGGCTGTATGCAGATATAGTGGATCATCCAGAATATCGTGATAATAAGATGAAGGTCAGCCGCAAAGTTCTGCAAGCTATTGTAGCTGGCAAAAAAGACCCCTACGACTTGCGGTTCAAACATGGCGATATTTCCATTAAGAAGGCCGTGCAAGTTCTGGTTGGTGTCAACCAATATGACACGGTTAATCTACTAGATCTCGGCCACCGGCAACGGCTAGATCAAGGCGTGCTGCAAGTGAATGCCATCACAGAACTTAACAATCAGCTGGTCAAACAGTTGCTGACGGCCATGAGCATCAAACAGCTTTCCAAAAATAAACAAATGCCTGGCCTCTACCAATGGGTAGATAAAACATTTGTGGTCAGGAGTGCCAAAAAAGAGATCGTCGTCGGAGTTGATGGAGAGCGTGAGGTTTACAAGACGCCAGTGACTATCAAAATTATGTCCGGCGCCCTGCGAATTTACTTACCCGCAGAGGGCGAGCGAGTCAGACGAAAGAATCCGCTGAGCACAGCAGTCGCAAAGAAAATCTGGGAAACTGCCAAGCAATAGGAGCATAGTTTATAGCAACCTGATCAGGGGTGTGGTATAGTTTAGCCATGGTTATGCTTAAGTTCTGATGGAGCTAAAGTCAATGTCTGAAAAAAAGAAAAAGAAGTTGAATGGTAGCTTAAAGGCGGCGATTATCCTCCTGGCTGTTGCCGATTTTGTGCTGCTGCTCAGCTACCTGCTGCGCGGCAAAAACGTCGCTTTGTTTAACTCAAAAGGGCTGATCGCCACCGAGCAGCATAAATTGATGATGTTCACCGTAACCATCTTGTTAATGATTGCCATCCCCACGCTTAGTTTCCTCTTTTATACGGTTTGGAAATACCGCGAATCAAACGCACCAACGGAGGAAGCTCCTGCAGCCCATCATAGTAAATACCTGGTAGCTGGTTTCTGGCTCCTCCCGACTGCCATTGTCATTTTGCTGGCCAGTGTTATGTGGCCGGCGACTCATCGGCTGGCTCCGCAGAAAGTTATTGCCTCAGACACCATGCCTTTAACTATCCAAGTTATATCACTGCGCTGGAAGTGGCTGTTTCTGTACCCCGAGCAAGGTATCGCCTCCGTTAATTTTGTACAGCTTCCTCTAAATACGCCTGTGACTTTCGAGATGACGGCTGACGAAACCCCTATGAGTTCATTTTGGATTCCCAACCTTGGCGGTCAGCTGTATACCATGACCAGCCACTCCAACCGACTCAACTTGATGGCCGATAAAGCCGGCGATTACCCCGGGAGCTCAGCCGAAATTAATGGCGAAGGTTTTGCCGGCATGAAGTTTATAGCCCGCGCTGGTACTGCCGAGGATTTTGACCAGTGGGTCCAAAATACCAAACAATCTCCAGATGTACTCGACGCCGCCACCTATGACAAAGTACTGGCGCCAAGCGAAAACAACCCCATGGCTTTCTATTCCGCTTATGAGTCTGACTTATATGATAAAGTGATAAGCAAATACACTGATCCTGCTGGGGGGCATACACACTAAAAATGAAAGAATTTCTGATAGGCAACCTGACATGGAGTTCTCTGCCGCACGAATGGTTTACCATTGGCGGAACAGTGGCTTTCCTATTTTTGGCCTTGATTGTGGTTGTAGTGCTAACCCGCATGAAGCGCTGGAAATGGCTATGGAACGAGTGGCTGACTTCGGTTGACCCTAAGAAGATCGGCATCATGTATTTTATCGTTGGCGGGGCTATGCTGCTGCGGGGCGGGTTGGATGCTCTGATGATGTGGCTCCAACAAGCGTTATCAGTGGGTGCTTCGCATGGTTACCTTTCGTCTGACCACTTCCAGCAGATTTTTACGGCTCACGGCAATATTATGGTCTTTTTTGTGGCCATGGCTCTCATTTTTGGACTCATTAACTACATAGTACCGCTGCAGATTGGTGCCCGAGACTTAGCTTCCCCACTCATGAACACTCTAGGTTTTTGGCTGTTCATCGGCGGGGTCATTATGGTCAATATGTTCTTCATTTTTGGCGGTCAGTATGCCGCTACCGGGTGGCTAGCAGTACAGCCCTTAGCTTCTAAGGCCTTTAGTCCGGGAGTGGGAGTGGATTATTGGGTGTGGAGTCTAATGATATCCGGTATTGGGACTACGCTTGGCGCTATTAACTTTATTATGACCATCCTCAAGATGCGCGCACCGGGCATGAGTCTGATGAAGATGCCGCTGTTTACCTGGGGCTCGCTGTTTAGCATGATTATGGCTGTCACCATTTTCCCCCTGCTAACAGCCACACTCTTTTTGGTTTACTTTGATAGAGCTCTAGGCACCCACTTCTTCACTACGCTCGGCGGCGGTGACCCGATGATGTACACCAACCTTATTTGGATGTGGGGACATCCCGAAGTTTATGTCCTCATTCTTCCGGCCTTCGGCGTATTCTCGGAAGTGGTTTCAACTTTTAGCCGCAAGCCAATTGCCAGCTATAAATCGGCCGTGTTTGGCATGCTCGGCGTCTCGAGCTTGGCACTCTCAGTATGGCTGCACCACTTCTTTACGATGGGTGCCAGTGCCGACATTAACGCCTTCTTTGGGCTGATGACGATGATCATTGCCGTTCCGACCTCTGTCCTGGTATTTAACTGGATAGCTACTTTGTACAAAGGCCGCATCAGGTTCGAAACCCCCATGCTGTGGTTCCTGGGATTTGTTGGTATATTTGCCATTGGCGGCATCAGCGGCGTCATGCTGGCCGTACCGCCAGCCGATTTTCAGTTCCATAATAGCCTTTTCTTAGTGGCGCATTTCCACTCCACAGTCATTGGCGGCGTGTTGTTTGGTATCTTCTGTGCCATCACATATTGGTTCCCCAAGTTCACCGGTTTCAAACTCAACGAAAAAATTGGTAAGTATGCCTTTGGCTGCTGGATAGTTGGTTTTTGTCTGTCATTTATCCCAATGTATATCCTGGGCTTTATGGGCGCCAGCCGGCGGCTTGATCACTACGATGCTTCTACTGGATGGCAGCCGCTGTTTATTATGATGTTTGTCGGCGGGCTGGTGATCGCCCTAGGTGTGATTTTGCAGCTAGCTCAAATGCTGGCGAGTATCATCCAGAAGAATCGCGTGAATGGTGACCCATGGGATGGGCGCACTTTGGAATGGGCTACACCGTCTCCACCGCAGTTTTACAACTTCACCACTATCCCGCAGGTAACAAGCCGTGACGCTTACCTGGACATGAAGCAGCAAGGTTTGGCAGAACCAGCTTATGAAGATATTCATATGCCCAAAAGTACTGCTGTGGGTATCTATATTTCGGCCTTTGCTACCCTAGCTAGTTTTGGCTTTGTCTGGAACATAAAGTGGTTAATTGTGGCATCGATTATTGGTATTATCGTGACCTTTATTATTCGCGGGTTTAACGAAGATTCCGAATACACTTTAACTGCCGATGAAGTGCGAAAACTTGAGGAAGCCAGGACCAAAAAAATCCGTGACGCCGCAGCTCATCAGCAAAATGTTGAGGATCTAAGTATTTGGGATCTTGTTAAGGTTATATATGCCTTCGCGATGGATGTCCTAAAGAACAAAAGGTGGAAGCGCGCATGAGCCCCCAAGAATTAAGCCACCACCAAGCCGCAGCCGACGACAGAACTTTATTCGGTTTCTGGATTTACCTGATGACCGACCTGTTGATGTTTGCGGTTTTGTTTGCCGTGTATGCCGTGCTGCACAACAATACCTTTGGCGGTGAAACTGGACGCGAACTTTTCAAACTTCCTTTAGCTTTAGCCGAAACTCTCATCCTCCTCACTAGCAGCTTTACTTGCGGCATTGGCATGATTGCGGCTCGAAGGGGCAATAAGAATCAAGTTCTCATCTGGTTTGGAATAACTTTTATTTTGGGCTTGGCTTTTCTTGGTCTTGAGCTGGCTGAGTTTTCATCCTTAATTAGTGAGGGTCACACGCTGCACAGTAATGCCTTCATGTCATCATTCTTTGTACTCCTCGGCACCCACGGACTGCACATCTCAGCCGGTCTGCTGTGGATGGGGACTACCCTCGGCTACATCATGAAGCGCGGCCTGAATAATAGCATGGTGCGCAAATTAACAATGCTCAGCCTGTTCTGGCACTTCCTAGATATCGTCTGGATCTTCATCTTCACTATCGTCTACTTGAGGGCCTTTGTATGAGCAGCGAATCACATACCCCAGATGGCGAACGCGGTACGATGCGATCTTACGTTATCGGCTTCATTCTGTCTTTAGTCTTCACTTTCATCCCCTATTTTATGGTGGTTAATCACACTGTTAAAGGTCCAGCCTTGCTGGCTACGATACTCGGCTTCGCCGTGCTGCAGATGCTTGTTCAGGTGATCTTTTTCCTGCACCTGGGACGCGGACCCAAACCAAAATGGAACTTGTTTTTCTTTATTTCTACTGTTGGCATTATCCTGGTTGTGGTTGCCGGTTCTATTGTGATCATCCATAACCTGCATTACAACATGGCTCCGCCTGAACAAGTGAAGAAGCTTGTAAATGATGAAGGCATTGCCCAAGTAAGCGGCCAAAAGACCGGTGCCTGCCAAGAAGTGCTAGTCAATCATCAGGTCACGATTACAAATGGCCAAGTTACGCCCGCACATACCACTGCACACACTTGCGATACCCTAACCTTTTACAATCAAAGCAGCAGCACACTGACCTTAAAATATATTACAGAAGGACCATACCCGCACGAAACGTATGCCGGAGAAACCGAGCTGACTATCCGCAAAGGCCAAGGCATGACCATCAACCTTTCCGAAACTGGTACATATCAGTTTTACGATAAGTCTCAAACAACGACAGCAGGTGATTTTACCATTAATCCCTAAAAGTACGATTTGTTAAGTTTCTTACGGCACAAATAAATTCCAAATAATAGAATGTAGATGCAACGTTGCACCTAACATTATTAACGAAGAGGGAGGCTATGTATGGCTAACAACAGCAGCAAGCGAGGTTTTGCAGCAATGGATGAGAGCAAGCAAAAGGAAATCGCCAGCAAGGGCGGTAAGGCCACAGGCGGTAAGAACCTCACCACTCGGGCACGCTCTAAGGGTGGTAAGCACAGTCATGAAGGCGGCCAAAACAGCTAAATAATCATCCGTTGATTGTACTGGCAGGGCACCCCATAAAGGTGCCCTGATTTGCTTTCAAAAACTGAGCTTTGGAAAGGAAAAGACTATGAAAGATCAATACACCATGCAAGATCCTACCACACAATACCCCAAACCGCCCTTCCCTAAACAGCCGCAGTCAGCACCTGGGCTAGCCATGAAGATGACTCCAAAGCCTGATCATGGCGAAGACAGTTACCGCGGAAGTGGTCGCCTCGAAGGCCGTAAAGCCATTGTTACCGGCGGTGATTCAGGCATCGGCCGCGCAACAGCAATTGCCTTCGCCCGCGAAGGTGCCGACATTGTTCTCAATTACCTGGAGTCCGAAGAACCGGATGCCCAGGAAGTTATTGAAATCATTAAGAAAGTGGGTCGGAAGGTTGTGCCAGTTCCGGCTGATCTTAGCAGAGAAGAAACCAGCAAACTCTTAGTACAAAAGGCTCTCGATGAACTTGGCGGACTGGACATTGTGGCTAACATCGCTGGCAAACAAGTATCTGTCGATGATATTAATGAACTGGAGACCAGCCAAATAGAACAAACCTTCCGGACAAACGTGTACGCCATGATGTGGCTTTGCCGTGAAGCGCTACCACACATGCCACCGGGATCGACGATAATTAATACAGCGTCTATTCAATCTTACCAGCCTTCGCCTCACCTGTTAGACTATGCTCCAACTAAAGCAGCTATCACAGCCTTTACGAAAGGGTTGGCCAAGCAAGTCGCCAAAAAAGGCATCAGAGTGAATGCTGTCGCGCCGGGCCCCATATGGACTCCGCTTCAGCCCAGCGGCGGCCAGACGCAAGATGCGCTTACCCAATTTGGAAGCCAGGTACCTTTGGGACGTCCGGGCCAGCCGGCAGAGGTAGCCCCAGCGTATGTCTTTTTGGCATCACCAGAGTCTAGTTACATTACAGCCGAAGTCATTGGCGTAACGGGTGGAAATCACTTACCTTAACATTTACTTAAACTCAGTAGAAAGGCTTTTTATTATGTCCGACAATAGCAATTCTCAGACGGATGTTTTCACTCGATTTACCAGTGCAGTTTCGACCGCCCTCGGGCGTCCGTGGGTTTTTGTACTCGCGCTTGGTGTGCTCATTCTATGGGCGTTCAGCGGTCCCCTGCTTGGTTTCTCGGATACATGGCAGCTCATTATTAATACCAGTACCACCATCATTACCTTCCTCATGGTGTTCATAATCCAAAATACACAGAATAGAGACAATCTCGCACTAAATATTAAGCTTGATGCCATGATGAAAAAACTGAATATTACCGGCAAGGATCTGCTCGACGCTGAGGATAAAAGCGATAAGAAACTGGAGAGTAAAAAGGAACAAATGATGGCTAAAGGTAAAAAGAAATCATAGAATTCCTAAAAATACCCCCTCTGGCGCCTCAGCGTTTTGAGTCAAAGAAACTCACTATTGCCGTCCCAACCGCGGCAGTTCCCATTACCGCTGCCGTAACTCCCAGTAGTTTAGGGTCATCCACCAATTCCGGTGTAGCCTTAGCAGCTAGATATATTGCTGGTGCAAGCGCAATAGCACGTGCGAAGCGCAGTGCTCGTCTGGGTGAAATTTTTTCGGCAAATAATTTAAGACCGCCAAAAGTCGCCGCTGTTACAGCTGCAGTACCCAAAGTAATTATCTCCGCTGATGCCAACCCGCTATTGACACTCGATGTCAAAATTCCAGATTCTACGCCTTCGAAAGCCGCAAATACTCCGCCAAGAACATAAGGCAACCCCTTAACAAAATTCCTCGTGGATTGCTGAGGTGAATGCTCTCGCTTGTTATGCCAAGCAACCGAACTGCCAATAGCTATAGCAGGCAGGAAACCAATACCCCCATCACCTACATAGCGATCCATCACTGTCAGAGCGCTATCACCTAGTGCATTGCCTAGCACTACACCTGCCGCAGTCGCACCAAGACAAACAGCTATCGCACGTGCTGTATGTTGCTCACTATTAGCAAGGCCGCCTGTAACCAGACCAGCTTCCATTCCTTCCTGGGCACCTACTATTCCGCTAAAGCCAACCATATATAGACCTTCCTTAACATCATTACATCATAGTTTATGACTATTAACAAGTTTTTATCTGTTAGGTCTCGATCCATTATTTGCTATAATCGAGATGTCGATAAGCCCAGTCACACCAGTAGCCCTTGTCTCATAGGAACACCTACTTGCTGGCAGACACTTTGACTGAGGCTCATTACTAACAATAAGGAGTCATCTAATGTCAAAAATGACAAAAGAAGAAGAGATGAACTGGTACGAACAGTCGCACAAGCACTGGCGTTCCTGGGGATCATGGTTCAGCTGGGGTTCACCCGTTGGACTTGGCTTATTCTTTCTGGCAGTTGCCGGAGCAATTTGGATCATATCCAAAGTTTAGCCACAGTAAAAAGAGCGTCATAACGGCGCTCTTTTTATTTACATAGTAATTGGAGGGTCTATGAAAAATAAGATTACTACATCCGCAAAGTCCCAGCCATTAGATGATGGGCCTTTTTATCATGGAACAAAAGCAGATTTAGAGCCTGGGGACCTTTTAACTGCAGGATTTCAGTCAAACTACAGACCAGAAGTTACCATGAATCATATCTACTTCACGGCCACGGCCAACGGCGCCGGACTAGCAGCCGAACTGGCTAGTGGTGCTGGACACCCAAGGGTTTACATTGTTGAGCCAACAGGAGAATTCGAAGATGACCCAAATGTTACCGATAAGAAATTCCCTGGCAACCCCACACGCTCATATCGAAGCCGTGACCCAATACAGGTTGTTGGCGAGGTAACTGATTGGGAGAGGTTAACGCCGGAGGAGCTCAAAAAGTGGCAAGACAGGTTAGCAAATATCAAGGGTGATATTATTAATTAATTTCTTAAATTAATAATTATATCTGGGAATTGAATGGGGGTGCCGGAGAATGCTTTACAAAAATAGGAGCTAAATCATTATACCCTTCAGGTGCAATATCAAGTTGGGAAATAATGTTTTTATCGATATCTGCTTCATAGATACCATAGTGTCCGTTAGCCTGGTTAACAAAAGCAAGTTTTTTACAATCGCCGCTCCAAGACGGATCGTCGACATCATCTTGTATCTTTAAAGCAGTTTGCTCACCTATAAAAATGCCACGCCCATTCTCGGTAGGATATTGAGTAAAGATTGCGTCACTACTGGCCTCAGCAGTCTTGGACACAAATGCTATGAGCCCTGTTTTGGCGCAAACCGATGGAAACCAATCTGGTAGTGAATTGTGAGTAATTTGAGAAATTTCTCCAGTCACTAAATCTTCTTGGAATAATTCGTCTGTGTCTGGCTTGCCGGCAGTAGAGCGAGATGTAAAAATAATGTGCTTATTGTCGACTGGAGCTGGTTTCCATTCTTCACTGTCGGGCATAGACGATGTAAGATTGTGCGCGTCACTGCCATTAGCATTCATCAACCAAATATCACCATTACCCTGGCTGCTATCATCCTTATTGGATTTATAGACAATGTGACCATCGGGCATATACGCTGAGTCATAATCCTGAGCATTATCTTGTGTCAGACGCTGAACATTATCGGGATGTTCTAATTCAAGTTCATAGATTTGATTAGTGCCAGTTCTGTCCGAATAAAAAACGACTTTTTTGCCGTCTGGCGAAAGTTCTGGATTCATATCATCGCCAGCACTTGGCGTTAAATCAACTACTTCATGTGTACTTAGATCTTTTTCATAGATATCATAATCACTACCACCCCTATTTGAAGCAAAAACGATATGCGTAGGATCATTCGACTCAGCACGAGAAGTGCTGCCCCTTGTGCAGCCTGCTAAAAGAGTTCCAGTAGCTACTAAAGCAGCAGCTTTGCGCCAAATATTAAGCTGGGGTAGACCTTCCATAATGATTACTATATAACGGTTTCGTAAAGAAAACCAATAGAGAGGATTTCGACCTTTGCGCCAAATAATAAATCATGTATTAACTTTTCTCACCTGATTTACCATTTGGTATCTCAGTAGTTACCCACACATCGTCATTGATACATTGGTAAGTATTATGCTCATACTCTTTATTATTCTCGTCGGGATTATAGCTAATGTGCCAACGAACTTTCTTCATTTCTTTATCACAAACCGGGCATTTCATAATCCTAAAATACACCGCTTAACTAGATTGGCTGAGCTTTTGTACAGACCCAGGTACGATAATTTCAAAGATGTCTCAGCTTAGCTAATGGCGTGATTGTTTTTAGGTAGCAAGGCTCGAAGCGATAGGAGAATGACTGGAATACTCAATAATCCTGTTAAGTATTGTGCAATTGTAATAGTTTCACCTGGCTTTAGGATGTCGTGGAAGAACAAGAAGTCAACGAATACGAAACCAACAATCAGTCCAATGTATAGTACTTTTTTCATATTCTTATTATATCAAACACTTTAAATGTTTATACTTGGCTGGGAGTGAGGGATTCGAACCCCCGAATGCCAGGACCAGAACCTGGTGCCTTACCACTTGGCCAACTCCCACTGTAGGAACTCGGGCAATTATACATTTTTATCTGTTAAAGGGCAATATTTGTGTGAGCTACCAAACGCACGTATACTACCAGCATATATGAAGCTAGCGCTTGTGCATCAGCAAAAACACGAATCGGTGTGGCATGTCCTGATTGCTGTCTTGCTGGCGATTGTTTTGCAGCTCAGCCTGGCAAACAAACTGACTATTGGTCCTAAATACATTATTGCGGGCTTCGAGGCATTGCTGCTGGTGACATTGGCCGTAACGGGATCGGCTAAACATACAAGTATTACGAAGTTCAGGCACACCCTAGCAATTGTACTGATCGCTTTTATTTCTATCGCCAACTTCTCGTCACTGGTACTGGTTATCCATAGTCTGTTTAATGCGGGCACAGTTACAGGGCGCGAGCTCATTGTCTCGGGACTAGCTATCTACCTGACCAATATCATCATCTTTGGACTATGGTACTGGGAACTCGATGAAGGCGATGCCACCGATGCTCATAAGGTCAACGATTTCTTGTTCCCGCAGATGAATGCCGATCCGATAATCACCGGCCAGCCGGATTGGAAGCCCAGCTTCTTTGACTACCTCTACGTTTCTGTTACCAATGGCACAGCTTTTAGCCCCACGGACACCCTGCCGCTCACTCATCGAGCTAAGCTGCTCATGACCTTACAGTCTTTGATTGCCCTGCTGACAATCGCCCTGGTAGCCGCTAGAGCTGTTAATATCTTGTCTTAAACGCGCGGCCAGACGACCACAGCCATAATAGCTTCTGTTTTAATGGCACCATAGTCTCGACTGTCGCTGCTGGTGTCCGGGTTATCTCCCACCAAATAATATCCATCTTTGGAAATACTTTTAACCCGTTTGATAACTTCTCTGCCTAGCAGCATAGCAATTACCAGATCACCCTCTTTAGGTGCTTTGTGTATAGCAAATACTAACTGCCCTGGCTTCAGTGTCGGAAGCATACTTTTACCCTGTACGCGCCCCAGCAAGAACTTAGGCTTTTTTGGTTTCGTGGAAGATGTTCGCGATGTCATCGATCATATCCAGCAGTTTCTGGCCCTCAACAGGGTCGGTAGACTTCTTAGTATTGCCAGCCTGCTTAGTAGCCTTCCAGAACTTATCATGCAAGTCCGGGTATTTTTCCAGGTGCTCCGGCTTAAAATAATCGGTCCACAGCACCCACAGGTGATGCTTCACCAGGTCAGCTCGCTGTTCTTTAATGAATATTGCTCGCCAGCGGTCTTCTTCATGCAAGTCGCCCTCGGCGTACTTCTTCATAATTTCATGAACAGACTGAGCCTCAATCCGCGCCTGGGCTGGATCATAAACTCCGCATGGTAAATCGCAATGCGCATCAACAGTTTTAATAAATGACATAGACTAGACACCTCCTTATCTACATCTAGTATAGTCTATTTGGACTGTTCGGCGCGCCACTTTTGGATTTCGGCGTGGTGGCCGTTCAAGAGGACTGCGGGGACCTTCATGCCCCGGAAGTCAGCTGGGCGAGTGTACTGGGGGAATTCAATATTTTCATCGTCCTGCTGGAATGATTCGATCTCAGCACTGTTTTCTCCGCCAAGTACTCCAGGAATTAGCCGTACAACGCTGTCAATAATAATCATGGCTGGCAGTTCCCCGCCGGTGAGGACGTAGTTGCCGATACTGTATTGCTGGTCTACCCATTCAGTAATGCGCTCATCATAGCCTTCATATCGTGGGCATATAATTATTAAACCTTTATTAAGTGCAAGAGCTTTAGCCTCGGACTGCTTATAAAGTTTGCCGCGAGGAGTGGGCAAAATCACCAACGCATCTGGATCATTCTTCTTAGCTGTCTCTATAGCCGCAACTAAAGGTTCTGGCTTAAGCAGCATACCATCACCACCGCCATAAGGGGTATCATCAACAACTCTGCGTGTTCCAAGGCCATATTCACGCAGATTAATATAGCTGATTTCGGCAAGTTTTTTGTCTTGTGCCTTCCACAGCATGCTGGTGTTGAGTACACCCGGGAACATCTCTGGAAAAAGAGTAATTATTTGAATTTTCATTGATTATATTGTAATATAATTTTATGGATTTATCAAGGGGAGAGATAGCTCTGACATTTGGCGATTATATTGCCTTTTTAACAGGCGTAACTGCTCTGAAGGAACAAATTTCAGCATTCCGCTTAACCGAAGGATTGGATGCCCCAGTGCCTCATTTTCACCTGGTAGAGTCATTACATCAAAAACTCGCGCAAATGGCCCTAGATCGACCTGTACCTGTTAATCCAGATGACCTTTTTGATGAGCATGCCTATCTTACCGTGCGAGACCATCCTGCCCGGAGAGGCTCGCTCCTGATGGCCTTTAGATCTGTTCAGAGCTATTCAAAGGACACTTTTGCTAGCTATCCAGTATACGACATACAATTTATCTCCGCTCGTAACATTCGGCTACTAACACCACAGTAACCTCGAATGTGATGTTGGAAAACCAAAACGACCTCCGGTAGTTAGCCGAGAGGTCGTTTTGTCACATAAAGCTCCCATATGGGATGGCTCGCAGCCGAGCTTTTTGGTTATAAATTTTTATTTTTTGTAAGAACTAAGTCCTTAGGGACTGCGCACAATTATACGTCAAGGTCGTCCATCTCCGCAAGCTCTGCTCGGGTCTTACTTACAACACTGTCTGTGGATTCTTCTTCGTCTTCATCATCTAATGGTTCTGGAGCTGGCTTATCCTTAGCCTTAGAGCTAGACTCTTCATCTTTTGGTGCAGCTGGCGCATCGTCATCACCCCAAGTGCCGCCACCAGAACTGCCGCTGCGGTCTTGCGGTACGCCATTATCGACAATTTTTAGGTTGTAGCGGGCATCGTTCTTGGTTCCGAGGGCTCGCAGCAAAGTACGGATACTCTGTGCGGTTGCACCGCGTTTACCAATCACTCGTCCCAAATCTTCTGGGTCTACGGTAAGTAGTAACAAAACGCCTTTTTCATCAATAGTTCTTTCGACTATGACTGCGTCGGGCTTGCTTACCAGAGATTTTACGACAAATTCGACAAATTGCTGATCGATACTATTATTCATAGTAAGTACATCTCCGTTCACAGTTTTACAACCTCAGTATACA
>Ga0070671_100002990_pt1 | contig 13156 bp, 8 predicted proteins | sample KBSS73metaG_FD_65341 | JGI IMG/M metagenome (GOLD analysis project Ga0070671, IMG submission 65341) | Switchgrass rhizosphere microbial communities from Kellogg Biological Station, Michigan, USA - KBS S7-3 metaG | ecosystem: Host-associated > Plants > Roots > Rhizosphere > Soil ...
CAATGGACTTTATCGAGCGGATCTTTACGGATTTCAGCGAGATTCACGGGGATCGCGCATTTGGCGACGATGCCGCGGTGGCTTGCGGTATGGCGCGGCTCGGCGAAGACGAGGTGATGGTCATCGGGAACCGCAAGGGCGGCTCGACGAAGGAGCGCGTGAAACGCAACTTCGGCATGCCTCATCCTGAGGGCTACCGGAAGGCGCTTCGCTGCATGAAGATTGCGGAGAAGTTCGGCAGACCGGTGGTGAGCTTCATCGATTTGCCGGGGGCTTATCCGGGGCTCGGGGCTGAAGAGCGCGGGCAGGCGGAGGCGATTGCGCGGAATATCCGCGAGATGTCGCGGCTCCGGGTGCCGACCATTTCGATCATCAGCGGCGAAGGCGGTTCGGGCGGAGCGCTGGCGCTTGCGGTGAGCGATCGAGTGCTGATTCTGGAGAACGCGCTCTACTTTGTGATTACGCCGGAATCGTGCGCGGCAATCATGTGGCGCGATGCATCGCACAAACAGCAGGCAGCGGAGGCGATGCGCATTGCGGCGCCGGAAGTTGCGGCGCTGGGGTGCGTCGACGAGATTATCGGTGAGCCACCTGGCGGCGCGCATGCGGATCATCCTGCGGGAGCGGGAATTGTGGGGAGCGTGATCAAGCGACACCTGGCAGAGCTGAGGCAGATGCCGGTGGATGCGCTGGTGGCCGCGCGGCAGGAGAAGTTTCGAAAGATCGCGCAGTGCTATACAGAGGAGTAGCGGCAGTCGCACACACGGGCCGAGAGATTCGCGCATCGCACATGACCTTCTGTCTTGCACAATTAACGTCTGATCGAGTCAAGCAATGAGCGCGCCAGAGCGCAGGGGCAAACTGCGCGCCTACCTTGAGTTCATCGCAGCGGTTCTCTACTACTTTGTCGTGCGGTCGTTTGCACACAATGTTTCGATAGCGATTCAGCGGGACGCATGGCAACCGCTGGTGGAACAACTTCTGTTCGCGGCGCTTTTGATCCTTGGATATGCGGCGTTCGGGGCGCTCTTCGATCGACAGCCGCGATCGATTGCCGCGCAGGGTCTGCCTCTGCGGCGGGGATGGACAGGCGAGATCGGGATCGGCGCGGCGATTGGATGGGGCGCAGTGGTGGTTTGCGTTCTGCCGATGCTGCTGATCGGAGGGATCGCGGTTGTCATCACAGCGCAGCGCCCGGCCTGGGGATGGCTGGTTGCGGACGCAGCGTACTTTGCGCTCCTGACGCTGGGCGAAGAGGTAGCGTTCAGGGGATATGGATTTCAGCGATTCGCGATGGTGGTCGGCTCTTCGGGAGCGGCGTTCGGATTTGCACTGTTTTACGCGATCATGCGGACTCTTCAGCCCGGATCGACGAATGCGAGCATTGCGATTTCTGTGGTGTTCAGCTTCCTGTTAACGACAGCATATTTGAGGACCAAGGCACTGTGGGTGAGCTGGGGGATCAATTTTGCGTGGAAGGCGTCGCAGGCGCTGATCTTCGGGCTGACTGTAACGGGCATCAGCAGCCACTCGCCGATTATCGAGGGGAATCCGATGGGGCCGTTCTGGCTTACGGGCGGCGGGTACGGACTGGACGCGAGCTGGTGGGCGTGCCTGGTGCTGCTGGTTGCGTTCGCGGCGCTGTATCGGGCTACGCGCGAGCTGGATTTTCGTCACAACGTACCTGTTTTTGAGGCGGCCGGAATCCCTGTGGATCTGGATGCCGCAGCCCGGCGACAACATGAGACGGCGATGGGGCAGGCGGCAGAACCTGCAGGACCGGGGCTGGTTCAGATTCTTCCAGCAGCTACGCCACCTGCGAACCCTGAGCCGGCATCAGATTCAGCAGTTGACCGGCAAGATGTGCCGTGATTCTTTCCGGACAGTTTTCCGGTTCCGGGTTCCGGGGGTCCGGCTGGAATCTTCGATTTGACCTTTCTTGTGAAATGGCACTACTGTTGGCTCAGTGCCAGCTGCATGCATGGGAGGACGCCCATGATCAGATATCCGTTTACATTCGTGAATTTATCGGTCCTTGCGCGCGTACTTTCAGCTACTTGCAGTAGCGTGTGCGGCGTGGCTCTGGCCGCTGCCGCTATGGGTGCAGGGGCCCAGGTGCTTACGATCGACACCCACACGGGAAATGCGACGACCGCGAATGGGGCAGTCGATCGACGATACGCGCAGATCACGCCCACCAATGTCGAGCTTGCGAAGACCGGGCTGGATACGAAAACGAGACTGGAACTCATCCGTGTGCTGCAGTCGGAGCAGGGCTTCGCAATGCGGCCGTTTCCGCGCGGGCGCAAAGGGCTAACGCTTGAGGCGAACGGCAAGCTGAATCCGGCGGGCGAAGGCTACCTGGATATGGTGACCCAGTATGGGCTCAGCGCGAAACCCGGCGATGCCGTGGTGCTGACGGACATCAAGTTCGACAAGAACAAGCTTGTTTTCATGCTCAACGGCGGCCCGGATTTGAAGCATCGGTTCCTTCGCCACATCCAACTCGGCACGGGGACACAGATGACGCCGATGGTGCAGGGCGGGGAAGAAGGAGAGCCAACCGGCGCGCGGCTGACGCTGGAATTTAAAGGTGGTGTCCCAAGCATGACGGCGGCTCAAGTGAAGTCGCTTCTGTCGCCGCTGATTTCGTTTGACGTGAAGACGCCGATCCAAGCCTACACAGACACCCTGCCGCCGAAGTTGAAAGAAGCAATCCTGAAGCATGATGTGTGGGTGGGGATGAGCACCGACATGGTGCTTTTTGCCAAGGGGCAGCCGCAGCGGAAAGTGCGCGAAGTTGAAGGGCAGATGCCATTTGAGGAGTGGATCTATGGACAGGCCCCTCAGCCTGTCGAATTCGTCCGCATCAATGGCAATCGGGTGATTCGTGTCGAGGTGGCAAAAGTCGGGGAAGCGCCGCAGATTTTCGATCAGGACATGGTTGAAGGGCTGATGCGGACTGATGGAACACCGGCGGTGGCGGTCGCAGAGCAGCGAACGCGCACGGTGAAGATGGGCGATGTGGATAAGGATCCCAATCGGGAGGCTCCGGCTCCGCCTCCGACGTTGACGGGTCCGGGCGAGCAACTGCCTGACACCGCGAAAAATCCGGCAGGTCAGATGAAGCCAGTGCAGTTCCCCAAACAAAAGCCAGACGATTATCCAGATGTGGCTGCGGCGAGACGCGCTGACCAGGCGAAGGGCGGCGAGACCGCGGACAAGGATAAAAGCGGTACGGCGGCAGATGCGGCAAAGGATGCCGGCAAGCCGGGAACAAGCGGATCGGCACCGTCACTGGAGCCGCCATCGACTGAGCCGAGTGCCCCGCAGCCCCAGTGAGCGAGGGCTGATGTAAACTGGAAGGCAGCGAGTCCAGCTGCCTCCCGCCCAAAATCTTGTGCAGAGGTAAATGACCGCGCCGTTGAAGCCGCGTGCAGAACTGCTGCGCGTGTGTGCAGAGACAATCTTCAAAGGAGAAACACCCCAATCATGGCCAAGATTGCCAAAACTGGCGACCGCAAGAAAGCGATGGACACGACGAAGTCCACCGATTGCCCGAAGTGCAGCAAACCTACGCGCATTGTGAAGCGAGTGAAGGACCGCGAGCGCGGTGTTCCTGGAGGAGTTTATATCTCCTGCTCTGTGTGCGACTTTCACGAAAAACTTTAAGTGTTAAGACAAGTACCAGCTTATGAGAAAGCCCGGCAATGGCCGGGCTTTCGTCTTTTGCCGGAATGGGGAGAAGGGCGCCGATAAGTTGTCGTGGGTTTGAAAGGGGAGATTTGATCCGTTCGAGACTTCCGTACCGCCCATCGCAACCACGGAACCAATTCTTAGGATCGGGCCCTGAGGATGTCCTGTTGAGAGGGGCCCTCCGCCGAAGTTCAGGAATTGCCCCGAGAGAGTTCGTCGCCAGACACGCCTGTGTGCAGACGCACCTGGCGACGACTCGATTGATACTCCGCTATTTCACCGTGAGGCTATAGCTCTTCTTCTGACTCGTACCGTCATAGCCGCCGGCGACCAGCGTCACGGTATGTTTCCCAGACGCGAGGCTGAGCGACTTGCGTGCAAAAGCTTGTTCGCCGACGGAATTGTAGGTCTCGCTCTTCTTCGATCCGTCTACCCATACCTCGAGCTTGCGAATGGGAAACAGCGAACCGGCGCTGAAGTTGAAGCTTACCGGAGACGCAACCGTGGCTCCGGATGCGGGGGAACAGATGTGGAAGCCTGATCCCGCCGGCGCTGAACAATAGGCGGAAATCGAGCGAGTGTTGCTTGCCACGTAGAGATGACTGTTATCAGAGTAGCCGCTCTGCTCGTCGCCGGTATGAAGCGCTACATCAAGCTTTCCGTCATGGTTTAAGTCGCCGACGTAAGTGCCTTGAAACGTGTCCTGCACCTGGGTGAATTTCGCCCCGGTGAAGGTGTGGGTGGCCGTCTGGGTAAGCGTGATGATTCCAGTCGGCACCTCGCCCGACGGGACGTCGGGGCACGTGAAGGTGGATGGGCAGACCGCCGTGTAGACCAAGTCCTTCAAGCCATCGCCAGTCACATCCAAAAGCATTGGCTCGAGGTAAACACCACCGGGCGTCGATATAGAAGCGCTGGAAAATGTCCTGTCGCTGTGGCCGTAGTAGATCGTCGTCTTGTTTCCGTTCAAGGCCACGATGTCGCTTTTTCCATCGTTGTTCATGTCGGCCACCGAGACTTGATCGAGGTTGTTACCTGAAGTAACGGTCTTGGTGGTGAAGTTGCCTTTGCCGTCTCCGTAGAGCACGCGGATAAACGTGACGGGTACTGATGGAGACGTATTCGAGGAAGAGCGCAGCGTGCGCAGCATCAGGTCTGCATGGCCGTCCGCATCGAAGTCGCCAATCGCGAAGTCGATGAACGGCACTGAGACCGTGATACCTGGTTCACTCCCTCCAAACCCATTCTGATTGCCGATCGGGTAGGTCGTTTGGAAGATGGTTTTGCCATTGCTGAATCCGCTCCCATCATTGATGAAGAGCGCCACTCCGAATCCGCCGCCGACCGTGGAGCTTGCGGGTATCAGGAACAGCGCAGCGATGTCCGGTCGTCCGTCTCCATTGAAATCACCGACGGCATACATTACTCCAGCGGGTCCTGTGGCCGTGGGTCCCGGAGTAAAACCTCCAGTGCTGTTGCCGTAGTAGATATAGAGATAGTTGCCCGATCCGATGGCGTAATCGAGAATGCCGTCGTGGTTGAAGTCGCCAACCGCGCCCTCTGGCGTCGAGCTGCCAAGGCTCTTGCCCGCGTAAGTGCCGTTTGAAGAGATAAGGTTCTGATAAGACTGCATGCCTCCGATAAAATCCGGCACGCCGTCCCGGTTCAGATCTACCTCGAGAGGGACATTGCCCGTGACGGATTGCAACGGGTAGGACTTCACGGAGTATTGAGAGTGAGACGCTACGGGAACAAGAAGAAGACACGCAGCAATCAGCGCGCTGCCGTTGAATGAACTACGCATACAGATTTGGGACCTCCGGGGAAAGAAGTTTGGTCAGCTCGTTCAAACAGAATGAAGGGGAATGAGTGAAGAGCGCTCTATAGAGCAGGGTGGGGTGGTCGCGGTCGAACTATCCGAACGACAGAAATCGAACTCGGGAAACACCCAGAGTCGGATTCCGCGGCGTGGCAAGCGGTTGCCTGAGTCCGGGGTTCGTATTCATTGACAATGTTCTTCGGAAGTCCGATGAAGTGCCCCAAAAGATCAATCATCCTGCGCAAGCGACGGCAGATGGGGACTTTGCCACTTTTCGCCCCGAACAGCCTGGCATCTTTGCCGGGCAGACTGCGGGCGGTCGGAAAATTCCGAAATGCCCGCAATGCGGGGAGATCGAATCCCGACGCGGGTTACTCGGCTGAAAGTCGTCAGGTTAATTGCTCGATTCAATTTTGTCGGCGGCGGCTTTCCTCAGGCTGCGGCATCACAATGCGAAATGCATGCCGTCTCACTCGGAGGCATTCGATGCCGCACGGCCATGCTCGCGACGGATCTGAACGCGCCAGAACAGCAACGCCACGGATAGTGCAACCGCAATCCCGATCATGCGCGACACGAAACTGTCCCGAGGGCGCAGTTGCTTGTCAATTACAAGCTTCCAAACGCCTGAGTCATTGCTCACGACCGCTTGGGCAAAATTCACACCAGCATGTACGCCGATGGGCATCGCCAATCCACGCGAGGAAGTGGCAGCCATACCAAAGACGATTGCCCACGGCATCACTCCGAGCGCGACGTTCCCCATCCGCCGTCACTTGCGCAGGATGATGGATCGGGGATCGGCACGCTGAAGGCGGTCAGAGATGGGCTTGTTCAGGCTCTCTCCTACGAAAAGTAGGAGCCCTCCCAACTTGCTTGAGGTTTCCGGAACGAATGCTGCTGACGCGGTAGCTAGCCTGATTACCGCGAACGCCGGACCTCCAGATCAGCCTGTCGATGTCGGAAGGAAAGAAGTTTATCCAGCGTTATAGGGCTTCAGCCATTTCTTCGAGGATGGCGTTGGCGGCGTCGGCGGGATTTTCGGCCTGAGTTATGGGGCGTCCGACAACGAGATAGCTGGCTCCGAGGCGAAGGGCTTCAGCGGGGCCGGCGATGCGCTTCTGATCGCCGAGGTCTGCGCCGGCGGGGCGGATGCCGGGAATGACGAGTACGCCTTCGGGGCCGGTGAGGGAACGGAGTGCGGCGACTTCCTGGGGTGAGCAGACGAAGCCGCGAATGCCGGCTTGCATTCCCATTTTTGCGAGCAGCTCGACTTGTGAAGATGGAAGGCGGCCTACACCGGTGGCGTGAAGCTGGCCTGCGTCGATGCTGGTGAGGACGGTGACGGCGAGGAGTTCGGGTGGATTGGCGAGGCCGGCAATCGCATCTTTGGCGGCGGAGAGCATGACGGGGCCCCCGCCGGCGTGAAGTGTGAGCATGCCAGCGCCTAGCTTCGCGGCGGAGCGAACGGCGCCGGCGACGGTATTCGGAATATCGTGCAACTTCAAATCGAGGAAGACATTGTGGCCCATGGCGACGATCTTTTCCACGATTGCGGGCCCGGCGGCAATATAGAGCTCGAGTCCCACCTTGAACCAGGAGCAGGCACCTTCGAGCGTCTCTAACAGGTGAAGTGCAGAGTCCGCGTCAGGCACATCGACGGCGACGATCAAGCGCTGGCGCGCGAGCGAAATGGGGTCACTGGGGGTTGGTGTAGCGACACCTCTCGAGGTGGGGGTGCGGTCGGCGGGAGTGTGCTCGGGGAACATGTATCCATCGTAACGCCGGACATGCAAGGGAAAGGAAGATCATGGATTGTGATGCTGCTTGATTGAGGGAGTGGGAGCGCAAGGGAATCCGGGCGCTTGGTTTCAAGGTGATTCTGTGAAAGGATGGAATTGCGGCGGAGCGGTATCTCGCCGACCCAGATCCCCTTGAAGGTGCGCGTTGAGCAACTGCACCGTCTACGACATTCAGAGATAGTGATCGAACGATCAAAATCGCGTTCCTCGATTCGGCGCTGCTTTCTTTTGCTGATGCTGGGGGTTTGCGTATTTCTGTGGGGATTCAGTTACAAGCTCTCTCTCTACAACGTTCAGGAGCCAACGCCGCACCGAGTTCCTGAAGCGAAGCTGCTGTCGAAGAACGAAGATTCGCGAGCCGTGGATGGTGTTCGGCAGGTTCTTTCTCTAGGGAAGCTGCGGCAACCTACGATGTTCTTCCGGCTGGTTGCGGTCACGATTGCGATGGCTGGCGTTTGCGCGAGACGCTGGTATTTCAAAGAGACAAATTTCTCGGAACTGAAGCCTCGCATTGCGACGTATATTCCCTCTCTCTGCTTCAGGCCCCCTCCGATTCAATCTGAACTTTAGTCCTCCTCTGACTTCGTGATGTCTTCGCCGTTGTGATGGCCCGTGCTGGGTCTCCGTTGCCGGCCGAGGCTCCGCCTCATTCATTTTGGAAAACCACGAAAAAGGTGCGATGAATCCATGCGAAAGCATTTCTGTTTCATTTTTGCCGGTGCTGCGATTGCCGCGGCGCTGAGTATAGCTGGATGCAGATCTGGCAGCCAAGGTTCTGGTGCGGCGGCAGCCGAGACGCCGTCGGCGACGGTTGCAAGGGTCGTGAGAGGCTCGATCGTTCACGACTTGAATCTTGCGGGGCAGTTTCAGCCGTTCCAGGTGATCGATGTACATGCGAAGGTGTCGGGATACATCCGGCGCATCAATGTCGATATTGGAGACCGCGTGAAGCAGGGACAGGTGCTGGCGGTGCTGGAAGTGCCGGAACTGAACGCGCAATTCAAGGGCACCGTGGCCGAGGTGGAGCGCAGCAAGGATGAGATTACGCGGGCGCAGCATGAAGTGGCGCGGGCGCAGTCAGAACATGCGGCGCTGCACAGCGACTACACGCGATTGAAGCAGGCGTCGGCGGCTCAGCCGGGGTTGATTGCAGAGCAGGAGTTGGATGACGCGCAGTCGAAAGACATGGCGTCGGAATCGCGTGTGGATGCGGCGAAGTCTGCGCTGGCGGCGGCGAGGCAGCAGTCAGAGGGCGCAAAGGCCGATAACGAGCGGGTGGGTGCGCTGGCGGATTACAGCAAGGTGACGGCACCGCTGGATGGCGTGATTGTGTGGCGCTATGCGGATACGGGTGCGCTGATCCAGGCGGGTACGTCGTCGGAGACGCAGTCTCTGCCACTGGTGAAGTTGTCGCAGAGCAATCTGCTGCGACTTCGTCTGCCGGTTCCCGAAGATGCGGTGGAGTTTGTGCATGAGGGCGCGACGGTGACGGTGAATGTAGGCGCTGTGCATAGGGCCTTCGAAGGGAAGGTAGTGCGGTTCACGCGAGATCTGAATCCAGCGACGAGGACTATGGAGACGGAGATTGATGTGCCGAACAAGAATCTTTCGCTTACGCCGGGGATGTATGCGAATACGAAGATCGAGTTGGAGCGGCATGACAAGGTGCTGACGATTCCGGTGGAAGCGGTGCTGCGCAACGGGAATCAGACGTCGGTGCTGGTGGTGGATGCGAATCATCGCGTGGTGCCGCGCAGGATTTTGACGGGGTTGCAGGGAACGAACCTGGTGGAAGTGAAGTCGGGGCTGGCAGAGGGCGATGAGGTGATCACTGGAGGCCAGGCGAACTACGAGGCGGGCGAGACGGTGATTCCGAATGTTCGGGCCACTTCTGAAAGCGATGTAAGCGGAGAACAGTCAGGGGGTACGAAGTAGATGCCGAGATTCGCATTGAAGTACCCATTTTTCATCATCATGATTTGCCTGGTGATCGTGGTGCTAGGCGTCGTGAGTGTGGCGTCGATGCCGGTGGACTTGTTCCCGTCGATTGATATGCCGGTGGTGGTGGTGGCGACGTTTTACTCGGGGATGCCGCCGCAGCAAATTGAAGCTGATATTACCGACACGTTTGAGCGGTTCTTTACGCTGGGAAACAACATCGAGCACATCGAGTCGCGGTCACTGACGGGCGTGAGCCTGATCAAGATTTACTTTGAGCCGGGAACGGATCCGAATGCGGCGCTGAGCAATATTTCGAATCTGGCGATGGCGGATCTGCGCAGACTGCCGCCGGGCACGCTGCCGCCGGTGGTGCTGGGGATGGATGCTTCAAGCCAGCCAGTTTGCCTGGTGACGCTGAAGGGCAAGGGTCTGAACGAGACGAACCTGAAGGACCTGGCGCAGTTTCAAGTGCGGAATCAAATTGCGAGCGTGCAGGGTGCATCGGTTCCGCAGCCGTTTGGCGGGCGCTATCGGCAGATCATGGTGTACGTCGATCCGCAAAAGCTGGAAGCGCACAACCTGAGCCTGATGGACGTGGTGCACAGGATCAATGATTCGAATTTGATTCTGCCGGCGGGTGACGTGCGCATCGGGCCGAAGGATTACAACATCTACGCGAACAGCCAGGTGTCGAGTCCCGAGGCGCTGAATGATGTTCCGCTGAAATCGGTTGGGAATGCTTCGGTGATGGTGGGCGATGTTGGAAAAGCGGAGGACTCGGGAACACTGCAGACAAACATCGTGCGCATCGACGGGCAGCGATCCGTGTATGTGCCGATTCTGAAGCAGGGCGGCGACAGCAACACGATCAGCATTGTGAACGGAATGCGGGCGGCGATCAAGAACCTGGTGGATATTCCGGGAAACCTGAAGACCGATGTGGTGTTCGATCAGTCGCAGTTTGTGAAGTCGGCGCTGAGGAACCTGGGCAATGAGGGCGGGATCGGGCTGGTGCTTACGGCATTGATGATTCTGCTGTTCCTGGGAAGTATTCGAGCGACTTTCGCGGTGCTGCTGTCGATTCCGCTGTCGGCGCTGGCGGCTTTCATTTGCATCAAGGCGACGGGCGGGTCGGTGAACACGATGGTGCTGGCGGGGCTGGCACTGGCGTTTTCGCGACTGATCGATAACTCGGTGGTGGTGCTGGAGAACATCTTCAGGCATCTGGAGATGGGAGAGTCGCCGGAGGTGGCGGCAGAGTTGGGCGGAAAGGAAGTGCAGCTTGCTGTGCTGGCTGCGACGTTTACGACAGCGATTGTGTTTTTCCCAGTGGCGATGCTGTATGGCGTAAGCAAGTATCTGTTTACGGCGCTGGCGCTGGCGGTGGTGTTCTCTCTGTTTGCTTCGTACCTGGTGGCGATGACGGTGGTGCCGCTGTATTGCGCCAAGTTCATCAAGGCGACGGAAGCAGAAGCATCAGAGGGGCAGGAACTCGAATCTGAAGGTCGCGCGGTGCACACGGCGGGCAAGAGGATGGGGCACTTCCAGAAGATTGTTCGCGCATTCAACGAGCGATTCCAACGAATGCTGGAGAAGTATGTCGTGCTTGTGAATCGAACGATTCTGCGGCCGGTGGCAAGCACGGTGGGGATTCTGAGCGCATGCGTGTTGGCAATGGCGATGTATCCGCTGCTGGGGAAGGCGTATTTTCCTCGAACTGATCCGGGGCAGTTTGTGATCAACGTGAAGTGTCCGAGCGGGACGCGGCTGGAGTTGAGCAACAAATACATCGGTCAGGTTGAGAACGAGATTCGGGAGGTGATTCCGGATCACGACCTGGACATGATTGTTTCGAATATCGGCATCACGCCTGATCTTTCGGCGATCTACACAAGCAATTCGTCGATGGATACGGCGTTTGTGCAGGTAAGCCTGAAGGAAGGTCACCGGCTGGGCAGCTATGCCTACATGGCACGCGTGCGACGGAAGCTGCAGCGGGATATGCCGTTTCTGTCGACTTATTTTCAGTCGGGCGGCCTGGTGGACTCGGTGATCAACCAGGGGCTGCCAGCGCCGATCGACGTGCAGGTGAGCGGGAACGATCTTGAGCAGTCTTTCGGCATTGCTACACAGATTGCGGGGAAGATCAGGGGGCTGCGGAATGTGAGCGACGTTTTGATTCCTCAGAACCTGCGGTACCCGGGGCTGGAACTCACGATCGATCGTGAGAGGGCGAGCCTGATCGGGCTGACGCCGAAGGAGGTTGTGGACAACGTCATCACTGCGATGACTTCAAACGGGATGATTGCTCCGAGCTACTGGGTCGATCCGAAGACAGGGAACAACTACATGCTTACGGTGCAGTATTCGGATCAGAAGATCGGGCACATGACGATGGATGACTTCAAGCAGATTCCGCTGCGCGCGCCCACGGTGACTGACTACACGCCGCTGCGATCGGTGGCGGATATCAAGGAGATCAACACGCCGACGGAGGTCGATCACTACAAGATTCGCAGGGTTGTGGATGTATACGTGATGCCTTCGACGGAGGCGTTGCAGAGGGTCAACAGCCAGGTCCATGACGTGGTAGATGGCTTGAAGCTTCCTGGAAATGTGAAGGTGACGGTGAGAGGAAGCGTGGTGAGCATGAATGAGTCGTTCAGCAGATTTGCGATTGGGCTGTTGCTGTCGATTCTGCTTGTGTATCTGATTCTGATGGCGCAGTTCGCGTCGTTCACGGATCCGTTCATCATTCTGATGGCGATTCCGCCGGGACTGGCAGGGGTGATTGTGATCCTGCTGATTACGGGGAGCACGATGAACATCATGTCGCTGATGGGCGTGATCATGATGGCTGGAATTGTGGTGTCAAACAGCATTCTTATCGTGGAGTTCGCGGGACATCTGCATGAGGAGGGATTGCCGGTCGCGAAGGCGGTGGTGGAGTCGTGCAGGATTCGGCTGCGACCGATCCTGATGACTTCGCTGGCAACACTGCTGGGCATGATTCCGATGGCCCTGGGATTGGAAGCGGGAAGCGAACAGTATGCGCCGCTGGCACGGGCGATTATCGGAGGATTGGCGGTGTCGGTAGTTCTGACGGTGTTCCTTGTTCCCGCGGTGTACCTGGTGGTGCATGGACGGAAAGAGGGCCGTGCCCAGGCGGAGGCGGAGGGATGAGGAAGATGAATTTGCGAGTCCGTCTCTCGATTCGGTGTATGGTGGCGAGTTTATTGGTGCTTGCGGGATGCGCGTTGATGGCGCAGTCGCGGCAAGATAGTGATGCGAACCTTCCGGATGCTCCGGCTCTGCGGCTTATGGCACAGGCAGGGGAACCGGGAGGAGGATCGGGAGACCCTTTGACAAGCTTAGGGCAAGCTCCGGCGCACCCAAATGAGAATCAGGCAATGAAGGGGCAGCAGTTGACCCGTCGACAGGCAGAGGAACTGGCAATCAAGGGCAATCCGCGGGTTACGGTTGCGCGTCTGCTGGCACTGGCGCAGCACCAGGTGTATCGAGAAACGAGAGCGGCGGAGCTGCCGACAGCGAACGCGGCGGTGACGGCGGTGACGGCGGAGGATGCGAGCAGACTCTCCGCGGGATCGCTGACTTCTTCGAGGCTCTTTGAACATGCCGGTGCAGGCGGGGGCTTCTCGCAACTGATTACGGATTTCGGCAAAACGCGGAACCTGGTGGCGGCTTCGGCACTGCAGGAGAAGGCGCAGAATGCGAATGCGCTTGCGACGCAGTACGACATCCAGCTGGCGACGGACCAGGCGTTCTATAGCGCACTGGAGGCGCAGCAGACGCTGAAGGTTGCGCAGCAGGAGGTGGCCACACGACAGACGCTGCAGTCGCAGGTGAACCAGATGACTTTGAACAAGCTCAAGTCCAC
>Ga0070671_100002991_pt1 | contig 13155 bp, 13 predicted proteins | sample KBSS73metaG_FD_65341 | JGI IMG/M metagenome (GOLD analysis project Ga0070671, IMG submission 65341) | Switchgrass rhizosphere microbial communities from Kellogg Biological Station, Michigan, USA - KBS S7-3 metaG | ecosystem: Host-associated > Plants > Roots > Rhizosphere > Soil ...
ACGCGAACGCGCATGCGCGCCCTCGCCTTCCCCGGCGAAGAACCCGAGCAGGTGAAGCCGCCGGAGATCGTCGGCCAGGCAATCCTGCAGAGGATCGTCGCGGACGCTCCCACGGGAGAGAAAGTGCGCGTCAAAGCTTAGCTTCGCCCCAGAGCCTGCGCCGCCAATTCGCATGCGGGATTGGCAATCTGTCAAACAGGCATGATCCATGTTAGGCACGTCGAAAGGAGCAGTGAATGGGGCGGGTTCCGGGCTTCATCAAACGTGCGCCTCGGATCGATCTGCGGCGACCGGCCGTGCTCATCGATTCCGCGGGTGTGGAGACGGTCGTGACGATACTCGACGTCTCGAGTGGCGGGTTCAAAGTGCAGGCCGACGAGCCTCCTCGCATCGGTGAGGTAGTTATCCTGCGGGTCGACGGCTCCGACGACATTCAGGCGCAAATCCGCTGGGCGATCGACGGCCAGGCGGGCGGCGTCTTCCTGACGGAAGTGGATTACTCAGCTTTGCCCTAAGTCCCGAACCGAACAGGGGGTTTGCGTATGGCGAGCAAGGATGATGATCGGCGGACCGGCGATGATCGCCGCGAGGATGACCGGAGAAGCGGAACGGATCGGAGAAGCGCCGATCGCGGGACCGACCGGAGAAGCGGCGATCGGCGTGAGGGCGAACGCCGAACCTAGGGTCGTCGTCAGGCCTTCAACAGGGTCACTTGCGCAACGTCGATCGCGCCGCCTCGAAATCCGCCTTCGCAATACATCAGATAATATCGCCAAAGCTGGTGAAACGGTTCGCCGAAGCCCTGAAGCGACCCGCTCGACACGGCTCGATTGTATCGCTCGCGCCATCGTTTGAGGGTTGCCGCATAGTCGAGACGGAAACCGTCCCTATCGTCCCAGGAAAGACCGCGTTCGCCGGCCAGTTTGATGAACTGCGGCTCGTCGAGGAGGCAGCCGCCCGGGAAGATGTAGGTCTGGATGAAGTCCGGACTGCCGGCATAGTGATCGAACAATCGCTCGTCGATCGAGATGAATTGGAGTGCAGCGCGGCCGCCGGTCTTGAGGTTCCGGGCGATCGCATCGAGGTAAGCGCCCCACCAGCGCTGGCCGACGGCTTCCACCATCTCTACCGATGCGACGGCGTCGAACTGTTCAGCGGTCTCGCGATAATCCTGCAGGCGAATTTCGATCCGCGAAGCGAGCCCGGCGGCCGCGATCCTCTCCTCGGCCCAAGCTTTCTGCTGTTTCGACAAAGTCAGGCCGACGACATGCGCGCCGCGCTTGGCTGCTTCGACGGCCAGCGTGCCCCAGCCGCACCCGATCTCGAGCAGCCGCTGTCCGGGCCGCAGCTCGAGCCGGTCGAGCAGAGCATGCATCTTGTTCAGCTGGGCCGCTTCCAGGCTGTCCTCCGGCGATGCGAACCTTGCCGAGCTGTAGGTCATGGTCTCGTCGAGCCAGGCCGAATAGAAATCGTTGCCGAGGTCGTAATGCGCTTCGATGTTCTGCCGCGCCTTGCGCGGGGCGTTGTCCCGAAGGCGATGCGCGACGGCATTCACCCAGCGAAACGGGCCCTTCGCGCGGCCAACGTCGCCGAGCGCAGCACCGTTGGCGGAGAAGGATTCGAACAAAGTGACGGGATCGGGGCTCGACCACTCGCCCAGGGTCCACGCCTTGAACCAGCCGACCGATCCCGACGTCGCGAGGCGAACCAGCGCGAGCCAGCTGTTGAGACGAACGATCGCATTCGGGCCGGCTGCTCGAAAACCCAGGCGGCGCTTCGATCCGTCCGGCTGGATGACCTCGATCCCGCCGGACACCAGGCGCCGATCGATCTCGTCGAGGACTCTGGCAAAGGCGGGCGCAATCAGGCGCGCGAGTATCCCGCCGCCGGTGGCGAAACGGCGGTCGGCGTGCAGCAGATGCTCGCCGCGCGTGCTCATGACGGGGCAGTTATGAATTCGAAGGCAGATTGTCGAGGATTCAGAAGTTAACAGCCGGGCGCGTGGGTCGGTACGACGGTTTCGCGCGCCAAACGCGAGCGCCGCCCTTCGCCGTAGCGCGCATCGCCGATCGTTACCCGCACGACGCATCGGTCGCGGGTCACAGCGGCTTGGGGAAGGATCGACCATTTCAGGAACTTCTGAAGGCGCGGGTCGCGACGGATCGCATCACGTACCAACGGGTCGGCCATGTTCGAGGGCTGACACGTACTGACCGGAGCAAATCCGCCGGCCAGCGGATCGTAGGAGCTCCGCCGATAGCAACCGTCCTCGCGCCAGACGAGATCGCGGCGCCAGAAGGCCACGGGAGGCGGCGATGCGAAGATTGATTGAGCGTGTGGATCGAACGATCGCACCGCCGCATCCGCGCGTTGGCTGATCGCGAGGTTGAGCCCGATGTAGGCGAGCACGACCATGATGGCGACCAGCGGCAGGCGCCGCCACTCCAGACCGCGCTGCTCACGGCGTTTCGACACACCGACGGCTACGGCGAGGACAAGCCAGATCCAGACGTCGATGATGAAAAGGCCGTCGGCATGATACCAGTCGTTGGAGAAAGGGGAATAGAGCTGGACCGAATAGGTCGTCAGCAGGTCGAGGAACGGGTGCGTCAGCGCTCCGAGATACGATAGGCCTACTAGCCAGCCGAAACGCATCGGCGAGCCGCTCTTGAACTGAGCGCCGCGGCTCAGCTGCCATCGATCGAGCAGCCATAAGAGCCCAGCGAGCAACGGCGGCATGACGAGGACGCCGCCCACCAGCCCGTGCGTGAACCCGCGATGGATGGCGAGCGGGTCCCAGGGGGCATTGCCGAAGAAGACGTCGATGTCGGGCATGTTCGCCCCGAGGATCAACGCGGCCAGCCCCTTGCGCGTCTTCGCCTTGAGACCCGCCTGGCCGAGCGCCCAGCCGGCGAGCGAATGGGTGAGATTGTCCACTTAGGCGGCGCGCGTCAGAGCTGGTGCGGCTCTTTCTCGACCTGCCAGGTCTGGCCCTTGGAGACGAGTGCCTGGAGGTCCGCCTTCTTGCCGGACGCTGCGGCCCTGTTTTGCTCGATCACGGCCGCTTCGAAGGTCGGAGCGGGATTTTCGTAGATCACGCCAAGCGCGACCGGAAACCCCTCATGCGGCATCAGGATCAGCATCGCCGCAACGCCGCGATTGGTGGGATCGTGCGTGATGACGGAAGGATCGTCTCCATCGACGACCTTGAGCGCAAGCCGCTCGGTATCGAGCGCGAGGCCCTTGGTGCCGTTGGCGAACAACATTTTTTCCCCCGGCTTCAACCACAGCTGCTTTTCCGCCGCAACCTCGCGCTCGGTGAAGCTGGCGAACACGTCGTCGTTGTAGACGACGCAATTCTGGTAGATCTCGACGAAGCTCGCGCCCCTGTGCGCATGCGCAGCCTTGAGGACCTCGGGCAAGTTCTTGTGGACGTCGATGCCGCGGGCGATGAACCGGGCGCCCGATCCCAAAGCGAAGGCGCACGGCGTCACCGGCCGATCGACCGAGCCGAACGGCGTCGAGGGCGAGCGTGTGCCGACGCGGCTGGTGGGTGAATATTGGCCCTTGGTGAGCCCGTAGATCTCATTGTTGAACAAGAGGATCTGGCAGTCGAGGTTGCGGCGAAGCACGTGCATCGTGTGGTTGCCACCGATCGACAGCGCATCGCCGTCGCCGGTGATGATCCAAACGTCGAGCTCCGGATTGGCCAGCTTCACTCCCGTCGCGACCGCCGGCGCGCGGCCGTGGATCGTGTGGAAGCCGTAGCTCGCCATGTAATAAGGAAATCGGCTCGAGCAGCCGATGCCGCTGATGAACACCGTCTTCTCGCGCGCGACGCCGAGGTCGGGCATCGTCCGCTGCACCGCTTTCAGCACCGCATAATCGCCGCAGCCGGGGCACCAGCGGACCTCCTGGTCGCTGGCCCAGTCCTTGGCGGTGGTGATCGACGTCATCTCATTCATCAGTGGGGCCTTAGCCAGATTACAATCAAAACGACACAAATGAGCAGGATCAGCATAGGCCAGACGTTGATCTGTTTCATTCCGATCTTCACCGATCTTCGCAGTGACGACGAGGACTCACCGGCGGTCTCCCGCCAGCGCCGCATCGATCGCCGCCTCGATCTCGGCAATCCGGAACGGGTGGCCACTGACCTTGGTCAACGGCCGGGCGTCCACCAGGAACTGATCGCGCAGTACGGTCTTGAACTGGCCCATGTTCATCTCGGGCACGAGGATATGTTTGAAGCCCTTGAGTAGGACAGACATATTCTTGGGCATCGGCCAGATGTGGCGGACATGGACGTGCGCGACGTCCTGGCCCTTGGCGAGTGCGCGGTTCACTGCCTGGTGGATCGGTCCGAACGTCGATCCCCAGCCGACCACCGCGAGCTCGGCGCCTTCGCGACCCGCGCAGACGTCCTGATCCGGGATCGAATTGGCGACGCCCGATACCTTCGCGGCGCGCGTGTCGCTCATCTCCTGGTGAACTTCGGGCCGATAGTCGATGTTGCCCGTCCCAGGCTGCTTCTCAATGCCGCCGATGCGATGTTCAAGCCCGGGCGTTCCAGGCTTGATCCAGGGCCGCGCGAGCCCGTCGCCCCGCGCATAAGGCATGACGCCCTGCCCTTCGGCCGGCGGGGAGTCGAAGAACTTCACGGGAAACGGCTTATAGGTGCTCATGTCCGGCACCTTCCAGGGTTCGGCGGCATTCGCGATGTATCCGTCGGTCAACAGCATGACGGGGGTCATGAACTTCGTCGCGATGCGGCAGGCCTCGATCGCGCAATCGAAGGCGTCCGCGGGCGACCGCGCCGCGATCACGGGAAGCGGCGAGTCGGCGTTGCGGCCGTAGACTGCCTGGTAGAGGTCCGACTGCTCGGTCTTGGTGGGGAGGCCCGTGGAAGGCCCGCCGCGCTGCGAGTTGACGACGACGAGGGGCAGCTCCGTCATCACCGCAAGCCCGAGCGCCTCGGTCTTGAGCGCAATGCCCGGCCCCGATGACGACGTGATGCCGAGCTGGCCGGCATAGCTCGCGCCGATTGCAGCGCAGATCGCCGCGATCTCGTCCTCCGCCTGGAAGGTCGTGATCCCGAACTCCTTCAGACGCGCCAGATGATGGAGCAACGGGCTTGCCGGAGTGATCGGATAGGAACCGAAGAACATCTCGATCCCAGCGAGCTGGCAGCCGGCAACGAGGCCAAGGGCGAGGGCCTCTGCCCCTGTGACGGTGCGATAAAGCCCCGGCTCGGCCGGCGCCGGCGCGATGTGGTGCTGCTTGAACGGCGCGCCCATCTCGACCGTCTCGCCATAGGCGTGGCCGGCATTGAGCGCGGCAATGTTCGCTTCAGCAAGCTCAGGCGCCTTGGCGAACTTCTGCTTGAGCCAGTCGACGATCGGAGTGCGATCGCGATCGAACATCCAGAGGGCCAGCCCCAGGGTCCACATGTTCTTGCAGCGCAGCGCTTCCTTGTTGCCGAGCCCGAACGGCTTCACGGCATCGAGCGTCAGCTGCGAGATGTTGAAGTGGACGACCTGCCACCTCGCGAGGCTCCCGTCCTCCAGCGGATTTTGCTCGTAGCCCGCCTTGGCGAGGTTGCGCGCCGTGAACTCGCCCTCATCGACGATGAGTAGCCCGCCCTCCCGAACGTCGTTGGCGTTGGTCTTCAGGGCAGCGGGGTTCATCGCGACGAGCACGTCCGGCTGGTCCCCCGCCGTGTCGATCGCCGTCGAGCCGAAATTGATCTGAAAGGCGGAGACCCCGAACGTGGTGCCCTGTGGAGCGCGAATTTCCGCCGGGAAATCCGGGAAGGTCGCCAGATCGTTGCCGGCCAAAGCGGTCGACAGCGTGAACTGGCCGCCGGTCAGCTGCATTCCGTCGCCGCTGTCGCCGGCGAAGCGCACGACCACGGCTTCCGCGGGCGGGTGGGCCGTAGCTTCTTTTTCGGTGAGGAGATGGGTGGCTGTCGCCACGGAGCGGGTCCTTACAAACGCGTGAGTTGGGAGTTGCTATGCCTTTAGGCCTCTAAGGGCTCTTTCGCCACTTTTAATGCTCGGGCTAATAGGCGCGGATGGCCAAGGACGATGACCGCTACCGCCGCGGCGTAGGCGTGATGCTGCTGAACCGCGAAGGGAAGGTCTTCGTCGGGGCACGGATCGATAATACCGACGAGGCCTGGCAAATGCCGCAGGGCGGGATCGACAAGGACGAGAAGCCATGGGCGACGGCGCTCCGCGAACTGGAGGAGGAGACCGGAATCCCGCCGCACCTGGTGGAGCGCATCTCGAAATGCCCGGAACGCCTCAAATACGACCTGCCGGAAGACATTCGCAGCAAATTGTGGGGCGGCAAATGGAAGGGCCAGGATCAGAACTGGTACCTTGCGCGCTTCCTCGGGAACGATTCCGACGTGAACATCGCGACCGAGGATCCCGAATTCCGCGAATGGAAGTGGATCGATCCGCAACAACTTCCCGAGCTGATCGTGCCGTTCAAGCGCGATCTCTATCGACAGCTTTTGCGCGAGTTTGCGGAATATCTCTAAGCGCGTTCAGTCCTCTCTAGGAAACTGAAAACCTTCGCTGGTGATCTCCTCGATCCGTTCCTCATATTGCTTTGCGAGCTCCTCGTGCGCCGCCCGGGCCGCTTCGTTCTGAGCGGCGTCCGCCCGGCTGCGTTCCACCTGCTGCCGCTGCAAGAGATAGTTCAAATCCATGATCATCCTCCGCCTGCAGGCGAAGGTAGAGGGCCGGAAGCGCAATTGCAGTTCGGTAACGACGAGCGGAGGCAGTAACGCGTTAAGGCTGTCCCGCGCGCGCCCGCTTGTAGACCGGCATTCGCGCCGTGAAGATCAACAGCACCTCACCATTCTCGTCTCGCGTTTCGCTACGTAAAGTGACGATTCCCATGTCCGGCTTGGACTTCGACGGCTTGATGTCCGCGATCTCGCTGAACACCCGAAGCGTCATTTCGGGCCGGGTCGGCCTCGGCCAGGCGACCTCCGTGCTTGCGCCGATTAGTCCATCGGCGAGCGGGACGCTATCGACCAGCATTCGCATAGTGAGCGCCATGGTGTGCCAACCGCTCGCCGCGAGCGTCCCGAACATCGTACCGGCTGCGCCCTCGTCGCTGAGGTGGAACGGCTGCGGATCATATTCCGCGGCGAAGCGCTTGATCTGATCGGCATCGAGGAAATGCGGCGCGCTGGTGAAGCGCTGACCGACTTGCAGGTCCTCGAGGTAGAGCCGTTCCCCACGGGGCTTGAACATCATATCGTCCATGCTGGATCAGCCACCGCATCCGCGGCGGCGCCGCAACGGCTTCACGGGTCACGCGCTTTCGAGCACGCCCCTGGCCACGAGCGTGCGAAGCTCCCCGCTCGCATAGGGCTTGCGCAGCACGCGCGCGCCTTGCGGCACTTCGGACGGTTCAGGCTGGCGTCCTGCAGCCGTGACGACGAGCTGGAGGTTCGGCCGCTCCCGCGACAGGCGGCGGCAAAGCTCGACGCCCGTCACCTCGCCCTGGAGTTCGGCATCCGTGACGACCACCTCGATCTCCGGGTGGTCCTTGAGCACGGCCGCGGCATCATTCGCGTCATATGCGTGGAAGGTCTCGAAACCGGTCTCACGGAGAATGTCGGAGGCGACCATACCGATGAACGGCTGGTCCTCGACGATCAGGGCAGCAGGCCGACTCGAAGTCATATGCCACATTCACCTATGTTAGGGCTGTGGATAGATCACGGCCCGGCGCGCGGGAGTCAATCGGTCCTTATCCCGGTCTAGCCGCGCTTCGTCTTCTTCGGGGATTTTTCCGACTTCGGCACCTTTGAGGGCTTGGGCGAATCGCCGACGTAGGTGTCGAGCGCCCGCCGCCCGACCTCAAGCGCGAGCTGCCACATGGCGTTTCCGCGATCGGCTCCGTCCTTCGCGAGCTTCTCGAGCTCGTCACCCGCCTCTTCGGCGAGACGACGCGCCTTCTTCGAATCCTTGATTGCCGCGGCAGTGGCGACGAGCGCGGCCGCGACCACGTCCGCGACGAGCGGATTCTTGGTCAGCGCCTTGAGGCCCGCGCCTGCCGGCGACCCATTCTTCTTCTTTTTCTTTTTGTCCTTCGACACGTGAACGGCCCCTTGCGACTCCGTGGAAGCACAGGCTCATACCAATTTTCGTCACAAGTCTGTAACAGGCCACTGTTTCAACTCAGCGACATGCCGTGGGCAAGATTGACAGCATCACTCCGCGTTCGCCCAAGCTGATGGACAATGTCAGCCAGGCCGCAGCTGCGGCCGTGTCGAGCATTGAGCCGCAAGCCGCCGAACCGCGCTATTTCAACCGGGAGTTGAGCTGGCTTGCGTTCAATCGCCGAGTCCTCGAGGAAGCCTGCAACGCCAAGCACCCGCTTCTGGAGCGCGTCCGCTTCCTTTCGATCTCGGCGAACAATCTCGACGAATTCTTCATGGTGCGCGTGGCTGGCCTGAAAGCCCATCAGGCTATCGGCGTCGAGGAAATATCGATGGACGGGCTGACCGTCGCCCAGCAACTCGCGGCCGTGACCGCAGATGCGGACAGGCTCGTCACCAGCCAGCACGAGGTTTGGGGGCAGCTGCAATTGGAGCTCGACAAATCGGGCATGCACGTTGTCGGCGACGAGCCGCTCGATGCCGATACCGAGACCTGGCTCGACAAGCATTTCCGCGAACAGATCTTTCCCGTCCTGACGCCCCAGGCGATCGACCCCGCGCACCCCTTCCCGTTCATTCCCAACAGGGGGCTCAGCCTGATCTTCGAGCTCAGGAAGGGCAGAACCAATGTGCGCGAGCTGATCATGGCTCCGCCCACCCTGCCGCGGTTCATCCGGATGCCGGGCGAAGGCGGCCGATACATCGCGCTCGAGACGCTCATCCGCCGCAAGACGGACTATCTGTTCCCGAAATATCAGGTGCTCCGCGGCGGCGCGTTCCGGATCATCCGCGACAGCGACATCGAGATCGAGGAAGAGGCCGAGGACCTAGCGCTCTATTTCCGCACGGCGATCAAGCGGCGCCGGCGCGGGCGGGTCGTTCGCCTGGAGCTCGAGCCTGACATGCCCGACGGTCTCGTCGATGAGGTGATGGACGGGCTGGACGCTCAGAATTCGATCATTTCGGAAACACGCGGCTTCCTGGGCATGAACGATCTGGCGCAGCTGGTCGACGAGGATCGCCCGGATCTCAAATTCACTCCGTTCAATCCGCGCTTCCCCGAACGCATCCGCGATCACGGCGGCGATTGTTTCGCAGCGATCCGGGAGAAGGACATCCTCGTCCATCACCCATACGAGAGCTTCGAGGTCGTCGTCGCGTTCATCCAGCAGGCCGCCGCGGACCCCGAAGTCATTGCGATCAAGCAGACGCTCTACCGCGCGGGCAAGCAGTCGGCGATCATCAAGGCGCTGATCGATGCTGCCGAGGCGGGCAAGTCGGTGACGGCGGTGATCGAGCTGAAGGCCCGGTTCGACGAGGAGCAGAACCTGGTCTGGGCGAACGCGCTGGAGCGCGCGGGCGTGCAGGTAGTCTACGGCTTCATCGACTGGAAGACCCACGCCAAGGTGTCGATGGTCGTCCGGCGGGAGGAGAAGGGATACCGCACCTACTGCCACTTCGGCACGGGCAATTATCATCCCCTTACGGCGAAGATTTACACGGATCTCAGCTATTTCACGGCGAACCCCGTGACGGGGCGCGATGCCGCCAAGCTGTTCAACTACATCACCGGTTATCTGGAACCGCGGAACCTCAAGCAACTCGTGATCTCCCCGCAAAACATGCGGAACGAGCTGATCCGGCTGGTCGATGTCGAGATCGCGGCGGCTAAGGCCGGCAAGCCCGCGGGCGTCTGGGCCAAGCTCAACTCCCTCGTCGATCCGATCATCATCGACAAGCTCTACGACGCGAGTGCGGCAGGCGTATCCGTCGACCTCGTCATTCGCGGCGTTTGTTGTCTCAGGCCCGGAGTGCCGGGCCTCTCCGAGAACATCTTCGTCAAATCGATCGTCGGTCGGTTCCTGGAGCATGGACGCCTCTGGGCCTTCGCCAATGGGCATGAGCTGCCGAACCCCGAAGCGCGGGTCTACATCAGCTCCGCCGACTGGATGCCGCGCAACTTCGACCGGCGCATCGAATATATGCTGCCGATCGAGAACCGGACGGTGCACGCCCAGTTGCTCGACCAGGTGATGGTCGCGAACCTCATCGACAATGAGCAAAGCTGGCGGCTCAATCCCGACGGGACGTACACGCGGTTGAAGCCGAAGCCCGGGCAAGAGTTCAACCTGCACGATTATTTCATGTCGAACCCAAGCTTGTCCGGGCGCGGGCAGGCCCTAAAGAAGGGACGGAAAGTACCCAAGCTGCGCTTCAGCCGCGGCCGGTAAACAGGGGACAGCTTAGTGGCGACGGCCGAGCCCGCTGCGATCATCGACATAGGGTCGAACTCGGTCCGCCTCGTCGTCTATGCCGGTCCAGCCCGGGTCCCGACGCCCATCTTCAACGAGAAGGTCTTGGCCGGATTAGGCTCCGGCCCCGATTCCGCAGGCGCACTGCCTGCCGAGCCGCGCCATCTCGCCCTGGCAGGCCTTCATCGATTCCGGCTGCTGCTCGACCATATGAAGGTGAAGCGTACACGGGTGGTCGCGACCGCAGCGATCCGCGACGCGGCCGACGGACCCGAGTTCGTTCGGGAGATCGACCGCTTGGGCTTCTCCTGCGAGGTGCTGAGCGCCGACGAAGAAGCCCATCTTGCCGGCGAAGGCGTAATTTCCGGCATTCCCGACGCCGAAGGTACGGTCGGAGACTTGGGAGGCGGAAGCCTCGAGCTGGTGAATGTCGGAGGGGGCTCCACCAAAGGCGGCATCTCCCTCCCCCTCGGAGTTCTTCGCCTTCGCGCTACGCCTGCCGGGGAGCGCGAGGCGCGCAACATCCTTCGAACCGCGCTCAAGAACGATCCCATTCGCGAGCGCGCGAAGGGCCGCAACTTTTACATGGTCGGGGGTTCGTGGCGCGCACTCGCACTCGTCGACATGCTGGCCACCAACTTCCCGCTGCCGATCACCCATCAGTACCGGATGAAGCCGGCGCGAGCGCGCGAACTTCGGAAGTTGCTGCAAAACCTCGACGTCCGCCTGGCGAGGGCGATTGCGCCGGCTCGCCTCGCGTCCACACCGGTCGCCGCCATGCTGCTCGACCTGCTCGTCGAGGAGTTGCAGCCCTCCCGGCTCATCGTGTCGACCTACGGGATTCGCGAAGGGTTGCTCTATTCCGAATTGAAGGGCGGAGTGCGCAGCGAAGACCCCCTCATCGAGGAAGCGCGCGATGCCGGCGGTGCGGAGCATCGGTTTGGGCAGCACGGGGACCTGCTCGACGCGTGGATCGCGCCGCTCTTCGACGATCCACCGGAGGTGCGGCGCCTGCGCCTTGCGGCGTGCCTTCTCGCGGACGTTGCGTGGCAGGCGAACCCCGGCTTCCGCGCGGATCGAGCGGTCGAGATGGCCCTGCACGGCAATTGGGTCGCGATCGATCCCGAAGGACGGATCATCCTCGCCCAGGCCCTTTCCTCGACCTTTGGCCGAGAGCGGCTGAAGCCGACCCTGGAACAACTCTGCGCGCCGGACCGGCTTCGCCGGGCCCATTGCTGGGGCGTCGCAATGCGCTTGGGCCAACGCTTGTCGGGCGGAGTCGGATCGGTCCTCAAACGGACCAACCTCAGTGTGACGAACGGGGCCATTCAGCTTCACGTCCGACGCGGTGAAGAGGCCCTGGTGGGCGATCAGGTCATGCGACGGCTGCTTCGCCTCGGCGAAGCGCTCGGCATCGAAGCGGCAGTCGTCAGCGGCTGACGGTGTGGCCTTCCTCAAGCGGCACGGCTAGGAGCCGCCGCATGGGGGAAGTAACGTCCACCGAGCGCGAGATCATCGAACGCGCCGAATCAGAACCGATGCTCGATCAGGTGCTCGCCTGGTCCGCGGTCAACAGCGGATCGCGAAACCTCGGCGGACTGGAACGGATGGCGGACCTGCTCGCCGATGCGTTCGCAGCGCTTCCCGGCGTGCTGCGGCTCGAAAATCCGGCGTCCGTCGAAAGCGTCGATGCGACGGGCAAGGCGATCCCCATACCGCACGGCCGCCACCTCCATCTGACGGTTCGGCCCACCGCGCCAGTGCAGCTGCTGCTCACCGGGCACATGGACACCGTTTTTCCCGAAGATCACGCGTTCCAGAGCACACGATGGCTTGAGGACGGCGTGCTGAACGGGCCCGGCGTTGCCGACATGAAGGGCGGTCTCGCGGTCATGCTGGCCGCGCTCAAGGCGGTGGAAAAGAGCCGTCTCGCCGAACGGATCGGCTACGAGGTGATTATCAACAGCGACGAGGAAGTCGGCTCACCGGCATCCGCGGCGCTCCTCGCGCAAGCTGCCGGAGGGAAGCGCGCCGCACTGACCTATGAGCCGGCCGCGCTACCGGACGGGACGCTCGCCGGCGCAAGACCGGGAAGCGGCAATTTCTCCTTCGTCATACACGGGAAAAGCGCCCACGCCGGCCGCAACCCGGAGGACGGCCGCAACGCAATCGTCGCGGCTTCCGAGCTCGCCCTGCGGCTCTCGATGTCGAAGACTCCCGGCCTCGCGATCAATCCCGCGAAGATCGACGGAGGCTCGCCCAACAACGTCGTCCCGGACCTCGCCATCCTCCGAGTCAACATGCGACCGCGGACGACCGACGACCAGGAAATCGCAACGCGCCTCATCGCCAAGGCGCTCGACGAAACCGCCAAGCAGCATGACGTCTATATCGAAGCGCATGGCGGCTTCGGCCGGCCGCCCAAGCCTTTGACCGAGGAAGCCGAAGCGCTGTTCAAGCTCGTCCGGAAAGCAGGCGCCGATCTCGGCCAGTCCATCGCGTGGCAACCGTCCGGCGGCGTGTGCGACGGCAACAACATCGCTGCATGCGGCGTACCGGTCGTGGATACGATGGGAGTCCGCGGCGGCAAGATCCACAGCATGGAGGAATATCTGATCGTCGACTCCCTGGCGGAACGCGCAGCATTGTCGGCGTTGACGATACTGCGACTGGCAGTGGAGGCAGCATGAGCTACCGCATTCGTCCGGCAAACGGCGA
>Ga0070671_100002994_pt1 | contig 13150 bp, 11 predicted proteins | sample KBSS73metaG_FD_65341 | JGI IMG/M metagenome (GOLD analysis project Ga0070671, IMG submission 65341) | Switchgrass rhizosphere microbial communities from Kellogg Biological Station, Michigan, USA - KBS S7-3 metaG | ecosystem: Host-associated > Plants > Roots > Rhizosphere > Soil ...
GGCTCGCCCGCCCATGCTGTCGAAGCGCTCGTCGGCGAGCAGGTCGGGGCGGTCGAGGACGCGGCACAGGTCGGCCCAGTACTTGTCGCCCTGGAGGCAGCAGATCGTGAGCCACCGGTCGTCGGCGCAGCGGTAGTTGGCGGCGAGCGGGTTGGGGAGCGACGAGCGGGGCTTGCCGAGCTCGGGGCTCTGGCGGTGCGCGCCCTGCAGCGCGGCCAGCACGTCGGAGCCGATCATCCACATGGCGGTGCCGAGCAGCGAGACGTCGATCACCGAACCCTCGCCGGTGCGCTCGCGGCGCAGCAGCGCGCCAGCGATGCCGAAGGCGAGATGGGTCGCTCCGTACCGGTCGCCCACCGCGCCGCGCTGGGGGATCGGCTCGGGCAGACCCTGCGGGGCGATGGTCTCCTCGATCGCGCCGCGCGACCAGAACGCCGTCGAGTCGTAGGCGGGCGCGTCGGCGTCGGGCCCGCGGACGCCGTAGCCATGGCCGCGCGCGTAGATGAGCCGCGGGTTGCGCGCTCGCAGCTCCTCGACGCCGAGGCCGAGGCGGTCGAGCACCGACGGCAGGAAGTTGGTGAGGAACACATCGGCGTGCTCGATCAGCCGCAGCAGCACCTCGCGTCCACCCTCGCACTTCAGGTCGAGGGCCGCGCTCCGCTTGTTGCGGTTGGCCATCTCCATCGCGTAGTTCACCGGGCCCTCGCGACCCGGCAGCACCAGGCCGCGGTAGGCATCGCCGCCCTGCGGGTGCTCGATCTTGATGACGTCGGCACCCCAGTCGGCGAGCAGCGCGCCGGCGACGGGCACGAAGACCCACTGGGCGAGCTCGACGACGCGGACGCCGCCGAAGACGTCGACCGACGGGTTCACCCCACCACCGGTTCGGTCGGCGTGAAGCGGAACAGCTTCTCGGCGTTGCCTCGCAGGATCTTGCGCTGCGTTGCCGCCGGCAGGTGCTCCACGAGCTTGGTGGCGATGTCGATCGAGTCGGGCCACGTCGTGTCGGAGTGCGGGTAGTCGACCTCGACCATGATGTTGTCCTCGCCGAGCAGGTCGATGCAGTGCAGGCCCGACGACTCGTCGATGAAGCAGCCGTAGACGTGGTCGCGGAACGACTGCCACACGTCGAGCTGGTCGAGATCGGCCTGGGGCACCATCTCGGCCTCGCCCGCGCCGCTGGCGCCGCCGTAGAACCGCACGTTCTTGTTCTTGGCCCAGTGACGCTGCTTGTCGAGCACCTGCTCGGCTCGCTCGAGGAAGTACGGCATCCACCCGATGTTCCCCTCGGACAAGGCGATCTTCAGGCCGGGCATGCGCTCGAAGACGTCGCTGAACAGCCAGGCCAGCATCGTCCCGGCGGCGCGGATGGCTCCGAAGGTGAGGTTGGCGAGCTCGGGCGCGTCGGACGAGATCGACGCCATCGTCGACGACGACCCGACGTGCATGCAGACCACCATCTCGGTGTCCTGGGCGGCGGCGAGCACCGGGTCCCAGTAGCGGTTCGGGTCGTGGATCGTGGGCAGGCCGAGCGGCTCGGGGTTCTCCGAGAAGCAGAACGCCCGGGCCCCCTTCGCCGCGCAGCGCTCGATCTCGCGGGCGGCCTCGGTCGGGTCCCACAGGGGGATGATCGTGAGCGGGATCATCCGGCCGGGCGCGGCGCCGCACCACTCGTCGATCATCCAGTCGTTGTAGGCCCGGACGCAGAGGAGCGCGAGGTCCTTGTCCTCGGCCTCCCAGAAGATCTGGCCGCAGAAGCGGGGGAAGGACGGGAAGCTGAGGGAGGCGAGCATGCCGGCCCGGTCCATGTCGGCGACGCGCGCCACGGGGTCGTAGGCGCCCGGCGGCATGTCCTCGAACGCGAGCGGATCGAGGGAGAACTCCTCCTTCTTCCTCCCGATGGTGACCGAGAGGCCGACCGTCGGCACGCGGTTGTGCTCGTAGTGCCAGACCGAGTCGATCATGCGCGGCCCGACGTCGCGGTACCTAGCGGGCAGGCGATCGACCCAGACGTTCGGTGGCTCGATCACGTGGTCGTCGACGGAGATCAGCCAGTTGCTCGGCGGGATGGTGGTCACGAGACCTCCTTCGACGGGACGAAGCGGGGCAGCACCGTGTCGTCGTCGGTGGCGTCGTAGATGACGCTGACGCGCATGCCGACGTGCACGTCGTCGACGGGGCAGCCGACGACGTTGGTGTGGAAGAACGGGCCTTCGTCGAGCTGCACGACGGCGACGACGTAGGGAGGGGGGAACGCCGGGTCGTAGGTGTGGTGCACGACGGTGTAGGTGTGCACGACGCCGTGGCCGGATGCCGGCTGCCACTCCATCGACGCGGAGCCGTGGTCGAGGCACGTCGAGAACGGCCAGTAGGCGCGCCCGCAGGCGGTGCAGCGATGCACGAGAAAGGTGTGCTCGCGGCACGCCTCCCAGAACGGCGCATCGAGATCGTCGGGCGCGACGTCGCGGGGCTTCATCGTCACCGTGTCTCCCGGGGCCTGCGCCCCCGCGCCCCATCGCCGCCCGGCTCGCTGGCGCTCGCGCGGTCGGCCCGGCTCACCGGTCCACTCCCAGCACGAGCGTGGCGTGGGCCCACGTGTTCTGCACGCCACCGTTGCCGCCGTGCCCGCTCACCAGCGCGACCTCGGCGTCGGGCACCTGCGTGGCGCCCGCGTCCTTGCGCAACTGCCAGAGCGCCTCGCTCAGCGCGGTGAACCCGGTGGCGTAGAAGCCCGAGAGCTGCCCGCCTCCCGTGTTGGTGGGGATGGCGCCGCCGAGCGCCGTCGCGCCCGAGGCGACGAACGGCCCGCCCTCGCCCGGCGGGCAGAAGCCGTACGCCTCGAGCTGCATGATCACCGAGATCGTGAAGGGGTCGTACAGCGCGGCCACGTCGACGTCGTCGACGCCGATGCCCGCTTGGCCGAACGCGGTGGCCTTCGCCGGGGCGATGTCGTCGTGCAGGTCGAAGACGTCGCCGGTCCACCAGTTGCGGATGTTGTGACCGGTGCCGGCGCCCAGGATGCGCACGGGCGTCGAGCGCAGGTCACGCGCCCGATCGAGGCTCGTCACGAGCACGACCACACCCCCGTCGGTGTCGCGGCAGCAGTCGAGGAGGTGGAACGGGTCGACGACCATCCGGGACGACTGGTGGTCCTCGAGCGTGATCGGCTGCTGGTAGCCGAGGGTGCCGGGCCGCACCGACGCGTGCTGGCGCTGCGCGACGGCGACCGCGCCGAGGTGCTCGGACGTGGTGCCGTAGCGGTGCATGTGCCGCCGGGCGTGGAGGGCATGGGCCATGCCGGCGCCGATCATCCCGTACAGGCGCGGGTAGCCGTAGGCGAAGGTGCCGAAGCCGCCCTTGGTGCCGTCGACGCGGCGCATCCCCGCACTCGGCGCGCTCCCGTAGACGCACGCGACGATCGTGGCCTGGCCCGTGACGATGGCGCCGATGGCGTTGAGGACCGACCACGTCGCCGTCGCCCCGCCGGACTGCATCGTGTAGGCGAAGCGCGGCGACAACCCGAGATGGCGCAGGTCGTCGAACGTGCCCGACGACGTGCCGATGTAGCCGTCGATGTCGGCGCGAGTGAGCCCCGCATCGGCGAGCGCCCGCTCCAGCGCGTCGCGCTGGAGGTCGCGCGCGGGCCGCCCGAGGCGCACCCCTTGCTCCGTGACCCCCAGCCCCCCGACGGCGAACGCGCCCGCAGCGAGTCCCTCCCCCGTGGGTGCTAGCATGCCAGCACCATCGGTGTCAGACTAGCGTCCCTCGCTCGCCGGTGGCAAGGTGGTGCGCGCATGCCGATCAGCCCTGCCCCCGCCGTCCTCCGGGCCGGCGATCTGCTCGAGCACCTGGCTCGCCACCCCTCGGACGCCTTCTCGGTGTCCGAGCTGGCCCGGGTGGTGGGCGCGCCGCGAGCCACGTGTGACTCCATCCTCCAGGCGTTGGCCGAGCACGACCTCGTCGTGCGCCGGGCCGGCGACCTGCGCTACGAGCTCGGCGCCGGGTGCGTGGCGATCGGCGACGCCGCCCGGGCGGCGAACTCGGTGCTGCGCGCCGCCGCCATCGAGACCGAGCACCTGGCGCGGACGATGCAGTGCGCCGCCGCCGTCACCGTGCGCGTCGGCGACGAGGCACGGGTCGCCGAGACCTTCGACTTCGGCCCGCCGTTCGGCCTGCGCGCGCCGGTGGGCGAGGCCATCCCGTTGGTGCCGCCGTTCGGAGCGGTGTTCGTCGCCTGGAACGACGACGACCGGGAGGCCTGGCTCGCCCGCGCCGAGCACCGGCGCCCCCGGTGGCGGCGGGCGCTCGACGCCGTGCGCGCCCGCGGCTACAGCCTGTCGGTGGCCACCCCGCGACGCCCGGAGTTCGCCTCCATCCTCGAGACGCTCGCGGCGCGGCCCGACGCGCCCGAGGCCCGACGGGCCCGTGACGAGCTCATCGGCGAGCTCCAGCACACCGAGTACCTCGCCACCGACATCGAGGAGAGCGCCACCATTCGCCTCACCCAGATGTCGGCGCCGATCTTCGACGGCAACGGTCGGGTCGCCGCCGCGATCATGCTGCTCGGGCCGGAGTACGACCTCACCACCGCCGAGCTGCATGCGCTCGGTGAACACGTCGTGCGCGCCGCCGAGCGCGCCACCACCACCGCAGGGGGGACCTCTCATGGCCAACGCACTGCCCACCAATGACTCGCGCGCCCATCGCGAGCGCCTCGTCGCCGCCGCCGGTGGCGCCCGCGACCTCGCCGTCACCGCGCGCGTGTTGGGGGAGTGGTTCACGGCGCGGATCGGCGCGCCGACCGAGGTCACGAACCTCCACGGTCCCGAAGGCGCCGGCATCGCCAACGAGACGTGGTTGCTCGACGCACGCACCGGCCACGAGCTCCACCGCTTCGTGCTCCGCGTGAAGCCCAAGGAGGTGGTGCTGTTCCCTGATCCGGACTTCGACGGGCTGTTCCGGTTGCTCGACCTGCTCCACCGCGAGCAGCTCGTGCGGGTGCCCGAGGTGCTCTGGCTCGAGGAGGACGAAGCGGTGCTCGGCGCGCCGTTCCTCGTGATGCGGATGTTCGAGGGCCGGGTGCCCGTGACCAACCCCGTCTACACCCAGCACGGATGGGTGGCGGAGGCGACGCCCGAGCAGCGGCGCACGTTCTGGACCACCGCGGTCGACGAGCTGGCGCGCATCCACTGCGTGCCGGGCGAGCTGGTGTCGTTCATCGGCTGGCCCCAGTACGGCGAGACCGGGGAGGACCAGCAGCTCGGCTACTGGGACCACTACCGCGACTGGAGTCGTGTCCCGGAGACCGACGACATGATCGAGCTGCGGGAGTGGATCGGCGCCAACCGACCGCACGAGCCCGGCATCGCGCTGTCGTGGGGCGATGCCCGCCCCGGCAACATGATCTTCGGGCCCGACTTCCGCCTCCTCGGGGTGCTCGACTGGGACCAGATGTCGCTCGCCTCGCCGCGGCACGACCTCTCCTGGTGGTTGTTGTTCGACGAGCTGAACACCACCGGCCGGGGCATCCCCCGCCCGGAAGGGATCGGCAGCCGCGAGGAGACCATCGAGCGCTGGGAGGCGATCACCGGTCAGCAGGTCGGCGATCTGTCGTGGCACACCGCGTTCACCACGTGGAAGCTCGGCCTCATCACGCTGCTGATGATGCTCGGGGCCAACTACGGGGATGACGCCGCGCACGCGGCCGCCGCCTCCATCGTCGGCGTCGGTCGGCGGGCGGCCGGTCTCGAGTGACCCCGTGAGCGCAGCCAACGCGCGGCCGATCCCGCTGGCGCCGCCGGTCACGACGCCCACCTTGCCGTCGAACGTCTTCATCGGCCGACGACGATGCGGCCCGTCGTCCGGCGGGACTCCATGTCCTCCAGCGCGCGTGGCAGGTCCTCGAACGCGACGGTGCCTCCGACCACGGGACGGATGCGAGCCTGGTCGAGCAGCTCCATGAGGTGCGCGTGGACCCGCGCGCCGATCTCCGTCGTCGGCGGATTGAACCGCGGCACAGGCACGGGGGCGGCGCGCCCGACGTGGCGCACGACCTCGGGGTCGACGTAGGAGAGGATCACGCCGACGATGTCGAAGTTGCCGAAGCACAGCGCCCGGCCCGAGATCATCGGCACCTCCTCGGCTTCGATGCCGCTGGCGAAGCCGACCACGAGGTGGCGGCCGCCACGCGCCAGGCAGGCCAGCGACTGCAGCGTGACATCGCCGCCGACGCCGTCGAAGCACACATCGGCCCCCACACCCTTGGTGGCGCCGAGCACCTCCTCGACGAAGTCGGTGCTGCGGTAGTTCACGACGAGGTCGGCACCGAGCTCCTTGACCAACGCCTCCTTGTCGTCGCTGCCGACGGTCGCGATGACGCGGGCGCCGGCGGCCACGGCGAGCTGCACGGCCGCCGACCCGACGCCACCGGCGGCGGCGTGCACGAGCACGGTCTCCCCGGCCGTGAGGCGGCCGCGCTCGTGCAGCCCGAGGTGGGCCAGGTGGAAGGGGTAGAAGAACGCCGCGGCTTCGACGTCGCTCAGCGGCGGCGGTGCGTCGAAGGCCATCGTGGTCGGGCCGGCGACGAGGTCGGCGTGGGCGCCGAGCGCGCCTCGACCGCTGGCCGTCACGCGCCGACCGATCCAGGCCTCGGCTCCGGGCCCCGCGGCCACGACCTCGCCGACGCACTCCATGCCGAGCGTGTACGGCAGCGGTGGGTCGATCGTGAGGTAGCGACCGTGGCAGCCGTCGACCTCGTTGTAGTTCAGGACGCTCGCCGTGGCCCGGACGAGGATCTCGCCCGGACCGGGTTCCGGTGTCTCGATGTCGATGAGCTCGAGCGCCTCCGACGGCCGCCCGTGCCTCACCACCTGCCAAGCGCGCATGTTCCCCCTCTCTCGCCGCGTCAGCCTGCCAGGTGCGGCGAATCGTTCGTAGGGTATTGCAGTTCTAGAGAGACCTGCTTAAATACGACCCGGCGGACGACCTCAGGGGGGTGGGTTGTGCGAGCTCGACGCGTCGCGCATGTCGTCATCGGTGTCCTGGTGCTGGCCGGGTCGGCTGCTTCGTGCGGCCGCTCCAGCCACTCCTCTCGGTCGAACGCCGCACCACCAGCGTCCACGGGCGCGGGTGTCCTCGGCGCCGCCGACATCAGCAAGGCGTGCAAGTCGGCGCCCCTGGCCGCCACCGAGACGGGGGTGACGGCGACCGACATCACGATCGAGGTCATGGCCGACACCGGTTCACCGCTCGCGCCCGGCATCTTCCAGGGCGACGTCGATGCGATCACCGGCTTCGCCCGCTACATCAACGCGCACGGCGGACTCGGCTGCCGCAAGCTCGTCGTGCGCACCTGGGACAGCAAGTTCGATCCGACCGAGGTGAAGAACGGCCAGCTCGACGCGTGCCAGAACGCACTGGCGCTCGTCGGCGACAACTCGGTCTTCGATCCCGATCCGTCGGCGATGGAGCAGTGCCGCGACCACGCCGGCAGCGCGACCGGGCTACCGGACGTCGCCGCCTTCGCGGTGGACACCAACGAGATGTGCTCGCCCGTCACGATCGGCGTGAACACCCGGACCGAGAAGTGCCCGGTGGCGCCGAACACCACCCGGGACTTCGTGCGGGTGGCCGGACCCATGAAGAAGCTCCTCGAGCTGCACCCCGGCCTGCACGGGGTGTACCTCGGCAACGGCGACCTGCCGTCGACCAAGGTCTCGGCGATCCCGGACATCGCCGCCCAGGAGAAGATGGGCATCACGTTCGACGCCAAGTTGCTGAACTCGGCGCGGGAGCCGCAGGCGGCGTACGTGCCACGCGTCGGCTTCCTGCGGGCCGGCGCGAACTACGTGTACGGCGGCACTTCCGACACCGCGATGGTGGCGTTCATGAAGGAGGCGATCGCCCAGGGCGTCGATCCCAGCAAGGTCGCCTGGGAGTGCAACGTCGCCTGCTACACGCGCACGTTCCTCTCGAACGGCGCAGCCGCGGTCGAGGGCGCCTACGTGTGGGTCCCGTTCGTGCCGCTCGAGGAGACCGACACGAACCCGGCGCTCGACGCCTACGTGTCGACCATCGGGCGCGCCAAGGTCGACACGTGGGGCATCGTGTCGTGGCAGGCGGCGATCGCCTTCCAGCAGGCGATCAACCGCATCGTCGCCGACAAGGGACCGAACGCCATCACGCGCGCGGCGTTGCTCCCGGCGCTGAAGGCGATGACGCACTTCGATGCCGCCGGAATCTCGGGCCCACGGTCGCTGACGGCGTACTCGCCTTGCTACGCGCTGGTCCAGGTGCGCGGCGGCAAGTTCGTCCGGGTGTGGCCCACCAAGCGCGGCACGCTCGACTGCGACGCCACCAACCTCGTGACGGTCACCGCCAACCCCGAGAAGCAAGCGGCCACCGATCTCCACTGACCTCCTCGCGTTCTTTGTCGCGTTGTGGTCGCTGGGCGACCACAACGCGACAAAGAACGAGTGCGGGGGTCGTCAGCGCAGTTGCGCCGGCTGGGTGAGGTCGTCGGCGGGGAGGTCGAGATCGGTGGTGGCGGACACCTCGAGCGCGGTGAGCTCGACCGATGAGCCCGTCGTCGTGAGGAACGCGGTGTCGGCGGCGTCGCGTCCGGTGGCGATGCGCACCAGCGCGCCACGGGGCGCGAGGCAGGTTGCGTCGGTGACGAGCCAGCGATCGTCGATCAACGCCTCGGCGACCGCGTGGAAGTCCATAGGTTGCAGGCCGGGGGCATACACGGACGCCACGCGCGCCGGCACGTCGCACGCCCGCAGGAGCGCGACGACCAGATGGGCGAAGTCTCGGCACACGCCTTCACGGGACAGCAGCGTGGAGACGGCGCCATCGGTCGGGCGGCTCGACCCGGCGACGTAGGCGACCCGCTGGCCCACCCAGCTGGACACGCCTTCGAGCAGGCCGAGGCCCTCCAGCTCGCGGAACTCGGCCCGGGCGAACGCGCCGATGCGGTCGGACTCGCAGTAGCGGCTCGCCCGGCGGTACCGCGTGGCGTCGATCGCCTGCACGGGCACCGACGCCGTGTGCCCGAGTACCGTCGCCCCGTACTCGACCGTCAGCCGGCCCGGACCGATGGCGTCGACGAGATGCACCCGCGTGCCGTGGTCGTCGACGACCTCCCGCGCCACGAGCGGCTCGCCGTCGAGCATCACCGTCAACCGTTCCTCGGCGACGGTCGGCCCCAACGCCACCGCGACGGAGAGCGCGACGTCGGTGGGGTGCGCCACCGCGGCCTCGAGCGTGCAGGAAACGGATCGGCGCATGATGGGCACAGTCTCGCCGGTCCGAGCCGGCGCCCGGCCCGGGCCGAATATCATTATTGACGTCGATGTCGACATTGGCGGCAGGCCGTGGCAGACTTGGGCGGCCGACCGGGGGAGTGACGATGACGAACGTGATGGAGGGCATCCGCATCCTCGAGGTCGCCGAGCACACCTTCGTGCCCGCCGCCGCCGCGATCCTGTCGGACTGGGGCGCTGAGGTGATCAAGGTCGAGCACGCCGAGCGGGGCGACGCCATGCGGGGCCTCTCGCAGGTGGGCACCATCGGCTTCGGCGACGGGGTGCCGGTCCTCCTCGAGCACTCCAACCGCGGCAAGCAGAGCATCGGCCTCAACCTCGCCGACCCCGACGGCCTCGCCATCCTGCACCGGCTCGTCGAGCGCTCGGACGTGTTCCTCACCAACAAGCTGCCGGCCGTGCTGCGGCGCCTGCACATCGATGTCGACGACATCCGGGCCCACAACCCGGACATCGTCTACGTGCGGGGCACCGGCTACGGCCCCGAGGGGCCCGACGCCGACGCCGGCGGCTACGACTTCCTCGGCTACTGGGCCCGCGCCGGCGTCGCCGCCGGGGTGCGGCCGCTCGACGACGAGCTGCCGCCGATGCCACCGGCACCGGCCTACGGCGACTCGATTGGCGCGATGACCATCGCCGGCGGCATCGCCGCGGCGCTGCTCCACCGCGAGCGCACCGGGCAGGCCCACGTCGTCGACGTCTCGCTGCTCGGCACCGGCATGTGGGCCATGGGGGGCGGCATCGCCGTGGCCCAGCAGACCAAGGAGCCGTGGACGCAGTTCCCGCCCGGCACGCGGGGCACGCCCAGCAACCCGCTCTCGGGCATGTACCGGGCCGCCGACGGCAAGGTCATCGCCCTGTCGATGCTGCAGGGCTTCCACTACTGGCCGGACATGTGCCGGCGGCTGGGCATCGACCACGCCGTCGACGATCCCCGCTTCACCACCGTCGAGCTGCTGCGCATCCACGCCCAGAAGGCGGCCGCGCTCGTGGCCGACGCCATCGCCGCCGCACCGGTGCGCCACTGGGTCGACGTCTTCACCGGCATGCCGGGCCAGTGGTCGGTGGTCCAGGACACGGTCGAGGTGGCCACCGATCCGCAGGTGCTGGCCAACGGCTACCTCCAGGAGCTGGAGACCGCCGACGGCGAGTCCTTCACGCTCGTGACCACGCCCGTGCAGTTCGACGGCGAGCCGGCGGTGGCTCGCCGCGCCCCGACCTTCCACGAGCACGGCGACGTCATCCTCACCGAGCAGCTCGGCTTCGACTGGGACGCGGTGATCGACCTCAAGCTGCGGGGTGTGGTGGCTTGACCGTCGAGGTCGACGTCGTCGTCATCGGCAGCGGGTACGGCGGCCTGATCACCGCCGCGCTGCTCGGGCGCGCCGGGAAGCGGGTCCTCGTCGTCGATCGCGTGCCGGAGATCGGCGGCACGTGCCGCTCGGTGCTCGCCGGCGACGTGTACACGCCGTTCGGGCACGCCGGCTCGGGCGACACGTCCGACATCTTCATGTTCCAGTCGCGGAACGACCGGTTCGGGATGCGAGCCGCCGAGCGGGCCGGCGCCAAGGTGGCGTGGGTCGGCCCCATCGAGCCCGTGATGCGGGTGCACGTGCTCGCCACCGGCGACGTCTGCGGTCTCGGCGGCGGCTTCCGCGAGTACGCCCAGCGCGTGTTCGGGGTGCCCGCCGAGCTCGTCGACGACCTGCGCGTGTGGTGGGGCAAGCTCCTCTCGCTCGACCCGCACGACTGGTTCGACGTGCCGCTCTCGCAGTGGATGGGCGATCTGCCGACCGTGGCCCTGCGCGACGCGTTCGCCGCGGTCGCCAACTGCTTCGACACGCTCCCCGTCGAGCAGATCTCCACCGGCTGGTTCGCCAAGGGCATGCAGACGCCGATCGAGCTGTACTACGCCGACGATCCCGACGCGCCGGGCATGTCCGGCTTCGCCGAGGCCTATGGACGGGTCATCCGCGAGTGCGGCGGTGAGCTCGCGCTCGGCACCGAGGTCCTGGAGCTGACGCTCGACGAGTGGGGCGCGGTGACCGGGGTCGTCCTGCAGGACGACCTCTCGCGCATCACCACCGTGCGTTCGCGCACGGTCGTGTTCGCCCGGCTGCCCGACCAGCTCATCCCGTTGCTGGGGCGTGACCGGCTCGGCGCGTTCGCAGACGACGCGACGGCGTTGCGCCGCTTCGACAACGACGTCGCCCTCGACGTGCGCGTGCTCTCGCGGCTGCCGGTCCGTCGCGACGACGGACAGCCCGAGGACTTCCGCGGGTGGTCGCGCATCCTTCGGGGCGCCGATCGCGAGTACGGCGGCGGCTGGTGGTTCCCGTCGATGACGTCGCCGGGCCTCGCGCCCGATGGCAAGGTCGTGATGGAGATCGGCCACTCGAGCGGGCGGCGCGAGCTGCGACCCTTCCGCGACGCGGCCGAAGCGCGCGGCGTGCTCGACACGGTGATCGACCACCTGCGCGCGTTCTACGTCGACCTCGACGAGGTGACCGAGACCAGTGTGATGGTGGTCCGCCAGCCCCCCAGCCTCGACAGCTGGAAGTTCGGCATGGCGCCCCGGCTGCCACTGCGCGTGCCAGGAGTCGACGGCGTGTTCCACGTCAGTGCGGCGGCCGACGTCGACGGCGTCGTGCAAGACATCGATGCGAACGCGGCCATGCAGGTGGCCGATCTGATCCTAGGAGCGACATGAAGTACGACCGGCGTGAGATCGAAGAGGCGCTGCAGCTGTGGTGGCGGACGGGCAACGTGCAGGAGGACTGGGGTGCGTGGGCCAACCTCTACACGCCCGACGCCGAGTACGTGGAGCACTTCTGGGGCACCATGCACGGCCGCGACGAGATCAACCTCTTCGTGCAGTCGGTGATGCAAGGCGTGCCGGAGATGTACACCGCGCTCGAGTGGTACGTCATCGGCGACGACCGCGTGGCGCTGTACGTGCAGAACCGCCGGGACAACCCCGACAGCGAAGGACCGCCCTACTTCGACTTCCCGCAGATGACGGGCCTCTGGTACGCGGGCGATGGCCTGTGGTCGCGCGAGGAGGCGTTCTGGTCGGTGAGCGGCGCCCGTGTGGCGTCGGCCGCGTACGACGAGGCGGTCAGGCGCAGCGGCGCCACGGTGGAGCAGCGCATGACGCGCAAGCACCTCGGCGACGGTCCCGAGTGGACCCAGGCCGACAAGGAGTACGTCCCCTCCTGGGTGAGCGCGGGCATCCCCGCCGTGCGCCGCCCCTCCGAGCTGCGCGCCCTGCTCGCCAGCCGCTGAGCGAACCGTCGCAGGCTCGGCGGCGTCAGATCACTTGGAGGTGATGCCGCCGTCGACCGGCACGAGGGCGCCGGTGACGTAGGAGCCCGCGCGGGACGCGAGGAAGATGGCGGCGCCGGCGATGTCCTCGGGGGTGCCGAGCCGGTGCATCGGGACCAGTTGCTCGACGGCCGCCTTCGTCTCGGGGTCGCCGAGCAGGTGCTGGATCATCTTCGTCGGGAACGGGCCGGGCGCGATCGTGTTCACCGTGACGAGCGGGGCGAGCGTGTGGGCGAGCTGCCGCGTGAGCATGTGCAGCGCGGCCTTGCTGGCGCCGTACGCGTAGGCCTCGTAGTCGGCCACGCGGGTGCCGTCGGCCGAGCCGATGTTGAGGACCCGAGCGGGCGACTCGGGTGTGCCCGTCGCCTTCAACAACGGAGCCAAGCGCGAGACGAGCCGGAAGGCGCCCTTCACGTTGAGGCCGAACACCTTGTCGAACGCGTCGTCGGGATAGGACTCGAGCGGCGCGCCCCACGTGGCGCCGGCGTTGTTGACGAGGATGT
>Ga0070671_100003002_pt1 | contig 13138 bp, 11 predicted proteins | sample KBSS73metaG_FD_65341 | JGI IMG/M metagenome (GOLD analysis project Ga0070671, IMG submission 65341) | Switchgrass rhizosphere microbial communities from Kellogg Biological Station, Michigan, USA - KBS S7-3 metaG | ecosystem: Host-associated > Plants > Roots > Rhizosphere > Soil ...
CGAACGCAAAGGCGGCATTCGTCGGAAACAGCGCCGATATGTCGACGCCGCCGGTATTTGTCGCCGGGTTGGCGGTGCCTGATTGATTCCAATTGCCGCCGTTGCGGCGTACCCAACCCCGCGCGTTTACGAGATCGATAGCAAAGCAGGCAATGTCCCCACTGGCAAAGACGCCGAGTCCTATTGCCTGAGAAGTGCCGTTAAAATAAACGCTGCCGCTGTTAAAGCATTGGAACCCGAGCGACGATCCCCAAACGGAGCCGAGCGCCGCCGATGCCGGGACAATCCCATATCCGGTATTGTTTGCAACAACCGCGGGAAGCTCAAAATAGGTTTTGCCCGAGGTCTTAGAGGTTGTTGATCGAACCGCGGCGGCCGTGCCGCTTGTTAGTGTTGCAACGCGGTTATCAGGCGACAGCGATACATTCGCCGAACAATCGGCCGGGTTCCATGTCGTCATGTTTCGACTTTAACGCCCGCCTGCGCCGCGTCGAGCGCCGCCTTAGTCCATGCGACGCTGCCGTTCGGGTTGAGCTCGAAATGGCTCGTCATCCAACCGTATGAAAGGCCGGGCGCGAGCGCCGTCCCGCCGGTTCCGGCGCTGTCGGTCGCGCCGCTCTTGAGGCGCACGCTCGCGGTCTTTGCGCCGGCATCGCTCTTTGCAATGCTCGCCTTGACGGCGACGCCGTATATCGCCGCGGGCACTGTCGACAGCGCCGGGAAGTTGAATAAATCCTCGTGTCCCGCGGTCGCGTCATAAAGGAAACTATTGTTTCCCTGCGTCGGCTGTTGGGATACTTCGTAAAAATTGGCCGGCGTGGCGAGGGTGACACTTCCCCAAATCAAGGCTGATGTGCTCGCTCCGCTTGTCGGCGCGGTGCCGGGCGCGCCCGAGGCAAAGGTCGCCGTCCCGACACGATCCGATGAACTGCCGTCATTCTGCGAAAAGAGGTTGCTGGGGTTGCTATCGACCATCAGCCCGAGCCAATACTGCGTGCCTGCCGTCAATGATTGCGGCGTCGTCAGCGGCATTGTGACGGGGCCGACGGCCGTTCCGACTACCGTTGCGCCCGCGCTCATCAGCGTGCCGGGATTGCCCGCGCTGTCGGTATAAACCATCGGGCGAAGGTTTACGGTTGCGCTGGCTCCATTGCAGGTGAAACAAACCGAATTTAACGTCATGTTGCGAGTTGGCGTAAACGGCCGCACGCGCCACTGATTTGCGACCGGCGATACGCTGCCGGTAGTCCGCGGGACACTCGTTCCCAGGATTGCCGCGCCGGCCGCGAATTGAACCGCGCCGTCGCTGTTGGGGAATTGGGTTTCGATCCGCGGGCTGGTCAATAGCGGCGCGTTATTTGTGGTGCCGCTCGTGTCGAATACATACAGATCATCTATTATAAGGTTCGCTGAAGTGCCTTGCGTGATTGAAAAACCGTTTGCGGTATTGTTCGCCGATTGGGTTGTGTCGCCAGTTCCCGAAAGGATACTTACGCCGTCGAGAAATATCTGATAATTCGCTGCGTTTCCGAATGAAATGTCATACTCAAGTTGGTGCACGCTGTTTGCGGTTACGGCGACGGTCGAGGTTCCTAGTGCCGTGCCGTTAACGCTGCTGTTACGAAGGCTGATTGTGCCGGTGACGGCATTTATAGTAATAACGCATTGTTGTGTCCCGGCATCGGTGAAGGCTAATCCGGTATTGCTGCTTACAAGACTTGCGGCAAAACGAAAACCGCCGATTAGGCGGCCATAACTCGCCGGGAGCGTTTTTGCGAGTCCAGTACCAGAGGCAACGAAAGCGTACGCTTGCCCGGTCGCACTGAGCGGCGCCACGATCTGAACTTGAGTAGCGACGGTTTGGTACTCTGCCTGCAGCAGAGCTTGTAGGGCGGTGCCGTTGTTATTGATTCCGCCGTACTTATCATAGCCGTCCATAAAGAGCAGCATTGGCTTACGTCTCGCCGAGCAAGGTTGAATAAAAATTCGCGAGCGTGGCGTCGGCGGTGCTCGGGCCGATCAGCCGCAATACGTCGCCGGTTGCCATTGCTTTTGCGGTGCCGCCGACGGTCGCGAATGTCGGCGTCGCCGAGCCGGCCGCGAAAGTTATGGTGCCGATCTGCGCGAATGTGCCGGGGCTCGCGGCGAGCGCCCGATCTACCGAGATCACGGTTGAGCCCGTCGCCGCCGCGGTCGCGCCGGCAACGCTGCCGACGAGGTTTGCGGGCAACGTCACGGCCCGCGGGAGCTTGTGCATCCCGAGCAATTGGCTGGCGCCGAGCACGCCGCCGACATACGAAAACCCGATGCTGTACGGAACGAGTCCGATCAGCACGCCGTCGAGCTCCCAGGCGCCGATTGCATTGGTGACGATCCACGCCGCGGCGGCGTGCGCCTCAAGCTGCAGGTAGCCAAACGGCGTATTGCACCGCACATAGCTGCCCGAGCTCGCGCCGAACTTGATCTGGTCGGTGCCGGCGGCACTGGCGCGCAGGTAGTGCAGATCGGTGCAGGCGAAACCGTATTGCAGGCCGTTTGCGGCGGCCGGCAAGGTCACGATTACGTCAGCCGGCGCCGCCAGGTTATTAAAATGAATTCCGGTATCCGCGGCCGTCGCGGTGTAATTGGCGATGACCGATTGCGTGCGGAACCCGGCGCCGATCAGCGTTAATACGTCGGCAACGCTGAGATCGAGGGCGGCGCCGGTCGCGCCGGTATTGTTGCCCTTGATCGTGCGCGCCGGCATCGTCGCGAGCTTGGCATTCGAGACGGTGCCGGGTGCAATTGTCGTCGCCTGCGTGCCGCCGCCCGGCCCGGCCGTAACGTCGCCGGTCAATTGCGTCATGCCCGAGGCCGCGGCGCCTGCGATCAGGTGCCAGGCGCCGGCTATCCATGCGTAGGTGTTGCCGGTGTCACTCTCGGCGAATAGCGCGGTGCCGCCGACCGGGACATTCGCGGCCGCCGGCCGGTCGGCGTGCAATCCCTCGCCGAGATAGTCGAGAATGATAGTGCTGGCCGCCATCAGATCGGGACTCCGATATATTGCCCGCGGGCGTCGCTGATCGCGACCGGCCCGGGGAGCTCGCCGGTCACGAGCGGCAGCATGTAGACTCCCGTCCCGCCGCCGCCGCCGCTCCCGCCGCCGCCGTGCACGCCCGCGCCGCGCAGCGTGTAGGGATAGGCGATGCAATCGGCGATATCCTCTAGCTGCGCGCCCAAGGTGTTGAATGACGGGAATTTGAAATAGACCGTCTTGCCGCGAAGGCTGATCGGGAATTCGTAATTGTACGGATTCTGGATCCAGGCGAATTGACTGCCGGCCGGGTGATCGGCGGTAACGGTCGCGCGCGTGCCGCGGCGAATATACGTGTCGAGATCGTAGGCGTTCGGCCCGGTCAACGTGGCGTTCGAGTAGGCGATGAGCTCGCCGTCGCAATAGGCGAGCGTCTGCAGCATGAAATCGGCGTCGGCGGCGGTGCCGCTGAGGATCTGGCCGCGGCTCATCGATAGATCTACCGACAGCGTGTTGACCGTATCCGGGTCGCTGCCGGCCGGGAAAGGCGCCGTGAGCACGCCCTGAGAGGCGCCAGCGACGAGAAGCCCGACCATGCTGTACGTCGTGTCGTCGAGCGAAACATGCACTTGGGCGCCGCCCCAGAACTCGCCGCCGCTGCCGATGATCCAGAGCTCGGAGGTGTTGCCGGCCAAGTCGGGATCGGGCTCGAAGATCACGGGCGGGTTGATCGGGCCGGGAAGCTGCGACAGCACGCCACTGAGGCCGGCGCCGCTCGAAGTGTCATTGGGCAGCGGCCAGGCGGTGCCTACGCCCGTCGGCTGGATATCGGGCAGCGGATCGGGCGGCGGGGGATAGGGCGGCCGGGTCGGGACGAAATTGCTCACGAGTGCACCGGGACGGTGACGGTAGCCAGCAATTTGCGATAGACCGGCCCGTTGACATAAATAGCCGCGTCGCGCCCGAGCGACTCGACGCTAAACACTTGCTGCGCGTCGTTGCTCGGCTCGTAAAACGCCGAGCCGCTCGGCGGCGGGTCGTCCGCGTCATGCAATATGCAAGTGCCGACGTAGAATTGCCGCGCGATCTGAGTTGCGACGGTGTACTCGAACACGCGAATTCGATCATAGATCGGCCGCGGATAGGGATTGCCGGCATCGCCGCGGTGCTGCGCGTCGGCGCGGCCGAGCATAAAAAAAATGATCCAATAGAGCCCGTCGCCGCGGTTTATGGTTGTCGCCTTCACCGAATAGCAGTCGGTGCCGCCGGGCGTGTCGTCGCTCAAATAGGTGTATTCGTCGGTGAAGGGGATTACCGCCGCGCCGCTCTCGTCCTGCCAATTGGCATTGTCGACGGTGTAACCGCCGGTCGGCCGGCCATGATAGCTGGTGCCGGGGAACGTTGCTCCCGAGAGCGCGGCGTAATCGAGATCGCCGAGCGCGATCCGCACGATGCAGCCGGTCGGGTTGGCCGGGCCGATGACGTTGGCCCATTCCGGCGGCTCTTGAGACGAGCCCGATAGGAATTGCTCAATCGTCGCGCGGTTGGCGTAAATGTAGAGATTGACTTTGCCCTCGGGCGCCGGAAGTAAGAAACCCCAATCGTTGCTTTGGTTGCCGGCGTTAGCCGCAAATAGGTAGGCGCCGAATCCGGTGTTGCTCGTGCTGTTGCTGCCGACGGGGTAAAGGAACGTGTTGGGCACTTGCGCGGCGCCGCCCGATTTGAAACCGTTTACGGACGGCAAAACGCCGATCAGCGCATTGGTCGAGCCGAGCCCGCCGTATGCCGAAACAAGGATCGGATCGTCCTCTGACAGCGCGCCGAGCATGGTCTGCCCGCCGGTATAAGGCCAGGCGAGGAGCCCGCGGTAATAATGCGCCCCGAGGCAATTAAGCGTCCCGGGTTCGAGCAGCGCCCACCAGAACGCGAAATCGTAGGTCGTGGAATATCGCTGAATGTGAGCAAGCACATATTGCCCGTCGAGAACCGGCCACATCCCGTAATAAAGGGAAACGTTGCCCGCCGTAATCGGCGCCATATCGATCCCGGCGAAAGCGTGTATCTTATCCCACAATTGGGAATAGCTTAGATGCGTCTCGCCGCCGTCCCGGTCGAAGATGCGAATATAATCATACGTCGACTCGACGGGATCGGGCAGATAGTAGCGGCCGGCTGCGTCGAGCGCAGACGGCGTTCGCGCGTGCAGATCGGCGAGCACCGGCATCGCCTGGCGCCAGAGCAGGATATTCGCGCAGGCGGTGCGCACTACCGGCGGCGCCCGCTCAATCTTTATTTCCTCGGCCTCAATCGTCAGATCGCCGTTTTCGTTCTCCTCGATTGAGGTTATGCGCACGGCCTGCTCGGCGAGCCCGCATCGCTCGTCCGTCAGCAGCACAATATCCATTGGTTCGAGGAGGGCGAATTGCCAGCCGAGTTGAAAACGGTATGTGTTGCGCGCGTATAGCGCCCGCTGCAGCAACAGGGCGAGCGAGTTTTGCGCCGGGACAACATGGCAAAAGCAATTGCCATTGATGCTGGCCTCGGTGCGCAGCCCGTAGCGGTCAATCGAGCCCTGGTCGAATTGTGCAATAAGGGTTTTGTTGTAATCGTTTGAGCGGTCGAGATACTCGAAGCTCATCCAGTTAGTGGCGTCGGCCGGGTTGCCGCGGGTGATTATAACCGGATCGTCGGCGCCCTCTTGCGGGTCGGCGCTGTCAATGTGCGGATCCCACGGGAGAAAATGGTCATCATTCAGCGAATACCTCGGCGTCAGATCGGGTTTCCATAGGGCGCCGTTACCGCTGATCGTGGCGTCGCCGTAGGGGATGAACTTTAGGGTCGAGCCGCTCCAAACGATTGCGGTGTTTGTCAGCCGGGCGAGCTCGGAGAGCCAGGTTGCGGAGTCGGTTTGGTTTTGCAGCGTGATCGAGATCGCGAATTGCGCCGCCTGGCAATATGTCCCGTAGTTGGCGACAAGATCGGGATCGAGCGCCGCGAGCGGGAAGCCGGCGCCCCAGCGGCTATCCGTCAAAAACGAGCGCACGCAATAGGCCGGGTTTGCGTCCGCGCCAAAGCTCGGCCCGGCCGAGCCCGTTTCAAACCCGGTCACTTCAAACGAGAGGTTGGGCAATACCGGCGACGGCCCGAGATCCATAGGCGTAGCCGTCACGTGGCACGTGCCGCTATAGCCGACGGTCCGGCCGAGGTGCTGGAATACCGGGTCGATAGTCTGCCCGTCGTCGCCGGGATACATGTGCAGCCCGAGCGCGTCAAATCGGGCGGTGCCGGCCGACGCCCACACTTTGGCATAGGGGTAAATTGTCACTGGCCCCTGACACAGCGCGAAATCAACGTCGACGCTGTAATGCGCCGATTTCTTGCCGCCCGCGCCTTTCTTGCCGCCGCCGCCGCCCTTGCCTACGTGGCGCCCCGAGAGCGGCAGCGGGCCGCTCGTCTTGCCTTTCTTGCCGCCGTTCGGGCCGCGGTAGTCGCCGAGATCGATTAGGTTGATTGACTGCCGCGTGGTGCCAAAGATCAGCGGCAGGGCCGACCCTACTTGGCTCGTGTTGTACCGCAGCGAATTGACGTTAGGCTTATTCCAGGCGTTTGTTTCTAAAAAGCTCTTTTGCTCGTGAAGTAGGCTCACGGCTCACCAAACGCCGAAATAAATTTAACCTGGCGGCCCATTAGTTTGCCCTGATCGCCGCGCATACGGATGACGCCATGCCCGGGCGCGGCGTGCAGCATCCAGGGCCAATCGGTCACGAGCCCGGCGTGCGCGAAGATGCGCCCCCATTTGAAGATCGCAACGTCGCCGGGCTCGGGTGTCTCGACGAGGCGGCCATGCGCCAACAGCGCCTCTAGGTACGTTTCGGCGCTCTGGTGCAGCATAAAATCCGGCCTGTAGAACGGGATCTCTTGATGCTCCACCAGGCCGGCGGCCTCGTACACCTCAACCAGAAAAGTTAGGCAATCGACGCCCGCACCGCGCACGCGGCCCATGTGGTGATACGGCGTCCCGATCCACGTTTCGGCCTCGGCGAGCAGGCGGGCGCGCCGCGGGTCGAGCTCGTCGCTCACGGCTCGGCCTCATCGCCGTCGGGCATCGTGGCGGTTTCCTCGAACACGGCCTCGGCGAGCGCCCTGCATTGCTCGTCGGGCGCGTCTTTCATGCGCCACTCCATGAATGCCTGCACCATGCCGATCCATTCCTCGCGGGTCGGGGCCGGATAGCTCATGCGGCACTCTCGGGCGGCGGCACGTAGGGAAAGCCGCCGAATCTCGCCAGGTTGTTAAACGTGTTGGTGCAGGTGTCGAGCGTGTGATCGCAGCCGGGCAGCAGCGAAAACGTGTCGCCCGCTTCAATCGGGAAAATGAAAGGATCGAGCACATACACCGCGCCGCCGGTCAGGCGCGAGATCGTGCGCTGAAAATTGCTGTTGGCGCCGGTCAGCCCGTTGATCGTGCCGCCGTCGTAGAGCGTCGGCGGCGACGGGTTAAACCCGCAATCGATACGGCTCTGCCCGCCGCCTGCGGCGGCTATGTCATGGCGCATTGAGGTGCGGTCGAAGCCACACATAGGGTCGCCGAATATGTGCGTGCAGCCTGCTTGAAATAGCCGCCGCGGCATTTGTGCGGTGAGCAGATCGAGCAGGCTCTTAACGTGCACAATCGAGCGCGTCCGCCCCACTTCCACATCGGCAACCCTGCCGAAAAACCATGCGATTGTGCCGATTGGCACAGAGTTTTCGATCATAAAGCAGCGCCAGAGATCGAGGCTGGCGCCGTCAAAAATCCCGTAATGCAATGCCTGTTGCCAGGTGAGCCCGGCGCCCGACTGCACGAGATCTTGCGGCTCGGCGTAAACCTCAATCTCTAGCTCGTCGACCGAAACGCCTACCTCGTATTTCGTTTTGTTGCGCTTGAGCCGCGGGCCGGCGGGGAAACCAAAGAGCGGCGCGTCGGTTTCCGGCGCGGGCGCACTGAGCGGCAATTGCCAATCGGTGTAACGCAGCACCTCGCCGCCGACGAGGTGAAAGTTGTAAAGGTCGCACACCGAATTGACGTAGGGCGGCCCCCAGAAATCGAGCAGGGCGCGCACCGCATCGGTACAGCGCCGCATCACAGCAACACCGAACGAAAGCGCATTTCGCGCACACTCCAAAGCTGGTGCGCGAAACGCTCAAACTCCTGGCTGTCGTCGATAAAGCGGCAGCGGAAGAAAAACGTAAACGTGGCGCGGATCGTGGCGCCGTCGGGCGGCGCGCTCTCGAATGTAATAACGCCCGTATCGTAATTGACCGTGTAAGCCTCGGTTGCTACGTCGTCGATTGTTACCTCGTTGACGTTCCACGGTGCGGTGACATACTCGGGATAACCGCCGAACAGGTCGCGGCGAAGCTGAAAGTTAAGGTTGCTGCCGTCGCCAAGCCCGAGCGCGATGTTTTCGGCCTGCCAATCGTCGCGATCCAGATAAAAGAACGTGTCTCCGAAAATCTGGATCGTGTTGTAAAACTCCATGAGGTTTCGCAATTCGGAATCGAGCGGGTTTCCGGCGGCGTCGAGCACCGGGAAATCACGCAAGAAATTAAACGTCAATTTGAATTGCCAGATCGGATTTGCATAATCTTGCGTGACGAGCTCGCGGCCCGAAACGCTGCGCTGTATGCGCCGGGCAAACATCGGGGTTTTGAAGCTCGAAAAGGTCAGCCCTTTTGTCAGGCTCGTGCCGATAGGGAAGGTCGGGATCGGCAGCGGCCGGGCGTCCTCGCGTTCGAGCTCCTCGCGGAGTGATCTCATCGCAGCGCGCGGCCCGACGGGCTGAAATTGCGCCGGGAGCGGCTCACGGCGGCGGCGATAGTGTCGGCATGGCCCATCAGCCATTGCGCGCCCGAGCGGCTATCAATGGCCGAGACGTTTATCGAGGTGTTGTGCACCTCGCCGCCGCCGAAACCGCCGCCCGCGACGGCGGCCTGCAGCGCGCCCGAGATCTGCCGCGGCAACACCATTTCGCCGGGCGTCAGGGCCGACAGCACGCGGTCGCTGCCGAACGATCCCGGTAATGACCAGCCGCCCGCGGCGGCCGGGACGATCATGCCGCCGGCGGCTCGCACGATCCCGCCAAAGCGCAGAGCGGCAACCGCGACCGCGGCGGCCGGGAGGGCCGAGGCGGCGCTGCCGGCTGCGCTGGCGCCGCTGGCGGCTGCTGAAGCGGCGAGCGCCGCGGTGTTGGCGCCGAGCGCCGCGGTGTTCGCCGTCACGGCCGCGGTATTAGCAACCTGGCCGCCCGTCCCGAGGATATCGCCGAGGCCAAACTGCTTTAGCAATTGCGTGCCGAGAAACTCGCCGAGCCCCTGCCCGGCCGTCGCGCCGAGGCTCTTTGCGGCCAGTTTTGAGAGCAGCGATCCGGCGGCCGAGACAAGCGACGAGATCATGGAATCCCTGATCTCCGTCATTGCCTGCGCCCAGGTTTTCTTGCGGGTCAGGATTCCGGTGATTGCGCTCTCAATGCTCGATCCGATGCTGTTGAGCGCGTTTTTGAGCGGCTCAACCCATTTCTCGGTGATCGCCTTTTGCGCCTCTGCCTCTTTGGTTTGAAACTGCGCCGCCTTCGTGGCGCGCTCGATATCAATCGCCTTGACCGCCTCGGCATACTTCGTGATCTGGCGCTCGCTCATGCCGAGCGAGGTTGCGAGCTCGAGCAAGCCCTGCGCCGCCTGCTTCTGCTTGGCGAGCATCGCGTCGGTTGCCGCGGCCTCATTGGCAACCATTTTGTCTTTGCTAATCTTGCCCTGCGCGACGAGAAGCTCTTGCTGCGCGACGTACTGCGCGAGCTCCTGCTGCCCGAGCGCCCGCGCCCGGCTTACCTCGTCCTCCTTGATTGCCAATTGCTCGGCGCGGCCCTGGCGCTGCGCGCCCGCGAGCTCGGTTTCCGCTTGCTGCAGCGCGCTCTTGTCGACGCCGACCGGCTGCTGCCCCTCGGCCGAGCGGCCGGTCACGGCGCCGCCCCCGGTGCGGCGTATCTCGACGATCTGCTGCGCCAGGCCGACGCGGCGCTGCGGATCGGTTTCGGCCGCCATCTGTTGCCGTATCCGGCCGATGGCGAGATCTGTTTCCTGCTGATAGAGCGCCCGGCGCTGCGCCGCGAGCTCGTTCCTGGCCGCCTCGATCTCGGTTATCGGCGCGCCGCGCGCTTCGAGTTTCGACACGGCCTCTTTTTGAAGCTGGATCTTGCGCAGGCTGTCGACCGTTGCCGCCTCTTGCGCCTTGATACTCGTGATCGCGCGGCTCGTGTCCTGATCGTAGAGCGCGGCCTTTTTCTGGTTGAGCTCGACTTGGGCGCTTTGTACGCGCTGATCGGCGGCGATCTCTGCCTCGGTAGCGTCGGCGTTCTCCTTAACGACGAGAGCCCGCATCAGGTCATAATGCTTTTGTGCCGCGTCGGCCTGGCTCTGCAGGCTGTTGCGATTGGCAATCGCGCGCAGCCGCTCTTGTTGCTCGATCTCGCGCGCCTCGGCCTCGCGCGCCGCCTTCTCGCCGAATTGCGTCGCGCCGCCCGAGCCGCGGGCGCCGGCCTGCTCGATATGCCAGGGCTCGTTACCGAGCGGATAGGTCAGACCAAAGCGGCCGGCATTCGCGTGCATCCACTCGCGCGCGCCGGTTCCGTACTGCAGATCGGCGGCAAGCCCCTTCTCGTGCATGGAGGAGCCGGGAGGAGCAACCCATTTGCGGGCGATCTCGGGCGAGCCGTATTTAGCAAGAGCTTCCTCCCATAGCTCTTGCTGCCGCTTGTGCGTGCGCTCCCCCGACGTTACCGAAACGTCAAAGCCGGCCTCTTTCGCCGCGGCAATGGCGCGGTCGAGATTTTCCTTAAATGACGCGCCGCTCGCGCCGGCTGCGCCCTCGCCCGGCATTCCGGTGCCGCCGCTCGGGCGCGTCGTCGGGCGCGGCGGCTCGGGCAGATCCCGCCGAAACGCCTCCATGGCGGCGCCGCCGGCCTCGCCGAGCGCCGCCGCCATGCCGCTGATGGCATCATGGTAGGCGTCGACCTTGGCCTTCGCCTCGGCCCATGCGCCGCCATGCGATTTGATATGCTGCTCAAGATCAGACAGCACTTTATTAAAGGCGCCTAACTCATTGCCGCTCTTAAGCATTTGCTCGGCGGCCGTCGTCGCGATGTTGTAGCTATTCGCCAGCTTTATTGCGCCGGCCGCGCCCTCATTGAGCGCGGTCGCCATTCGCTTCGCGATATCAACGTCTTTTATATCCTCGCCCGCGGCGCGGCGGGCGCGGCCCTCGGCAGCGGCGAGCGCGGCAACGGCGTTGATCTGCTCGGCGGTGAGCGTGCGGGCTTTCGCCATTTCGCCGAGGAGCTCGGCGGCGGCCGAGCGGGACAAATTGAAGCGCCCGGCGAGCTCCTGCGCGCTCTTGGCCGCCTCGTCTATCGAGGTCGAGCCGGCGCGCCCGGTGAGCATTAGCTGCGCCTGCATGGCGCCGAGCGCCTGCTGCGTTTGGTATGCCTGATAGCCGATATAGCCGATGGCGGCGGCCGCGGCGGCCGCGGCGGTTGCCATCAGCCCGAGCGGCGAGACGAGCGCGTTAAACCCGATCAGGCCGCCTTGCACGAGCGCGCCGATAACCTGCGCGCCCTCCATCATCGCAACGTGCACAACGTCCATTCCCGACGCGAGCGCCTGGAATGAATTGACGCCCGCGGCCTGCATTTCGAGCAGGCCGCCGCGGTTGAGCTTGGCCGCGGCGCCGATCTTGTTTAGCCCGGCCGCGGCGCCGTCCGCGCTCGCGGCGGTGCTGGCGAGCGCCGTCATGCTCTGCTGCAGGCCGACAACCTGCGCCTTGAGCTCGGCGATTGCCGCGGCGCCCTGCGCCGCCTTGCCGAATGCGAGCTCGTCGCCGGTTCGCGCCGCAACCCGCGCCGCGGTTCCCGTCTCGCGGGAGAGATCGCGGATCGAGGCTTTGAGAACCTCGATCTGGCCGAGCGCCTGTTTGGCGTCGGCGCCGATCTGGATATTTACGTTGCTGCTACCGGGCATTGTCGCCCCTGGCGGTGCGGCGCGCGTCGATTTCGACCGGCCGCAGCCGGTTGCGCTCGCGCATCGCCTCTAGATCCACAATGGGCGTCGGGACGCCCGCGGCGCGGCCGATAGCCTCGGCGAAATCGACCGGGATCTCGGGCATCGGCGGCGGCTCGCCGGCCTGGCGCGCCGGCCCCTCCCAACCGAGCATTCGGGCGATGAGATCAACCAATTGATAGGTTGGCGGCGACTGCTCCCAATAGCCGAAAATCTCGTCGGCCTCGGAAAGATACATTTGATCGATGGCGCGGTACGTGTAGCCGCAGCCGGTCGCGAGCGCCGCATAGAGGTGCGCTATTTGGCGGCGAGCAACTGCGGCACCGCTTCCCCCGGTACGGCATCCTCAATCGGAACCGGCCGCATCCCGCAATTATCGATCACAAGCTGCACCGCGGCGTTGAGCTCGGCAACGCTGCATTTGATCGCGAGGAGCTCGTCGACCGTGAGGCCGGGATGCCCCGGCTGCAGCCCGGCGCAGACGAAGATCGCCGACGCCTCGATCATCGCGCCGCCGGTTCGGTCGGGCGCGCCGCTCGTGAGCGCGTCGAGCGCGTCGACGATATGGCGCAGATCGCCGAGCGTCGGCCGTTCGAGGATAAATTTCTTGTCGCCGAGCCGCAGCGTCGGGGCTTTTGTTGCTGCCGGCATCATTCGGTCGTCGACAGATAGCCCAAAACGTCATCTTGGTCCGCATAACCTTGAAACTCGAACTCGGGCAGCGCGAATTCGCCAATGCGGGTCGGGAATGTCAGTTTGCCGCTGGTGCAGGCATTGAGCACGAGCGAGAACGGCGCCGCCTCGAATTGCGTGCGGCCGGGATTCATCAGCACCAATTTGAAGCTCGGCGTAACGCCCATAAATTGGTTGTTGATCTGGATCTTTTTGCCCGTCGTCGCACTGTAGAGATACGATATTTTGACTTCCGCCCCGGTCTGCGCCGCGTTGAAGGTATAAACGCCCGTCGCATCGTCGACGCTGTACTGCAGCGGCCCCGGCGTCGTCGCAACCTTTGTCAGCCGCTCGCCGGTCGGCA
>Ga0070671_100003008_pt1 | contig 13131 bp, 12 predicted proteins | sample KBSS73metaG_FD_65341 | JGI IMG/M metagenome (GOLD analysis project Ga0070671, IMG submission 65341) | Switchgrass rhizosphere microbial communities from Kellogg Biological Station, Michigan, USA - KBS S7-3 metaG | ecosystem: Host-associated > Plants > Roots > Rhizosphere > Soil ...
CTCAGCCGCTCCAGAACCTCGTCGGGGTCGCCGACGAAGTCGCGATAGGCAAAGAAGAATAGCTCGATGAGGTCCCAGCACGGTTGCCCGGCTTCCGGCGCCGGCTTGGGTGCCGACACCGGGCGCAGCTTACTTGCAGTTGTGATACCGAAGTCCGCCATTATGTCAGCTATGTTGACATATTTCCCGTTGATTGTTACCGCTTAAGGCGCGATGTCACATAGGCGTCGCACCCGCCCTGCCCTAGCACGATGTCGTTGCACCGGGCGCAACAGGGCGTTCTCACGGAGCGGCGCGACCATACCGGGAGTCCGCTCGCGACGCAAAAGCCCGGGCCCGACCAAAGCGCGGCGGCATTTCGCGACCGCGTCGGGTCATTCGCACAGGGAGGCAATGCCATGGCAGTGCCGTTCGATCAGCGATCGGACCTCATCTGGTTCGACGGCAAGCTTGTCCCCACCGCCGATTGCAAGATCAGCTTGCTCACGCACGGCCTCCACTACGCGAGTTGCGTGTTCGAGGGCGAACGCGCCTATGGCGGCGAGGTGTTCAGAGGCACCGAGCATTCCGAGCGCCTGAAACGCTCCGCGCAGCTGATGGATTTTGAGATTCCCTACAGCGTTGGCGAGATCGATGCCGCCAAGCGGCTGGTGCTGGAAAAGAATAACCAGAAAGACGCCTATGTCCGGCCGATCGCCTGGCGCGGCTCCGAGCAGCTTGGCGTCTCGGCGCAGAACAACACCATCCATCTCGCCGTCGCGACGTGGGAGTGGCCGAGCTACTTCGACCCGGCACAGCGGCTCAAGGGCCTGCGCCTCGACCTTGCCGAGTACCGCCGTCCCGATCCGAAGACGATTCCGGCGCTGGCCAAGGCGGCCGGCCTCTACATGATCTGCACCATCTCGAAGCACCGCGCCGAGCGCCGCGGCTATGCCGACGCCATGATGCTCGACTGGGAGGGCCGTGTCGCCGAGTGCACCGGCGCCAACATCTTCTTCATCAAGGACGGCAAGATCCACACGCCGATTGCCGATTGCTTCCTTGCCGGCATCACACGCGCGACCGCAATGTCGATCGCGCGGCGGCACAACATCGAGGTGGTCGAGCGGCGCATCATGCCGGAGGAACTTGCCGGCTTCTCCGAGTGCTTCATCACCGGCACTGCGGCGGAGGTGACGCCCGTTTCCGAGATTGCCGACTGGAAGTTCACGCCCGGCCGCATCACCCAGCAATTGATGAGCGACTATACGGTCGAGGTGCAGCCCAAGGGCAAAGCCGCCGCGGCGTAGCCAGCGGGCTTCGATCCTTCGAAACGATGACAGCGCCAGGTGAAAGCGGCAGGTGCCTCGTCTTGCACTGTGCGCTGCTTTAGCTTCGCGACTGCGGTGCCGCCGGCAGGGAGCCTGCAATGAACTTGGCGCTTTGGCTCGAGCGCGTGGGGCTGAGCCACGGGGATCGGCCCGCGCTAGGCTTGGGCCGGCGCGCCGTACGGAATTACGCCGAGGTCGCTGGCCGCGTGGCCCGGCTTGCTGGCGCGTTGCGCCAACGCTGCGGCCTCGAGCCCGGCGATCGCGTGGCCATCGTCGCGAAAAATTCCCCCGACTATCTCGAACTGATGTACGCGATCTGGCATGCGGGTTTGGCCGCAGTGCCGGCGAACGCCAAGCTGCACGGGCGCGAACTCGCCTATATCTTGGAACACTCTGGAGCCCGCGTCTGCTTCGCGTCGCATGGCCTCGATAGCGAAATCGCGCCCCATGCCCCGGCGACCCTCGAACGCCTGATCACCATCGGCAGCGCCGAATACGAGGCCCTGCTCGCCGCCGATCCAATCGCGGTGTGGCCGCGCCAAGGCGATGATCTCGCCTGGCTGTTCTACACCTCCGGCACCACCGGTCGCCCCAAGGGCGCCATGCTCACGCATGGCGTGCTCGCGGCCGCGAGCTACGCCTACGCCGCCGAGGTCGAACCGATCGCGCCGGGCGATGCGCTGCTGCACGCCGCGCCGATGAGCCACGGATCGGGCGTCTACATGATGGCGACCGTGGCGCGGCTCGGTATCAACGTCACCCCGGAAGCAAGCTCGTTCGACGCCGAGGAAGTGCTCCGCCTGTTCGAGGCGTGGCCGCAAACCTCGATGTTCGCCGCACCGACGATGATAAAGCGGCTGGTCGAATGCCGCGCCGAAAGCAATCCGGACAATATACGCACCATCATCTGGGGCGGCGCGCCGATGTATGTCGCCGATGCGCTCCGGGCGATCGAGCGTTTCGGTCCGCGGTTCGCGCAGATCTACGGTCAGGGCGAAGTCCCGATGACGATCACCACATTGTCGAAGCAGGACATCGCCGACCGCGAGCATCCGCGCTGGGCCGAGCGGCTCGGCTCGGCCGGCCGCGCCTATGCGTGCGCGGAGGTCATGATCGCCGACGGCGACGACCGGGCGCTCGCTGGCGGCGAGGCCGGCGAGGTGCTCTGCCGCGGGGATGCGGTGATGGCGGGCTACTGGCGCAATCCCGAGGCGTCGGCAGCGACGCTTAAGGACGGCTGGCTGCACACCGGCGACATCGGCGCCTTCGACGCCGACGGTTATCTCACGCTGAAGGACCGTTCCAAGGATGTGATCATCTCGGGCGGGTCCAACATCTATCCGCGCGAGGTCGAGGAGGTGCTGCTCGAACATGCGCGGGTGCGTGAAGTCTCGGTGATCGGCCGGCCCGATCCGGAATGGGGCGAGGTCGTGGTCGCCTACGTGGTCGGCGAAGCCGAGCGCAGCGAACTCGACGCGCTCTGCCTCAACGGCATCGCGCGTTTCAAGCGGCCGAAGGAATATGTGTTCGTCGAGTCCCTGCCGAAGAACAACTACGGAAAGATCCTCAAGACCGAGCTGCGCGAACGCGACCTTCAGCAGCACAAGCGTTGAGATGACGGGCCGCATTTCGCCGGCGACCAGGCCGCCGCGTCACTGCAGCGAAAGGCCGACAATGACTGCCAGAGGCTCGAACGCAGGGACGGGCAGGCCGTATCATGAAAGGCGCATTTGTATTATGAATAGAGTGCCATGAATCAGACCGTCCGCCCCCGCATCGCCGCTTCGGCCTGTCCGCACGATTGCCCGTCGACCTGCGCGCTTGAGGTCGAGATTTTCGGCGAACGCACCATTGGCCGCGTCCGCGGCGCCGAGGACAACGCCTATACGGCCGGCGTGATCTGCGCCAAGGTCGCGCGCTACGCCGAACGCGTCCACCACCCCGACCGCCTCATGCGTCCGTTGCGGCGCACAGGCCCCAAGGGCAGCGGCCAATTTGCGCCCGTCAGCTGGGACGATGCGCTCGACATCGTCACCGAGGCGTTCATGCGCGCCGAGCAGGCGCACGGCTCCGAGGCGGTGTGGCCCTACTACTATGCCGGCACCATGGGCTTCGTCATGCGCGACGGCATGAACCGTCTGCGCCACGCCAAAAAGTATTCGGGCTTCCACTCCACAATCTGCGTCAATCCGGCCTGGACCGGCTTCATTGCCGGCACCGGGAAGCTCTCCGGCTCCGATCCGCGAGAAATGGCCAAATCGGACCTGGTGGTGATCTGGGGCACCAATGCGGTGAACACCCAGGTCAACGTGATGACGCACGCGACGCGCGCCCGCAAGGAGCGCGGCGCCAAGCTCGTCGTCGTCGACGTCTACATGAACGCGACCATGCGACAGGCCGATCTGCCGGTGCTGATCCGCCCCGGCACCGATGGCGCGCTCGCTTGCGCTGTGATGCATTGCCTGTTCCGCGACGGCAAGGCGGACTGGGACTATCTCAACCGTTACACCGACGCGCCGCGCGAGCTCGAGGAGCATTTGCGCAGCCGCGACCCGGCTTGGGCGTCGCGCATCACCGGCTGCCCGGTGGAGACGATCGAGGATTTCGCGCGCCTTGTGGGCGAGACCAAGCGCGCCTTCTTCCGTCTCGGCTACGGCTTTTCGCGGTCGCGCAACGGCGCGACCAACATGCACGCGGCAAGCTGCATCGCAGCAGTCACGGGCGCCTGGCTCCATGAAGGCGGAGGCGCCTTCCACCACAACGACGCTATCTTCCACCTCAACAAGAGCGTGATCGAGGGCACTGACGTGCGCGACCCTTCGATCCGCATGCTCGATCAATCACGTATCGGCGCGATCCTGACCGGCGACGCGGATGCGTTGCGTGGCGGGCCGCCGCTCACCGCGCTCCTGATCCAGAACACCAATCCGGTCGCCGTCGCGCCCGATCAGGAGACGGTGAAGCGCGGCTTTGCCCGCGAAGATCTGTTCGTATGCGTGCATGAACAGTTCATGACCGACACCGCCCGCGCCGCCGACATCGTTTTGCCAGCGACGATGTTCGTCGAGCACGACGATCTCTATCTCGCCGGGGGCAGCCAATACATCCTGCTCGGACCGAAGCTGATCGAGCCGCCCGGCGAGTGCCGTTCGAACCATGACCTGATCTGCGCGCTTGCGCGCCGGCTCGGCGCCGAGCACCCGGGCTTCAGCATGACGCCGCGCGAATTGATCGACGTGACGCTGCAGAATTCCGGGTGGGGCACGCTCGCCGAGATCGAGGCCAACCGCTGGATCGATTGCCAGCCGGATTTTGCCACCGCGCACTTCCTCAACGGCTTCGGCTACGCGGACGGCAAGTTCCGCTTCAAGCCGAACTGGCCGGAAGTGCCATTCAACCGCGCGCACCGTACCATCGCCTCGCCCATGCCGCGGCTGCCGGACCATTGGGAGGCGATCGAGGAAGCGGACGCCGAGCATCCGTTCCGGCTGGCGACATCGCCGGCGCGCGGCTTCCTCAACTCGAGCTTCACCGAAACGCCGACCTCGCTTGCCAAGGAGCGTCGGCCGGAAGTCATGATCCACCCCGACGATGCCGCCCCGCTTGCGATCGCCGAGGGTGACTTGGTCGCGCTCGGCAACCGCCGCGGAACCGTGAGGATACATGCACGCCTGTTCGACGGCGTGCGCCGCGGCGTGCTGATCGCGGAATCGCTCTGGCCCAACAAGGCCTACGCCGACGGCCGCGGCATCAACACGCTCACCGGTGCCGATGCGATCGCCCCGTTCGGTGGCGCCGCGTTCCACGACAACAAGGTCTGGCTGCGCAAAGCGGCGGGCTGATCGCCACGCTATTTTGCGGCTTCATGCCGGCGCTCCGGCGGCGACGCCCAGCGCTCCACAGCAGCGTCGTCGGCCGCCTTGGCGTCGACCCACGAGGTGCCGTCGGCCGTCTCCACCCGTTTCCAGAACGGAGCGCGCGTTTTCAGGTAGTCCATGAGAAACGATGCGGCGGCGAACGCCGCTTCGCGATGGCTCGATACAGTCACCACCAGGACGATGACTTCACCGGGGATGATCCGGCCATGACGGTGGATCACGGTGATGCCGAGGAGCGGCCAGCGCGCGTGCGCCTCTTCGACGTGACGGGCGATCTCCGCCTCGGCCATGCCGGGGTAATGTTCGAGGGTCAGCGCCGCGATCGGCCTGCCGTTTTCGTCGGCGCGACAGACGCCGGTGAATGTCACGACCGCGCCGATGTCGGTGCGCCCGCCGGTGAGCTTTGCCACTTCGGCGGCGCTGTCGAAGGGCTCGCGTTGCAGCCGTATGGTCGTGGTCATCGCACGCGCTTCAAATAACGCTCGTCCCCGCGAAAACGGGGACCCAGATTTGTTTCTCCGCTCGCGACTGGAATCCCGCTGGCGCGGGAATGAGCGTGAGGAACAAGCACGAACTCACCCGCCGGTCATCGGCGGAAAAAATGCAATCTCGCTCGCGCCCGCGATCTTGGCGTCGGCGCGGACATGGCTGCGGTCGATGGCCGCGCGGATCACCTTCGGATTTTCGAAGGCGTAGGCATATTGTTCATCGCGCCGCGCCAGCCAGGTCATGAGCTCGCCGATCGTGGCGACGCCCGGCGGCGGATCGAGCTGTTCCTCCGCCTTGCCGATGCGCTCGCGCACCCAGGCGAAGTAGAGGAGCTTCACGTGTCCTCCTTGGTGAGGTGATGCAGACCCGCCTGCAGATAGTCCCACCCGGTGTAGAGCGTGAGCAGGGCGGAGAGCCACAGGAGCGCGATGCCGACTTCAGTGACCGCCGGCACGATGGCGTCGCCCGCCCGGCCGGCGATGAGGAATCCGACAGCGACGAGCTGCAGCGTGGTCTTCCATTTGGCGAGCTGGGTCACCGGAACACTGACACGAAGCTCGGCGAGGTACTCGCGCAGTCCGGAAACGAGAATCTCGCGGCAGAGGATGACGACCGCCGCCAGCAGCGCCCAGCCGTGGATCGTGTCTTCCGCAGCAAGCATCAGCAGGCACGACGAGACCAGAAGCTTGTCGGCGATGGGGTCGAGCATGCGGCCGAGCGAGGATTGCTGGGCCCAGACGCGGGCAAAATAGCCGTCGAGGAAATCGCTGATCGCCGCGCCGATGAAGATTGCCAGCGCCACCCAGCGCAGCCACAGCCCGCCGTGCAGAATGTTCTGCCAGAACATGCAGCCGACGACCACCGGTATGGCGACGATGCGGCCGTAGGTCAGGAGGTTGGGCAACGCGAGCGGATGCCCGCGCAGCGGCCCGCCGGTCGTCGTCGTCGTCGAATTCATGTCTGCACCATAGCGCCGTCGCGCTCATGCCGACAGGCCCCTCCCCCACATGCCTGCCTGACAGTGTGCACAACTACCGCCATCGCAGCGATTCTATGGCGAGCCCCGCTCACGCCGCCCCCTCGTGGAAGAATTCATAAATCCGTCGCGCTGTTTCGGCACTGATACCATCGACCTGCATCAGATCCGTGACCGAGGCGCGCTCGATCGCCTTGAGGGTTCCGAAGTGATGCAGGAGCGCCCGCTTGCGCGCCGGGCCGATGCCGGCGATTTCCTGCAGGCCGGCCTCGCGCAGATCGCGCATGCGGCGCGCCCGGTGCGAGCCGATCGCGAAGCGGTGCGCCTCGTCGCGCAGTCGCTCGACGAAGTAAAGCACCGGGTCGCGCGGCGGGAGCTTGAACGAGTCGCGGCCCGGCAGAAAGAAAGTCTCGCGGCCGGCATCGCGATCCGGCCCCTTAGCGATGGCAACGAGCGGCACCCCGACGCCAAGCATCCCAAGCACCTCGCGCGCCGCACTGAGCTGTCCTTGCCCGCCATCGATCAGCACGAGATCGGGCCACGGAGACTCGGCTTGGTCTTCCGCTTGGTCGCCAGGCGGCGTGGAACCGTCCGCTTCCATTTGCTGCACGGCGGCTTCTACCCCCGCACTGTCGGGTGTGGGCACAACGATTGGGGCCGTGGCCGAGGCCTCCGTCGGCGGCTCGCTTTGCTGCCCTCCTCCGTCTCTGGCGGGGGAAGCGGGGACCGGCAGCGGCGCCTCGGCGAGCAGCCGCTTGAAGCGGCGCTCCAGAACTTCGCGCATCATGGCGAAGTCATCGCCGGGCGTAAGATCGGCGGAGCGGATGTTGAACTTCCGGTACTCCTTCTTGCTGAAGCCTTCCGGCCCGGCAACGATCATGGCGCCGACCGCATTCGTACCCTGGATGTGGCTGTTGTCGAAAACCTCGATACGGCGCGGCGCCCGCGGCAGTCCGAAGGTTTCAGCAAGCTGGCGCAACAGCTTTTGCTGCGAGGAACTCTCGGCAAGCTTGCGGCCGAGCGCCTCGCGCGCATTGGCGAGCGCGTGCTCGATCAAATCCCGCTTCTCGCCGCGCTGCGGCACCACGACCTCAACGCGGTGGCCGCTCTTGGTGCTCAGCGCCTCCGCGAGCAGCGCGCGGTCTTCGATCTCGTGCGAGATCAGGATCAGGCGCGGACACGGCTTGTCGTCATAGAATTGGGCGAGAAACGCGTCCAGAATCTCGCCGGGCGCCAGCGACTTGTCGGCCCGCGGAAAATAGGCGCGATTGCCCCAGTTCTGCCCGGTGCGGAAAAAGAACACCTCGACGCACGCGAAGCCGCCTTGCTGATGCAGCGCAAAGACGTCGGCCTCCTCGACCCCGCGCGGATTGACTCCCTGGTGCGATTGAACGGCGGAGAGTGCCGCCAGGCGGTCGCGGTAGATTGCGGCGCGCTCGAAGTCGAGCGCGTGCGACGCCTTTTCCATCTCGGCGGCGAGCTCGTCTTTGACCGCCTTGCTGCGGCCGGACAGGAAGGCGACGCCCTCGCGCACCAGCACGCTGTACTCGGTGTAGTCGACTTCGTTGGTGCACGGCGCCGAGCAGCGTTTGATCTGGTGCAACAGGCAGGGCCGGGTGCGGCTCTCGAAGAAGGGGTCGCTGCATGAGCGCAGCAGGAACGCGCGTTGCAGCGCGTTGATCGTCCGGTTGACCGCCCAGACCGAGGCGAACGGTCCGAAATAGCGGCCCGGCCGCGTACGCGCCCCGCGATGCTTGAGGATCTGCGGCGCCCAGTGATCGGTCGTGATCAGGATGTAGGGGAATGACTTGTCGTCGCGCAGCAGCACATTGAATCGCGGCCGCAGCCGCTTGATCATGTTCGCTTCGAGCAGCAACGCCTCGGTTTCAGTGCGGGTGACGACGAATTCAAGCGCGCGCGTGGCCGCGATCATGCGCTCGATGCGGGTGTCGAGACCGGCGGGACGCGCATAGGCGCGCACCCGGTTCCGCACGTTCTTCGCCTTGCCGACGTAGAGCACGTCGCCACGCGCGTCGATCATGCGGTAGACGCCGGGTTGCGAGGGCGCGGTCTTGGCATAGCGCAGGATCGCTGCCCGGCCGGCAGCGAGGGATCCGTCCTCCTGTTCGCCGCCATCGCCCACTTCGGCTTCCGTGGCGTCAGGAAGAGATTGCTCTTCGTCGTCCTCGGCGATGTCGACTTCCGGCTCGACGTCTTTCTTCGGCGCGCTCATCGGTTCGATTTGTTGAAAGTACCCTTACGGCGAAGGTAGGGGTTTGGCGCTCCGCGGGCCAGTCTCTGCCCCTCGGGGCGGCGTGACCCGGAAAACCTGGGCGGGCACGCGCCGAGCTCGCACCCGCACGCATCCGGGCGCGGGCTCATCGTTGAAGCGCAGCACCTTCAGCGGCGTCAAGCAACCGTTAAGGATAACATCCCGGTATTACTTACTGTTCATAACCGCTTAACTTAAACATCCCGATAAATTCGAACGAATACGCAGCGATCCGGGCTGTTCGCCTCGCCACGCTTCCCTTCGCCCGCCCGGTCCTGTGTTCCGCCCGATCGTTTTCGGAGGTCAGCATGAGGACTATTCTTGCCGCTGCCGTTTCGCTTGCCGCAGCGGGCGCCGCCGCGGCGGCCGATTTCCCCGTCGACCGCTACTACACGGCACCCGCGGCGTTGAGCGTCGCCGGGAGCTGGGCCGGCCCCTATCTCGGCGCCAATATCGGCTATGAGTTGGCGACGGTGGACAACAATCCCACGAAGCCGTCCGGCATCGCCGGCGGCATCCAGGCCGGCTACAACTGGCAACGTGGACAATTCGTCTTCGGCGGCGAAGGCGATTTCCAGCTCTCCGGCGCCGATGCCACCGTGGCGCCGTGGCAATTTTCCAATCCCTGGTTCGGCACCGTCCGCGGCCGCGCCGGGGTCGCTTTCAGCAACGTCCTCGTCTACGGCACCGCCGGCCTCGCCTATGGCGATTTGCGGCTCGACACTGCGGGCCTGACAGAGTCGCATGCGAGCATCGGCTGGACCGCCGGCGCCGGCATCGAGGTGGGCTTCACGCCGCGCTGGTCCGCAAAGGCGGAATGGCTCTATCTCGATTTGATGGACCGCGGCTTCTCGGGGACGGGCACCAATAACGGCCTCGCCGCCAACCTGATCCGTTTTGGCGTCAACTATCATTTCTGAGCCGACTGCCGACGACCTGTTGGCCGATATTCCAGCCTCGGGGGCGCGGGATATCGGCGGGAAGAAATCCAGGACATCCCCGATCCCAGTATTTACACATTATTTACCATCGGCCGCGTCAATTTAATAAAAATTGACTATAATCACGGCGAACTGAAGTCATTCCGCGCCACAATGTAGTCTACAAAGAGAAAAGACCTGTGTCTTTTCTACACTAGACGCTGAAAGGATCATGAATACTATTTCACCACCTGCGCGGAACGGAGGTCCGACAATGAAGCGTTTGTTTGTTGCGTTTTTGGGTTTGGCGGCTTTGACGGGTGCTGCGGCGGCGGCCGATCTCGGGATACGCCCGGCGCCCTACTACAAGGGGCCGCCGCCGATGATGATCCCGCCCTATACCTGGACCGGGTTCTACCTCGGCGTGAACGGCGGTGGCGGCTGGGGGCATTCCAACTGGGATACGGCTGGCGGCATCAGCACGTCCGGCGGTCTGGTTGGCGGCACGGTCGGTTACAATTTTCAATACGACCGCGCGGTCTTCGGCGTCGAAGGCGATATCGACTGGGCCAACATCAACGGCGGCACCACCACTGCCGGCTGCCCGCTCGGCTGCCAGACCAAGGATACCTGGCTGTCAACCGTGCGCGGGCGCCTCGGCTACGCAGCCGGTCGGTTCATGCCGTTTGTCACCGGCGGCGGCGCGTTCGGCGACATCCGCGCTTCCACGCCCGGGCTCGGCGGCGGCAACACGACCAATGCCGGCTGGACGATCGGCGCGGGCATCGAGTTCGCGCTGGTCGGCAACTGGACAGCCAAGGCCGAATATCTTTACGTCGATCTCGGCAAGCTGAGCTGCGGCGCCGGCTGCGGCGCACCGGTCGACAACGTGTCGTTCACCGCCAACATCGTGCGCGGCGGCATCAACTACCGGTTCTGATTGCATCGCGCCTGGCGCGAGCCACGCAACAGCGAAAGCCCCGGGCTTTGCCCGGGCTTTTTCTTTGCAATCAAACGGTCGCCGTGGTTGCCGCGAAGGCCGGCACGCGCCGCGAACTCTTCGAGCCAGGCGACGAGGCGCGGGTATTTGCTCCGGTAGTCTCCCCCGAAGCGCAGGTCGCGATAGCCGAGCACGCAGGCGAGCGCGATCTGGCCGACGTTCGGGATCGCAGCGCCGAGCTTTGGCGGCGCGGCTTCGACCGCCGCAAGCGCTCGTGTCACCTTGTCGGCCTGATATTCGAGCCATTTCGGCTCGTGCTTCTCTGCCGCGCGCCAACGGGCCTCGTAGACCGTCAGGATCGAGGCGTCGAGGCTGCCGTCGCACAGCGCCTGCAGGCGCAACGCGGCCAGGCGCGTAGCGGCGTCGCGCGGTATGATCTTGCCGCCGCCGGCACGCTCATCGAGATATTCAAGGATGACGCGGGAATCATAAAACGCGCTGCCATCCTCGACGACGAGCACGGGAATTTTGCCGAGCGGATTCTGCTCGCGCAGGGTGTCCTGTGGGTTGCCGGTGTCGGCTCCCTCGACGCGGACGTCATGATCGAAGCCCAGGAGCGACAGCGCGATGCGCACCTTGCGGCCGAATGGCGAAGGCGGCGACGAACGCAGGATCATCATGCGTGCATCATCGGCGCAGGCGGCTCGCGCCGCAACGTGAAAACAACAATGACGCCGCAGCGCGACGCCGTCGATCTGCACGTGCGCACTCGCGCGCTGCCGTCCCGAACGTCGTCGTTGCAATCGCCGTGGTCGAGTTGATCAATCGCGCAAGCTGCCGGGCGGAACGTGATCGCTGCGGCATCCTGCGCGAGCGCAGATCATGGCTTAGCCGGTCACGACGAGATTGACCGCTTTCGGACCTTTGCCCTTTTTGTCGGGTTCGACATCGAAGCTGATACGCTGCCCCTCGATCAGCGACTTCAGCCCCGCGCGTTCGACGGCAGTGATGTGCACGAACACATCGCGGCCGCCGTCGTCTGGTTTGATGAAGCCGTAGCCGCGCTCGCCGTTGAAAAACTTGACCGTACCGGTCATTGCCATCGAGAACTCCCCCGTGGTTGCTTCGCCGCCGGCCCCCACGGCGCGACGGCTCGGCTGGACATCCGCACGGGCAAAGGGCATCAGCCGCAGACGGCCTCAGTCACTCCGCCGGCCCCCCACAGGAGGCGGAACGTCTAAGCCAGCAAGCCTTTAAATAGCCCAATTCTTGCGTGTGGAAAAGTGGGCGGTTGGCCTTGACGCCCTTTATTTGCAGCGTTTCTAGCGCTCGCGCGCCAACCAATCGAGACGGTGACCCGACTGAGGCGACAACATGGCGCCGAGCGCGGGCATGAGGCGCCGCAGTTCGGCCTCGAGCGTGAAAGGCGGATTGACCACGACCAGCCCGGAGCCGAGGAGCCCGCCTTCGACATGGGGCTGACCGAGAGTGAGTTCGCTGCGCAGAAGTTTCGGCACGGCGAGCCTTTGCAACCGACGCGCCAAGGCGTCGGGCGCGTCGCGCTCCTTGATCGGATACCAGAGCATGTAAATGCCGGTCGGCCATTTGCGGTACGCCGCAGCCAGCACGCCGGAGAGACGACCGAAGTCCGCCGCCTCCTCGAACGGCGGATCGATCAAGACGAGGCCGCGGCGCTCCTTCGGCGGCACGTAGGCGCCGAGCGCGGTCCAGCCGTCGATCGTGAGCGCCTTGGCGCGCCGGTCGCCGCGGAGCGCTGCCGCGAGTGCCGCCGCCGCTGTCGGCTCTAGCTCGCAGGCGACAAGCCGGTCCTGCGGACGCAACAGGTTTTGCACGATCAACGGCGACCCCGGATAGGCGCTGAGCGTCCCGCCGGGATTGAGGGCCGACACGACGTCGAGATAAGGGGCGAGCAACGTCCCGGCCTCGTCTGGCCCAGACGCCCCCAAAACCCGCGCAATCCCCCGGCGCCATTCGCCACTGCGAGCGGGCTGCGGCCCAGAAAGATCGTAACGACCAGCGCCCGCGTGGGTATCGATGACGCGAAAAGCGGCCGGCTTGAGCCGCAGATGCGCGAGCACACGGCCGAGGACGGCGTGCTTGTGCACGTCGGCGAAGTTACCGGCATGGAAGGCGTGGCGGTAGTTCATGGCCGCAGCCGCCGACGTCGCGCCAGCGTCGTCGCTTGCCGCCGCGAACTGCCGACAGTCGATAAAGTTTTAGCGACCGGCTTCGCGAACTGGTGAAAACTCGGCACTAGCTTGCGGGCGTCGGATGGGCTGGCGGGCGAGGCAGCGCCCGCGCTGGGATGGTCGGAAGCCGTCATGA
>Ga0070671_100003009_pt1 | contig 13128 bp, 13 predicted proteins | sample KBSS73metaG_FD_65341 | JGI IMG/M metagenome (GOLD analysis project Ga0070671, IMG submission 65341) | Switchgrass rhizosphere microbial communities from Kellogg Biological Station, Michigan, USA - KBS S7-3 metaG | ecosystem: Host-associated > Plants > Roots > Rhizosphere > Soil ...
GATTTTGCTCTGCGGAATCTCTGCGCACACTGCGACTCGGCGGTAAACGATTTTGCTGAGTTTTTACCGCAAGAGGCGGAGAGTGCGCAGAGATTCCGCAGAGTTTCCGTAAACCAGCACTCATCCTTCAGACAATCTGGCCCATCACTCCGTTACGGTAATCTTCAACCGCTTGATAGATCTCCTCCCTACTGTTCATGACGAATGGACCATATCGAGCAACTGGCTCATTCAGCGGCACGCCCGCGATCAAGAGAACTTCAAGTGTTCCATCGCCTTTGTTAGCAATAGTGACCTGATCGCCGTCGCGCTCAAACATCACCATCTGCCCTCGCGTAGCCTTCTCTTCGTCGTCGCCAAAGCAACCTTCACCACTAACCACATAAGCAAAGCCATTGAAGTTTGATTCCAATGGCTGCACGATTCGGCCACCTGGCTTCACGCTGAAGTGCAGATACACGATTGGCGTTCTGGTTTCGATTACTGCACTAACTCCAAGCGATTCGCCGGCGATTACTCGCACACTCACCAGGGCATCGGAAGTTGTCGCAACCGGAATTTTCGCGGCGGGAATCTCCTGATATCGCGGCGCCGTCATCTTGTCGCGCTGAGGCAAATTCACCCACAGCTGAAAACCATGCAATCGCCCGCCGCTCTTCGCGAACTCTTGCTCAGGCATCTCCGAGTGGACCACTCCGGCACCAGCAGTCATCCATTGAACGTCTCCGGGAGTGAGCTTGCCGGCATTCCCACGCGAATCTTTGTGCTGCATCCGGCCCTCCAGCATGTATGTGACTGTTTCGAATCCACGATGCGGATGATCTGGAGCTCCTTTAGCTTCGCCCGGCGCGAGATCTTTTGGTCCCATCTCATCCAGTAACAGAAATGGATCGAAATCTGACAAGGCATAAGTCGGAAAGGGTCGATGCACGAGAAAACCTTCGCCTTCGAGGGTCTCCATGCTGCTGATGATTCCCGAAACAGTTCTGATCTTTTTGTTGTTGTTCGTCATTACGAAAACTTCCCCTCTGTATTTCAAGTTCCCGATAGAAGTGGCGACACCAGTCGGCGCACTCCGAAAATTTTAGCCAATTGATGGTTGCGCTTTTGGCTGTTTGCGAATGGCCAGTGTGAACGCTGCGCCAAGTGCTGAGGCAACAAGCAATCCAATTTTTACTGACGACTCATTTAGCCAAACGAGGTTCAGTGTGGCGTCGAGCGAATATGCTCCAGCGCCAGTTAACGCCAGACCAATCGCCACGGCGCCATAGAGAAACGCGGGCTCGAAACCGTTGTTCTGAACGAAGAACCCGTTTTTCAAATGAACGCTAATACTCGCCACAATCATTGCCGCAAAAACTGCAGCGGCGCCAAAGGGTGCAAAAAGTCCGACGACCAGGAGTAATCCACCAATGAACTCGCTCAAACCTGCCGCAGCGGCAAACACGATTCCCGGCTTGAAGCCCAAGCTATCAAAGAATCCGCCAGTTCCCATCAATCCATAACCACCAAACCAACCAAACAGTTTCTGGGCACCGTGCGCAGCGATGGCCGCGCCAAACAAAATCCTAATAATCAGTAATCCAACATCCAAAGACATCTTCAATCCTCCTCTTTTCACGTTGCATAGCCAACCTACTTTTAGTAAGCTGTACACGTAAGGTAAACGATCGGACTTACATAAGTCAAGTAGGCAACGAAAAGTAAGCTGAACAGCATATGGCACGAGTAATGGGGGCGGCAAAAAAGCGGGTTCTTAAAACTGGAAAGCCTGTTGGGGAACACGGCGCCGGTGATACTGCGCAAGTGTGTTCAAGGTTCCATCATGCTGTCGAACTTATCGGTCGACGGTGGAGCGGTGCGATCATTAGTTCGATGCTTCGGCAGCCCCGCTGCTTCAACGAGTTCCTCGCCGCAGTTCCTGGACTTTCTGATCGCCTGCTTACAGAACGACTCCGTGAACTCGAGTCGGAAGGTCTCGTGAATCGGACGGTCATCGCTGGTCCACCTGTGCGCGTGAGCTACCAGTTGACGGAGTCGGGGCGGGATTTAGAACCTGTGATTAATGCGTTAGGTAAGTGGGCTGAAAAGTGGATCGACCAGTAAAAGATCAGCCGACGTTCTCTTCATGCCTGGACTCTCGCTTTTCAAAACGCCTTAGATCACGCTGCACAAAATTTGGAAGGAAAAGTCCCCGATGAAATTTCCCCTTACGCTCTGCACCTTACTGATCGCGGCCTCCAGCGTCATTGCTCAAATTCCCAGCGGTCCTAAACAGATCCTTCATGACTTTCGATCCAACTCAACCACTCAGCCGGCGAAGATTCCGGCAGCAACTCAAAAATTCGTATTGTCGAAAGTCTTTCGCCGGTATCTTTCGGATTCCAGCAAGTGCAATCCAAATTTCAACGGTAACGGAGCCAACGACTATTTAAAGGCCGCGAGAAATGCCGGTCAGATAGCGCCTTCGGTTATCGATTCCATAACAGGGAGTTTCACTGCAGCGGGCATGACGCAAACCGCTTATCTAATCTCGGTCAGTGAATGCGGCGCCTCACATGCTGATAATTTTGGTAGCGATCGCGTTGCAATTTTTGCTGGTCAGCAACTCGTCGCCGACTTAGACGTCGATTTCAAAAATACTTTTCTGCACAAGACGGATCTAAACGGCGACGGTATTGATGAGTTCTTAATGAGTAGCGGCTACATGAACCAGGGTGAACTTACGGAGAGTGCAGCGCTATTGAGTTTTCAAGGCGGCCACCTGACCGTCATTCAGGATCTCGAAACCGTAACTCAGAACTCTTGCGGGTCTGGGTATCTTGGAAGCTCCGCAAAAGCAGCAGTGATCTCAATCGGTACCGCTATGCCAGGCAAGATGCCAAGACTTCAAGGTGATAACTATCAGTCACCTTGTAGAACTGCAAAGAAATGGAAATTTCTTTCCAGCGGCAAAATGCCTGGCTAGTTCTCTGCTCCGAATGGGTCGCGGTAACCGCCTATTAACTCCTTCTACGCCACGGTCGTGATAAACGCGATCGGCCCAGCCCGTTTGCCACGCACGACAAGGCATTTTTCGCCTTCATACTTATCTACAGCCAACCCCGGCGTTACTGTCGACCTGGTGGCTGAGTCAAAACAATCGATCCGAACAAGCCGTGGTCCTCGCCCGCAGGTCCGGCAGTAAAAAACAGAGTCGTTGTCACCCCGTTTGGGCTGTTTGCACTTGTTCCGTGACCAAATTGGAGCGCCCAAAGGCCATCGATTTGAATTGGCCTGCCCCCTGCGGAATGCATTAGACCAACGGCTTCAAACTGACCATCGGATGTCAGGTTGTTTGGATCAAAAACGTGAATGCGACCATTTCCGAAGTTGCCCACGAGTAGATCGCCGCTGAACCTGCCAAAATCATTAGGCGCGATCGCGAGGCCCCACGGCGAATTCAGTTCACCCATTGAGGCGACACGACGAATGAAATTACCCGAAGTGTCAAAGGCATCCACGAAACCGTTGCCAGGACCCGCCACGTCATCTTCCTGATCCTGATCCTGGAGCGCATAGGTGACGTAGAGAGTGCTGTTGATGTTCTGAATTCCGAACGGCGCAAATCCGGGAGGAAGAGCGGGATCGGTGAAAGTTCCAGCTAATGTGACAGCATGAAACGAGCTGTCGAAGACATCGACTTTATTGTTATGGAAATCCGTTGCATAGAGAAACTGACCAGCGGTCCGACTATCGATGGCAAGTCCTTTATAGATAGCACTATGGGCCGGCGCATTGGCATTCGGCACAACGGTTACAATAGGGCTCCCCTTGAACGCCGAGAGGGTGCCGTCCTCGCTCGCAAAGATAAACCGCGCTGCACTCGGCGCGCCGACTCCGTTGTTGATGACAAATCCAGTGCCGCCATTAAAAACGAGACCTGTAGGATTCCCTTGCGCGCCGCCCGCACCCGGAACAGTAAAGATCGTGATGGCTCCAGTGCTCACGTTGTAGAGCGTTGTCCTACCGCTCCCATTGTCAGAAATCCACCAGGGTGTTGTTGGACCCGAGTCGAGGCCCCAGGCGTTTACCAGGTTCGGGTCGGTGTGGTCCGCTAACCCCGGGATATCTGATACGAGGTTGTGCTGGCTATAGAATTGTGATGGTCCCACCGCCGGTTTACTGGCTGCCAATTTAGACGACGCATTCACCGGGGTTTGTTGTGCGCCGGATATAAGAGCGATGGAAATGATAAGTAGCAAGCTGATCATTAGGATGAGCCTTGGTCCGTCCTTCATTTTCGCCTTCCTTTCAAGTTGATTGTTAGAAATCGAAATTCAAAGGCGCGCGGGCACACTTACACGAATCCGAAAATTTGGGGTTCAGAAGGTTGTCAGCACACTTCAAAATCATGCGCGCCTAAAGATTAAATTTGCTGGGGGTCAGTCGAGGGGGAATAAACTTTGAATGGGAGTCGTAACCTATTCCCCGTGGTGGTCTATTGTCAAGCAGACAAGGTCTTTGTCATTCCGTCTTAACGCGAGAAATGAAACTGCTCTCGCTCGTCTAATTGCTAACAGAAGCGAGGCTGACGCCCAGCTGCAGAAAAAACAGTTGTTGGACCAAAAATGTAACTGTGCCGATTACTTTATCGGTCGTGAGCTTACGAACTCGAGCGTCACCAAGAAACCTTAGTTTACAACCGACATCAGTTTGAGCGATGAATGACGACGAGATAAATAAGAACAAGCAGCAGCACAGGAAGCGTCTCGTTTTCAACGTACGCCTGGGGAGGAGCAGGACATCTACAAAGCGCGGCTTGGGCTGATAATTCCGATAACATAGAGCACCTCAAAACAGTTTACGAGTGCGTTGCGTCACAGTGAAATCCTCAATCTGAGAAATCTCAACTTTTTTCGAAAAGTAAAGAATGTGTCTAGTAATTCGCACGTACTTATTGTATTCTTCGCACCCGACAGTACAAGATATGGTGTGGCTGGAGTTAGGTGCGGACTCGGTCGATCCCATCCGCCGTTTCTCCATCCACTCTTCACGCGATCAATCAAATAAATCCCGGTAGCGTTTTCGCAATTCCCGCTATTCCGGTCTTGGCCGGACCGGGGCGCAGTGCGAGATTTGAAACTGAAGGGGCAAATGTACCGCGATTCGAGAAGGCTCTGCGTTGCTATTTTAGTATCTGCATTGGCACTTGTTCTTACCGTAGAGACGTTTGCTCAGGTACAAAACATCGTTGGGGCCGGGGGGCCACCACGTCATGCTATATCAGTACTCGACAGCACGAAGGAACAGGACGGCCTTGTTGGCTCAGTGCGACGCGTCAAAACTGAGTCCGCAAAAGTTGAGCTCCAGGATGGACGACCTGTAGAGGGAGCCCGTCAGCTTCTTGAACTCACTACCTATGGAGTTAACGGAAACAGGATTGAGAATACTTCCTATCCTGGTCGCGAATCGTTGATTGGCAAGGAAGAATATAAGTACGACACTCGAGGTAATATCATTGAGATGACCCTGCGAGATGACCAGGGCGCCATTCTAAGCAAAGAAGCCTACTCCTATGAGTTCGACACAATCGGTAACTGGACGAAAATGGTTACCAGCCTTGTTGTTTTCGAGAATGGTCAATTGAAATCGGAACCTCTGGAAATTACTTACAGGACAGTCACCTACTATTTCAATGAGAGCTTCGCGAAGACTGCTACCGTTTCGTCTGTCCAGAAGTTGCCCACCCCCACCGAACCTACAGAGTTTCAGTCTCCAAGACTCGAAAAAGATATCAACTTTAGTCTCTCTGCCAGCCGAGCGTTCTCCGGAAGCTCACTCGAAGCAGCGGGGACTCCGCCCCGTGTCCCCAGCAAACCCTCAGGCGTAGGAAAGCCTGCGAATAAAAATTTAGGGCCAATTCAGAATGCAGGCGGAGGCATTGAATCGAACCGCCGCGAGAGCGTGTCGGTTCCTTTAGCTGCGCGCAATTCTTCAGCAATTGAAGCTGTGCGGCCGGAAGGTTCTCCCGAAAACTTCAAACCGTCTTCTGACGGCGCAAAAAAAGCCGCACTAGAATATTACCGAACCGCTTCGACGCTTTCCGCCGGTGGGGACGTTAAAGCTGCAATCGAGTTCTACCTTGAATCAATTGAGCTCGATCCTCAATCAGCTGAAGTTTTCGTCAGTCTGGGCGCGGCTTATATCAAGTTAGACAAAGACACTGACGCAGCCAAAGCCTTCAACCAGGCCGTGAAACTCAATCCCGGCTTGTCAGAAGCTCAATATGGATTAGGGCTCGCATACTTTCACTTGCGTCGATACAGAGAAGCTGTGGTCGCATTTAAGAAGGCGACGAGTCTGGATCCGAAAATGGCGAAGGCTCATTTTGCTCTGGGGATGGCATATCAGGAATTGATGGAGAACAATTTCATGCTGGAGGAATACAGGATTCTCGAGCTCCAGGATAAGAATCTTGCTAATAGACTTGCCAAAAGTTTCCGCGATAACAACTCAGGGTGCTGGATTCAGGAGTTTTGTCATTGATCGTCGGACTCTCAAGGAGAAGCAATGCAGAATAGCCGTTTCGTGGTTTTGACAGGCCATCTGCGCGACTACCCGTTGTCCGATCTTGTTGGAATTCTTCGCCACCAACGCAAGACCGGACGATTAACAGTTGAGTACCCAAAAGGCCCCGGAACATTCTTCTTCAGTGATGGAGAGCTGGTTGATGCACAACTGAGTAATCTAACGGGCTTGAAGGCTGTATGTGTGGCCGTGGCCCAGCCGGAAGCTTCCTTCAATTTTAACCCTCTTATTCAGTCGTCACGACGAACGATTGCGCCATCGTTTCAAAGACTTGTCTCCGAGTTATTCGGCTGCTGGGACGAAAGCGTTCTCCAAATCGAGGGCACGGCAGTCGCTGGAAGTTCGGAACGTTCTCTCCCGCCAGCTCAGATTCCCTCGGATACGCCTCAGCTTATTTCATCGGAACGTTCTCTCCCACCAGCTCAGATTCCCTCGGATACGCCTCAGTTTATTTCATCGGAACGTTCTCTCCCACCGGCTCAAATTCCCTCGGATACGCCTCAGCTTATTTCATCGGAACGTTCTCTCCCGCCGGTTCAGATTCCCTCGGATACGCCTCAGCTTATTTCTTCGGAACGTTCTATCGAGCCAGATCAGATTCTCTCGGATACGCCTTATCTTATTTCTTCGGAACGTTCTGTCGAGCCAGATCAGACTCCTTGGGATACGCCTCGGTTTATCTCACCAGGAAATCCGCAACCTCTAGATGTACTGCCTGCATTTCATTTGGGGATCCAACGCAGATCCATTCTTTTTTTTGCGGCAGCCGCGATCGTCCTGATAGGACTCTCTACAGCGATTGCCTTATCAGTGAGATTGAATTTGGCTCGATCCTTTTCCGAGATGACAGGAGCCTCGGAGGAGGCCCCCAAGCAGGATCAATCTCAAATCCAAAAGCCTGCGATCAGTCCAAGGCAGACTTCGAAAGCAGCTCGAAAATCGGAGCAATCTCGTCGCCAGGTAACCGAGGCTTCAACACTTAAGCCCGAACTAAAAAACCAACCAGATTCGTCCAGCGAACCATTGGCCCAAACAGCCTCGGGTAGTTCGAGTGAACCGGCCGGTGCTCCTGCGAATTCCGCCGCGAGCACTCAATCCATAAAAATCATTATGCAAGTCGAAAACGGAAGAGTCTTGAAAGCTGCAATCGCGAATCACAAGCCCGGAATGGATAGTTATGAAGGGCTAGCTTTGCGAATCGCGAAACAACGTCGTTACCCAGTGACGGTAACTGGCCAGGAGAGTGTCCAGATCACCGTCGCGCGGCCTAATTAAGATCAGCCCAGAACTGAAGAACGGCAAGAAAGGTCATATGCTATTTCTTGAACGCAAGACCCTGACTTATTCGCTAGACAGAGAAGGTCGTACCAGGCTCCTGCAAAAACTGCATGAGCAGAATCTGTCTCCTCTAATCCGATCCACAAGACACCATTGTTTTGAGGCTGTATTAGGAGATTCAGAACGAACCGGTGAGATGGAAGCAGCTATTGCTTCCTGTATGGACTCGGCAAACATTGAGCCATTTATACCTGGGGACCTTTTTTGTTTTTCCGATCATGTTCTGTTTCTTGTCTTCGAAGACGAGGATGAACGAAAACCTCAGATCGGAGCGGGCATTATTTTCGAGGCGAAGACACCTGAACCGTTTAGGAAGCTCGATTCCTTCTGCTCAACTGTGCGTGATTTTCTTGTTTCACAATTTCAGCAAGGTAACGATACCGTCGGCTTCCCGCAGTGGGAAGTGGCTAAGCAAAATGTTCCAGAGGGTTTTAGAGGGTTCATTGCGAGGCAGGACGGAGATTCCTTGTACACAAACGCGCGCAAAGAGACGACAAGTAAGCGCATCATGGCGGCGTCTAACCTCGAGGATGAGGGCTCGCGTATTTTCCTCCGCACTGCTCGAAACGCACATCTCGAAGGCTCGTCCGTCAGACTTCTAACTGGGGACGCGGAGTCGTATGAGGTGCCAATAGAAAGGCTCGAAGCCGTCGGGCTGGTTGCGAGGGAAGTGGAGGTTAGTTGCAGAAAAACTGGACATCACCTCTTTCGATTGCCAAATCCTCAGGCACTGGCAGTAGTAACCGTTAGCGATGCAACTTGCAGTGAGTGTGGCGTGCCAGTGGCTGATGAAAACGTGGAGGAAGTGCTCGCACCTACTCAACTCGCTTCTTCACTACTTGAAGATGGTTCCTGGCTAGTCAGTCGTCTCCATTTCTTGTTGCGTGAGATGGGAATTCCCGAAAGGGAGATTGCCGTCGGAACTTCTGAAGGCAACGGCTATGGCAAGATCATGGCCAATGTATGCGGCGAATCGTTCCTGCTTATTACTCGCGACGGTGACTTAACAACGCTTTTTGTCCGATCGGCAATTGATCTTGAGGTCGAAACTGAGGCTTCCCATCTGGTTATAGTGGCGACTGGCAGGGTTCATAAGGAAGCTGCGGTCTTACTCCAGAATCACGCCAGGCGGCACATAAGTGCAGGTCATGATTTTGAGATGATTCTGGCGGGCGATGTAGCCAGCGCTGGGAGGGAGCTCGAAAAGGCCATTGAAAGAGTGTCTCAACGAACTATTGCGGAGCAGCTATGCGTTCTTGATAACAGTCTCGGTTTAAATGTAAGTCGACTCCTGCTAACGAAGTTTCAGTTGCCACGCCCTGTTGAAGTAGCGAAAACTGCAGAAGTTGTTGATGACACGGTGTCGATTAATGCATCGACTTACTCACCGACCGAACCTAAGTTAGCGTTAGCAGCTTATGCAGCCATGGGCCATCGAGAAGTCTTCAACATCGGTCATGGGTCTGTAAGTTCTATCGACGTCACTCCAGATGAGGTTCTTGACCTTGAGCAACAACCTCAATCCGACAATATGAATTAGACAAACGGGTCTGGAACCTGTTCTGAGAGGTCACGCATGACGAGCACAACCCCTGCTAAGCCGGTCAAGAGAAGTGCGAAAGCGCAGACACCTCCACCAGCAACCGCTCATCGTACAGTCCTGAAAGACACAGACTTGAAGAACGAACGCCTGACAAAAGAGATCCTTACTGAAGACGAAGTTTGGCAACAGGATATCGTAACGCTGCGCAGAGCAGCTGCGGATCTGGCCCTTCGGAGAAACGACCAGGCAAAACCTGTACGGAAGAGAGAGGTAGAGGCTCCGCTGCAACAGATTGCTGTGTCGCCAGAAGATCCCTCGACCGCATTTCGTAAGATGTCTGTTCGAGATCTATATGATCTGGACCCGGAACGCGCCGTCTCATTATTTAATAATGCCTTGCGCGAAGCTTCTCCTGAACAGCGCCAGGAGATCGGTGCGGACCTCGCTGCTTCAGGTGTAGTAGAAGAAGCAATTAACAACTTGATGGAAGGGAATCGCGAAAACAGTTACAGCGAACTATCGTTGCTTTTTCTTGTAGCCAAGGCGGGAAAGGTTCAACCACTAATACGGTTGATCGAAGAACACCCAGATATGCACCTGCGTTTAGCGGTTATCAGACTGCTGGCGTCGAGCGGTGGCCCTGAGGTGGTCTCAGTCTTTCGGCGACTAGCCCTTCGGCGTTCACTCGCAATGGGCGTTCAGTTGGCCCTACTCGAAGCAATTAATCAGATCAGCGGTCCAACAACGGTAAGTCCTGCCTGGGCTGCGACAGGACCAGGTCCGCATTCCTCTTCTCAATCTCTGTTCACTGGATAGACGCGGCGCTTGCCGCGACGGCGTGGGCTCTCCCATTTTACTCGTATCTCAACGCCACTATTGGATCGACTTTCGTGGCGCGACGTGCGGGAATGTAGCTCGCTAACAAGGCAACGCCAACCAGCACTATCGAGATGGCTGCGAACGTAGTCGGATCAGTGGCGCCAATTCCAAACAGCAAACTTTTCATCAGTCTCGTTAGAGCAAAAGCTCCAGCCAGACCAAACACGACACCCAGCAACACCAACTTCAATCCTCGACCGATAGTCAGTCGAAAGACATCTTGTTTTTGTGCGCCCAGCGCCATTCTGATTCCAAACTCTGCGCGCCGCTGCGCAACCGAGTAGCTCATCACTCCATAAATTCCGATCGCTGCGAGCAGCAAAGCGACGCTCGCAAAAACTGCAAACAGAAGCATGCTGAAACGTTGGCGCGACACCGACTCCGAAGCGATCTGATCCATCGTGCGAACATTTGAAATAGGCTGGTCCTTGTCGATCTCCCAAATCGTCTTGCGCACTGTCGCCGCCAAACTCAGCGGATCAACATCGGTCTTCACCACTAGGTCGCGAATAGGAAAGAACCCTATTTGCTGATAACTGACATACATCTGCGGTTTTATCTCGGTGATCAAATCATACTGTCTCACATCCCTGGCGATGCCGACGATCTGGACCCAATCCTCATCTTTTTCCGCGCGACCGAACGCGATACGTTTTCCGATCGGATTCTCGCCGGGCCAATAACGCCGTGCCATCGTTTCGTTAATCACTGTGACATTCGGAGTATCGTCAGTGTCCTGGTCAGTGAGTTGTCGACCGGACAGCAGTGGAATTCCCATGGTCTCAAGATATTTCGGAGTAATTACTCGCGTGGTGATGATCGGTTCCTGACTTGGTGGCGGATCAGGCCGACCCTCAATTGATATGTTGGTCTCGGTGGCTTGTTTGTATAACGGCAGGTTCGTGGTAACAGCCGATGACTTAACCCCCGGAACACTCTCCAGGCGCCGATTGATCTCTGTGTAAAAAGCTATGCGCTGAGCCGGCGTGCTGAACTTCGCCTGCGGCACGAACAAGCGCATCGTCAGAAGGTTACTGGTACGAAACCCGGGATCAACATTTCGTAAGCGCAGGAAACTGTTGATCAAAAGACCAGCGCCGATCAGCAGCACGAATGATATTGCCACTTCGGCTACGATCAGACTTCCGCGAATGCGATTGCCACGGCCGGCTACTGGATCGCGTCCGCCTTCTTTCAGCGTTTCGTTTGGACTGAAGCTTGACGATTGAATCGCAGGAGCCAAACCAAAGATAAGGCCAGTGAGCAACGAAATAAGAATCGTAAACCCAAGAACGCGAGGATCAATTGAGATGTTTTTGATTTGCGGGATATTTGGTGGAATGAAGGCAGTCAGTAACTTCAATCCGAATAACGCGAGAAGCAAGCCAACAACTCCGCCGAACACGCCAAGCAAAACACTCTCAGTCAGGAACTGTCGAATCAAGCGCCAGCGACTGGCACCCAGTGCGACTCGCAACGCGATTTCCCTTTGTCGTACCGCGGCGCGCGCAAGCAAGAGGTTTGCGACATTTACGCAAGCGATTAGCAGCACGAGTCCAACAGCACCGAGAAAAATTAGCAAAGCAGGTCTGATGTCTCCGACCAGCCGCTCGTGCAACGATACCACCTCAGACCCAACGTCAGTGTTCGTCTCCGGATACTGTTGCTGCAAGCGAGCGGCGATCGTGCTCATCTCAGCCTGGGCTTGGGACAGCGTCACCCCAGGCTTCAGCCGCGCCACAACGTCAAGATAATGAGAGGAGCGATTCTGCTGATCCTCTTGAGAGAAAGCGATTGGCACCCACAGTTCGTCTTCTTGAGTATGGAAGCGAAAGTCTGCGGGCATGATGCCGACCAGGGTGAAACTCCGACCATTCAGAGTTAGCGCTTTGCCAACGATATTTGGATCGCCTCCAAAACGTCGCTGCCACAAGCGATGGCTCATAATTACTACACGGTTCGCCCCGTCTTGATCTTCGTCCGATGTAAACCAGCGTCCCAGTTGTGGAGAAACACCTAGCAGCGGAAACAGTGACGCAGAAACTTGATAACCCAGGATAAGTTCCGGATCACCGACGCCCGTAAGGTTGAAACTTCCGCCGGCGATGGCGGCCATACTTTCGAATACGTGGTTCTGGTCCCGCCAGTCGATGTAGTTCGCGGTGGTTGGCGTATCGCGTGGAAATCCATGCTTGCTCGAGTCCTCAAAGACCATCACCAACCGTTCTGGATCTCTGTAAGGTAACGGTCGCAACAGCACGGTGTTGACAACACTGAAGATTGCCGTGTTTGCGCCGATACCTAAAGCGAGCGCGATCACAGCCACGGTAGTGAAGCCCGGGTTCTTAACGAACACGCGCAGCGCGTAACGTAAGTCTTGCCAAAAGTCTACCATCACGTTTCTGCCTCTCTTATCGTCGGTGACGACTGAATGTTTTGGAAGCCATCCTTCCCTGCAAAGTAGTTCGTTCGCAAGAAATTCGCCTGAGTAAGCTCCAAAGGCCAGGATGTTTGAAACGAAATTAGAATCGCCAGAGGCGAAAACCAACCCAGTGCGACTCCTTATTATGGGCTCGTTTTCAAGATTATGTATAGAACCATCTACGACGTAGCCCGTGAGACAACAACACTCTCGAGACGGAGAAGACGAAACTTTTCTTCAGAATCGTCGGAAGCGACTTAATCACCAACTCGACGAACTCGTTTGTGGATCGGCCTAAGGTATGGCGCACCTTGAACACAAAGCCTGGAATTCCTCGCACGGAAGTGCGGGGATTGTTCAGATTCAACCTACTAAG
>Ga0070671_100003010_pt1 | contig 13126 bp, 16 predicted proteins | sample KBSS73metaG_FD_65341 | JGI IMG/M metagenome (GOLD analysis project Ga0070671, IMG submission 65341) | Switchgrass rhizosphere microbial communities from Kellogg Biological Station, Michigan, USA - KBS S7-3 metaG | ecosystem: Host-associated > Plants > Roots > Rhizosphere > Soil ...
TGGGTGTGCATCACGCACTGCGCGTCGTGACGCGCCGAGTGCACCGCGCTGTGGATCACGAAGCCGGCCGGGTTGATCGGGAACGGCGTCTCCTGCAGCACGTTGCCGGCGATGTCGATCTTGACCAGGCTGGAGGCGGTGATCTCGTCGAACATCAGCCCGTACGGATTGATGAGGAAGTGCTCGGTGCCGGGGATCTTCGCCGTGATGTGGGTGAAGACCAGGTCGTCCCAGCGGAAGTGGGCGACCAGCCGATAGGCGGCGGCGAGGTCGACCCGCGTCTGCCACTCGTCGGCGGAGACGGTGCCTTCGAGCTGCGGCGTCAGGCGGGAGAGATCGTGCGGTGCGTTCATGGGAGCTCCACGAGGACGAATCGGGAGCGAAAGTATTCCACGAGCAGGCGCCGCGACGCGGCCGCCGAACACTTCACGGTTCCCGACCGTGTTACAGCGATCGGAGGACGAACGGCAGGCGTCGCGACGGCGGCGGCGGCAGCGCCACGCGACACTTGCACATCAGATCCACCGCGGAGCGCCAGCGATGCAGACGACGTTCGAACAGACCCTTCCGCACGACTCGCGCTGGGACCCGCTCGGCGCCGAGTACGTTCGCTCGAGCATCGACTGGTGCGCGCGCTGCTCGAAGCGGCTCGTCGGACTCAATCCGGGCCTCGACGCGGAGCATGCGCTCGACATCGCCCACGACCTGAGCCGCGACGACAACCTGCGCGCGATGAGCCCGGAAGCCGTCGCCGAGCAGATGCACCAGGTCGACCTGCGCACCGACAGCTGATCGGCCCGCCGTGCGCCCGCCCTCAAGCGCTTCGCGCGGCGGCCGATAAACGCCGGAACCAACGCGTCGCCGCACCGACATGGCTTCTGTCTTCCAGGTCTTCTACGCCAGCCGCGCCAGCACCGCCTTCGACCACGCCTCGATCGAGTCGATCCTGCAGGCCTCGCGCGACAACAACGCCGCGCTGCAGGTCACCGGCTGCCTCCTCTACTCGGGCCACTGCTTCGCGCAGGTGCTCGAGGGCCCGCAGGCGGCGGTGCGGCAGCTGGCGCGAAAGATCGCCGCCGATCCGCGCCACAGCGCGGTTCGCTTCCTTGCCGAGTCGCATCGCAACGAGCGCGACTACGCCGACTGGCCGATGGGCTACCTGCACGACGTGACGCTCGAGGACGACCTCGAGACCTTGCTCATGATCCCCGATCGTTCGCACGCCGTCGCCGCCGACGTCATGGAGCGGATGCGCCCGGATCCGGTGATGGGCGCGTTGCGCTGACCGAGGGGCGCGCAGCGGGCGCGTTCGCGTCGCACCCCGAAGGGCGCGTGCCGCTTCGTTCAGGTCCGGTGCCAGCGATCGGTGCGCGGCAGGCCGAGCGTTCCGGCAAGAAGAAAGATGCTCACCGCGAGCGCGGCAACGAGCAGCCAGCCCGCGCCTTCCTGCGATGGCGCGTTGACCAGCACGATCAGCTCGATCGCCAGGGCGACGATGCCGAGGGCCAGGCCCGCCGTCACGAAGCGGCGCGGGCCCGGCCGGCGCAACAGCCGTCCGCCGGCGAGGACGATGCGAAGCCAGGCCGCGGCGAAGCCGATGGCGAGGGCGAGCGAGAGCGGCGCCCACAGTCCGCTCGCGTCGCGCACGGGGCCGCCGGGGAGAAGCGCGTCGTCGGGCGCGCCGACGAGGGCGAGAACCGGCAGCAGGAAGACGAGCGCCGACGGCATGACCATCACCGCGGCCAGGCAGAGACGAATGCCGAGGTTGTCGGCGAGCAGGCTGGCGCGATAGAGAGAGATCCGGTTGATGGGCATCGACGATCCCGTCTGCGTCGGCGAATCATGCGGCCCTTCTCGTCGCGGCGGCGCGCCGGCCGGCGCCCGTCGATCGAAGTTGCGCCGAAGTTCACGTCGGCGCTGACGCTTGCGGACGCTCGCCTCCCGCGACGTCGATGGCGATGCCTGTCTAGAATCGTCTCGACCCGAGATTTCGCTGCCGGACCCGCCGGCACCGATCGCTGCCGCCCCGATGGACGATGCCACGACCTTGCCCACGACCGCCGCACAGAGCGCCTACGGCACCGTCGCCATCGTCCTGCACTGGTCGCTCGCGGTGCTGATCGTCGTGGCCTTCTTCATCGGCCTGACGATGGTCGACCTGCCGTTCTCGCCGCGGCGATTCCGCCTCTTCAACTGGCACAAGTGGATCGGCATCGCGGTGCTGCTGCTCTCGGCCGCGCGCCTGCTCTGGCGCGCCACCGGGCACCCGCCGCCCGCACCGACGGGGATGCCCGCATGGCAGCTCGCCGCGTTTCGCGCCACCCACCTCGTCTTCTACGGACTCTTCTTCATCGTTCCGCTGCTCGGGTGGGCGTACACCTCGGCGGTCGGCGTTCCGGTCGTCTTTCTCGGCTGGCTGCCGCTGCCCGACTTCGTCGCGCGCGACAAGGCGCTCGGCGACGAGGTGCTGAAGCCGCTGCACGAAGCTGCGTCGTGGCTGCTCGCCGCGATCGTCGTCGTTCACGTCGGCGCGGCCTTCAAGCATCACTTCGTCGACCGCGACGGGCTGCTCGTCCGCATGTGGCCGTGGTGGCCGAGCCGGAGCCGGGCATGACGCTCCGGGTTCGCTCGCTCGCTTTCCTGCTGGCGCCGTGGCTCGTCGCGTTCGCGGCCGGCGCGCAGCCCGCTGCGCCGACGCAGCTGGTGCCGGCCCAGAGCGAGATCACGTTCCAGGTGAAGCAGAGCGGCGTGCCGATCGACGGTCGCTTTCGCAAGTTCGAGGCCCAGCTCGCGCTCGATCCGAAAGCGCCGCAGGGCGGCTCGGTGACGATCAGCGTCGACACCGCGAGCGCGACCGTCGGCTTTGCCGAGAGCGATGCCGAGCTGCCGCGCCCGTCATGGTTCGACAGCGCGAAGTTTCCGCGCGCCGTCTTCCGCTCGAGCGCGATCACCGGGCTCGGCGGCGGCCGGTTTCAGGCCGCCGGCAAGCTCGACCTGAAGGGCAACCCGCGCGACCTCGTCGTTCCGGTGACGATCGTTCAGATCGGCGCGCAATCGACCGCGAGCGGGGAGTTCGTCGTCAGGCGGCTCGACTTCAAGATCGGCGAGAAGGAGTGGGCGGACTTGTCGCTGGTCGCCAACGACGTCCGCGTCCGCTTCAAGCTGGTGTTCACGGGCCTCGGCCCACTGTAGTCAAACAAGCACGAACAGGAGACTTCATGCGCAAGACCTTCATCGCCGCCGCCCTCGCTGCTGCCGCCGCCGGCGTTGCCGCCGAGCCCGCGACGTTCACCATCGATCCCGGCCACACCGTCGTCACCTTCGAGGCGCTCCACATGAACACCTCGACCCAGCGCGGCAGGATCCAGGCCAAGGAGGGGAGCGTCGTCATGGACCGCGCCGCCAAGACCGGCAAGGCCGACATCACGCTCGACCTCACGACCCTGAGCGCCGCGTCGTCGGGCCTCGAGGGCACGTTGAAGGGCGAGCGGCTCTTCAACGTCGCGCAGGGCCCGACGGCGCGCTTCGTCGCCGACACCTTCACCTTCGCGGGCGACGCGCTCACCTCAGTGTCCGGGACGCTGACGATCCTCGGCAAGTCGCAGCCGACCACCCTCAAGGCAGCGCGATTCAACTGCTACGAGAACGCCCAGCTCAAGCGCGAGGTGTGCGGCGGCGACTTCACCGGCACGATCCAGCGCAGCCAGTTCGGCCTCGGCTTCCTGCCGAACGTGACCCCCGACGCCGTCCCGCTGCTGATCCAGGTCGAGGCGGTCCGCCAGTAGCGCAGCGCTACTTGTTCGCCGCGACGTAGGCCTTCGGGTCCTTGTCGACCGGCGCGACGCCGCCGTAGTGGCGCGCCTCGAACGCCGCGAAGGCGACGGCGAGCTCGTGGCGCTGCGCGAGGTCGGCGTTGACGCGGAAATCGGCGAGACCCTCGCGCTCCTCCTCGCCCATGTGCTCGCTGTTGGCCTTGTTGGCCGCGGCGACGGCGGCGAACCAGCGCTCGCTGCCGACGCCGTGGCCCGCGACCTTGGCGACGGCGTCGCGGATCTCATTGTGGTCCTTGATCGCGTCCTTGGTCTCGGCGCTGGCGCTCGGCTTGCCGCCGGCACCGGTGCCGACGCGCAGGAGCGCGGGATAGAAATGGCGCTCCTCGGCCTCGGCGTGGACTTCGAGGAAGGTCGCCAGCCGGCGCCAGATCACGTCGAGCGAATCGACGTCGGCGCGGTCGACCTGCTCGAGCATCGCGAAGAGTCGGCGCTGCTCGTGATGATCGTCGAGGATGAGCTGGGTGATGTCCATCGCGATGTCGTTCCTGTGTTCGGCTGAGTATTTTTCGCGCACGTTGACGCGCCGGCATGAGGATACGAGCGCCCCGCACCAGCGGCAGATTACATTCGAGCCCTTCTCATCGGAGCACACCATGCCCATTCGCACCGCATCGCTCTCGCGCCAGCTCCACAAGAACGGCCAGCGGCTTCACCTCGCCATGATGAGCCGGGCGTTCTCGCACGGCAGCAACTTGTCGCCTTCCGACCAGGAGAAGGCGCTGCGCGAGGAACGCAGCGCCTTGAAGGCCGCGCAGGCCGAGCGCCGGGCGAAGGCGAAGCTTCCCAAGGCGAAGCCGGTGAAGGCGGTGAAGGAAGCGAGGCCGGCCAAGGCACCGAAGGCGCCCAAGGCCATCAAGCCGCCGAAGGAAAAGGCGGCCAAGAGCGCCAGCAAGCCGTCGCGGGCCGACAAGCAGACCAAGAAGGCCGAGAACCTGGAAGCGGCGAAGAAGGCCGATCGCAAGTCGGCCAAGACCTGACCGCCGGGTCCGCCTTCGGTTCGGAGTAATGTGACCTTCCGCCGTCCGCGCCCGGACGGATCCCCCGGAGCTCCCATGAATCCCGACGCCGCGCTGCCGACCTTTCGCCTCGATCGCGGCACGACCCTTGCGCAGGCGCAGCCCGCCGACAACGCGGCGGTTACGCTCGAGTCGCCGGCGCTCGCCGTCATGACCGACCTGACCAAGGTCAAGGCGGCGACGACGCACCCGCGGACGACGCTGCGCCAGGCCGAGCAGGCGATGATCTACCAGGGCGTGCGGATGCTTTTCGTGGTCACCGAGATGCCGCTGATCGAGGGCCTGATCACGGCCACCGATCTCGGCGGCGATCGGCAGATGCAGGTCGTCCACGAGCGTGGCGTCCACTACGACGAGCTGTGCGTCGCCGACGTCATGACCGGCTTCGGCTCGCTCGATGCGATCGACTACGCCGTCGTGCGGTCGGCAGCCGTCGGCAACGCCGTTGCGACGCTGCAGCGGCTCGGCCGCAATCACCTGCTCGTCGTCGAGGCGGCGACGGCGCAGACGCCGCGGCGCGTCCGCGGCGTGATCTCGCGCTCGCAGGTCGAGCGCCAGCTCGGCCGGCGGATCGACATCACGCCGATCGCCAACAGCTTCTCGGAGATCGAGCGCGCGCTCGTCTGAACCCCGTTCCTCGGGCCCCGAGGGCGGTGGCGGGCAAGGTCAGTGATGACCAAGGGTTAACCCTAATTCTGTGGTAAGCTTGCGTTTTCGACGAGAACCACCGTGTCCAAACTGCTCGGCCTGATCGAGGCCATCCTCCCCGAGATCGAACCGCAACAAGCGCGCGACCAGGCGTACCTCGCCGAGTCGGTCGACATCTACGACCTCGAGCGCCGCATGCGCGAAATCGATCAGCGTGGCCGCTCGGCCGCCAGCCCCCTGACCTTCTCGCTCGGCCTGCGCTGAAGCGCTAGGCCAGCGTCGCCACGTCGACGTTGGCGCCGCAGACGACGAGGAGCACCTTCTCGCCGCGCCGTGGCGCGACGACGCCGGTCGTCAACGCCGCCAGCGGCAGCGCCGCCGCCGGCTCGACCGCGAGCCGCAGCTCGCGCCACATCGTCTCCTGGGCGGCGCGGATCGCGGCGTCGCCGAGCAGGTGCGACGCGCTCACGTGGCGTTGCGTCAGCGGCCACGCAATCGCGCCGATTCGGCGCGCGCCGAGCGAATCGGCGGCGATCCCTGACACGTCCACGTCGACCGGTCGGCCCGCCGCGCGGGCCCGGTGCAAGGTCGGCGCCAGCTCGGGCTCGAGCGCATCGATGGCGCAGCACGACGCGAACCACGCGCAGACACCGCCGATCAAGCCACCTCCGCCGACGCTGACGAGCGCCCGGTCGGGAACGCCGGCGTCGGCCTCGACCTCGGCGGCGAGCGTCGCGGCGCCCACCACCACTTCGCGCTGATCGTAGGCGTGCATCAGCAGCGCGCCGCTTTCGGCCTGGCGCGCGAGGCTCGCGGCGAGGGCATCGCCGTAGCTGGCGCCGACGACGGCGACGATCGCGCCGAGCGCGGCGAGCTTGTCGCGCTTGGCGCGGCTCGCCGACTCCGGAACGAAGACCTCGCACCGCACGCCGAGCGCCTTCGCCGCGCACGCGACCGCAATGCCGGCGTTGCCGCCCGAGGCGATGACGACGCCAGCCGCCGGAATCTCGTTCGAGCGCATGCGGTTGAACATGCCGCGCGCCTTGAAGCTGCCGCCGACCTGGAGGTGCTCGAGCTTGAGCCAGAGCTCGACGCCGTCGATGCCGAGCTGGCCGCCGTCGATGCGCAGGAGCGGCGTGCGCCGGATGTCGGAAGCGATGCGTCGCGAGGCCGCCTCGATCTCGTCGCGGCCGATGTCGATGTCCATCACGGGGGCGAAAGTGGCGCAGTCGCTATATTGCACCGATGGACATGGCCACCGCTCCCTCCACGCGTGCCCTCGCTATGGCGCGCGCCCTGGTCCGCATCAACACCGTCAGCCGCGAGTCGAACCTTCCGCTCATCGAGCTCATCCGCGACGAACTCGCCCGCCACGGCGTCGCCAGCCGGCTGACCTTCGACGACGAGCGCAAGAAGGCGAACCTGTTCGCGACGGTTGGCGCCGGCAAGCCGGCCGGCGTGATCGTCTCCGGCCACACCGACACCGTTCCCTGGGACGGCCAGGACTGGTCGGTCGATCCGCTCGGTGCCGACGTCAGGGACGGACGTCTCTACGGCCGCGGCAGCGCCGACATGAAGGGCTTCATCGGCGTCGCCGTCGCGCAGGTGCCGGCGTTCCTCGCCGCCGACCTGCCGTTCGCGGTGCATCTCGCGTTCAGCTACGACGAGGAGGTCGGCGGCTTCGGGGCGCGGCGGCTGATCGCCGACATGCGCGAAGCGGGCGTCGCGCCGCTCGCCTGCATCGTCGGCGAGCCAACCGGCATGATCCCGGCGCTCGCCCACAAGGGCGTCTACCGCTGGCGCTGCTGCGTGCGCGGGCACGCCGCCCACTCGTCGCTGACGCCGCAGTCGGTCAACGCGATCGAGGTCGGCGCGAGGGTCGTCGCCAAGCTCGCCGACATGGCGGCGCGCTGGCGCGACGACGAGCCGCGCTACGAAGGCTTCGACGTTCCCTACAGCACCGGCTCGGTCGGCGTCATCGAAGGCGGCATCGCCGACAACGTCGTCCCCGCCGACTGCCGCTTCCACTACGAGTTCAGGAACCTGCCCGGCAGCGACGTGACCGCGATGCAGGGCGCGGTCCGCGCCTACGCCGAGACGCTCGAGCCGGCGATGCGCGCCATCGACCCCGACACCGGCATCCGCTTCGAGACCCTGTGCGAGATGCCGGCGTTCCTGGCGAACGCCGACGATCCCGCCGTGCTGCTCGCGCAGCGCCTCGCCGCCACCGACGCGACGACGCTGGTCGCCTTCGGCACCGAGGCCGGCCTGTTCCAGCGCGCCGGCACGCCGACCGTCGTGTGCGGCCCGGGCCACATCGCGCAGGCGCACCAGGCCGACGAATACGTCTCGCTCGCCCAGCTCGCCGAGGCCGAGCGCTTTCTGCTCGCGTTGACCACTGCCGGGGTCTTTCCAACCGGCCGCCGCTGAAGGAGAACCCCTCATGTCAAGCCCACTCACCGGCGCGAGCGCCGGCGTCGAATCGATCCGCACCCTCGCGCTCGTCGGCCCCGCCGCCGCCGGCAAGACCAGCCTCGCCGAGGCGCTGCTTGTCGCTTCGGGTGCGATCGTCACGCCGGGGACGCTCGAACGCGGCACGATGGTCAGCGACTTCGACCCGCTCGAGCGGCGCATGCAGCATTCGCTCAACGCGAGCGTCCTCCACCTGACTCGCGGCGAGACGCGCGTCCACTTCATCGACACGCCGGGCGCGCCCGACTTCCTCGGCCAGAGCCTGCCTGCCCTCGAGGCGGTCGAGACCGCGGCGGTGGTGATCAACGCGCAGGTCGGCGTCGAGCCGATGGCGATCCGCATGATGGAGCACGCCGCGGCGCGCCAGCGCGACCGAATGATCATCGTCAACCGGATCGACGCTCCCGGCGTCGACCTGCCCGGCGTGCTGGCGCAGATCCGCGACGCGTTCGGCAAGGAGTGCCTGCCGCTGAACCTGCCCGACGCGGGCGGCAGCAAGGTCGTCGACTGCTTCCACAACCGCGACGGCCACAGCGACTTCGGCAGCGTCGACGCGGCGCATCGCGCCCTGGTCGAGCAGGTCGTCGAGGTCGACGCCGATTTCGTCGACCGCTACCTGAACGACGGCGACATCGACGCCTCGGAGCTGCATGCGCCGCTCGAGCAGGCGCTGCGCGAGGGCCACCTGATCCCGGTCTGCTTCGTCTCGGCGAGGACGGGCGCCGGCGTCGCCGAGCTGCTCGACGTCATCGTCAAGCTGCTGCCGCACCCGGGCGAGGCGAACCCGCCGGCGTTCCTGCGCGGCGAGGGTGAATCGGCCGAGCCGTTGGCGGCGCTGCCCGAGCCGCGCCGCCACGTCCTCGCGCACGTCTTCAAGGTCACCGTCGATCCCTTCGTCGGCAGGCTCGGCGTCTTTCGCGTCCATCAGGGAACGGTGACGAAGGACAGCCAGCTCTACATCGGCGACGGCAGGAAGCCGTTCAAGGTCGCGCATCTGTTCATGCTCCAGGGCAAGGACCACGTCGAGGTCGCGCAGGCGCTGCCGGGAGACATCGTCGCCGTCGCGAAGGTCGACGACATCGGCTTCGACGCGGTCCTGCACGATGCTGCCGAGGACGATCACATTCACCTCGCGCCGATGGCGTTTCCGAAGCCCGTGCACGGCCTGGCGATCGAGCCCAAGCGCCATGGCGACGAGCAGCGCATGTGGGAGATCCTGAGCAAGCTCGTCGACGAGGACCCGTGCCTGAAGCTCGAGCACGTCGCCGGCACCAACGAGACGATCGTCTACGGCCTCGGCGAGCTGCACCTGCGCGTGCTGCTCGAGCGGCTGCGCGACACCTATCGCTTCGAGGTGACGACTCGGCCGCCGCGGATCGCCTATCGCGAGACCGTCACCGCGAAGGCCGAGGGGCACCATCGCCACAAGAAGCAGAGCGGCGGCGCCGGGCAGTTCGGCGAGGTCTTCCTGCGCATCGAGCCGCTGCCGCGCGGCAGCGGCTTCGAGTTCGTCGACCAGGTCAAGGGCGGGACGATCCCCGGCCAGTACATCCCGGCGGTGGAGAAGGGCGTTCGCGAGGTGCTCGCGACCGGCGCGATCGCCGGCCATCCGGTCGTCGACGTCCGCTGCATCGTCTACGACGGCAAGCACCACAGCGTCGACAGCAAGGACATCGCGTTCGCCACCGCCGGCAAGAAGGCGTTCATGGCGGCGGTCCGCGAGGCGCGGCCGATCGTCCTCGAGCCGATCGTCCACATCGAGATCACGGCGCCGCAGCAGGCGCTCGGCGACATTACCGGCGACCTGGCCTCGCGTCGTGGCATGGTCAGCGGCACCGCCAACGGCGCGCCCGGGACGATGATGGTTCGCGGCCAGGCGCCGATGGCCGAGCTTCTCGGCTACCAGAGCCGGCTCAACGCGCTGACGAGCGGGCAGGGCCGCTACACGGTCGAGTTCTCGCACTACGAAGCGGTGCCGCCCAACATGCAGCAGCAGCTCGTCGGCGAGTTCAGGGTGCGCGACGACGACTGAGATTCACAGTGCAACTCGATTCCACAACCTCCATCCCATGAAGATCTCCCTCGCCGTCACCGCCCTCTGCGCCGCCGCCGTCTCCAGCGCCACTCTCGCGGCCAAGCCGACAACGCGCAATCGCGCCGAGATCCCGGCCCAGTACCGCTGGGACTTCTCTCCGATCTATCCGAGCTGGACCGCGTGGGAGGAGGCCATGAAGGAGATGGACTCGCGCATCGACACGTTCGCGGCGATGAAGGGGACGCTCGGACAGGGCCCGGCGCAGCTCCTCAAGGCCTACCAGGCGCTCGACGAGATCGGCAAGCTCATGTTCCGCCTCGACGCCTACGCCCATCTGCAGCGCGACGTGGATACGCGCGACCAGGCCATCGCGGGGCGCTACCAGCGCGTCACCGCGATCAGCGCGCGGATGGCGACCGCGTCGGCATGGTTCACGCCGGAGCTGCTCGAGATCGGTCAGGCGAAGGTGGTCGGCTGGATCGACGCGACGCCGGCGCTGGCGCCGTATCGCTTCCCGATTCTCGAGGCCTACCGGCAGAAGGCGCACGTCCTCGACGCGCGCGGCGAGCGTCTGCTTTCGCTGGCGAGCCAGTTCAACGGCTCGCCGACGACGATCTACCAGGAGCTGAGCATCTCCGACATGAAGTTTCCGACGCTGCGGCTGCAGGACGGCAGCGACGTCGTCCTCTCGCCGGCGAACTACGGCGCGCTGCTCGAGAAGAACCGCGACCAAGTGGAGCGCGGCAAGGCGGCGGCTGCGCACCTCGGCGCCTACGCCGCGACCGCCAACACCTACGCGAGCATCTACAACGGCACCCTGCAGCGCGACTGGTTCCTCGCCCGCGCGCGCAACTTCGCCAGCACGCTCGACGCAGCGCTCGACGGCAACGCTGTTCCGCGCGGGGTCGTCGAGACGCTCGTCGACGCGACGCGCGCCGGCTCGGCGCCGTTCCAGCGCTACGCGCGCTTGCGCCAGCGGCTGCTCGGTTTGCCGAGCTACCACCTGTACGACGCGTTCGTTCCGATCTACCGCAGCGAGAAGGTCTATCCGTACGAGGAGGCGCGCGAGCTCGCCACCGCATCGGTCGCGCCGCTCGGCGACGACTACGTCTCCAAGTTCAAGCGCTTCGTGTTCGGAAGCCGAGTAGACGTGTACGAGAACGAAGGCAAGCGCAGCGGCGCCTACAGCGCCGGCGTCTACGGCGTCGGGCCGTACATGCTGATGAACTACAACGACACGCTCAACGCCGCGTTCACGCTTGCCCACGAGGCCGGCCACTCGATGCACACGGTGCTGGCGTTCGAGACGCAGCCGTTCGCGACCGCCGACTACACGATCTTCGTCGCCGAGGTCGCGTCGACCACCAACGAGCGCTTCCTTCTCGACCAGATGCTCAGGCAGACGAGCGATCCCAAAGAGCGCTTCCTGCTCCTGCAGCACGCCGTCGATTCGATCGTCGGGACCTTCTACACCCAGGTGCTGTTCGCCGATTTCGAGCTGCGCGCGCACCGGCTGGTCGAGAAGGGCGAGCCGCTCACGACCGAGGTGCTCAACAACCTCTACGCGGGCGTGCTCAAGGACTATTGGGGCGACGCCGTGGCGACAGACGATTTCTACAAGTACACGTGGGCGCGGATCCCGCACTTCTTCAATTCGCCGTACTACGTCTACCAGTACGCGACGTGCTTCGCGTCGTCGGCGCAGCTCTACGACGCGATGACGAAGGGCCCCGAAGCCGCGCGCAAGGCGGCGACCGAGCGCTACCTGACGCTGCTCAGGAGCGGCGGCAACGACCAGCCGATGGCGCAGCTCAAGAAGGCCGGCGTCGACCTGACGCAGCGCTCGACCATCCAGTCGGTCGTCGAGCAGATGGATCGGCTGGTGGCGCAGATGGAAGCCGAGGCGGCCAAGATCCGCTAGCCGCGTCGCTTGGAAAGCGCAGCGAGGATTCAGCGGCTCTAGCGGGTGCTTTCGCGATCGCCTCGGCGCGGGTCAACCGCGTCGGGCATGATCCGTTGACTGTTCAGCTTCGCCTCTCGTTCGCATGCAACTTCAGACGATTTGCCGATCCGCAGCGCTCGCGTTCCTGGGCGCCTGCACCGGCGCGCTCGCGGCGCCGGCAAGCGCGCCGCACGCGGCCGCCTGCGTCGCGGCGCTGAAGGCACAGGAGAACCAGCTCGCGGAAACGCTGAGGGCGGGCGAGCCGGTCGAGCCCCAGCTCCTCAACGTCGTCCGCAGCGGCATCGCGATCATCGGCACCCAGTACCTCGCCGGCCTGCGCGAGGCCGAGGCGCGCGAGCTGCTGCATGCGGCCGAGGTCGATTTCCAGGCCCTGTCGCCGGCGCTCGCGCAGGAGCGCCAGGCGCAATGCCTGCACGAGGGCGAAACGCTCTACCAGCAGGCCTCGGCGCTCGAGCGCAGCCTCATCACGACTGCCGCACAACGTCGGATCCGGCGCTTGACGTCGACCTGATGCGTCATCGGCGCGCGGTATTCGTGGCGCGCCGTGTCACCAGCCGAGTCCGACGTGCAAAGGCATGTACGCGGCGAGTCCGGCGAGAAGCGGCCCGAGGACGCCGGGCCGCCACGCATACCAGGCCGTCGCCGCCGCGGCGCCGAGAAGCCGCGCGTCGCGCCAGGTCGAGATCAGCTCGCCGTGGGCCATGAAGATCTCCGGAGTCAGGACGGCGACGATCGCCGCCAGCGGCGCGACCTGCAACGCCCGCTCGAGCGTCGCGGGCAGCCGGATCTCGCGCCTCGACCAGAGGAAGAATCCGCGCGACACGACGGTCACCGCGGCCATGCCGAGAATCGTCAGCGCGGCGTAGCCCCAGGACGGAAGCGCCATCGACGCGAGCGCGGTCATGGCGTCGGCCCGACCGCCGGCGGGTCGCGGTCGATGCGAGCCATGACGAGGCTCGCCGTCACGGCGGCGGCGATCGCGACCAGGATGTTCAGCTTCAGCGGCAGCGCAAACGCCGCCACCGCGCCGAGCCCCGACACGATCGCCGCGAGCCACGCGGTGCGGTTGTTCAGAAGCGAATAGGCGAAGCCGAGCATCGACAGCGTGCCGGCGAAGCCGAGGCCCCAGCTCAGCGGCACCATCGACGACAGCACGATC
>Ga0070671_100003011_pt1 | contig 13121 bp, 14 predicted proteins | sample KBSS73metaG_FD_65341 | JGI IMG/M metagenome (GOLD analysis project Ga0070671, IMG submission 65341) | Switchgrass rhizosphere microbial communities from Kellogg Biological Station, Michigan, USA - KBS S7-3 metaG | ecosystem: Host-associated > Plants > Roots > Rhizosphere > Soil ...
GTCTATGTGCTGCAGGCCCTGCCTCCCAGCACGCTGGGCAACTGGCTCGAGATCTCGACGCCAGCGCCGGTCTCGTCCGTCAACGGTAAGACCGGTGCGGTCGTGCTCAATCCCGGCGATGTCGGCGCGGTGCCCGCTGGGCGCAAGGTCCAGACCGGCGGCGGCTTGCTCGGCGGCGGTGGCACGCTGGCTGGCGATCTTACCCTGACGCTTGCCCCCGCCAGCGCAGCCGAAGCTGCCGATGGCGCGATCGGCAACAAGGTCGTCACCCCCGCCAGCCTCGCCGCGATCCTGGCCACGCTGGCGGCCAAGGCCAATGGCGCGGCGACCGTCTCGGCCGGTGGTCTGCTATGGGGTGGCGGCGCACTGTCGGGCAATCCCACCATCGGTCTCGATGCCGCGTCCCCGGCCGAGATCCTCGCCGGCACTGGGGGCAACAAGGCGATCACGCCCGCTGCACTGGCGGGCTTGCCCAAGAGCCTCACGCCCAACGGGTTCTGGGCGTTCCCCGGCGGCCTCAAGTTGATGTGGGTGCAGGTGCGCCAGGTTATCGGCACCGAAACCCTGTTCACCGTCACTTATCCCGACAGCTTCAACACCTTTGTCGTGCCGCTCTCGGCCACCGCCTGGAACGCCAACTATGGCAGCGCGCGCGACTTGTGGCTGCAACTGGTGGGCGAGCCCGGCCTCTCTTCCTGCACGGTCCAGACCCAATCCGACGATGGCCAGAACATGCGCATCGACGGCTTCAACGTCTTTCTTCTCGGGGTGTGACAATGTCCGAAGTCTATTACAGCGCCGCGCGGCGCGGTTTCTTCCACGCCGCCACGCACCCGACCTTGCCCGACGATGCAGTGCGCATCTCCCGCCTGCGCCATCGCCAGCTGCTCGACGCCCAGGCGCAGGGCCGCACGATCGTGGCCAACGACAAGGGCCGCCCCGTGCTGGCCCCAATCGTGCCGCCGAGCCTCGAGCAGCTGCGCGCCCAGGCCAGCGCCTCCGTCAATGCCGAAGCGAGCCGCCGCATCCTCGCTGTCGCCACGATCGAGCGCCAGACCAACGACAACGCGCTGATCGCCCAGGCCGCGCTCGCCGCCGCGACCGGAACGCCGGCACCAGCGGGCCTTGCCGAAGCGCTGGCCCGCCGCGCCGCGATCGACGCGATCCGCGCCGCGTCCAACCGCCTTGCCGCCACGATCGCGCAGATGCCGGCGGCAAACCTCAACGATTACGATGCCACGGCCGATCGGCTGTGGGTGGAGGACTGACCCATGGCCAAGATTTCAGACCTTCCCGAAGTCGTCGATCCCGACGGCACCGAAACTGCCGTAGTGCTGAAGGCCGGAGCTGCCCACCGCGTGCCAATGCAGCCGCTTGTGGAGGCTGCGGCCAGCGGGGTGCTCGATCAGGCAGAAGTCCTGCGCGACGAAGCCGCTCAACAGGCGCAGCTGGCCAATCGCTACGCCAATAGCAACAGCAACGTCGACATGCCGGGCGCTGCACCAGGAGAACGCGGGGCCCAATACTGGATGTCGGTTGCGGCTGCTTGGGCAGCAAGTGCCATCAACGCAGTGCGCGGCGTTGCGGATGGAGCTCGGGTTTACACAGGTTCCGGTTCTGTGCTGCCCCTTTTCACCTCCAAAGGTCCGGGCGGTCGGCAATGGGCTCTAGGCTGGGATAGGGCCGTCGGCGCGTTTGTCGCGTATGTGAGGATCAAGGGCAGCGAATTTTACAACTCCGTGGCGGATGCGCCGGTAATTCAGAAGGGAATGCAAGGTATTCGCACCTTCACCGGTGCGGGCAATATTCCCCTGTTCACCCTCAACCGGCGCGAGCTTTTCAGCTTCGACCGCGCGCGCCAAAAGCCGCTCTGGCATGGCGGATACTGGCCTTCGCGCCGCACGGGCGCCGGGCTGACGCAATGGCGTGCCGCAGTTGCCCAAGTCAGAGCCGGAACCGGCAAGGCCAAGGTCATGATGCAGGGCGATAGCTACTGCGAAATTGCGACGATCCCTGCGGCTGTCGCGAGTATCTTGCGCCCCAAATATGGCGACATCGGCGGGGGCTGGATTGCCGTTCAAGGAGCGGGACCTCTGGATGCGGCAACGTTCGCCACGTCTGCCGGGTGGACCATATTCGATGATGCGCAAGGCGCCACCATCCTCGCGTTGCCGACAGTAGGCGTGTCGTTTGATGGAAAAGTCATCTACACCACGGCCACCGATCAGACCGCGACATGGACGTTCACCGGCACCGAGTTCCGGTTGAACTACGGCAACAAGGTAGCGGGCGCCTTTCGCGTCCGCGTCGATGGCGGCGCTTGGACAACGATCACCAGCGACGCCACCGGCACGAATGGCGTCTACACGCGCACCGGACTATCTGCCGGTGCCCACACGGTCGAATTGGACACCAGCGTCAACACCGGCACGGCGGCGATCTATGGCCTCTACCTCACGAACACGGTGGGCGTCGGCGTCGAAATCCTGAAGTGCGGCAATGGCAGTTTGCACGCCGGACATCTGGCCACCTACGTGGGCACTTTTGTCGCGCCGATGATCGCCAATATCGCGCCTGATGTCATCGTCATGAGCCTGGTGACGAACGACTATGTCACCAACAACTCCAGCCCCGCCTTGATGGTCTCCACATATCGGACGTACGTATCTGTCGTTCGCGCCCTGCTACCCAATGTGGGGTTCGTGTTCATGATCGCGCCCGACACTAGTCTTACACCGGTGAGCGGCACGATCGCAGACTATGCCAACGCGGTCGAAGCCTTCTGCCGCCAGGACGGCCACGAATTCTACTCGATGTATGACGAGTTCGGCACCTGGGCCGTCGAGAACGCGCGCGGCATGTTCAGCGGGGACCCTCGCCACATGAACTCAACCGCCGCCATCCGGCCCGCATCGCGCATTGACGCCATCCTCTCACTCTAAGGGCACTCGAAAATGTTGAGCTTTAAAGACCTAGTCGTCGATGTTGCCACACTCGGACCGGTGATGCCGCTCGCGGACAGCAAGCCTGTTGTGACACCGGATCCATTTGCCGATGCTATCGAGCATTGGCGCTTTGGCGTTTCCTCCGCGAGCCGCATCGGCCTGGTCCACGGCCTACCGTTGCGCCGAGGGATAGCGCCGACCGCGCTAACCAACGGGACGGGGTTCGTGTCTACTCCCACGGTGACACTTACCGGGTCGGGCGCAGAGGGTCTGACTGGATTTGCCGAAATCAGCGCCGCCAATTCCGTGCAAGCCGCTGGCATCAGCGGTCAACCCGCTGACGACACCACTGCGCCGACCGCCACGATCACTGGTGGCGGCGGTTCGGGCGCTGCGGTCACGTACGGGCGCGGCGCGGAGCCGGGCTATACCACGAAATCGGCAGTGCTCGCCGCAGGCCGGATTAACGGGCTGATTTCGTCCATTGACGACGCCGCCGTCTATAGCGAAGCCTATCTCATCAAGCGGCCCGCTTCCGGCGTGACGCAACATATCGGCGGCACGATGCTTTCGGTCGGTCGCTCGCGTGGAGTTGCCGTGGGCGGCGATCTTTTACAATGGTATTCGAGTGGCGGTGTGGACAGCCTGCGCTGGCTCAATGCTAGCGGCACCTCCGGCAGCACGATTGTTCTTGCGATCCCGGCAAGCTGGACACCCGGAACCTGGGGCGTGCTTATTGTTTCGCAGGGAGTTGCTTCTCGCACCGCTATCGCTTTCGGCCCTGATGCCACATCCACCAAAGTTACCGGGGCGCAGGCGAAGACAGTCGCCAATCCAACGCGCAAGCGTGCGATCGGTGGCCTCCACTATGATACGGGCAGCGACTACGGTTCCAACGAAATCGCAAGCTTTGCAAACTGGGCAAGCGCTTTGTCCGAAACGGTGATGGGTAACTACGCCAATGATTTGCTCGACTATGCGCGGGATGCCGCACTGATCTCGTGAATCGTCAGCGGTAAGCCCCGCCTCTACCCGCCTGCCCGGTCCCTCCGCGCGCGCGATGGCCTTACCACTGGCCATCGCGCGCGTTTGCGCATTCGCCGCCAGGGACCGATCCGTGAACAAATACTTCGATGCTCTGCCCGACGGCGTGAAGCACGCGCTCGATCTCATCTCATTTGCTGCCTTGCTCGGGAGCCTGATCAGCGTGCTGCCTGTCATTGCCTCCGTGCTCACCATCGTCTGGACCGCCATCCGCATCTACGAGACGGCCACCGTCCAAGCCCTGATCCATCGAAAGGAACGACTGTGACCAGCAAGGCCGAACTGCAAACTCGCGTCGGCGCAAAAGCCGATGGTGTGTGGGGGCCGAAATCCAAGGCTGCCCTGCTCGCCCGCTTTGCCAACCGGTCTGCCCCGGCGCTCACCCCGCCCGATATCGCGGCAATGGCAAAGCGCCTGGGCTGCTCCTATCGCCAGCTCGATGCCGTGCGCACTGTGGAATCGGCGGGCAAGGGCTTCGACGCCGATGGTCGCCCGAAAATCCTGTTCGAGCGCCACAAGTTCCACCGCTTCACGGCCGGCGAATTCTCGCCCGCGCCGTTCAGCCAGTCTGCCGCCGGCGGCTACACTGTCGATGCCGATCGCAACGGCATCAACGACAACTGGGACAAGCTCTCGGCCGCCATCGCCACAGGTGCGGTCGATGCCGCGTTCATGTCGGCCAGCTGGGGCGCGTTCCAGATCATGGGCGAGTGGTGGGACGAGCTGGGCTATGCCAGCCCGGTGGATATGGCGCTCGGCTGTGTCGCCAGCGAGGCCGCCCATCTCGAAATGCTCGGTCGCTATATCGAGCATTTCCGGCTGAAAGGCGCCCTCGCCGCAATCACCAGCAACCCCGTCACCTGCCGCGCCTTTGCCGCCGCCTACAACGGCCCTGGCTACCGCGCGTACCGGTACGATGAAAAGCTCGCCGAAAGGATGGCCGGATGATCACGCGCTTTCTTGCCGAGCTGCGCGCCCTCAACCGCTATTGGAGCGTGCGCCTAGCCGCCTTTGCAGGCCTTGTGGCTGCTTGGCTTTTCCAAGATCCCAGCGTGCTCCCGCGATTGGTGGCAATTCTGCCAGAGCATTGGCGGCCTCTTGCCTCGATCCTCGTAGGGTTCGCCGTCTACGCACTTCCCACCGTGGTGCGTCGGTTGCCGCAACCCGGCATCGTGCAAGACAAGCCCCCGGCGTGACCGACGACGAGGACATCCCGGCCGATCCCTCCACCCTGATCCGCCTGGGCACCATCGTTTCGATCACGCTGTCCCCGCCCCGTTGCGTGGTCCGATATGGCGACCCCGACAGTGACGAGGATTGCGAGACCCCGCCCATCCGCTGGCTGGCCGGCCGCGCCGGCAAGACGCGCAATTGGTCCCCGCCCAGCGAAGGCGAGGAAGTGGTGCTCCTCTCGCCCGATGGCCAGATCGGGAACGCCGTGGCGCTGCTCGGCCTCAACAACGACAACTTTGCCCCGCCCGGCAGCACCCCGGCGGAAGTGACCGAGTACGAGGACGGCGCCCGCGTCGGCTATGATCCCGTGACCCACGCGCTCACCGCCATCCTGCCGGCCGGCGCAACCGCCGCGATCGACGCGCCCGGCGGCATCACGATTCGCGGCGACGTGACGATCGAAGGTAAGCTGACCGCCAGCGGCGATGTGATCGGCGCCGGCAAAAGCCTCAACAATCATACCCACGGCGGTGTCCAGCCAGGTTCGACGAATACACAAAAACCAGATTGACAAACTGCGCATCCTCCGGGCGATGCATGGCAGTTGGTTGCATGAACAACGTGAAATCGATCAACGCAACATTGGGAAAAGTATATAAAAACCATTCATTCTATACAAATCCTCATATTAATGAGACGCATCCGTTGACTCGTCATCTTTCAACTTGGGAGCCAGCGTAACCTTCGGTAATTCCGTTACGAGACTTTCGGGTTTCTGCTTGGATCTTTCCTTCATGACGTCAATGCTTCCATCGACAATTTTAACGAGTAATGCACCATATTGTTCGTTTGTGATGGCTCCTTGCGCCCATGCGAGACAGGTGTTGAAGCCGAGTTGACGCGACAATTCTGCTATTTCGGTTCGCTGGAATGTTTGAAGCAACGCAACCGCTGTCTGTTCGGAAAATCCTATTTCTCCGCCTGCGCCGCCTTTTAATCCTTCGGCTTTCGCCTTCGCGGAAGATGCGGCTGCAAATGCAGCAACGGCATCGGGCAGCGATTCTGCACAATATTTTAAGGTGGAGTTTCTGTCGGAAAATACCGCCGTCCTACGATCGCCGGTCATTGCATAGATGGATGGTTGCTTGACGCTATACGCCTGAAGGGGGTCATTCTTCCACGCGGTCACTACACTTGCGCAGCCTGTCAGGCTAGAGATCATAAATATGCATAATGCTGATTTTAACGAGTGTAATCGCATTTTAGCCTCCCACCCGAATCGGTTGTCCGATTAACATATATTTATTTCAATATATTTCCAGACTCACTTATGCCTCTCTGTGCTTATCTATCGGCTAATCATTGACCATCCGGAATTCCGGTTTGCCCACCGAACTAGAGAAACTCATCCCGGAACGGTAACGCCCCCCTCTACCTGCCCCCCGCCTCGCCTGCGCGCGTGGCGGGGGGCATGGCGTTGGGCATGAACGGCATGGACGCCACCACGGGAAAGCCCCTTTCAGGCGTTGCGCACTTGGCGCAGCGCATCGGGCAAATCCTGTCCACGCCCGTCGGCACGCGCCTCATCTACCGTGATTTCGGCTCTCTCTGGCAAGAGCTGATAGACCAGCCCACCAACGCTGCCACCGCGCACCTGCTGCGCGCCGCCACGGCCCTGGCCATCCAGACGTGGGAGACGGAATTGACCGTCACCAAGGTCACGCTCTCCGGCACCCCGGCGGAGGGCAACCTTGCCGCCAACATCACCGGAAAAACCGCCCAGGCCCTCGGCAACAGCCTGGTCACCCTCACCATCCCGCTCCCCGCGTCCACCCGCTGAAGGATACCAGGCCATGGCCCACGGCATCACCCTTATCGAATCCACTACCGGCACCCGCACGATCAGCACGAAGTCGAGCGCCATCATCGGCCTGATCGGCACGTCCACTGCCGTGGCGCCCGAAAGCCAGGCCGCGATCGACGCGGCGTTCCCGCTCAACACGCCGGTGCCGTTCACCTCGGCCGCCATCGCCGCCGGCAAGGCTGGCAGCGCCGGCACGCTAAAGGCCGCGCTCGAGGCGATCGATGATGTGGTTACCCCCACCATCGTGATCGTGCGCGTGGCCGTAGGCGTGGATGAAGATGCGCAGGACGCTGCCGTGATCGGCGCAACCGATGGCGCCAGTTACACGGGCATGCAGGCCCTGCTCAAGGCCGAGGCGATCACCGGCTATCGCCCGCGCATCATTGGCGCCCCTGGCCTCGATACCCAGGCGGTGACCACGAAGCTCGCCATCCTGACCAAAAAACTGCGCGGCATGGCCTATGCCCGCGCCATCGGCGACACCAATGCCGAGGCACGCACCTATCGCGAAGAATTTGGTGCGCGCGAACTGATGCTGATCTGGCCCAACAGCTCCGCCACCGTCACGGGCGATGCCGTCGCCCGAGCCTTGGGCATGCGCGCCTACCTCGATGAAACGGTGGGCTGGCACAAGACGATCAGCAACGTCACTGTGCCCGGCATCTCCGCGATCACGCACGATGTGCATTACGATCTGCTCGACAACGACACCGATGCCGGCCTGCTCAACGATGCCGATATCACCACGATCATTCGCACCCCGGCCGGCTACCGCTTCTGGGGCAACCGCACCTGTGCGGGCGACGATCAGAGCCAGTATGTCTTCGAAAGCGCGGTGCGCACGCTCTACGCGCTGCAGGATGTGATCGCCGCCGCGTTCAGCCCGTTCTTCGACCAGCCCATGACCGTGGCGCTGATCAAGGACCAGCTCGAAACCGTCAACGCACAGTACCGCAAGCTGGTGCGCAACGGCAAGGTGATCGGCGCCCAGGCATTCTTCGATGCCGATGCCAACACCTCGGCCGAGCTGGCCGCCGGCCGGCCCAATTTCCGCATCCAGTTCACCCCCTGTGCCCCGATGGAAAACCCGCAGGTCAACCTGGTGATCACGGACATCTACTACACCGGCTTCGCGGCAAGCGTGACCGGCTGATCCCCCTCTCCACTCGCGTCACGCTGAAAGGATCCGGCCATGGGCCTCCCCCGCAAACTGAAGAACATCAACGCCTATGGCGCCGGTATGAGCTGGCTGGGCGTGATCGGCGAATTCGAAGAACCTAAGCTGGCGCTCTCCACCAATGATTGGCGCGGCGGCGGCATGATCGGCCCGATAAAGATCGATAAGGGCCTCGAGCCCATGGAGGCGACAGTCACCATGGGCGGCCACACTGCCGAGCTGATCCGCACATTCGGCACCACGGACGTTGCCGGCGCGCCCTTGCGCCTCGTCGGCGCATACCAGGCCGATGACGGCAGCGCAGCCCAGGCCGTGGAGATTTACCTTGGCGGCCGATACACCGAAATCGACTTGGGCAAGTCCAAAGCCGGCGACGACACCGAGCACAAATACAAGTGCGCGGTGGCCTATTACCGCCGCGTGGTCGACGGCGTCGAAGAGGTCGAGATCGACATGATCGCGGGCGTGTTCCGCGTCGATGGCGTCGATCGCTATGCCGAGATCATGGCCATCCTCACCAGCTGATCCGGCTGGCGTCTCTACCAATGAGCCAGCACGCAGAACCTTTTGAATATTTGCCACGACATGCTTGCGAACCGATCGTTGCGTCGGCTCGCAAGCAGGCGTCTCTTCAAACGTCAGCCACGCTGGCCGTCCAACGCAAATATTTGGTTGCTCCTGGATCAACAAAATTGATGCGGAATGTAGTGGCAGTAGCCGCGCTAACCCAAAAATTTGGCGTCCATCCCGACGTGGTTGCGATAACGTTGAAATCGGTAGGGATCATTGAAAGTCCGTGGGTGATATCCAAAAAAGTCTGGCCGGCCGCCGCCGCCGTGGTGCCACGCGCTTCAAGCCGTACGCCAGATAAAGATCCGGCGCCCGTCTGCTTGTGGTTGAATCGATGATTGTTCAGCGGCTGAACCGAAAGCGTTGCGACGGACGAACTGCGATTGTAACCGTTGAACAAGCACCTCATTCCGTCGACCAAAGTATCGCACTGCAGGAAATAATTGGCACCGAGCGTGGCGGCTGGCTTATTGATCCCACTACCATTGAACACCAATTTGGCCGAAAGCACCGTATTTCCCGAAAAATCGATCACGCTGGAATCGTTGGCACCCGAAAGCCCACGCAAGAAATCGATCGGATAGTTAACGTATTCAAAGAAGTTGTCTCGGATGCAGGCGTTGTGCAGGCTGCGGAATTCCCCGCTGGGGTCGCTCCCGACCAGGCGCACCCCCCCTGTCATTGTGGAAGCAGCGGTGCTGCCCCCCAGAAATTTGCCGATGTGGTTGCCGCTTAGTTCGAATTCGAACATGGCATAGCTGCAATTCGGATCGCCTTCGATCACGATGTTGGCCGGGGTCGAACCATCAGTCGGTGCGACTTTTCCGATGTAAAGCTGGTTGCGGGTGATGTGAAAGTGATCTTCGTTCTGGGTGTGCGTGGTCGGGCGACGCAGCCAAAGGCAGGCGCCGTTCACGTTGATCTGGTTGCGATCAATATAGACCCACTGAACCCAGTTGGTCTTAATCCCAACGGTAAAAGTGCTGCCGTCCTGTGTCGAAGGACCGATGTCGCAAAATTCGATGACGGTGCTATCTGCATAGTCGAGTAGCACGCATTCGCGTGGGTGATTGCCTTGTGGCTGGATCGCCAGCGAAGAGAGCGTGCAATAGGACACCTTGGTGCCCAGCTTGGTGACTCTGCCCGCTGTATCGGGATCGCCCGGGATTGATTGGCCCAGCACGATCCTCATACCACCGTTGCCCCGCAACCTACCGTAGCCGCCCACGCCCTCAATCCGCACATTGTCTTGCAAAATTACCAGGTCTTGGGAAAACGTGAAGGCTCCATCCGTGGCGGGAATCTGCAATGTGCGCCCGCGCTTGACATTGAGCCACGAAATTGCCGCCTGCATCGCAGTGTTATCGTCGGCGTAGGAATCTCCTACCGCGCCAAACCAGCGCACGTCGGCAATCGTATCGGAACCGCCCGCACGCACCCAGGAGCCGCTCGCGCCGCTGAGGTCAGTGCTAGGCGGCACGTAAAAGGCCTGGGCCGTATCGGCAGCGACCGCGCTTGCCAGGTTCGCGGTGGAAAAATAGAAATAACCCTGCCGACCAGCTTCCAACAGATAGACCATCAAAGATTTGTTGAGCCGTGCTGACAAATCAGAGCGGCTCGTCGCCGGAACAGCATCAGCGGAATCGACATAGGTCATAATCATAGCCCTTTTCGGATGAGTTTTACATATGATCTAAATAATTTACAAGTCAAAGTCAATATTAACGTAAACGTATTATTAATATAATTTCGTGGACATTTCACTAATTCGTTTGAAAGACAAATTATCGAATAAGAATTAGGATCGTCACAAACCATAATGCTCGCGACGCAATAATGCCCCTGCGCCTTACCAATTTACGCGGCGGTAATGGCCGTCCCTACCCGCCACCCTACTGGCGCACGCGCTTGCCGCACTCCAGAAATTCGATGTCGCAAATCCATGCCGGTCCTGTTGCGGGGCGCCGGTCATGGTGATCGGGGGCGGGTTTCTCTCTTTACCGCCCCCGGTCGTTCCTGCCCCCGCCACCAGGAGCCCCGCACATGGCCGATACCCCGCGAGAAGCCGCCGAAGCCAATCCCAGCACCGTCACGATCGACCTGTCCGAACCGATCACGCGCGGCGAACAGACCATCGCGTCTTTCACCCTGACCAAGCCGCGCGGCGGTGCGCTCCGGGGCCTCACGCTGCAGGATTTGCTGCGCACCGATGTGGTGGCCATGCTCACCCTGATCCCGCGCATCTCCAACCCGCCGCTTACCGCTGCCGAAGCAAACAACCTGGGCGCCGATGATTTGGCCGAGATCTCGGGAGTGGTGCGCGGTTTTTTCATGTCGGCGACGGAGCGGAAGATGATGACCGCGATGATCGGGGAATTCGCGCCGAAGACATGATCGCCGATATCGCCGCGATCTTTCACTGGCCCCTGGCCGAGATCGAGGCGCTCGACCTGGCCGATCTCATGCTCTGGCGCGGAAAGGCGATCGAGCGCTGGAACCGAATGTGGGGCAGTAAGGACAAGCCATCATGAGCAACAAGCTATCCCTGCTGATCAACTTCGTCGGCGTCGACAAGATGTCCGGCGCGCTACGCAACATCGTGGGCTTGAGCCGCCAGGGCAGCACCTCAATCAAGGCGCTCACCGGCGAGAACCGCAAGCTGGAAAACCAGCTCAAGGCCACGCGCCGGCAGATCGAGCAGGGCAACGGCAACTTGACCGAGGCGATCAATCGCGAGCGCGAACTCGAACGCTCGATTGAGGGTGTGAATAACCAGTTGCAGCGCCAGCGCCGCCTCGCCGCCGTCAATGCGGATGTGGCCGCCATGGCCCGGCGCGGCCAGGAACTGAAAAACCGGGGGCAGGACAATATGTTGGGCGGCGTGGCCATGGCCGCGCCGTTCATCCTGGCCGGCAAGGCCGCCATGGATTTCTCGTCCGGCATGGTCGATATCCAGCAAAAGGCCGAGCTGACCAACGCCGAGACCGATCGCATGGCCGCCAGCATCATGCAACTGGCCCGCGCTTCCCACCAGTTGCCCGAGGATATGCGCGCCGGCATCGATGTCTTGGCGGGCAAGGGCATGGATCCGCGCCAGGCCATCCAGATGATTGGTCCGATCGGTCGATTGGCAACTGCCATGAAAGTGGATTTGGCCGACGGTAGCGCAGCGGCCTTTGCCAACCTCAACAACCTGCAAGTGTCGTTGGCGGACACTACAAAAGGGCTCGATATCATGGCGCTCGGCAGCAAAATTGGCAGCTTCGAGGTTGCCGATATGGCACGGAACTTTCCGGCGTTGACCGCGCGCCTTCAAGCTTTGGGAGATGTGGGCACGCCGGCAGTCGCAGATCTGACGGCCGCTCTGCAAATGGCCATGAACACGGCAGGCAATGCGGACGAAGCGGCCAACAACATCACCAACCTGCTGTCCAAGATCAACTCGCCCACCGTGATAAACGCCTTCCAGAAGAAGTTCGGCGTAGACCTTCCCGCAGCAATGAAGAAATTCAAAGCTCAAGGCATGTCCTCGATGGAGGCTTTCGCCACCGTCACACAAAAAGCAATCGGTAGTGACAAAGCGAAGCTGGGCTGGGTGGTCGAGGACATGCAGGCGCAGATGGGCTTGCTTGCGTTGATGAAGGACATGGACGGCTATCGGAAAATGCGCGCCCGCCTTCAAAGTGAGAGCAAGGGCACGATTGATCAGTCATTCGGCCATCGCGAAGCACGTGACGCCAGCGTCCAGTGGCGGGACTTCACCGGCCAGCTCCAGCGCTTGGCGATCGTGGTGGGCACCCAGCTCTTGCCGCAATTCATGCCGTTTCTCGGTGCCATCACCAACGCGATGGACCGCGTCGGCCAATGGGCAGCGGCCAATCCGCAATTGGCCAGTTCGATCGCCTCGATCGCGGCCGGCGCCGTAGCGGCACGCTTGGGTATCGGCGCGCTACAATTCGCGTTCGGCAGCGTCCTGGGACCGGTCTCCACGCTGTGGGGCCTGTTCGGCCGCGCCCAGGCGCTGGGCACGGTGGCCAGCCTCCTGCCCCGCCTCGCCGCTGGCTTCACGCTGCTGACCGGCCCAATCGGCCTGACGGTGCTGGCCGTGGCTGGCGTCGCCTACGCAGTCTATCGCTATTGGGGGCCGATCTCCGGCTTTTTCCAGCGCAACTGGACCACGATCCGCAATCTGTTCCTGGGCGCCATGGTCATCTTCACGCCCTTTCTGGCCGCGATCGTTTACGCCGCCTCACTGGTCTATCGCCATTGGGACCAGATCAAAGCCGCAACGATGAGCATGGTGCGCACCGTCGCCGGCATCGCCGCGCCGTTCATCCAGCCTTGGATA
>Ga0070671_100003012_pt1 | contig 13118 bp, 12 predicted proteins | sample KBSS73metaG_FD_65341 | JGI IMG/M metagenome (GOLD analysis project Ga0070671, IMG submission 65341) | Switchgrass rhizosphere microbial communities from Kellogg Biological Station, Michigan, USA - KBS S7-3 metaG | ecosystem: Host-associated > Plants > Roots > Rhizosphere > Soil ...
AACGACCAGCGCCTGCTCCTCGTCGAGCCGCAGGAGTTCGTGATCGACGGCCACGAGGTCAAGGAGCCGATCGGCATGAGCGGCGGCCGGCTCGAGGTGCGCGTGCACATCGTCACCGGCGCGCAGAGCGCGGCTGAGAACATCGTCAAGTGCGTTCGTCGCTGCGGCCTCGAGGTCGAGCAGCTGGTGCTCAACCCGAGCGCGTCGAGCCACGCGGTGCTGACCGACGACGAGAAGGACCTCGGCGTCGCGCTCGTCGACATCGGCGCCGGAACGACCGACGTCGCGATCTTCACCGACGGCTCGATCCGCCACACGGCGGTGATCCCGATCGCCGGCGACCTGATCACGAGCGACATCGCGATGGCGCTGCGAACGCCGACCAAGGACGCCGAGGAGATCAAGGTCGAGTACGGCGTCGCCAAGCAGCTGCTCGCCGATCCGAACGAGCAGCTCGAGGTGCCCGGCCTCGGCGACCGGCCGCCGCGCATGCTCTCGCGCCAGGCGCTCGCCGGCGTGATCGAGCCGCGCATCGAGGAGATCTACTCGCTCGTCCACCAGGTGATCCGCGAGAGCGGCTTCGAGGAGCTGCTGTCTTCCGGGATCGTCATCACCGGCGGCGCGGCGGTGATGCCCGGAATGATCGAGCTCGGCGAGGACATTTTTCTGAAGCCCGTTCGCAAGGGAACGCCGACCTACCGCGGCGCGCTCCACGACATGGTCGCCAATCCGCGCTCGGCGACGGTGATGGGACTTCTCGAGGAAGCGCGAATGGCGCGGACTCGCGGCCAGCGCGCGGCGCAGCAGGCGGGCTCGGTGAAGACCCTGTTCGGACGCGCCAAGGACTGGTTCCTCGGCAACTTCTAGGAATGGCAACGACATGAACGACGTTCTCGAGACCCGCCCGGCCCCCGACCTGCTGCCGCACGCGCACGACCCGCCGCCGACGGGCTGACCGCGCGGGAGGACTCATCACACCAAGAACGTATTCCGGAATTTCACGACTCAAGGCAACTGCAAGGATTGGAGCTACAGATGGCAATCGAAATGATCGAAGAGTTCAGCATGGGAACGCAGATCAAGGTGATCGGCGTGGGCGGCGGCGGCGGCAATGCCGTCGAGCACATGATCGAGGAGGGCGTCCAGGGCGTCGACTTCGTCGTCGCCAACACCGACGCGCAGGCGCTCAACCGCTCGGCGGCGCATCACCTGATCCAGCTCGGCTCGACCGGCCTCGGCGCCGGCGCCAAGCCCGAGGCGGGCAAGGCCGCGGCCGAGGAGGCCGTCGACCGCATCCGCCAGTCGATCGAGGGCGCGCACATGCTGTTCATCACCGCCGGCATGGGCGGCGGCACCGGCACCGGCGCGGCGCCGGTGATCGCGCGAGTCGCCCGCGAGATGGGCATCCTCACGGTCGGCGTCGTCACCAAGCCGTTCGACTTCGAAGGGCCGCGCCGGCTCAAGGCCGCCGATGCGGGCGTCGCCGAGCTCGAGGCGAACGTCGACTCGCTGATCGTCATCCTCAACGACAAGCTGCTCGACGTCCTCGGCGACGACGTCACCCAGGACCAGGCGTTCGCGCACGCCAACGACGTGCTCAAGAACGCCGTCGGCGGCATCAGCGACATCATCCACATCCCGGGCCTCGTCAACGTCGACTTCGAGGACGTCAAGACGGTGATGAGCGAGCCCGGCAAGGCGATGATGGGGACGGCGATCGGCTCCGGACCCGACCGCGCCAACAAGGCCGCCGAGGCCGCGGTCGCGTGCCCGCTGCTCGAAGGCATCGACCTGTCGGGCGCGCGCGGCGTGCTGGTGCTGATCGCGGCGAATCGCAACACGTTCAAGCTGTCGGAGAGCAGGAACGCGATGAACACGATCCGCCGCTACGCCGCCGACGACGCGCACGTCATCTACGGCACGGCGTACGACGAATCGCTCGGCGACCAGCTGCGCGTGACGGTGATCGCGACCGGCCTCAGCCCGGCCCGGCGGGCGATGCAGCCGCCGGTTCAGGTCGTCAACAACGTCGCCGTCCAGCGCACCGGCACCGACAACCTGCCGGTCCTGAACCAGCAGGTGCAGATGCCGCCACAGGCGCACGACTACAGCGGCCTGACGACGCCGAGCGTCTGGCGCAACGGCCGCACCGCCGCGGCCAAGGTCGACGCGCTGGCGAGCAACGGAATGGACGAGATCGAGATCCCGGCGTTCCTGCGCAAGCAGGCCGACTGAGGCTCACGGTCATCATCGGCATCCCGGGCCGTAGCACTGGAAGCGATCCATTTGCAGGAAGGTGCTGTGGTCCCGGGGTCCGCCGGGCATGGCTACCCCGGCGGGAACGATGAACGTCCGCGAGTCGCCCCCGAAGAGCCCGCCGGGCAGATCGACCGGCTTGAGCACCGTGTAGACGGTGCCCGCGTGGGTGCGCCAGCTCATCCGGTCTCGATACTGCGCCGGAGGCACGCCCTGGCGACGGGCCGCACCCTCGAGCCAGGCGTCGAGCTCCTGCGCGCGCGCGAGCCGGATCGAGCCCTCGCGCGCGAGCCGGTCGAGGCCGCGCTGTCCCATCGGAACGACGTCGGCCGGCAAGGCCACCGACGCCAGCGTCGCGTCGCCCGAATGCTCGATGGCACCGGAGACGTTGCCGACCACGAATCTGCCGTTGACGTCCTGGTTGAGGAAGGCCGCGATCTCGCGGCCGAACAGCGCCCGGATCCTGCTTCGAACGTTGTCGTAGTCGGTGCCCTGCGCGCCCTCGGCCCAGAAGGTCGGGCAGTCCAGGGGACGCTTCGACGATGCGTACGTGACGACGCGAGTCGAATTCGGCAGCCCGACGACGGCCTGGCGGAACGCGCCCTGCGCGAGCACTCCCGCGATGCGGCCGTCCGGCGTCCGGCCGACGTTCCACACGACCGGCTCCTCGGCCATGAGCACGAGCACGACCGGCTTGACCGTCGCACCCACCACGACGTCTTGCCGCGTCACCGCCCGCCCCGTCTTCTCGAGCAGGACATCGACCGGCGTCGAGCCTTCGGACACGCTGATGACGACGACGCCGAAGTCGCCCGGCAGGCCGGCGATGCCGCAGCGCTCGGCGTCATCCGGACGCGCAGCGGCGGCGCTGGCGGCGCCGCTGCGCGGCGATACACCCTCGCTCGATGCGATCGGGAGCTGGGTTCGCAAGCCCAGGATGAAGCCGAAGCCGACGGCTGCCACGAACGAGAGGGCGAGGATCAGGACGATGAGCAATCGCGGCATCGAAGGGCTCGGAGCGACCGGCGGGCCGCGCTGGCAAGTCTAGGCAGGCCCCCGGGCATTGCAACGCCGGCTGGCGGCAACGATGGGAGACAATGAAGTCATGCTCGCGCAACGCACCCTGAAGTCGATGACGCGCGCCGTCGGCGTCGGCGTTCACGGCGGCCAGAAGGTCGAGCTGACGCTCAGGCCCGCGCCGGTCGATTCGGGGATCGTCTTTCGCCGCGTCGACCTGCCGCGCGCGGCCGTCATCCGCGCCGCCGCGCTCAACGTCTGCGACACGCGGATGGCGACGACGCTCTCGGCCGACGGCGGCCCGGGCGGGCCGAAGGTGAAGACGGTCGAGCACCTGCTCTCGGCGTGCGCGGGGCTCGGCCTCGACAACCTCGTCGTCGACATCACCGCCGAGGAGGTGCCGATCCTCGACGGCTCGGCGGCGTCGTTCGTCTTCCTGCTGCAGAGCGCCGGCATCGCGCTGCAGGATGCGCCCAAGCGGTTCCTGCGCGTGCTGCGCCCGATCGAGGCCAGGGAAGGCGAGGGCGCGGCGGCGAAATGGGCGCGCCTCGAGCCGCACGAGGGCTACACGCTCGGCTTCGAGATCGAGTTCGACCATCCCGTGGTGAGCGAGACCGGCCAGCGCTTCGTGTTCGACATGGGCTCGGGCAAGTACAAGAACGAGATCGCCCGCGCGCGCACCTTCGGCTTCACCAAGGAGGTCGAGACGATGCGGTCGCGCGGCCTCGCGCTCGGCGGCAGCCTCGACAACGCCGTCGTCGTCGACGAGTTCAAGGTCCTCAACAGCGAAGGCCTTCGCTACGACGACGAGTTCGTCAAGCACAAGATTCTCGACGCGATCGGCGACCTGGTGCTCGTCGGCCATCCGCTGCTGGCCGCGTATCGCGCCTTCAAGTCGGGCCACGCGCTCAACAACCGGCTCGTTCGCGCGCTGCTCGCCGATCGCTCGGCGTGGGAGATCACGACCTTCGACGACGAGGCCACGGCGCCGGCGGGCCTTGCGGAGCTCGCGCCCGCGTGGTGACGGCCGCAGCGCCGGACGATGAGCTCGCCGGCGCTCGCGGAGGGATGTCTTCGCCGGGGGGGTCGCCGCGATGGTGGTGACCGTCCTGCGCTGGATCGTGGCCGGCATCGCCGTCCTGCTTCTCGTCGGCGCGCTGGGCAACTTCGCGCTCTACGTCATCTTCGAGGCACGGCCGCCGCTCGAGCGGGCACGCCGCCTCGGCGCCTGGATCCGGCTCGTCGCGCTGGCGTGGTTCAACGTCGAGATCTGGGGGCGCGTCGTCCACGCCATCATCACCTGGAAGTAGCGCTGCGCTAGCGCGCGGGGCCGAGCCCGAGGAACGCGATCAGGTCCGGCAGGTGGTCGTCGAAATCGCTCAGCGCGTGGTCGCTTCCTTCGACGAGTCGCACGTTGCAGCCGGCATAGCGGGCGCTCATCTCGCGCCACGACAGCACCTCGTCGCCCTTGGCGATCACCGCGAGGTAGCGGCCGTGCTCGGTCAGTGCGGGAAGCGTCATCCGGCGCAGCTCGTCGACGTATTCGGCGCGAAAGACGAAGGGCTCGTCGCTGTGCCACGCGGTCGTCGTGCCGACCGTCGAAGCCAGGTCGCGTGCCGGATCGACGGCCGGGTTGAGGACGACGGCGCGGCAGCCCCGCCGCTCCGCGACCACCGTGGCGTAGAAGCCGCCGAGCGAGCTGCCGATCACCGCCATCCGATCGCGCGGCCACGCGGAAACTCCCGTGAGCACGCCGTCGAGCGCGGCAGCCGGCGAAGCCGACAGCTGCGGGCACCACCAGGCGACGTCGGGCCGGTTGGCCGCGAACCACGCGGCGAGCCGGCGCGCCTTCGTCGATTGCGGCGAAGAGCGGAACCCGTGCAGATAGAGGACGTGCGTGACCGGCTCGCCGGGACCGGCCGAGGCCGAGGCCGCCGCCTCGCTCATGCCGCGGCGCGACCCGGGCCGGCGAGCGCGTCGAGCAGCTTCTCGTGGATGCCGCCGAAGCCGCCGTTGCTCATGCACAGCACGTGGTCGCCGGCGCGCGCCGCTGCGACGATCCGGCTCACCAGCTCGGCGATCGTCGGCGCGACGATCGCGCGCGCGCCCATCGGCGCCAGCGCCTGCACGGCGTCCCAGCCGAGGCCGCCGGAGTGGCAGAAGGCGAGATCGGCTTCCTCGAGGGCCCACGGCAGCTGCGCCTTCATCGCGCCGAGCTTCATGGTGTTCGAGCGCGGCTCGAAGGCGACCAGGATCCGCTCGGCGCCGACCTTCTTGCGCAGGCCGTCGAGCGTCGTCCGCATCGCCGTCGGGTGGTGCGCGAAATCATCGTAGACCGAGACCCCGGCGGCGACGCCGCGCAGCTCGAGCCGACGCCGCACGTTGCGAAAGCCTGCCAGCGCGCGCGCCGACGCTTCCGGCGCGACGCCGACGTGCTCGGCGGCGCCGATCGCGGCGAGCGCGTTCAGCTGGTTGTGCTCGCCGAGTAGCGCCCACTCGACGCGCGCGATCTTGAGCCCGCCGCGCAGGACGTCGAAGGCGTGCGGCTCGCCGCGCGCGCGCAGCATCCCGGGCGCTTCCTTCCTGCCGCCGAAGCGCTGCACCTCGCTCCAGCATCCCATCGCGATGACGCGCTGGAGCGCCTCGTCGCGCGCGTTGACGACGATCCGGCCGTGCGCCGGCACCGTGCGGACGAGGTGATGGAACTGGCGCTCGATCGCGGCGAGGTCGTCGAAGATGTCGGCGTGGTCGAACTCGAGGTTGTTGAGGATCGCCGTTCGCGGCCGGTAGTGGACGAACTTGCTGCGCTTGTCGAAGAACGCGGTGTCGTACTCGTCGGCCTCGATCACGAACGGCGCGCCGGCCGCGCCGAGGCGCGCCGAGATGCCGAAGTTGAGCGGAACGCCGCCGACCAGGAAGCCCGGGTCGAGCCCGGCTTGGTCGAGGACCCAGGCGAGCATCGACGTCGTCCCGGTCTTGCCGTGGGTGCCGGCGACGGCGAGGACGTGGCGGCCGGCGAGGACGTGGTCGGCGAGCCACTGCGGCCCGCTCGTGTAGGCGACGTTGGCGTCGAGCACCGCTTCCATCAGCGGGTTGCCGCGCGTGATCGCGTTGCCGACGACGAAGAGGTCGGGCGCGAGCTTGAGCTGGCCGGCGTCCCAGCCTTCGATCAGCTCGATGTCGAGGGCCGCGAGCTGCTCGCTCATCGGCGGGTAGACGTTGGCGTCGCAGCCGGTGACGCGATGGCCGGCGGCGCGCGCGAGCGCCGCCACGCCGCCCATGAACGTGCCGCAGATGCCGAGGATGTGGAGATGCATCGGCCGCCTCGGGCTGGCTAGGCCGGGCGAGGACGACTCATGCGCCGGAAGCCCGAATTGATCAGCGGCCAGAAGAGCAGCCCGAGCGCCAGCGTCGTGATGCCGGTGACGAGCGGGTTGGCCCAGAAGATCGAGAAGCTTCCCTGCGACATGAGCATCGACTGGCGAAAGCTCGCCTCGGCCATGTCGCCGAGGACGAGGGCGAGGACGAGCGGCGCGAGCGGGTAGCGCAGCTTCTTGAACAGGTAGCCGACGACGCCGAAGACCATCATCATGACGACGTCGAACATCGCGCTGTGGACAGTGTACGCACCGATCGCGCAGATGACGACGATGACCGGCGCGATCACCGAGAACGGGATGCGCAGCATCGCCGCCCAGAACGGCACCGTCGTCAGCACGACCAGCAGGCCGACGATGTTGCCGAGGTACATCGAGGCGATCAGGCCCCAGACGAACTCCTTGTGCTCGATGAACAGCATCGGCCCCGGCTGCAGGCCCCAGATGAGCAGGCCGCCGAGGAGCACCGCGGCGGTCGGCGAGCCGGGGATGCCGAGGGTCAGCATCGGCAGGAGCGCCGACGTTCCGGCGGCGTGCGCCGCCGTCTCGGGGGCGATGACGCCCTCGATGTTGCCCTTGCCGAACGTGGCCGGATTCTTCGACATCCGCTGCGCCATCCCGTAGCTCATGAACGACGCCGGCGTCGCGCCGCCCGGCGTGATTCCCATCCAGCAGCCGACCGCGACCGAGCGCAGGAACGTCTTCCAGTAGCGCACCAGCTCGACCCACGTCTGCCAGACGACGCGAAAGTTGATCTTCGCGCTCTTGCCCTTGAAGGCGAGGCCTTCCTCCATCGTCAGCAGGATCTCGCCGATGCCGAACAGGCCGATCACCGCGATCAGGAAGTCGAAGCCCTTGAGGAGCGCGGGGAAGCCGAAGGTCATGCGCAGCTGGCCAGTGACGGTGTCCATGCCGACGGCGGCGAGGGCGAAGCCGATCATCATCGAGCAGAGCACCTTCGGCACCGGCTCCTTGCTCATGCCGATGAAGCTGCAGAACGTGAGCAGCTGGACGGCGAAGAACTCGGCCGGGCCGAACTTGAGCGCGAAGCGGGCGAGCAGCGGCGCGGTGAACGTGATCAGCAGGACCGCGAACAGGGCGCCGACGAACGACGACGTGAACGCCGCCGCGAGCGCCTGCGCGGCGCGCCCCTGCTGCGCCATCGGGTAGCCGTCGAAGGTGGTCGCGACCGACCACGGCTCGCCGGGGATGTTGAACAGGATCGACGTGATCGCGCCGCCGAACAGGGCTCCCCAGTAGATGCACGACAGCATGATGATCGCCGACGTCGGGTTCATCGAGAACGTAAGCGGCAGCAGGATCGCGACGCCGTTGGCACCGCCGAGGCCGGGCAGTACGCCGATCAGCACGCCGAGCGTGATGCCGATCAGCATGAAGCCGATGTTGGGCAGCGTCAGGGCGACGGCGAAGCCGCCGAGCAGGTTCGAGATCTCGTCCATCGGGGCGGCTCAGAGGCCGATTGCAGCTTCGAGCGGACCCTTCGGCAGCGGCACCAGGAACCAGCGCTCGAAGACCAGGTAGAAGACTACTGGAACGCCGATCGACACGATGACCGACACCAGCCAGCCGTAGCGGCCGTGACGACGCATGAAGTAGCCGATCAGCAGCATCGAGGCGAGGTAGAGGCCGACAAAGGGCATCAGCGCGGCATACACGGCGCTCGGCCAGAGGACCGCCCAGACGCCGCCGAGCTCCTCGCGTGAGACGAAGCTGCCGCCGAGCTGGCGCCACCGCATCAGCGTGCGAACGAAGATCCAGCCGCTGGCGCCGAGCAGGATCAGGCCAATGTAGAACGGAAAGTAGCCGGCGCGAGGGCCGTCGTCGGCCCAGCCGGTACCGACGCGGACGCTGTCGACGATGTCGATCACCGCCAGCAGCATCAGGAAGCCGGCGACGGCGAGCTCGGGCCAGCGCTCGGTGATCGCGACGACCGCGGGCGCTTCCTCGGCGGATTCGCCGCCGCTCGCGGCGGCAGCCTCGGGACCGTCGCTCATCAGTTGGCGAGGAAGCCCGCTTCTTTCATCAGCGTCCGGTGCAGCACCTCGTTCTTGCCGAGCCAGTCGACGTACTCCTGGCCGGTCATGAAGGTCTGCTTGAACGCACCCTTCTCCATGAAGTCCTTCCACTCCGGCAGGGCCCGGACCTTCTTGAAGAGGTCGACGTAGTACTGGGTCTGCTCGGCGGTCACTCCGGGCGGCATGAAGATGCCGCGCAGCATGAGGTAGTCGACCGGAACGCCGGCCGACGCGCAGGTCGGGATGTCCTGCCACGACTGCGTCGGCGTGAGCTTCGTCGGGTAGGGCATCTTCTCCTTGTCCATCACGCAGAGGGCGCGGAGCGCGCCGGCGCGCCAGTGCGACTCGGCCTCGATCGGGTTGTTCACGGTCGAGTCGACGTGCTTGCCGACGAGCTGGACGGCGACATCGCCGCCGCCCTTGTACGGGATGTAGGTCATCTTCTTGCCCGCGGCCTTCTCGAGCATGACGGTGATGATCTGGTCTTCCTGCTTCGAGCCGGTGCCGCCCATCTTGAACGTCTTGTCGGGTTGCGCGCGGATGGCGTCGAAATAGGCCTTCGCCGTCTTGTACGGCGAGTCCGCGTGGACCCAGAGGACGAACTGGTCGAGGGCGAGCATCGCAACCGGCGTCATGTCGCGCCAGTTGAACGGCACGTTGGTCGCCATCGGCGTCGTGAACAGATTCGACAGCGTGATGACGAGCTTGTTCGCGTTGCCCTTGTCGCCCTTGACGTCGAGGAAGCCCTCGGCGCCGGCGCCGCCCGCCTTGTTGACGATGATGATCGGCTGCGACATCAACTTGTTCTTGGCGACGACGCCCTGGATGAAGCGAGCCATCTGGTCGGCGCCGCCGCCGGTTCCGGCCGGGACGACGAACTCGACCGGCTTGGTCGGCTCCCAGGCCGAGGCGGGAACGCATGCGAGCGCGCCCAGGAGGGCGAACGCGGTCGCCCAGGAACGATGGAGAAGTTTCATGCTGGTGACAGCCCCCTTTGCGGGCAGCTTAGCGGGGCGAACGCCCTTTCACAACCCGAGCCACTTGCCGATTGCAAGCATGTCCGCTTCGCTGTAAGGGGCGAAGCCTTCGTACTTGATCGACTCGAGCTTTTTCTTGCCTTCCTCGTGGCCGTCGAGGCCGACGAGATACTCGCGCACCCTCTGCACCTGCTCGGCGTTCAGCGCCGGGCTGGCGATCAGATGCTTGATCGGCACCGGCCGCGAGGTGCCGATGATGCGGCCGCCCTTGGCCTGCCACGCCTTGACGACGGCGTTGGCGGCCGTCGATCCGGCCTTGGTCAGGCTGGTCTCGACGAAGAACGGGACCGCGTCCTGGTAGCGCGTGTACACATACTTGACCGGCTGCGAGCCGCCGAACGTGTCGCGCACCGTGGCGCGGACCATCCACGCGGTGATCGAATCCTCGTCGGGCGCGCCGAGGGTCGAATCCTTGAGGTCGGCGAGCGTCTTCATCGGCGAATCGGCGCGCACGATGAAGTTGGCGGTGTAGTTCTGGTAGCCCTTGGTCACCGCCAGCAGGTGATAGCCCGAATCGCGGATCGCCAGCGCCGACAGATGCGCCGGATGGACGAAGGCGAGGTCGTATTCCTTGGCGGCAAGGCCCTTCCTGAGCGTCGGGTAATCGGCGATCGGCTCGACCGTCACCGGCTGCCTGAGGATGCGCGAGAGATCGCTCGCGAGGACGGCGAACTTGGCGCGGATCTCGTCGTTGCCGACGCGGTAGGTGACGCCTTCGTTGACCGCGAAGACCAGCGCATGCGAGGCGGTCGACCACGCGGCAAGGAAAAGGGGCAAGAGCACCGCGCGGGCAAATCGCGTCATCAAGTCCTCCGGGACAACGGCAGTCGGATTGTGCAAGAGTCCTCGAAGCGGCGCTGCCGCGCGCTCCATGGAAACGCGAAATTTTGGGCGTTGTGTGCGCGCGTCGAAGACATATGGATGGGGCACGACGCGACCTCTCTCGTTCGACTTATCGCGCAGTCTCTCAAGCACTCAGGCTCGCGTATGCCGCCGTCAGCGTCGCGGCGATGTCGTCCTCGCCGTGCGCGGAGCTGACGAAGCCGGCCTCGTACAGCGCCGGCGCGAGATAGACGCCGCGGCCGAGCATCGCGTGGAAGAAGCGGTTGAAGCGATCCTTGTCGGTCGCCATCACCTCGCCGTAGTTCTGCGGCAGTTCGGCGCAGAAGAAGAAGCCGAACATGCCGCCCTCGCTGTCGCCGACCATCGTCACGCCGGCGCGCTGGCCGGCCTCGATCAGGCCGGCGACGAGCGCGCGAGTTCGCGCCGCGAGCGCGTCGAAGTAGCCCGGCCGGGCGATCTCGCGCAGCGTCGCCAGGCCGCACGCCGTCGCGATCGGATTGCCCGACAGCGTGCCGGCCTGATAGACCGGGCCCAGCGGCGCGAGCTGCTCCATCGCCGCGCGCTTGCCGCCGAACGCGGCCATCGGCATGCCGCCGCCGATCACCTTGCCGAACACGCTCAGGTCGGGAGCGAAGCCCGGGATCGATCGCGCGTAAAGCGCTTGCGCGCCGCCGAGGGCGACGCGGAATCCGGTCATCACCTCGTCGAACACCAGCAGCGCCCCGCTCGCGCTGCAGAGCTCGCGCAGGCGCTGCATGAAAGGCACGCTGGCGCGGACGAAATTCATGTTGCCGGCGATCGGCTCGACCATCGCGCAGGCGATCGATCCGCCGTGGCGCGCGAAAGCTTCCTCGAGCGCGGCGACGTTGTTGTATTCGAGGACCAGCGTGTGCTGGACGACCGCCTCCGGGACGCCGGCGCTGGTCGGGTGGCCGAAGGTCGCCAGGCCGGACCCGGCCTTGACGAGCAGCGCGTCGGCGTGGCCGTGATAGCAGCCCTCGAACTTGACGATGACGTTCCTGCCGGTGACGCCGCGCGCGAGCCGCAACGCGCTCATCGCCGCCTCGGTTCCCGAGCTGACCAGGCGAACCTGATCCATGCTCGGCACGTGCTCGAGGATCGCCTCGACGAGCAAGGTCTCGCGCTCGGTCGGCGCGCCGAACGACAGCCCGTCGTCGATCGCGGCGTGCACCGCGGCCAGCACGGCCGGGTGGCGGTGGCCGAGGATCATCGGCCCCCATGAGCCGATGTAGTCGATGTAGCGCTTGCCCTCGGCGTCGAAGAGATACGGGCCGTCGCCGCGGACGATGAAGCGCGGCGTTCCGCCGACGGCGCGAAACGCGCGCACCGGCGAGTTGACGCCGCCCGGGATGACGCGCCGGGCGCGATCGAAGAGCTCGTCGTTGGTCATCGTCGCGTGACGCGCGGCGGCCGCGCCGTCAATGGACGTGGCGCGGATTCTTGGGCGCGGTCACGGCATCGGCGTCGCTTGCCGGCGCGACGTCGGCGCCGGGCTCGCCGTCCTCCTCCTCGCCTTCGCCGGGCAGGGCCCAGAAGAAGCGATCGGGAACGACGTTGCCCATGCCGGGACGGAACCCGGCGTCGAGCGCCTGGTCGAGGAAGGAGAGCGCCTCGCCGACGGCGGCGTGCAGCTCGACGCCGGTCGCGAGGAGCGCGGCGAGGGCGGCGGAAAGCGTCTCGCCGGCGCCAACGAAGGTCGTCTCGAAGCGCTCGAACTTCTCGCCCGTGATCGCGCCCTGCGGCGAGGCGAGGACGTTGTCGAGGAACTGGTCGGGAAGCGGAATGCTCGTGACGAGGACGTAGCGCGCGCCGTGCTTGTTGGCGGCGACGGCGAGCTCCCGAGACGACGGCGGCCGCTCGCCTTCCCATTCCGGAACGAGGAAGTCGGCGAGCGTCTGGTGGCTGCCGACGAGGACCTCGGTCTGCGGCAGGACCAGGTCGCGAAACGCCTCCAGGTACGCCTGCTGATCGTCTTCCTCGACCCAGGCGAGGTTGGGCAGGTAGGCGACGAGCGGAACGTCGGGATAGTCGGAAAGGATCTCGGCGACGGCGCTGACGCCTTCGGTCGAGCCGAGGAAGCCGACCTTCCAGGCCGCGATCGTGACGTCCTCGAGGACGCTCCTCGCCTGCTCGACGATCACGTCGGCATCGATCGCGTGGTGGTCGAACACCTCGGCGGTGTCGCGCATGACGATGCTCGTGATCACCGGCAATGCGTGCGCGCCCATCGCCGCGATCGTCGCGACGTCGCCGGCCGATCCTCCGGCGCCGCTCGGGTCGTTGACGTTGAAGCTCATCACGCACGCCGGCGCGGCCTGCTCTTCGAGATCGCCGGGATCGGCCTCGGCAGCCGGAGAAACGTCGGTCATGAGATGCTCGAGAGGCGCGGGGAAAGAGCCGTTCGCAAGGCTTCCGGGGACCTCTAGGCGAACGTGAACAATGTTGCGTATGTCCCTACACAGCCTTGCTTTTTCGAGAGGGGCCGTGTCTACAATCTGGCTGCATTGTAGTGAAGGCACCGGCCCGGACGT
>Ga0070671_100003013_pt1 | contig 13115 bp, 13 predicted proteins | sample KBSS73metaG_FD_65341 | JGI IMG/M metagenome (GOLD analysis project Ga0070671, IMG submission 65341) | Switchgrass rhizosphere microbial communities from Kellogg Biological Station, Michigan, USA - KBS S7-3 metaG | ecosystem: Host-associated > Plants > Roots > Rhizosphere > Soil ...
CTGATCCGGTCGCCGACCCGTACGTACGAGGGAGGAACAATGCGATTCATGCTGCTGGTGAAGGCGAGCAAGGAGAGCGAGGCGGGCACGCTCCCGACCGAGGCACAGCTCGCGGAGATGGGCCGGTTCAACGAGGAGTTGGTGAACGCCGGAATGATCCTGGCGGCCGAGGGACTTCACTCCAGCGCGAAGGGCGCGCGGGTCCGCTTCTCGGGCCGGAAGCCGACCGTCATTCCCGGACCCTTCCCCGAGCCGGAGACGCTCGTCGCGGGCTTCTGGATGCTGCGCGTCGACTCCATGGAGGCCGCGGTCGAGTTGGCGAAACGCGTTCCCTTCGACGACGGCGAGATCGAGATCCGGCAGGTGTTCGAGACGGAGGACTTCGCACCGAGCGATCCGACGGGTGAGCTGCGGGCGGCGGAGAGCCGGCTGCGCGCGAAGGCGGACGCGCAGCAGTCGTCGCCCAAGCGCCCCGGCTAGTCGTCCCGCCCGGGCAGCCGGAGGCGGAAGCTCCAGCGCCGTTCCTCGCCCGGCGCCAGCGGCGGCGGCGCGACGTCGAGCGCCAGCGCGTCGGCCAGCACGTCGGCGGCGCCGAGGCAGGGCTCGAGCGCCATGCGGTGCACGGGCGAGCCGTGCGCGCTCGTCTTCATGCCTGTCTCGATCCACAGGCCGACGTGCGCCACGTCGCCGCCGAACTCGAGCTCGAGGCGCTCCCCCTTGAGCGGGTCGGTGACGACGAGGCGCCGCTCGTCCGGCACGTCGCCGAAGAGCTTGACCGCCCACTTCCCGTTCTCCGGCATCGTGAAGCGGCCGCTCGCGTCGGCCACGCCGCCGCTCCACGCCAGCACGTCGTTCGCCGCGGGCGCATCCTCGCCCAGCCCATGATTAACGCGCACCTGCCGGAGCCCGGGCACCTCGACCACGGTGCCCGGCGGCGTGTTGAACATCGGGTGCGAGCTCCACACCCACGGCAGTTCCGTGTCCGACGCATTCCGGAGTGCGTAGGCCGCGTGTGCCACGGGCTCGTCGTGCAGCAGCGTGATCTCGCGGCGCAGCTCGCACGGCCGACTCGTGGCGCGCACCGTGCCGTGCAGCGTGACGCCGTGATCGTGCTCCGTGACGGCCATCTCCCACGGCTGGCTCCAGAGCTCGCCGTGGTCGGGCAGCTCGCGCCACCCCGGCACGCCTCCGCCCGGCGCCACGTTCGGGAAGCACTCGTCCCAGCCGCCGTTGTCGCCCAATTCGAGGTAGGAGGCGTCAGGCCTTACGGCCCGGAAGGGAATCACGTCACTGCGCCAGAGCCACTCGCGTCCGTCCAGCCGGCGCAGGTGCGACACCTTGCCGCCGAGCGTTGGGACGGCCACCACCTCGAGCTGGCCGGCGCGTACCGCAATGCCGGGCAACCCCGACACCGTAACCGAACGGTACGTCACCTCAGCCTCGCGCCGCCGCCTCGAGCTCGGCGCCAAGCCCCAGGGTCTCGCACACCCGAGCGATGGTCTCGCCGATCTTGTTGTTGGGCGTGGAGGCGCCGGCGGTCAGGCCGATGCGCCGCACCCCGGCGAGCCAGTCCGCCACCGTCTCCTCATGCTTGGTGCGCGCGGGCTGGTGGCGCACGGTCCCGGCGGCGGGATCGATGCAGTCGGCATCCTCGATGTGGAAGCCGCGCATGCCGTGCGACTGCACCAGCGTCGCGAGCTGGCAGGTGTTGCTCGAGTTGTAGCCGCCCACCACCACCATGAGGTCGAGCGGCTCCTGCAGCAGGCCGCGCACGGCGTCCTGCCGGTCCTGCGTCGCCGAGCAGATGGTGTCGAACGAGCGGAAGTGCTGCGGCAGCGCCTCGGTGCCATAGCGCCGTTCCATGCTCTTCCGGAGCTCGCCGGCGATGGCGAGCGACTCGCCCGAGAGCATGGTGGTCTGGTTGGCGACCCCCACGCGCTGGAGATCGGTGGCGAAGTCGAAGCCCGGCGAGTAGCGATGCTCGAACCGCTGCGCGAGCGACACCGGGTCTCCGCCGCGCTCGATGAAGTCGCACAGCAACCGCGCTTCGTCCATGTTCAGCACCACGAGGTACTTCCCGCCCTCGTGCCGCGTCACCTGGCTCGCGGTGGCCCGGGTCTCCTCATGGTAGTGCTTGCCGTGGATGACCGAGGTGAAGCCGTCGCGCGCGTAGCCTTCCACCCGCTTCCAGACGTTGAGCACCGACCCGCATGTGGTGTCCACCAGCACACAGCCGATGGCGCGCAGCCGGTCGAAGTCGCGGATGGTGACGCCGAAGGCGGGCATGATCACCACGTCCTCGGGCGTCACGTGCGAAAAATCGAACTCGCCGTGCTCGTCGGACAGCAGGAACCGGATGCCCATGTCCTCGAGCTTCCGGTTCACGTGCGGATTGTGGATGATCTCGCCCACCAGGTAGAGCTGCCGGCCCGGGAACTTGCGGCGTGTCTCGTAGGCGTAGTCGACGGCGCGGTCCACGCCGTAGCAGAAGCCGAATTCGCGGGCCAGCCGGAAGGTGACGGGACCTACCTCGAGCGTGTAGTCGCGCGCACGAAGCAGGTCGACGACGGCGCTCGCATAGTCCGATGCAAGCTGCCCGCCGATGGCATCCTTGAGTCCGAATCCCTTGCGGAAATACGTCGATTCCATGGCCTCAAGGTACACCCGGTCGAGGGGGTGGGCCCACTCCGGCGAGGCGGCATCCGGCCTCGCCCGTGGCCACGGTCACCCCCTCGATCCGGCCCCGCACGCTCGGCGGCGGCAACTCGCTCTCGCTGTCCAGCGGCGCGAGCGTGCCATCGAAGGTGGCCACGAGCGTCGGGCGCACCTGGATGAGGCGCACTCGACCGTCGCGACTCGCCAGGGCCAGCAGCGCGCGATCGTCGGGCCAGCGGAGCGCCAGCGTGGCGCGCTCGGCCGTGCTCGTGTCGGTTGCGGGCACCAGCGGGAATGAATCGCGCGGCGCGAGCGTGGGCAGCACCACGAGCAGTGCGGCCCCGGTGTCCGCCCGCGCCGCGAACACCGTCAGGCGGTGCTCCGCCTCGCACCAGCCCGCCTCGGCGTGACCGCGCCACTCGCCCTTGCCGATCAGGCTGTCGGCGGACGACCACGAGATCTCCAGCCCGCTCCGTGCGGCAACGCGCTCCCTGCTGCAGCCCGCGAGCGTTGCCAGCACCAGTCCACACGCCGCGCGCGCGACGCTCATCGGAACGCCTGGACGATCACGTCGAATCGGTACACCGCCCGATCCGGCACGAACTGCTTGCTCAGGTCGAAGCGGATCAGACCCGAGCGGAGCAGGTCGCTGTAGATCGAGAGTCCCACGCCCCCTCCGATCAGCGGCTGCTGCCGCCCGAAGTCGTCGAACGAGCCGGCCCAGCCGGCGTCGGCGAACACCACGGGTCTGAAGGTACCGGTCCACGGCGTCACGTCCACCATCGTGGACCAGAATGCCTGCCCGCGCAGCGTGCCGTAGTCCGCAGCGCGCACGCTCTGCTGCCCACCGGCGCGGAAGGCCATCTGCGGCAGCGGATCGTTCGTCGCCGCACCACCCTTGAGCCGCACCAGCACCGCGGGCCGCTGAAAGAAGAGGTGCCGGATCTCGCCGAAGAGCCGTCCGGTCGTGGTGCCGTCGCCGGTGAGCGCGTCGGCCGTCACCGACCAGCGCCAGCGGTCGCCACCTGTCAGGGTGGCGCCGAGGCCCGCGAAGGTGCCGCTGGTCACGGCGGGATTCGATGAGAAGGTGCCGTCGCCACCCAGGAGGTCGTTCAGCCCGGAGCCGGCCTGTGTCGCGACGCTGCGCTGCGCTTCCACCCTGCCCGTCAGTCGAAGCTCGCTGCGCAACGACACCGGGAGCGTGAGCGTGGCGCTTCCGCCCCGCGCCTCCATGTAGTCGGCGTTGTCGTGCGTCGTGAGGAGGGCGTTGACGGAGTTCGGCACGCTGCGGCCCGGCGAGAACGGGTCCACGTCCACGATGTCCCGATAACCCGACACGCCCAGCTTCCACCCGGGGCCGTTGCGCACGGCGGCCAGCTTGTAGAGCAGCCGCCCGTCGCTGAAGCCGTAGCGTGCGCTCGGATGGAGGGTGGTGAACTTCACCGACTTGAGCCGGATGCCGACGCCGCCGCCCAGCGAGTAGCCCTGCACCCGGTTGAAGGCCATCACGTCCGACAGCCGCTCGACGCTGAAGCCCACCCGTCGGCGTCCGGTGATCGAGTCCGGCAGCCCTTCGGCGAGTCCCGCCAGCTCGCCCTCGATCTCGCGCCGGCGCGCCTCCTCCTCCGGCGAGTTGTCGATGACGAGCGAGTCCCCCCACTCGCTGTACGTTGCCAGCGAATCCTTGGGCGGCCGGTGGATCTCGAACCGCCCTCCGCTCCACCAGCCGGCGTAGTCGCGTTCCCAGAGGCTGTCCGGGATCTCGCCGTTGCCGGCGCGTCGCGCCTTCCTCAGCGAATCCTGCCGCGCCTCCCAGAGCGCGCGCAGGCTGTCACGCGATACGCCCACGGGCAGCGCCAGCGTGAACCGCGGCGCGCGTCCCGTGTTGATCTCGAAGTCGCGGAAGGTGGTCACGGCCTCGAACGGGATCACCAGGTCGCTGACCAGCGGCACGCTGATGCGTCCCGAGATCACCTGACGATAGGGCAGCCAGTACTGACCCGCCTGCAGCGCGTACTCGAGGTCCACGTCGAGCGAGAAGAAGCGATTGATGAAGGAATTGCCCCAGCGCGCCTCGGACGAGTCGTGCGGCGTCGCGGCGTCCGGCGCCAGCCACAGCTGCGTTCCCGTGTAGCGGAACGCGAAGCGCACCACCTCGGCGGTGGCCGCATCGATCCACAGCCGACCCGTGAGCAGTGCGTCGCCTTTGCGACGCGGCGTCACGTCCACCTCGTAGACGGTGATGCGCTTCCCGTTCGGCGCGGTGATCGCGAGGCTGTCGGTGAGCTCGTAGCGGTACCACTCCGGGCCCGCACGCGCGAACGGATGCAGCGGCGCGATCGCGGGGAACTCGTCGCTGAAGATCGTCACCGAGTCACCGAGGCTCCGCGGCACGAACCAGGGCCGGTCCCACACGCTCTCCAGTTCGAGGTCCTTCGACGCCGACACCTGCCGGTGCCCGAGCACGTCCACCCGTACGTTGTTCGGCGCCTGCCACTGCACGCGCGCGTCCTGCTCCTCGACGGCGGCGGGCGGGCTCACGCCCCAGCGACGGCGTCCGAGCGAAAGCGTCAGGCGATAGCGGATCCGCGCCTCGTAGTCGGTAACCGCACTGTCGAGCAGGTGCTGGCGCGCCATGGCCTTCGCCACCACGGTGCGGGTGGCGGCGTTGGCGTACGGCGATGCGGTGTCTGGTGCCTGCGGAAGGAGCAGCGCCGCTCCAGTCAGAGCGGCGAGGAGTGCGCCCATTTGGTGCGACCGTCCCGGTGGAGGCCGTACGCCTTGAGCCGACGCCAGAGCGTGGTGCGGCTGATGCCGAGGTTCTTGGCCGTCTCGGCCAGCTTCCAGCTGTTGGCGTCGAGCATCTTCACGATGGCGTCGCGCTCACGCTCGGCGAGGGTGGCAGGGCCGGCGGTGCCGGGGATGAACATCGCCTCGCCCACCTCGAGGTTGCCCACCCGCAGCGGACGGAGCCGGCCCCCCAGCGCCGCGAGGCGGGGAAGCAGGTCATCGGTGCCGGTGGACAGGTCGAGCGCGGCGAGGGAGTCGCGGGCGGGCTGGTTGGCGTACAGCACCTTCCCCTGGGCGTCGAACACGACCACGCCCTCGCTGAACCCATCGAGGAGGGCCTTGGCGAGCGGGGAGAAGACGGACGGGGTGGTGAACTGCGGTGACGCGTCGGTCATGCTGGAAGATACGGCCGAAACCGGGTGTGGGTTTCAATACGGGACACGAGGGTCACAACCCCCGAAGGCATCAAGAGATAGGACGTCCATCCGGGGCCGCGATGGACACCTATTCCCCGACCGGTGCCTCCGCCGGCATTTCCAGTCGCTGCCGTCGCTCGGACCAGATCACCAGGGCCAGGCCGGCAAAGATGAGCAGACCGGCCGCCAGAGCCCTCGGCGTGATCGCTTCGCCCGCGAGGACGAGGGGGGCGATGGCCGCGGTGAGCAGCGGCTGCAGATAGATGTAGACGGCTACCACGTTGGATGACGCGCGCCGCAGCGCCCAGATGTTCAGGAGGTAGGAGAGAATCGTCGGCCCGACGACGATGAACGCCACCCAGCCCCATACCTTGGGCGTGACCTGCGACGCATCGAACTGCCGCCAGCCCAGCACGCCGAGCGGCAGCACGCCGAGCACGGCGAAGGCCATCACGTAGGCGCTCACCGTGATCGAGTCGTGTCGAGCAAGGATCGGCTTGCTGTACAGGAAGTACGTGGCGTAGCACAGCATGCCCATCACGATCAGCAGGTTGCCGAATGCCACGTCGCGCGCGAACGACAGCCGGTCGGGGCCGATGAGCCAGATTGCCCCGGCTGCCGACATCGCGATTCCGGTGAACTTGAGCGCCGACGGCGGCTCGCGGCCGATCAGCACGGACCCGAGCACCGTGAACACGGGCACCGTGGTGACCAGGATCGTCGCGTTGATCGCGGTCGAATGCTTGAGGCCGAACAGGAAGAGCGACTGGTTGGCCGAAACGCCGAGCAGGCCGAGCGTGGCGAGTCGGAGCAGGTCGCCCCGGTCCGCCACCCACGGGCCGCCGCGCAGTGCGTTCCAGGTCAGCAGCACGCCCGCAGCGCCGATGACGCGCAGCGTGACCAGGAAGCCCGCCGGCACGTGCGGCAGCACGTAGCGCCCCGCGATGGCGAGTCCCGCGAAGAGTGCCTGGACGACGACGAGAGCGACGTGGACGGCTGGGGTCATGGCGGGCGGGAAGCTAACCACGACCTGCGCCGGCGCGAGACGCTACCGGCGCTTGCCCCGCCGCCCCGGCGGTCCCCGGCGATCGAAGCGCCCACCTCCGCCCTTGCCGCGCGGTCCGCCGGGCCCGCGACCCTTCGATCGCCATTCGTCCTTCCGCTCCCGCCGATCCTCCCACCTGAGCGCGCGGATCGCCTCGGCGAGGGTGTCGCCCAGGGCGGGCGCCGCGTGGTTGCGGAGGATGGCGAACCGCAGCGGGCGATCGAGGCTGGGCAGGTCCTGCGCGTGCAACCGACGCGCCTGGCCCTCGCGCAGGTGCAACCGCACCACCCCTTCGCCGTCGGCGATCTCGTACTCCAGCTTCAGCGCGTCGCCCAGCAGGTGCACCGACGAGGGAAGCGCCATGAGTGATTCGCGCGCCCCGTCGGGCACGATCCGCGCCGCATCGAGCGAGAAGCGCGTGCGCAGGAACCACGACCAGCTCGTGACGCCCGCCATCTGCCGGCGTAATTCCTCGCGCAACGCCGCCGGCGATGCGGCGGTCAGCGCACCGCCGGACCGACGATACAGCTCGTCGAGCTCCTGCACCGTGCGGCGGATGCGCCCCTGGTCCGGATGCGGCGAGTCGCCCTCGAGCAGCGCGGTCACCAGGGCCTCGCGCGCCTGCTCCGCGATGGCGGCGGGAAACTCGCCTTCCACCTCCTCCGCACCCGTCTCCAGCTCGAAGCCGAAATAGTTGAGCTTCCGGAAGGCCATCAGGCGCTGGTGCTTCCGCGGCCCCGCGACTTCGAGGCGCGGCGGGCCCCACGCCGCGTGCTCGCGCACCAGGTCGAGCGGCAGTGTCGTGCCCTCGATGCCCGCACGCGGCACGCCGAAGCGATCGGCGAAGAAGCGGAGGTTGCCGCACACGGCGCCCCAGGTACCTGCCACCGACGTCTTGCTCACGCGTGCCTCCTGCCCATCCGCCGTGTGCTCGTCGATGACGAGGTCGAACGGCATGATGCGCGCAAGCAGCTCGATCCACGCCTGGCGGACCGGCTTCGCGGCGTACGGCATCGTCGGCGGCAGCGGCAACTCGAGCGCCCGGAAGACGGACGCCGTGCCGAGCGCGAGATCCTCGATCGCCTTCACCAGCACGCCGCGGCGCTCGGCCCAGTGCGCCAGCGCCTCCTCCTCGAACAGGTGACGCGGCAGGCCGTACACCGACCCGATGCGGCCGCACTGGTTCACCGCTTCCGCATAGAGATTGTACGCGGTGAGGTGATCGCTGCCGTTGACGACGACGCCGTGCAGGTCGCGCTCCTCGCGCGTCATCCGATGCAGCGAATCGATGTTGGCGCACACGGCGACGATGGGCAGGAGTTCCGGGTCGGCGTGCACCAGCAGCTCGCCCCATGCGCGATCCACCGGCATGGCCTCGACATCGCGACCGTAGCGGGTGAGCCTGCCGTTCTCCACCAGGCCGCGCTCGGTGAGCGTGCGGAGCGCGCGACGGTACGCGATGCGATCGAGCGGCACCGGCAGGTCGAGCTCGCTCGCGTCCACGCCGAGCGCGGCACACGTCACGGCCACGCGCTCGGCGTCGCCGGCGAGCTGGAACTCGGGCGGCGTGGGCTGCAGCGTGGCGAAGTCGAGATCGCGATCGGAGAGGATCGTCACCTCGCCGTCGGGCACGCGGCCATGCACCCGGCCGGCCATCTGCAGGATCTCGTTGGCGCCCAGATAGAGGCGGTGCAGCACGTTCCGGCCGCGATCCACCCGGTTGGCGTAGCGCGCATCGTAGATCACCACGGTGTCGAGCCCGCGCACGTTGAGCGCCGACTGGCCGGCGGCCGTCATGGTGAGCAGGAAGGGACGCTCTACCTCACCCTCGAGGAAGGGACGGATGACGCGGATCGGCTCGCCACCGTGGTAGAACGCCGCGGTGAGCCGCGAATACTTGCCGCCGATGTCGGCGGCGAGCTGCTCCACTTCCTTCCGCGTCGGCACGAACACGGCCACGCCACGGCGCTCGCGGATCACGCGCTTCAGGTACTTCTCGTCGAGGAACTCCTCGGGCGTCTGCACCTTCACCTCGACCTTCGCGCGCAGCGCCGGGTCGAACGCCTTGGTCTCGAGCACCTCGCTGGAGTTCAGGTATCGCGCGTAGAACGAGGGGTCCACCGTGGCGCTGAGCCAGATGAAGCGGCAGCCGACACGCTTCCCGAGAGCCAGGCACAGCTCCAGCTCCGCCGAGGTCTGGTGGATCTCGTCGACGACGAGCGTATCGCGCGGGAAGATGAGGTCGTCCTCGAACCAGCGTCGCGCGATGCCCGTGGTGACGATGACGACGTTCCACGTGGGCGTCTCCGGCGTGGCCTCGCGCTCGCGATTGACCACGCCGACACGCAGCGGCTCCTGCAGGATCGCCTCGGCAACGGGCCGGATGCCGAGCGTCTTGCCGACGCCCGTGCCGGCCACGATGCCGAAGCCCTTCCCGGCGCCCGCCCATTCGCGCAGCTCGTCGCCGTGTTCCCGCTCGAGCAGGGTGTCCAAGTGCAACCCCAGCGCCAACTCGATGGTCTCGCACGCCGCGCGGGTCGGCGCGATGACGATGATCCGGCCATGGGCATGGGGCGCACGGCGGACGGCCTCGGGATCCGGGGGAAGCGAGTGGTCGCGTGTGGGATGCATGGGACAAACGTACCCCGGATCGCCAGTCAGGACGTTGTCGCCACCCGCGCTAGAAGCGGAAGCCGACCCCTACCCCGAGGATGAACGGATCGATCGTCAGCTTCGCCAGGGTGACGCCCTGATCTTCCACGGTGGTCTCCAGCCAGATCCATTTCGCGTCGAGATTGAGCACCATGCGATCGGACAGGTCCACGTCCATGCCTGCCTGTGCCGCCGGGGCCACTTTCGTGGCGAGATCCAGCGAATCGAGCGCTCCGCTCTTCTCGTAGAAGATGGAGCAGTTGACGCCGGCGCCGACGTAGGGATGCACGCGCGCATCGGGGAGGAAGTGGTACTGCGCCAGCAGCGTGGGCGGCAGCAACTCCACCGAACCGAGCGGCACCTCCAAGCCATCGATCGTCGACGTCGCCTCATGGGACGCGCTCGTCAGGATCAGCTCGGCGGCGAAATGCCGCCCGAAGCGGCGGCTGACGTCCACCTCGATGGTGAACGCGCTGTAGACATCGAGGCCGACTGGATCCGACTCGGCGTTGGCCCCCACGAGCAGTGCCCGTGAGCGGATGGTCCACGGAAGTTCGGCATGTCCGGTGGCCTGGGCGATGAGCGCTGCGGGCCTCGCCAGCGCGGCGAGCAGCAGCAGTGGAAGGAGTGCGCGCATGTCGAGGTCCTCGATGATCGACCCCACATCATCGAGAAGTGGCTGTGCATCCGTCGTGAATCGTCCTTGAAGAGATCAGGATTCCACGCAGCCAAACGCCCCCGCAGGGGGCGGGGGCGTCTGGTCAAGCATCAGTACGCGGATCCGAAGGACCCACACCTTGAGAGGCACGTCCATGATCACTCTCCCCAGTCGCGGTTATCGTCGTTCCAGCGCTTGCGCTGCCAGTCGCGATCTCCGCGGCGCCGGTCGTCGTAATACCGGTCATACCGCCCGTCGCCGTCGTGCCACGTTCTGTCGTACCCACGAATCGGGTACAGGTCGCTGACGAGGTAGCGTCCCCCACGTTCCAGCACCACAACTTCGCGATAGGTTGGCCGCCACATCGACGCCGGATGTATGAAGTTCCGGCCGTCGAACCACACGGTGGCAGGCCGCCAGCCGTGCTTGTAGAACCACTTGGGGCTCCGGGCCGCCACATATTGGACCGGAAGCAGGTAGGTCACCGGTCGCCGAACGAGCACCGGTTCTCCCCTTACGACGTGTGGGGGCCCGATGATGACACGGCCTTCCACGGGTAGCGGGCCGACGTGGATATCGGCCATGACCTGGGCGTGCACAGGCGAGGAAAGCGACAGGCCCACACCGACCAGGGCCAGCGTACCGAAGCGGAACGACATAGGTGCCTCGACCGATGAAGTGGACAGCGTCCTGAACGCCGCTTCACGGAAAGGCGAGCCGCGTGCCACGGTCCAACCGCTTGTCGTTCAGGCTGTTACCAGAACGTCGCGATGTCCGGGCGTCCGGATTGAAGGACGCACCGGACGCGCTGGGACAGTGCGGCGAGGGCAGGTGTCCCCCTCGCTTGACACCGTGATTCACAAGGGCGATACTAGCAACCCCGAGACGCGCCGTGGGCTTGCGCGCCGGCAGTTCCCCGACGAGCTACCCGCCACGGCGGGACTGCCTCGGCCCCGCGCGCCTCGGCCGATGGCTGCTCCTGCAACGTCTGAAGACTGCGTCATCCCCGCGGTTCGTTCCAGAGAGTCCACATCGTTTTTGGAGGCTCCACATGGCAGCGGATTTCTTCCTTGGTGAGTCGCTCGTCGGCGACGGCAATGAAATCGCCCACATCGACCTCATCATCGGCTCGAAGTCGGGCCCGGCCGGCCAGGCATTCACGCAGGCGCTCACGCGCAATACGGACGGCTTCACCACGCTGCTCGCGGTCGTGACGCCGAACCTTCCCGCCAAGCCGGACACGCTCCTCTTCAACAAGGTCACGATCAAGGGTGCCAAGCAGGCCGTGCAGATGTTCGGGCCGGCGCAGGCCGCCGTGGCACGGGCGGTCATGGACTCGGTGGCCGAGGGCGTGATCCCGAAGGACAAGGCGAACGACTACGTCGTGCTCGTGGGCGTGTTCATCCACTGGCAGGCCGCCAGCGACGAGAAGATCTACAAGTTCAACTATCAGGCCACCAAGGAATCCATCCAGCGCGCGCTGGCCGGCAAGCCGACGGTGGACGAGGTCCTCTCGAAGTACAAGGACGCGCGTCACCCGTTCTCGGGCATCTCGACCGCCTGAACGGCTCACGCCCTCGTTCGGCACGGGGGGCTCTCCGAATTCGGGGCGCCCCCCGTGCCACATCCTCTCCCGCCACCAGCCGCCATGAAGAAACTCCTGCTCCAGCTCGACAGCTCCCGGCTTCCCAGCGTCTTCGACCAGGTCGTGGCCTACGACGCGGGCGCGGACAACATCATGAGCTACGGCAACGTCGTCGAGACCGACGTCCGCGACCTCATCCACGGCTGCATCTTCACGCGCGGGACGAAGGACCTGAAGCACACCGCGGTCTGGATTGGTGGCAGCAACATGAGCGCGGGCGAGCAGCTGCTCGCGATGGCCATCGACGCCATGTTCAAGCCGCTCACGGTGTCGGTGATGCTCGACTCCAACGGCTCGAACACCACCGCCGTCGCGGCGGTCGTCAAGATCGAGCAGGCGCTGGGCGACCTGAAGGGCAAGAAGGCCGTCATCCTCGCGGGAACGGGCCCGGTGGGCCAGCGTTCGGCCGGCCTGCTCGCGCGCGACGGGGTGAAGGTCACCATCACCTCGCGCAAGCCGGAGCAGGGTGAGAAGGCGCGGCAGTTCATCAGCGCCCGGTTCAACGTCGCCGTGGAGGCCACCACGCTGAACGACCCCGGTGCGCTCGAGCAGGTGCTCGACGGCGCCGAGATCCTGCTCAACTCGGGCCCCGCCGGAGTGCAGATGGTGCCCGCCGCGGCATGGCAGAAGCACCCGACGCTGAAGGTGGCCGTCGACCTCAACGCGGCGCCTCCGCTTGGCATCGATGGCATCGACGTGCACGACGCGGGCGTGGTGCGGGGCGCGGTGACCTGCTACGGCGCCTTCGGCGTCGGCAACTTCAAGACGAAGCTGCACAAGGCCTGCGTGGCGCGGCTCTGGACGCGCAACGATCTCGTGCTCGATGCCGAGGCGATCGCGGACGTGGCGCGCGAGCTCGTCGCGGCCAAGCAGGATTAGCCGCGTGCCGCGGGTCGTCGGGATCGACCCCGGCACGGTGAGCATTGACGTCTGCGGACTCACCGATGGCGAGGTGGTGCTGGACCGGAGCATCCCCACCGCTGAGGCCGTCGCCGACCCGGTGGCGTTCGCGGAGCTGCTCGCCATGGGCGGCATGCCGGACCTCATCGCCGGTCCCTCCGGCTACGGCCTGCCGCTGATGCGCGTCGCCGAGGCCAGTGACGACGACCTGCGGCTCGCGTTCCTCGCCGCCAAGGGCGAGCGGGGCGGCATAGGGGGCCTGCGACAGCTCACGAGGGCGCTCGCCGAACGTGGGCTGCCGGTCGTGTTCCTTCCCGGCGTGATCCACCTCGATACGGTCCCGCCCCATCGCAA
>Ga0070671_100003014_pt1 | contig 13115 bp, 13 predicted proteins | sample KBSS73metaG_FD_65341 | JGI IMG/M metagenome (GOLD analysis project Ga0070671, IMG submission 65341) | Switchgrass rhizosphere microbial communities from Kellogg Biological Station, Michigan, USA - KBS S7-3 metaG | ecosystem: Host-associated > Plants > Roots > Rhizosphere > Soil ...
GCCGATCGCCGGGGCCTCCATGGTGGGGTAGCAGTTGCCCAGCACCACGTCGTTCACCGACTCCGGGGCCAGCCCGGTGCGCTCGAGCAGCGCCTTGATCACCGTCGCGGCCAGCTCGTGTGCCTGGACGGCCTTCAGCGAGCCGCCGAAGCCCCCCACCGGCGTCCGCAACGGCTCACAGATCACCGCGTCACGCATCGTCGCTCACCTCGGGCTCGGGGAAGGGGTCGAAGGAGTGCTCGTCGATCAGCCACCGGCCGTCGACGCGCACGAATCGGTCCACGTACCGGCCGGTCGTGACCGGCGTCGGGACCAGGCCCGCGTCGAGTTGCACGGCCGAGACGTAGGCACCGCCGGTCGCCTCGTCGCCGTCGACCGAGGTCGCCACGCTGGAGACGTAGTGCCGGATCCCGGGCAGCCTGCGGAAGCCGGCCGAAGCCAGTTCCTCGATCGCGGCGCGGCCGCGGGCGCGCTCGACCCCGCCGGTGCGGAACACCGCGTCCACGGTGAACAGTCCGGCGAAGTCGGTGGCGCGGCCCGCGTCGTAGTGCTGGGCGTAGAGCCCGTACAGGTCGGCGGGGCCGGTCACTTCAGGAGCGCCCCGGCGTCGACCGGCAGTGCCACGCCCGTGATGAAGCGCGCGTCCTCCGACACCAGGAACAGCAGCGCGTTGGAGATGTCCTCCGGCTGCACCCACGGAGTGGGCAGCACCTGCAGGGTGCGCGAGGCCTCGAGGAAGTCTTCGTGGGCCTGAACTGCGTACCGCGGTCGGCTGTTCGCCATGCGCTCCTCTTCGCACTGCTTGAGGGTCCAGCTTTATCCCCTCCTGGCCTATGACGGGACTCCCAGTGAGCGTGCGATGAGGAGCCGCTGGACCTCCGAAGTCCCCTCGACGATGGTGAGGATGCGCGCGTCTTGGTGGGCGCGCGAGGCGAGCCCGCCGCCCACGACCGCGGCTCCGCCGCCCAGTTGGGTCGCGATGGCCGCGGCCTCGTTCGCGGCCTCGGAGGAGAGAAGCTTCGCGATCGCCGCCTCTCGCTCGATCGGCAGACCGTGGTCGCGTTTCCATGCCGCGTCGTAGGTGAGGACCCTGGCCTGGGCCGCGAGGGTGACCAGGTCGGCGAGGCGAAAGCCGGTGTTCTGAAACTCGGTCAGCGGTCGGCCGAAGACCTCGCGGCCGGTGACGAGTTCCAGCGCGTGGCGAAGGCATCCCCGGGTCACCCCGGTGCCGACCGCGGCGACGGCGATGCGGGCCCAGGTCAGGAAGGACAGCGCTGCCCGCAAGCCTTCACCCGGCCGACCCAGCAGCGCCGTGGACGGGACGCGGACCTCGTCGAAGTAGAGGGGGTGGGTGTCGGCGGAGCGCCAGCCAAGCTTGTCGTAGTCCTTCGCGACCGTGACGCCCTTCGCGTCGAGGGGGACAAGAAAGGTCGAGATCTCGTTGCGGCCCTCGGTCTGGCCGGTGACGGCGAAGAGGATCACGTACCGGGAGAAGGGAGTGCCCGAGTTGCTGATGAACTCCTTCGAACCCGAGATGACCCAGTCGGAGCCGTCGCGCACGGCCCGGGTCTGCAGGCCCCCGGCGTCCGACCCGCCGGACGACTCCGTCAACCCGAAGGCCACGAAGGACTCGCCGCTGGCCGCGTCCGGCATGACCTCGGCCAACAACTCCGGGCGGTCCGCTGCGAGGTGCCCGAGTAGGGCGACGCCGACGGCCTGGACGTGCACGGTGGCCGCGAACGAGACGTCGACGGCGGCCGCCTCCTCGACGGTGACGCACAGGGTCCGAAGATCGGCATCGGCGCCACCGTGGTCCGACGGTGCGAGCAGACCGAACATTCCGAGCTTGCCTGCCTCCCGGCAGAGATCGGGGTCGAACCGGTGCTCGGCCGAGCGCTGGGCGGCCCCCGGCTCGACGACCTCACGCGCGAAGTCCCGGACCACCCCCTGCCATTCGCGGTGGTCGTCGTCGAGCGCCCAGGGCAGGCTGTGCCCACCGTCGAGGAAGGACTGCACGTCGTCCATGGCCAGCCTCCTAAGGTCGCTTCTCGATCTGGTCGAGGATTGGCAGCAGCACCTCGCGGAAGGCCTCCGGGTTCTCCGCGGGCGGGAAGTGACCCGCGTTCGGCATTCGGTGAACCGGCAGCCCCGGGATCGCGTCGGACAGCTCCTTCGTGTGCTCTGGTAGGCAGCTCAGGTCCCAGTCTCCGCCGATGACGACCAGGCCGGTCCTCTCCGGGTCGATCTGCGCCATGGTGTCCCGGACATCGCAGTCGGTCGCCCCGTTGAGGTCCCCGGCGAGTACCCCGGGGCCGCCGGTCGCGTACATCCACTCGATCTCCCTGGAGCGGTCGACCGGGGACTCGGGCGAGATGAGGGACTTGATCACGGTGGTGAAGGACTGGATGTTCATGGTCGGGTTGTCGAGGGCGAAGCCCATGCCCGACCAGTCCGCGAACGCACGCGGCTGGCAGGCGATCAACGCCCGGTAGCGCTCGGATCGGTACACGGCGACCGAGAGCATGATGTAGCCGCCCATCGACGTGCCGAGCAGCGCGGGCCGCTCGAGGGAGAGGGCGTCGCAGAAGGCGTCGATGAAGTCGAGCAGGAAGGTCCGGGTGATCTGGTACGGATCGTCGTAGGTGCCGTCCGGTGGGAGTGAGCGGCCGTGCCGGGGCAGGTCGAACGCGATCACCCGGAACCGGCTGGTGATCTCCGGGTCGTTGAGCAGGTGTCGATACATCCGCAGGTCGCCGCCCGCGGTGTGGATGCAGACCAGCGGGATCCCTTCGCCCGCCTCCTCGAAGGCGGTGCGGTATGTCCGCCCGTCCAGGTCGATGTGGACGTAGCGGCCCACAATCGGCTCGAGGTAGCTCATCGCGGGCCTCCGATGGTCGCGGACTCGATGACGGTGTTGTAGACGGGCAGGTTCGCGAAGAGTCTCTCGACGTCCCCGCTGGGGGCGAGCACGCTCGGGTACACGCCCGAGCTCACGGCCGTCGCGGCGATCATCGTGACGAGCGAGCCGTGCGAGACCGGGCGCTCAGCGAAGTAGCGCTCCCAGTCCTCGGCCGCACCGCTCAGACCGAAGTCGGCCTCGCCATGCCTGCCGGTCCGGACCTGTCCGGAGCCCGCTCCCACCTCGACGGTGAGGACCTCGTCGCCCGCCTCGAAGGACGCGACGAAATGCGCGTTCCGGGTGGGCCGATGGGTCTGGAGCAGGTGGTCCAGCGTCGAGTTCATCTGGGCGACCCGCTCCGCGGAGAAGACGGCCATGACACCTCCAGTCATCGAGACAACGTCGTCTTGAAAGTGGAGTGAACCGTACAGTATGGTTTGAGCGCCGTCCAGACTCTGCCGGAGTCGGCGGGCCCCTGGGACGAGGAGGTTCTTCACGGTGGACGCTCGAGCACAGCAAGACATCACCTACGCCGACGTCATCGCGGAGGCACTGCACCGACACGGGGATCGCGTGGCCTTCGTCGCGGGGGAGCGGCGGATGACCTACACGGAGGCCGTCGACGTGACGGGCCGGATGGTCAGACTGCTCGCCGACCACGGGGTCACCCGTGGTGGTGGCGTCCTCGCGTTAGGTCCGAACTCGCCCGAGGTGTTCCTCCTGCAGGCGGCGGCGTACCTGCTGGGAGCCCGGTTCACCGGGCTGCACGCGCTGGGTTCACGGGAGGACCATGCGTTCGTCGCCCGAGACTCCGAGGCCACCGTCCTCGTGGTGAGCCCCGCTCACGGCGAAGCTGGGGCCGAGATCAAGGCCCGGGCCGGGTCGGTCCAGCACGTGTTCACCTTCGGCAAAGAGCTAGACGATCTCCTTGCACGCGTCGAGCCCGCCCGGTTGACCGGCCACGGCGTCACCCCGGACGACATCGCCTGGCTGCAGTACACCGGCGGCACAACGGGCGTGCCGAAGGGTGTGATGCTCTCGCAACGGGCGATGGTCCAGGAGGTGCAGACCTGGCTGGCCTCCTACGGAATGCCGCACTATCCCCGCTATCTCGCGGCCTCGCCCATCACCCACGCGGCCGTCCTCGCCCTTGTGCCGACCCTCGTTCGCGGCGGCACGGTGATCCTGCAGGAGTCGTTCTCGCCGGCGGCCTATGCCGCCGCCATCGCCGAGCACCGGGTGAACTACGCGTTCGCCGTGCCCACCATGATCTACGAGCTGCTCAGCCACCTGGAGGCGGCCGAGTACGATCTGTCGAGCCTGGAGACGATCGCCTACGGGGCAGCCCCGATCTCGCCGACGCGGCTCATCGAGGCCCGCGAACGCCTCGGGCCGGTGCTACTGCAGGGCTACGCTCAGACGGAGTCCGCGGGCGTGATGATGACGCTGCGCCAGCACGAGCACGACGGCGCCGATCTGGAGCGGCTGAGCGGATCGTGCGGTCGCCCCGCCGTCGGCTTCGTGTGCGCGGTGTTGGACGAGGACGGACACGAGGTGCCGGACGGGACGGTCGGCGAGATCTGCACCCGATCCCGGGCCGTCATGACCGGCTACTGGCGGCGGCCGGAGCTGACCGATCAGGCGCTTGCCGGCGGGTGGCTGCACACCGGCGACATGGGCTATCGAGACGCGGACGGCTACTACCACCTGGTCGACCGGCTCAAAGACATGATCATCTCCGGCGGGTTCAACATCTACCCCAAAGAGGTGGAGGACGTGTTGACCTCGCACCCGGGCGTCGCCTCCGCGGCGGTCATCGGGGTGCCGCACCCGAAATGGGGTGAGGAGGTTACGGCCTACGTCGTGCCCCGGGCGCACGCGGTCGACGTCGACGAGCTGATCGAGTTCGTGCGCAGTCGAAAGGGTCCGCACAATGCGCCCAAGGTGGTCCACCTGGTGGACGACCTGCCGAAGACGACGGTCGGGAAGATCGACAAGAAGGCACTCCGGGCCGCGCACTGGGCAGGCGCCGAGCGCCAGGTCCACTGAGCGGCTCTGGTCGGAGATAGGCTCGATAGGCTCACGGCACTGGAGGACGCGGGATGGTTCGCAGCAGGGCGACCGATACATCCTCGCTGGTCGCGGCGGCCGCCGTGGTCTTCGAGCGCAAGGGTTTCCGGAATACGACAATCGATGACATCGCCGAGGCCGCCGGGGTCGCTCGCGCGACTCTGTACAAGTACGTCGACAGCAAGCAGCAGCTACTCGACATGATCGTCGACGCGGTCCAGGACGAGATGGCCGCGGGCCTGGACGAGGCTCTGCGCTCAGGCGGTGCCCCGGAGGAGCGGCTTCACCGGTACGTGCGGGCCCACGCCAAGGCGTTCTTGGACAACCGCATCTTCTACGGGATCGTCTATTCCGAGGAGAAGGAGCTCTCGGAGCATGGGCGGCAGGCCTTCCGCGCGTGGGCCCGGTCGCGGACGGACGACTTCACGAAGCTCGTGGAGGAGAACATGACGAGCCGCGGGTCCGGGGTCGCCCTCGACGCCGCGTTCGTCTCCAACTCAATCCTGTCGATGCTCAGCACGCTGCACCGCTGGTACCGACCGGATGGGGCGGTGGGGGAGCGGGAGCTGGCGGAGTACCTGTTCCTGTTGGTCGACGGGGCCGTCGTCCGAGCGGCTCAGGGCGTGTTCGCCCCGTGAGAGGGGCCTGAGAGGTGTAGGCCACGGAGGGTGAGGTCGGTCCAGATCTCGGCGATCGCGGTGCCAGTGAGCTCGCCGCTCGGCCGGTACCACTTGTTCACCCAGTTGCACATGCCGAAGATCGCCAGGGTCGTGGCCTGGACGGGCAGTGGGCGGAACTCGCCCTCGGCGATCCCCTTCTCCAGGATGGATTCGATGAAGCGGGTGTACTCGCTGCTGCGGGCGTGCGCTTTTCGGCGGAAGGCGGGGGTGAGGTCGTGGTAGTGCTCGAAGAAGGCCTGGACATAGCCCGGGATGGACTCGTTGGCCAGCACCATCTTGCCGATCGCCGCGCGCAGCATCTCGGTGGCCGATCCACCTGACTCGCGTACGAGCGCGGCGTGGTCGAGGAAGTCGTTGGCCAGCACCTCGTGCATCGCGAAGAGGATCTCGTCCCGGCTGCGGAAGTAGTGGTAGAGCGCCGATTTGCTGATCTTGTTGGCCGCGGCGATGTCCTCGAGCGAGGCGTTCGCGTACCCGACCTTGTTGATCACCTTGGCGGCGACGTCGAGGATCTCGCGTCGGCGCCGGTCGCCCTTCCCGCCGGGAGGGAACTCCTTGAGCCGCGCAGCGCGCGTGGTGGTCCGTCGTTCGGCCATGCCAGGAGAGTAGCAGTCGGCACGCATCACGACGCCACCTGGCGTGGCATGAGAGCCCGCAACTATCCGACCAGGTGGTCGGAAAATTCAGTAAAGATCCTGTTCAGAGTCCTGTTGACAGCTCCGACGTGATCTCGCTACCGTCCAACCAGTCGGACTTTTTCGACCGACTGGACGGACTTTGTGTCCTTCCGACAGCTGCCGCTTCCTGCGGTGCCCGGCCTCGGATCACTGGAGATTCCATGCGTGAGGTGAACATCGTTGGGGTCGGCATGACCCCGTTCGGCAAGTTCGCGGACGCCACCGTCGGTGGCATGAGCCGGAAGGCGGCGGCCGCTGCGCTCGCGGACGCGGGACTCGGCCCGTCGGATATCGGCGTGATCGTGCACGGGAACTCCCTGCAGGGTGCGCTCGGTGGGCAGCACTCGATGCGCGGTCAGGTGGCGCTGGGCGGTCCCGAGTACGGTGAGACTCCTGTCCTCAATATCGAGAACGCGTGCGCCTCGTCGTCGTCGGCGTTCCATGTCGCGCTCGGACTGGTCCGTTCCGGGCAGTACGACCGGGCACTCGTCGTCGGCTCGGAGAAGCTGACCGGCAGGTCGACCCGCGAAGTGTTGGACGCGATGCTGTCCGGTACCGACCTCGAGAAGGTCGACGAGATCGGTCGGATCTTCACCGGTACGGACCAGGCGCCGGAGTCCTTCTACATGGCGATGTACTCCTGGGTCACGAAGAAGTACATGGAGCGTTCGGGTGCGACCAAGGAGGACTTCGCGGACGTCGCGGTGAAGAACTCCGCCGCCGCGGCGCTCAATCCGTACGCCCAGTACCGCACGCCGCTGACTCGGGAGCAGGTACTCGCCGGCCGGGTGATCGCCGACCCGCTGACGGTCGTGATGTGCGCGCCGGTCGCCGACGGCGCCGCCGCCGTCGTGATCGAGGCCGCGGACGTCGCCCCGGCTCGCCCGGACGCTGTCCGGGTCCGAGCGTCGGTGATGCGGTCCGGCATCCCGGGGGGAGGCCCCGTGTCGCCGGAGATCCAGGCGTCGCGCGCGGCGTACGAGATCGCCGGCATCGGTCCGGCAGACCTGGACGTCGTCGAGTGCCATGACGCCGCGTCGTCGAAAGAGGTGATCATGTACGAGAAGCTCGGGCTCTGCGCTCCCGGTGACGGGGCCAAGCTCCTCGCCTCCGGGGCGACGGCGATCGGTGGGCAAGTGCCGGTGAACCCCAGTGGTGGCCTCGTGTCGCGCGGGCATCCGTTGGGCGCCACCGGGTGTGCTCAGCTGTTCGAGCTCGTCACACAGTTGCGCGGGCGCGCGGGGGAGCGCCAGGTGGAGGGCGCGCGGATCGCCCTTGCCGAGAACTCGGGCGGATACGTGCATCCCGATCCCGGCGTCTGCGTGGTCACGATCCTCGGTCGGGAGGCGGCATGAGCACGGCCACGGCACCCGAGGTCCAGGCCACGGACGGCCCCGCCGTCGTTGTCGAGCGCCGGGGGGGTGCGCTCTGGCTGCGACTCAACCGGCCCGAGAGGCTGAACGGGATCTCGCCCGAGATCTTGGCCGGCCTCGAGTCAGGGCTGGACCTGGCCGAGCAGGACCCGGCCATTCGCGCCGTCGTGATCACGTCCACCGGGACCGCGTTCTGTGCGGGTGCGGATTTGACGCACGTCCGCCGGGTCGTCGACGAGTCCGGCGGGCACCAGGATTTCCTCCGCGAGGCCGGTCGCACGCTGAATCGGATCGAGGCGTTCCCGCTCCCGGTCATCGCCGCCGTGCAGGGTCTCGCGCTCGCCGGCGGACTCGAGCTGCTGCTCTGCACGGACATCGTCGTCGCGGCCGAGTCCGCCCGGATCGGGGACGCTCACGCCAACTACGGGCTGCTGCCGGGCGGTGGTGGCTCGATCCGGCTACCGCGCCGGATCGGCCCCGCCCGGGCCCGCTACCTGCTCTTCACCGGTGACTCAGTGCCGGCCCGGGACTTCCTCGATTCCGACCTCGTGCACGCCGTCGTGCCGGAGGCGGACCTGGTCGAGACCGTGGACGCCATCGTCGCCAAGATCGCCCGCAAAAGCCGCAGTGGCCTGCGTCGGATGAAGGAACTCGTCGCCGATAGCGCGGACGTCCCGCAGGCCGTCGGCCTGCGGATGGAGCTGCAGCAGTCCGCAGCACACGAGCAGTCCCCGGACTTCGCCGAGGGCCTCGCCGCCTTCTTCGCGAAGCGATCTCCCCGATTCGGCGACCGCTGAGCCGCGGTCCCGACCTTGAGAGGGCTCGTCATGGACAACGCTGTTCGGTCACGCCGCCGCGCGGTGGCCGCCATTTCCATCGGCAACTTCGTGGAGTGGTTCGACTTCGGCGTCTACGCCGTCTTCGCCACGATCATCGCCCAGCAGTTCTTTCCGGCCGGGGACCCGCTTGCCTCGCTGCTCGCGACCTTCGCCGTGTTCGGGGTCGCGTACGTGGCCCGCCCCTTCGGCGCGATCGTGTTCGGTCATTTCGGGGACAAGGTCGGCCGCCGGGACGTGCTGGCGATCGTCATGGTCCTGATGGCGGTCTCGACCGCCATGATCGGCCTGACGCCGAACTACGAGTCGATCGGCATCGCCGCGCCGATCGTGCTCGCCCTGGCCCGGGCCCTGCAGGGCTTCTCCGTCGGCGGCGAGTGGGGCGGGGCCGCGTCGTTCCTGGCCGAACACGCGCCGGCGAACAAGCGTGGTGCGTACGGCGGGTTGATGATGGGCACGCTGATGCTCGGCATCCTCGCCGGCGCCGTCTGTGCCACCCTGCTGACGCTGTTCATGCCTGCTCCCGCCCTGGCGGCGTGGGGCTGGCGGATCCCCTTCCTGCTCGCCCTCCCGCTCGGCGGGGTGGGCCTCTACCTCAGGCTCAAGCTGGAGGAGTCGCCCCGGTTCCGCGAGGTCGCCGCGACCTCCAGGGTGCGGTCCGCACCGCTGGTCGAAGCCCTGCGGGTGCACTGGCCCGCCATGCTGCGCGTCGTCGGCATCACCGTCCTGGTCACCTCGGGCACCTACCTGCTCGGCTTCCTGATCAGCTATTCGGTACAGATCCTGCGCTACGACCTGATGACCGCCCTGGCGGTCGACGTCGCGGCGCTGACCTCGTGCGTCGTGATGATCTTCGTGACGTCCCGGCTGTCGGACCGGTACGGCCGGGTGCCCCTGCTGCGGTGGTCCGGTATCGCGTTGCTGGTGCTCGTCGTTCCGACCTTCCTGCTGATGGCCCAGGGTCTGCCGGGTCTGGTGCTGGGCCACGTGCTGCTAGGTGCCGCGGTGGGGTCCTACGCGGGCCCGATCACCGCTGCGGTCACGGAGCTGTTCCCGACGGACGTGCGCTACAGCGGCCTGTCGCTGAGCTACAGCGTCGCGACGTCGGTGTTCGGCGGGACGACCCCGCTGATCGTCACGTTCCTGCTGCAGCGCACGGGCGACCCGCTGGCGCCCGGATGGTTCATGCTGGCGACCGCGGCGGTGTCCGTGCTGGTCAGCCTCCTGTGGCGGGAGACATCCCGAGACGCCCTCGCCGACACCACGTCGGACTCTGCGGCGAAACCCGCTGGGCCGCTCGCCGCAGAAGGAGCGGCCTGATGAGTGTCACCTATAGCGGGTTGATCGTGCACGCGTTGACCGCGCGGCCGGAGCGGGAGGCGTTCGTCCAGGGCGACCGGCGGCTGACCTACGGGCAGACCGCGGACCTCACAGGCCGGATCCAACAGGTCCTCGCCGACCACGGGGTGGGGCTCGGCACCGGAGTCGGCACCCTGAGCCCCAACATGCCCGAGACCTGGATGGTGCAGGCGGCGACCTACCTGCAGGGCGGGCGCTACAGCGGGCTGCACCCGCTCGGCTCGGTCGACGACCACGTCCGGCTGTGTGCGGACGCCGACATCCGGGTGCTCGTCGTGCACCCGGACTTCGCCGACACCGCCGCCGCGGTGGCCGCCCGCTCGCCCGGGATCGAGCACGTGCTCGGCCTCGGTGAGACCGAGCTGGGTAAGGACCTGCTGGTCCTCGCCGACTCGATGTCGTCGATCCGGCTCACGCCGGGCCCCGCGGGGCTCGACGACATCGCCTGGCTGCAGTTCACCGGCGGCACGACCGGCGAGCCGAAGGGCGTACCCAACACACAGCGGGCGTGCGCCGCCCAGGCGCAGATCTGGCTGAACTCGTACGGGGTGCCGGACCGCGCGCGCTACCTCGCCTCGTCGCCCATCACGCACGCCGCGCTGCTGACGATCCTCCCGACGCTGCTCCGCGGCGGGACCGTGGTGCTGCACAAGGGGTTCGACCCCGAGGCGTGGCTGGCCACGGTCGCGGCGGAGCGCATCGACATCGCGCTGATGGTCCCGACGATGGTCTCCGCCGTCCTCGACACGCTGCGTCCCGAGCACGATCTCTCCTCGATGCGCACGCTGCTCTACGGGGCAGCCCCGATGTCGCGCACGCGGATCGGCGAGGCGTGGGAGCGGCTCGGTCCGGTGCTCCGGCAGGGCTATGCGGCCTCCGAGGCAGGCGGCCCGATCGCCGTGCTCGAGCCCGAGGACCACGATCCCGCAGGCGCGAGGTCGGAGCTGCTGGACTCCTGCGGCCGCACCGCGATCGGTGTGCAGACGGCGATCCTCGACCCGGACGGGGCACCGGTCGCCAACGGTGAGGTCGGCGAGATCTGTGTCCGGGCACCCGGGGTGATGGCGGGTTACTGGCGCCGCCCGGACCTGTCCGAGCAGGTGCTGCGGCACGGCTGGCTCTACACCGGCGACATGGGGCGCCGGGACGAGCAGGGCTACCTCTACCTGGTGGACCGCTCCAAAGACATGATCATATCGGGTGGCTTCAACGTCTATCCGCGCGAGGTCGAGGACGTCCTCATGGAGCATCCCGCGCTCGCCGCGGCGGCGGTGATCGGCACTCCGGACGAGCGCTGGGGGGAGGCGGTGCGGGCCGTCGTCACGCTGCGCCCGGGCGCGACCGTCGACCCGGACGAGCTCAAGGCCCTGGTCCGCAGGCGCAAGGGTCCGCATTACGCGCCCAAGGCCGTCGAGGTCGTCGAGACGCTGCCGACGACCCCCGTCGGGAAGATCGACAAGAAGGCCCTGCGCGCGCCGTACTGGGCGGGCCACGACCGCCAGGTCCACTGAGGAGGATGCGATGCAGATCGACGTACGGGTGCGCAACCCGCTGGAGGTCATCGGCGAGGACGCCCGGCTGGCCGAGGAGCTCGGGGCGGACGGGATCCTCAACGCCGAGATCGAGGAGGACCCGTTCCCCGGCCTGGCGCTCGCGGCGGCACGCACCGAGCGGGTGACCTTCGGGCCTGCCGTGGCTGTCGCGTTCGCACGCACGCCGATGACCGTGGCCTACCCGGCCTACCACCTCCAGCGGTTCTCCCACGGGCGGTTCATCCTCGGGCTCGGCAGCCAGATCCGGCCGCACATCGAGCGTCGCTACGGGATGCCGTGGAGCAGGCCTGCCGCCCGGATGAAGGAGTTCGTCTCGGCCCTGCGCGCCATCTGGCACACCTGGGACACCGGTGAGCCGCTGGACTTTCAGGGCGAGTTCTACACGCACACCCTCATGGCGCCGATGATGTCGCCGACCCGCAACACCTACGGGCCGCCCAAGGTCTACCTCGCCGCCGTCGGGCAGCAGATGCTGCGGGTCACCGGCGAGGTGGCGGACGGGCTGTTCCCGCATGCGTTCGTGACCGAGCGGTACCTGCGCGAGGTCGTCGTGCCCACCGTGCGGGAGGGCTCGCGGGCGGCGGGCAGGCCCGAGGACGCGGTGGAGATCGCGGTGTCCTCGCTCATCGCCACCGATGAGGCCGAGTTCGAGGCCGCCCGCGCCCAGATCGGCTTCTACGCCTCCACCCTGGCCTACCGGCCGGTGCTCGACCTGCACGGATGGGGCGCGCTTCAGGACGAGCTGCACCCGCTGTCCAAGGCGGGCCGCTGGAGCGAGATGACTCCGCTCGTGCCGGACGAGGTCGTGCACGCGATGACCGTGACCGGCTCGAATGCCGAGATCGCCAAGGGTCTGCGCACGCGCTTCGACGGTGTCGCGGACCGTCTCAACTTCTACGTCCCCGGCGACGTCCCGCCACCCTCGCGCTACGGCGACCTGATCGCCGAGCTGAACCGATGACCCCTGGAGCTCACATGGCAGCCGAAACCGGCCTCCTCGACCTGACCGGACGCACGGTGCTCGTCACCGGCGCGGGGCAGGGCGTCGGCCGCGAGATCGCCCTGTACGGTGCCGCGCACGGCGCGACCGTGGTGGTCAACGACTACCACCCCGATCGTGCCGCCTCCGTGGCCGCCGAGATCACCGACGGCGGCGGAACGGCCCTCTCGGAGACCTGCGACGTCACCGAGTTCGACGACGTCATCGCCATGGTCGAGCGGATCGAGAACGCGGTCGGCGGCGTCGACGTGCTGGTCAACAATGCCGGCAACGCCGGGCCCGTCGTGGACGGCACGGTCCCGGCTCCGCCCTTCTGGGAGACGGGGCCCAAAGAGTGGGACCCCTGGTTGGGGACCAACTTCTACGGCGTCTTGCACGCGACCCGCGCGGCCGTGCCCGGGATGGTGTCGCGCGGCTGGGGCCGGGTGATCACCACGATCTCCGACGCCGGCCGAGTCGGGGAGCCGAACCTCGCCGTCTACGGCGGGGCCAAGGCCGGTGCGGTGGGGTTCTCCCGCGGCCTGGCCAAGGCCGTCGGGCGGCACGGGATCACGGTGAACTGCGTGTCGCTGGGCTCGATCGACACTCCGGGGGTCGCGTCGTTCAACGCGGATCCGGAGGTCGTCAAGAAGAGCCTCAGCCGGTACGTGATCCGACGGATCGGCCAG
>Ga0070671_100003015_pt1 | contig 13115 bp, 10 predicted proteins | sample KBSS73metaG_FD_65341 | JGI IMG/M metagenome (GOLD analysis project Ga0070671, IMG submission 65341) | Switchgrass rhizosphere microbial communities from Kellogg Biological Station, Michigan, USA - KBS S7-3 metaG | ecosystem: Host-associated > Plants > Roots > Rhizosphere > Soil ...
ACGAACGAGCCCTCGACGTCGGCGCCGCCGACGCGGATCAGGTCCATCGTCGCCGCGCCGTGCGTCTGGTAGATCTTGGCCTTGGCGTAGCCGCGCTCGACCAGCCCCTTGTGCGGCATCGCCGCGCCGCTGCCCGACGCGGCGACGAGGATCACGTCGGGGTTGGCGGCGACGAGCTTGAGCGCCTGCCCGGTGACCGAGGTGTCGCTGCGCGCGAAGCGCTCGGTGTCGACGAGCTTGATGCCGGCCTTCTCGGCCAGCGGCTTGATGTCGGTGAGCCAGGCCTCGCCGTAGCCGTCGGAGTAGCCGAGGAAGCCGTAGCTCTTGACGCCGAGCTTCTTCCACTGCTCGACGATCGGGATCGCCATCACCGCGGTCGACTGCGGCATCCGGAACGACCAGCCGTCCTTGCCGGGCGGCAGGTTCGCCGGCGACAGCATCAGCTGCACCGTCTTGCCCTCGGCGCAGACATCGGCCATCGCCACGGCGACGGGCGTGGTCACCGAGCCGACGACGACGTCGACCTTGTCCTCGGTGATCAGCTTTCTGGTGTTCTGCACGCCCTTGGTGGTGTCGGTGGCGTCGTCGAGGACGATGACGTTGAGCTTCTCGCCGCCGATCTCCTTCGGCCAGAGGGCGATGCCCTTTTGCGTCGGGATGCCGAGCGCCGAGGTCGGCCCGGTCAGCGAGATGCTGACGCCGATCGTCAGGTCGGCGTGCGCCGGCAACGGCGCCAGGGCGGCGAAGGCCGCGGCAGCGGCGGCCGCGAGGATGCGATTCTTCTTCATGGCATGTCTCCTGGTGTGGGCATTGAAACGAGCGTCATTCGCAGAGGGCGCGAATGTCTTCGGGGATCGGCATGGCGCGCAATCGGTCGGGGTTGTCGGCGTCGCGGCGCACGAAGGCGCGCGTCTCGCGCCCTTCGCAGATGAGGGTGTCGCCGCGCGTCACGCGGTGGTGCTGCACGAACACCTTGGCGCGCCACTCCTCGACGTGGGTCGCGATCGTCAGCTCCTCGGCATAGGTGGCGGCAGTGACGAACCGGGTCGAGATCTCGAGCAGCGGCGTGCCGACGATGCCGCGCGTCTTGACCAGCTCGCGCCAGGGCGGCACGCCGCACTGCATGAAGAACGAGAGCGACGCGGCGTCGATCCAGCGCTGGAAGTTCGGATAGAAGACGATGCCGGCCGGATCGCAATCGCCGAACTGCACGGTGACGCGGTGCAAGGTGGTCCTGGCCATGCGGAGCTCGCGCGAAGCCTAGCGGGCGCGCGGGACGAGCACGTCGCGGTCGCGGCCGAGGTACAGCCGCTCGACGTCGGCGCCGCGGTGCGTCAGCACCGCGCGCTGGTTGATCGAGCCCTTGTCGGTGATCTCGCCGCGGTCGATCGACGGCGGCTCGGCCAGCACCAGCGCGCGGGCGACGCGGGTCGCGCTGCCGGTGCCGCTGGCGTGCAGCGAATCGACGAGGCGCTGCAGGAACTCGCGGACGTTCGCGTCGCCGAGCGCGAGGTGTGCCGACGCGTTCGGCGGCATCCCGGCCAGGGCGCGGCAGGCATCGAGGCGCGGAAAGATCAGGATGCCGATCTCGTTGCGGTCGATGCCGGTGATGACGACGTCCTGCACGATCGGATCGCCGGCGGCGATGATCTTCGCGCGCAGCGGCCCGACCGAGACGAAGGTGCCGGTCGCGAGCTTGAAGTCCTCGGCGATGCGGCCGTCGAACATGAAGCCGAGCTCGGGGCGCGCCGGGTCCATCGGCTTGGCCGCGTCGCCGCTGCAGTAGAAGCCTTCGTCGTCGAAGTGCTCGGCGGTCTGCTCGGGCGCGCGCCAGTAGCCCGGCGTCACGTTCGGGCCCCGGTAGCGCACTTCCTGCTTGTCGCCGCTCGGCACGAGCTTGAGCTCGACCCCGGGCGCGGGCAGGCCGATGTGCGCCGACTTGACCTCGTGCGCGTTGGCGCAGATCGCGAACGGCGCGGTCTCGGTCATGCCGAGGCCGGTGAGCATGCGGATTCGCTCGCCGCATTCCTGCTCGGCGAGGCGGTCGAGCTTGTCCCAGACCGGCTGGGCGAGGCCGGCGCCCGAGAAGAAGAACATCCTGACGCGACTGAAGAAGGTCTTCCTCAGCGCCGGGTCGACCTCGAGCGCGTTGGCGATCTCCTCGAATCCCTTCGGCACGTTGAAGTAGATCGTCGGCGCGATCTCGCGCAGGTTGCGGAGCGTCTCGCCGATCATCGACGGCGTCGGCTTGCCTTCGTCGATGTAGAGCGTGCCGCCGTTGTAGACGACGATGCCGATGTTGTGGTTGCCGCCGAAGGTGTGGTTCCACGGCAGCCAGTCGACCAGCACCGGCGGCTCGTCGGCGAGCGCCGGGAAGCACTGGCGGATCATCTGCTGGTTCGCGCACAGCATCCGCTGCGTGTTGATCACGCCCTTCGGCAGCTTGGTCGATCCCGACGTGAACAGGAACTTGGCGATCGTGTCGGGGCCGACGCGCGCATGCGCCGCGTCGACCGCTGGCGTCGCCGCGGTCGCGAGCAAATCGGCGAACGACGTGACCTCGCGCTCGGCGAGCTCGCCTGCGGTGAGGACGACCGGCGTCGACGCCGGCACCGTCGCGGCGATCGCCTTGCCGTACTGCGGGCCGCTCGCGAACACCATTCCCGGCGTCAGTGCGCCGAGGATGTGGCGCAGCTTGCCGTGGTCCTGCGAGAGAAGCGAATACGCCGGCGACACGGGAGCGAACGGGACGCCGGCGAGCATCGCGCCGAGGCCGAGCAGGAAATGCTCGATGTCGTTGTCGGACAGGATCGCCAGCGGCCGCTCGACCGACAGGCCGCGATCGATCAGCACCTGCGCGATCGAGCGCGCGCTCCGCAATGCTTCGGCGTAGCTGACCCGGCGCCAGTCGCCGCCTTCATCCTTGCTCGTTCGCTTGGCGATGATCGTGCGGTTGGGAGCGCGCCCGGCCCACTCGAGCAAGCGATCGGTGATCCGCTCGGGATAAGGCGCGAGCGGCTCGCGCGAGACGACGAGTGTCGCGCCGTCGCCGCGACGCTCGAAGCTCGCCTCGAGCGAGCCGCCGAGCGGCAACGAACGGTAGCGCGGTGCCGTCGTGCTCACGCCTTCTTGACCTTCGCCGCGCGGCCTTCGAGGAACGCGCGCACCCGGCTCTTTGCCGCCTCGTCGCCGGAAGCGATCGCCGCCATCAGCGACTCGACGAACAGGCCCTCGTCCTGCGCCATGTCGGCGATTCGCGGCAGCGCGTGCATCACGGCGAAGTTCGAGAGCGGCGCGTTGCCGGCGATCCGCTCGGCGAGCGCGAACGCCTTCACGAGCCCCTGCCCGGGCTCGACGACGTAGTGCGAGATGCCGATCGCCAGTCCCTCGCTCGCGTCGTAGACGCGGCCGGTGAGCATCATGTCGGTCATCCGCGCGGCGCCGATCAGGCGCGGGATCCGCGCCGAGCCGCCGCCGCCGACGAAGAGGCCGCGCTGGCCTTCGGGCAGGCCGTAGAACGCGCTCGTCTCGGCGACGCGGACGTGGCACGAGGCGGCGAGCTCGAGGCCGCCGCCGACCACCGCGCCGTGCAGCACCGCGACGACCGGGACCCGCCCGAACTGGACCTGCTCGAACGCGGCGTGCCACGAGCGCGAATGGAAGATGCCCTCGGCGACGCTGCGCTCGGAGACCTCGGCGAGGTCGAGGCCGGCGCAGAAATGATCGCCCTCGCCGCTGAGGACGACGGCACGGGTCTCCTCGGGCAGATTGACGAAGCAGGTGTGGAGCTGGGCGACGAGCGCGTCGCTGACGGCGTTGCGCTTCGCCGGTCGGTTCAGGCTCACGTGCAACACCGGCCCGCGCGACTCGATTCGCAACAGATCGAGCGATTGCAGGGTGGCGAACGGCAGGCCGCCATGGGGGTCGGCAGTGGTCATGGTTGATCGTAGTAAAGCCGCTCGCGGCATCGCCTAGGGACTTCCCTTCGGCTCGGGCCGAGGCGGCGCGGGTCGATCGGGGGGGCGCACGCGAACTGCGTCCAGGAGCAGGGTAATTACCGAAATTAAACGTTAACACTTGAAACTACATTGGGCAAGCGCAGCAACCCGAGCGCGTTCGCCGCAGTAATTTCACCAAGGAGACGAGATGACATCCCGATCGCATCGAACAGCGCGCGCCTCAGCGCTCGGCCTGGCTGCCCTGCTTGCCGCCTGCGGCGGAAACGACGACATCGACAGCGCCGTGCCGCAGCTCGGCGCCGCCACCGGCGCGAGCCTGACGTCGTGCACCGACCTCGCGACGCGAGCCGCGTTCGCGAACACGACCTTCACCGCCGCCAGCGCGGTCGCGTCCGGCGTGCTCAGCAACGGCGGCAACGCAGTACCCGCGCATTGCCTGGTGACCGGGCGCATGTTCGATCGCGTCAGCGCCGTCGATGGTCAGAGCTACGCCATAGGTTTCCAGATGCGCCTGCCCAACAGCTGGAACGGCCGGTTCTTCCATCAGGTCAACGGCGGCACCGACGGCAGCGTCGCGACAGCGAATGCAGGCTTCGGCGGTGGCGCCACGACCAGTCCGCTCGCCCAGGGCTTCGCCGTTATCAGCTCGGACGCCGGCCACAACGGGGCGCAGAACCCGACCTTCGGCGTCGACCCCCAGGCGCGGCTCGACTACGGCTATCAGGCCGTCGCCAAGCTGACGCCGATGGCCAAGTCCGTCATCCAGACGGCCTACGGCAAGGGTCCCGACCGCTCGTACCTGGGTGGCTGCTCGAACGGCGGTCGCCACGCGCTCGTTGCCGCGTCGCGCTATGCCGACCAGTACGACGGGATCATTGCCGGCGACCCCGGCTGGCGCCTGCCGCTCGCGGCCACGGCCAACATCGCCGGCTACCAGACTTATGTCAGCCTCGCCACGACTGCAGGCGACCCGGCGACCGGATTCTCCGTCGCTGAACGCCAGTTGGTCTCGAACGCCGTGACCGCCAAGTGCGACGCACTCGACGGCGCGAGTGACGGTCTGGTTCAGGACACGAAGGCCTGCCAAGCCGCGTTCGACCTCAACCGAGACGTCCCGACGTGCGCTGGCTCGCGTGACGGCACCTGCCTCAGCGCAGCGCAGAAGACCGGCATCGCCAAGCTCTTCTCCGGAGCGACGACGAGCACCGGGACCAAGATCTACTCCAGTTTCCCCTGGGACAACGGGCTGGCCACCACCGGCTGGGGGCCGACGTGGAAGTTCGGCGCGCCAACGACGCGCGATGCCGGCGCGATCGCTTTCATCTGGCAGGTTCCGCCGGCAAACCCGGCGACCTTCAACGGGACGACGTTTGCTGCGACCAGCAATGTCGACACGCTCTATGCCGCAATCCAGGCGACCAACGCAACCTACACCGAGAACTCGCTCTCATTCATGACGCCGCCGCACCCGACCGATCTCTCGGCGCTACGCAGCCGCGGCGCCAAGCTCATGATCTATCACGGCACGAGCGATCCGATCTTCTCGAGCGATGACAGCGTTGCCTTCTGGGAGGGCCTGCGCACCGGCACGGTTGCCGACCCGAGCGACTTCGCGAGGCTCTACCTCATTCCCGGGATGAACCACTGCAGCGGCGGCCCGGCAACTGACCAGTTCGACGTCCTCACGCCGCTCGTCAACTGGGTCGAGCGCGGCCAGGCGCCCGACAGCGTCGTGGCGAGCGCGCGCGGCGTCAACGCCGTCGGCGGCGCAAATGCGGACGTGCCGGCATCGTGGTCACCGTCGCGGTCGCGCCCGCTCTGCCCCTATCCCAAGGTCGCTCGCTACAACGGCAGCGGCAGCATCGATCTGGCGAGCAGCTTCACCTGCCAATGACCTCGGACCGGGGCAATGCGTGGACGCGCATCGCCCCGGTGAGCGCGGCAGCACCGGCACCGGGAGAAGACGCCGGTCCGTCGACCGCCTAGACTCCGGCCCGGCCTCCGCGCCACGCCCCCGTCGGCGCGCGACCGTGCCGGTGCGCACTCCATGACGAGACCCACTTCCGCAAACAAGACCCGGGGCGACGACGGAACCGGCCGCAGCCCCCGCGAGTCGGCGCTTCCGGGCGGACTCGACCATGGCCGGATGCAGAAGCTGCTCGGCTACAACCTCGCCCAGGCGGCGATCCCGAGCTCGAAGATCTTCGCCAAGCGGATCGGCGAGCCGTTCCAGCTCCGTCGGCTCGATTTCACGATCCTGATGCTGGTCGCCGCCAACCCCGGCGTCACCCAGCGGCAGATGTCGCTCGCGCTCGAGGTCTCCGCGCCGCGCCTGACCCTGGTCTGCGACAAGCTCGCGGAACGCGAGCTCATCTCGCGAACGCGCAGCGACGACGACAGACGCAAGCAGTACATCGCCCTGACGCGGAAGGGCGCCGCTCTCGTCAAGAAGGCCGATCAGATCGCCGACGGCATGGAAAGCGAGCTGCTTGGCCATCTCACCGACGTCGAGCGAACGGCGCTCTTCCAGCTGCTCGAGAAAGTGGCGCTCCACCGGCGCGTCTAGGCTGTCTCAAGCATCGGCCTCCGGCCGTGGCTCGGCCAGGCCGCGATTTTCATGGGCTGCAGCGGCGGGCCGGCGACCGGCAGCGTTCCCGTGTTCACCGCGCTCGTCAACTGGCTCGAGAAGGGTCAGACGCCCGACCGCATCGTCGCGCGGTCGAGCGCGACCGCGCCGACGATCTACGGCTGGGCGCTTCCCGCCGGTGCGACGACGCGAGTGCGGCCGCTCTGCCCGTATCCGCAGTACACGCGCTACATCGGCGCGACCGGCAGCAGCGCCGCGGCGCTGGCGGCGCAGAACAATCCGAGCAGCTACGTGTGCACGACCTTGTGACGAGAAGGTCCGCCGTGCACCGGCGCGTCTAGGGCCCCGCCGACGCGGCCTCGGTCGAGCCCGCGCCACGCAGGATCTCGATCAGCCGCGCCGGCGCGTGCGGAACGCGGTCGCCGCGCCAGGCCACGTGCTGATCGCTGCGGCAGACGACAAGCGCGTGGCGGTATTCGCCTGGGATCGGCGCATCTTCGACGTCGACGAGCGCGAGCGGTACCCGTCGCGCCTCGGCCGCCGCGAGCAGCGGCGCGACCTCGACGCTCGTATCGAAGCGCAGCAGCGTGTAGCCCGGCCCGAGCGCGTCGTACAGCGAACGCCCGTCGGCGAGCCAGAAGTGCGGTGCGCGGCAGCCGGCGACCGTCGAGGCGGTGAAGCTGCCCATGCTGTAAGCCGGCGCCGCCTCGCCGTCGCCGACAACGATCGGCGAGCAGTCGTAGAAGTAGCCGAAGTTGAGGCCGGCGCAGCAGAACTGGGCGACGTTGAGCTGGTACGACTCTTCGCCCAGCTGCGCCCGCAGCGAGTCGCCGACCGTCCCCGGCGCCTCGATCAGCGCCGGCACGGCGCCGCGCGCCCGGATCATCTTCTGCGCATGGTCCATCGCGAATTGCGAGACCTGCTCGGTGATCGGCTGACGCTCGGCTTCGTAGGCATCGAGGATCGCCTCGTCGGCCCAGCCCTTCAGCCGCGCCGCGAGCAGCCATGCCAGGTTGGTGGCGTCGGCGATGCCGGCGTTCATGCCGAAGCCGGCATACGGCACCCAGAGGTGCGCGGCATCGCCGGCGAGGAAGACGTTGCCGGAACGAAATCGATCGGCAACGAGACGCCTGCCGACCCAGTCCTCCTTGCTGATGACCTCGTACTCGAAGTCGGGGCCGACGCCGAGGATGGTCCTGATCGAGGCGTCGCGATCGACGGAATCGAACTCGAGCTCGTCGGGCGCGAGATGGTTGTGGATGAGCCAGGTCTCGCGTCCGTCGATCGCGAACATCGTGCCGCAGCGACGCGGGTTCGCCGAGTAGTACGACCACGCGCGCTTGCCCGGGATGAGCGAGGCGAGGCGCGGCGCGCGAATGTACGTCGACTGGACGCGCTGGATTACCGGCGTGCCTTCGAGGCGCGCGCCGATCTGCTTGCGCACGGTCGAGCCGCCGCCGTCGCAGCCGATCAGGTAGCGCCCGCGCAGCTCGATCGCGTCGCCGCTGTCGAGGTCGGTGGCCGCGACTGCGACCGCGGCGTGTTCGGCACCGGCGCCGATCTGCTCGAAGCCGTCGACGCGGGTGCGATGAAGCAAACGGTTGTTCGGCAGCGACGCCGCATGCGCCTGCAGGATCGGCTCGAAGTAGAGCTGGTTGATCCGGTGCGGCGGCTCGGGCGTCGGCCAGTCGGTATCGGGGCCGTCCTTCGACGTGTAGCGCTCGGCGCGGCATGGGATCGGGATGCGGGTCAGCTCGATGCCGGTCACGGTGGTCCGGAACACCACGTCGTTCGGGTAGTCGGGCGGCAGGCCGGCGTTGCGCACCTTGGCGGCGATGCCGAGCCGGCGGTACTGCTCCATCGAGCGCGCCGCGATGTGATTGCATTTGACGCTTGGCGCTTCGGCGTCGGCGCGCGTCTCTGCGACGATCACCTTCACGCCGCGGCCGGCGAGGTCGATCGCCAACGTCAGGCCGACGGGCCCGGCGCCGACGACGACGACGTCTGCGGTCTCGACTCTCATCGTGAAGGCCCCCGGGCCGGCCTCAATCGAGCTTGACGTCGGCGGTCCTGATGACCTTCGCCCACTTCTGCGTTTCCGAGCGGATGTAGGCCTCGAACGCCTCGCGCGTGTCGGGCGCTGGCTCGACGCCGAGCTTGCGGATGCTCGCCTTGATCGCGTCGTCGTTCAGCGCCGCGTTGATCTCGGCGTTGAGGCGGGCGACGATCGGCGTCGGCGTCGCCGCGGGCGCGACCACGCCGAACCAGCCGGTCGAGTCGTAGCCCGCGAGGCCGGCCTCGGCGACGGTCGGCACGTTGGGCAGCATCGGCAGACGCTGCGGGCTCGTCACGGCATAGGCGACGACCTTGCCGGCGGCGATGTGCGGCAGCGCCGACGGCAGGTCGACAATCGCGAGCGGCACCTGACCGGCGAGGACGTCGAGCGCGGCCGGCCCCGAGCCCTTGTACGGCACCTCGACCAGGCCCGCGCCGCTCATCTGGTTGAAGAGCGCCGCCGACAGGTGCATCGCCGTGCCGTTGCCGCCGTGGCCGATCGAAAGCTTGCCGGGGTTGGCCTTGGCGAAGGCGACCAGCTCTTTCTGCGTCTTCGGCGCGAGCGACGGGTGGCCGATGATGACGAACGGGATCGCCGCGAGCATCGCCACCGGCTTCAGGTCCTTGACCGGATCGAACGGCATCTTCGCGTACAGGCTGACGTTCACGGCGAGCCCGCCCGCCGCGCCGAGGCCGAGCGTGTACCCGTCAGGCGGCGCCTGCGCGACCATGGCCAGGCCGATGTTGCCGCCCGCTCCGGGCCGGTTGTCGACGACGATCTGCTGGCCGAGCCGCTCGCCCAGGCGCGGCCCGATGAGACGGATCACCGCGTCGGTGCTGCCGCCCGGCGGAAAGGTGACGACGACGCGGATCGGCTTGTTCGGGTAATCGCCTGATTGCGCCTGCGCCGGCGCGTGACCGAGCCAGGCGAATGCGGCGAGGAGCAGCAGCGCGGCGCGCCGGGTCGTCGCGGTCGCCGCGGTCGCCGCGGTCGCCGCGGTCGTGGAGTTCATCATTGACACGTGAAGTTGCTCGCCAGGTTGGTGTCGCCGCTTCCTTTGTAGCGGCTCTGCTTCGGGTACGGACACAGCGGCCGCGTCCGCGCGGCGACGCCGAAGTAGCCCGGGTTCGACGCCGTCGCGACGATGCTGTCCGGCGCGATTCCCTTCTCGACCCAGTCGACGAGCGGCGTCAACGTGTCGAACTGGTCGGTCGCCGGACCGCCGCTGCAGTGGTTCATCCCCGGCACGACGAAGAGCCGCACGAACTCGGCGGCCTTGCCGGCGTTGGTGGAATCGAGCGCGTCGTAGTAGTCCATCGTGTCCTTGACCGAGAACGAGGTGTCGCTGCCGCCGTGGTACATGATCATCTTGCCGCCGCGGTCGCGAAACACCGACAGGCTCGTCGAGTCGGCGAACATGTACTGCGCCGGCGACTGGCTGTAGATGCCCGAGCGCTGGTAGATCTTCGGCGTGTCGGTGTCGAGGTTGAAGGCGAGCATGTAGTCGACCAGCCCCGACGTCGGCAAGATCGCCGGCGGCGCGATGAAGTCGAGCGGCAGGGCGCCGCCGGCGAGCACGAGCTTGGTCGAGTTGTTGGCGGCGGAGGCGAACGAGCCGAGCCACCACGAGCGCCAGCCCTGGTTGAACGTCGTTCCCGACTGGCCGCTGATGCCGGCGTCCCACGGCCAGCTGTTGTAGAGCGTCAGCCCCTGCGAATTCTTCGGGCCCGCCATCGCCGTCTGCAGCGCGCTGATCTGAAGCGCCGACAGGCAGGTTGCCGTCTTGGCGCCGGTGCACTGCAGCGCCGCCAGCTGCGGGTTGACGAGCGCCGGCGTGCACGCCGGAATGTTGTCGACGATGCCGTCGGCCAGCCCGTCGAGGCCGTCGCAGGCAGCGAGCACGGCGCCGCGGACGAGCATCAGGTCGGGATCGGAGTACGTCTTGTTGATCGCGGGCTTCCCGTTCGAGTCGACCAGGTTCTGCGCGCGCGCGACGGTGGCGAAGGTCTGCGACACGTGCGCGCCGGCCATCGCCGCCAGCGGCAGGTGGAAGCCCGGATCGCCGGCGACGATGCCGTCGAAGTAGGTCGGAAAACGTTGCGACATCACCATCGCCTCGCGGCCGCCCTCCGAGCAGCCGACGAAGTACGACTTGTCCGGGGCCTTGCCGAAGTACTTGGCGAGCAGCGCCTTGCCGGCCTGGACGGTCTGGTCGTAGGCGTTGAAGCCGAAGTCGATGCGCGCCTGCGGGTCGACGCCGAACGAGGCGCTGCCGCCCGCGGCCGGGTTGTTGTCGACCGAGTTGTCGTGGCCGCTGTCGGTGCCGAGGGTCGCGTAGCCCTGCGAGATCAGGGTCGTGCCCTGGACGGTCGTGTTGACCGGATCGACGAGGCTGCCGTTGGTGCCGCCGCCGCCGCCCATGTAGAGGCGGCCCTTCCAGGCCGTCGGCAGGCGCAGGCGGAAGTTGATCGCGTACTTCTGGCCGTCGATGCCGGTGCGCGAGTTGATGGCGCCGTTGATCTGGCAGTGCTCGGCGACGGTCGCGGTGGCGGCGTTGAAGGTCGCTGCGGTGATCGTCGTCGCCGGGTTCGGCAGGCCGGTGGCGGTCGCCAGCGCGGTGCAGTCGGCAGCGGTCGGCGCGGCCGCCGGCGCGGCGATGTCGTCGTCGCCGCCGCCGCAGGCGGTGACGAACAGGATCAGCGGGACAGTCAGGGCGGCACGCCCGCGCGGCGCGGTCAGCGGCCTCGCAATTCTTGTCATCGTTTGTCTCCGATATCGACGCGCCGAACACGCGCCTCCGGCCGGCCCAAGCGGGCCGGGTTTGTCCAATGATTGGAGCGGAAAGGACCGGCTCAATACAATCGAAAGAATTTCGACGATTGCTGAAGCCGCTTCAAATGAGCTCCCTGAGCCACCTGACCATGAAGCAGCTGCGTGCCTTCGTCGCCGTGTACCGCTCGCGGCGCCTGGCGACGGCGGCCCAGCGGCTCTCGGTCACCTCGTCGGCGGTCAGCGTCCTGATCCGCCAGATCGAAGCGTCGCTGGCAACCCGCCTGTTCGACCGGACCACGCGCTCGCTCGAGCCGACGGCCGCGGCTCACGCGGCGATCGGCCTCGCCGAGCGGATCCTGCAGTCGGTCGAGATGCTCGAGACCAACTGCCGCGAGCTGAGCGAGCGCCAGCGCGGCCACGTCCACGTCGCGGTCACGCCGGCGATCGGCGCGGCGCTGATGCCGCGCACCGTGCGCGCCTTCACGCAGGAGTGCCCCGACATCCAGCTCGTCATCGACGACTGCGCGCCGGACCAGTTCCTGCCGCGCATCCTCACCGACCAGGTCGAATTCGGAATCGGCACGCCCGAGGACGTGACCAGCGAGATCGACGTGCGAACGCTCGTCGCCGATCACCTGTGCGTCGTTTGCGCCGCCGACCACCCGCTCGCCGCGCAACGCCAGGTGCGCTGGGTCGACCTCGCCTCAGTGCCGGTGATCGCGGTGCGGCCGGGCTACGGCGTACGGCGCACGCTCGACCGCGTCGCCGGCGCGGCTCGGGTCGAACTCAGGATCGTCAACGAGGTCAACTTCATGGCCTCGATCATGTGGATGGTGTCGAGCGGGCTCGGCGTCTCGATCGTGCCGTCGGCGCTGGTCGCGTCGTCGCACTTCGAAAACCTCGTCGCGCGCCCGCTGGTCGCGCCGAAGGTTTCGCGCGCAATCTCGATCGTCACCCGACGCGGCCGATCCCTCTCGCCGGCGTGCCGCAGCTTTACCGATATGCTGGAACGCGACATCCGCGCCTTCGTCGCCGCGCCGGCACCGGCCACAGCAACGAGGGGCCGCGCCTCGAGGAGACCCGCATGAACACCGCCGACCTGATCGCCATCGACACCCACACCCATCTGGAGGTGTCGTGCCGCAACCCGTTCGACAACTACGGCGAGGAATTCGATCGCGCCGCCGACAAGTACTTCCGCTCGTCGAAGCGCCCGACCATGGACGAGACGATCGCCTACTACCGCGAGAAGAAGATCGGCTTCGTCAACTTCACCGTCGACGCCGAGTCGCAGCAGGGCCGGCGGCGCATCCCGAACGAGGAGATCGCCGAGGCCGCGCAGGCCAACCCCGACATCATGATCGCCTTCGGCTCGATCGATCCGCACAAGGGGAAGATGGGCGGCCGCGAGGCACGAAAGCTGGTCGAGGAGTACGGGGTCAAGGGCTTCAAGTTCCACCCGACGGTGCAGGGCTTCGACGTCACCGACAAGATGGCGTGGCCGATCTACGAAGTCATCGCCCAGCACAAGCTGCCGGCGGTCTTCCACAGCGGCCACTCCGGGATCGGCAGCGGCATGCGCTGCGGCGGCGGACTGCGTCTGCAGAACTCGAACCCGATGCTGCTCGAGGACGTCGCGATCGCCTTCCCCGACATGCAGATCATCGTCGCCCATCCGTCGTGGCCGTGGCAGGACGAGGCGATCTCGCTCGCCATGCACAAGCCCAACATCTGGATCGAC
>Ga0070671_100003016_pt1 | contig 13108 bp, 9 predicted proteins | sample KBSS73metaG_FD_65341 | JGI IMG/M metagenome (GOLD analysis project Ga0070671, IMG submission 65341) | Switchgrass rhizosphere microbial communities from Kellogg Biological Station, Michigan, USA - KBS S7-3 metaG | ecosystem: Host-associated > Plants > Roots > Rhizosphere > Soil ...
GCACACCATACTTGCGCAGAATCTCTTTTGCCTGGTACTCGTGAATTTTCATAGGTGTCTTCTGAATTTCGCCCGCGCGAAAAGTGTAGCGGAGCAAAACGAAGACCCGCAATGCGTAACTCGAACAATCGTGCGGTTATCGCAGTCTTTTCATTAAAATTTTCGCCAGTTCCGGACGGGTAACCGGATTCAACCTCAACGGCTCCCAAGACGGTGTGTCAAGCTAAGCTTCACTGCAGCCTGCTACCCTTGATATGAATGCCCCCACAGCTACATCTCAAGCACGTCATTGAGGGGCGCGCATCCCTGAGCCGTGCGCAGGCCCGCGATCTGCTTCAACAGATTCTTTCGGGCTCGCTCAGCGACATAGAGATCGCCGCGCTCATGGGAGCCCTGGCCTCGCGCGGAGAGACACCCGAAGAGGTTGCGGGCTTCGTGGATACCATGCGCTCCGCCGTTACGCCCATCTCACTTAGCGCGGCGGAGCAGGCAGTTCTCGTCGATACCTGTGGGACAGGCGGAGACGGCAGTCGCACCTTCAACATCTCTACCGCGTCCGCTCTGGTGGCGGCCGCCGCTGGAGCCTCCGTCGCCAAGCACGGCAACAGGGCCATCACTTCCCAGTGCGGATCGGCCGATGTTCTTGAGGCTCTTGGCATACCTGTAGGCCTCACTCCCGACGAGGCGGCAGATTCTATCCGCCGGCATCGCTTTGCCTTTCTCCATGCGCCTAGCCTGCATCCGGCAATGAAGGCCGTCATGCCCGTCCGCAAGGCACTTGGCGTCCGGACGGTATTCAACCTTCTGGGACCGCTCACGAATCCCGCCGGAGCCTCCGCGCAGGTCATGGGCGTCTACGCCCCGCACGCTGTCCCCCTGGTCGCTAAGACCATGGCTCTGCTGGGAACACGTCACGCCTTCGTCGTTCACGGCGCAGCCGAATATCCCGACGGCACGACGCGGGGTCTTGACGAGATCTCCATCTCCGGCCCTACTCAACTCGCCGAGGTGCGCAACGGCGTAGTGACCCACTCCATCTTCACGCCGGAAGAGGTAGGCATCTCCCGCTCTCCGATCGAGGCCCTGATTGGGGACGATGCCCAGGCCAATGCGGCTATCCTCACCGATATCTTCGCTGGAGCGCCCGGGCCTCGGCGCGACATCGTTTTGCTTAACGCTGCAGCTGTCCTCGTCGCAGCCGATCTCGCTCCGACAATTCGTGCTGGCGTAGATCTTGCGGCGCACACCATCGACACCGGCGCAGTTACAAATCTCCTCGACCGGCTCCGCAACAAGGCATAGAATCGCTCTGCCCGCAGACGAACACAAATTCTGGCACAACGGAGTAAAGATCGATATGTCCTCGTATCCGCCAGCCCCAACCATCTTCGATGCCACCATGGTCACCACCGCGCTTGAACTGCCGGGCTATCGGGTGGTTCGTAATCTGGGTGTCGTGCGCGGAATCGTTGTCCGCTCGCGCTCGATCTTCGGCACTATCGGTGCCGGCCTCCAGACGGTCATCGGCGGCAACATCACTATCCTTTCGCAACTCTGCGAAAAGACCCGCCAGGATGCCTTCGCCATGATGATGCAACACGCCGCCGAACATGGCGCTAACGCCATCATCTCCGCGCGCTATGACGCCAATGAGCTGATGCAGGGCGTCACCGAAGTTCTCGCGTACGGAACTGCGGTCATCGTCGAGCGCGCGTAATTCGCAACCAAATCGGAACAAATTATTACTCTGCAAAAGAAAAGGGCGCGCGGACTGACCGCGCGCCCTTTGTCTCTCTCTGCACACTTAGAAGACGTACTTCGCGGCCAGCTGCGCCCGTCGAGGCGAGCTGTTCGTTACGCCGTCCGTTGCTGCATTCAAGCGCGCGAAGACCGTCGACGTGATCAACTGCGACCCCATCGTGTCATACGACCTCGTGTTCATCACGTTCTGTACCTCGAACCGAAGCTGCAGATACTGCTCCTTCCACGTTCGGAACGACTTGGAAAGGTTGGCATCCATGCTCCAGGTCGCATTCTGGCGCAGCCAGTTGCGTCCCGTATTGCCGAACTGCCCGGCCGCCGGGATGTAGAACTTCGCACGCTGCTCGGGTGTAAGGAAGAACGTCTGCTGAACGCCGCCGACGATCTCTGTGTGAACCTTGCCCATGTGCGCGTCGCAGTGATCGCACGACGCGGGCGTCTGTACGGAGCTTCCATACGTATTCGATCCGGCAAAGATCGTCAGGGGACGACCCGACTGCCAGTATCCGTCACCCGATATCTGCCAGCCACCGGCAATCCAGTCCAGACCACGATTCCACTGCGAGCCGAACTTACGTCCATGTCCGAACGGCATGTCCAGCACATAGTAGCCATTCACCACGTGCGTGTTGTCGAAGTCCGCCGCCGCATAGTTCAGGCTCGGCTTGCGGTAGTCGAACGGCGTGCCCGCAGCTGACTGCGAACTTCCCGTCGCGACCAGCGTGAACGCCGGATCGTAGGAGCGCGTATCCAGCGACTTCGAATACGTGTAATTCACCGTTACCAGGAAGCCCTGAGAAAACCGCTTTTCCATCTGCATCTGCAGGCCGTTGTAGTTCGAGTAGTCTCGCGACTGCAGGACGTACATACCGCCCAGGTACTGCGAGTACGGCTTGAAGAAGCTCGCCGGCAGGCCCGAAGAAACCACCAGCGGCACCCCGTTTGGATTAGCCGTCGTCGCATTCTGCAGTCTCGTCGCCAGCGAAGTGGCCAGTCCGGCGACGTTATTGGTGCTCAGGTTCGACGCGTAGTTGCGTTGGATGAATTTCGTTCCGCTCTCGCCCGTCTGCCGACGTGTATCCGAAGAGATGATCTGGGTCATCAACGGGCTGTCCTGGCCCGCCTGAACCTGCTGGAAGGCTGTAAGGAAGTTGTTCGAGAAGATCTCAGCCTGGTTGCTATCGTAGCCTCCATACAGGTGGGTCCCGTGGTTGCCGATGTAGGTCATCGTGAACACCGTGTTCTTGATCAGCTCCCGCTGGATGCTCAGGCCCCACATCGAAACTGTGGGGGTCTGCATGCTCGGATCCGAAACCGTCAGCGTATTCAAGCTGTAGGCCGGAGGAGTCGTCAGGGCGAGCGGAGTAGCCGTCGGAGCCGGAGGAGCCCAGTTCGCCGCACGCATGCCAGCCGTTCCGGTTGTGAAGTTGTCCTGCCCGATCGTCGAGTTTGTAACCTGATACGTCAGTCCCGGCATGCCCTGGAAGACCGACGACGAGAACGAGAACGAATTAATGCGATCAAACGCCATGCGGAAGTTGCCGCGGATGGAAGTCTTGCCGTCCTTCAGCGGATCCCATGCGAAACCTATCGAAGGACCGAAGTTCGTCCAGCGGTTATCCATGAACGGCCCATGCACGAACTGCAGAGTCTTGGTCAGCGGCGTTCCGTAGTTCACCGACTGATTCGGAACAAGTCCGGGGAAGCTGTGCAGATTCGGAGCCTGCCGCGCATCCAATCGCAGTCCGAAGTCCAGTACCAGATTTGGCAGCGCCTTCCATGTGTCCTGCACGTAGAAGTCATACTCCGGCCAGCGGTGATCCATATTGTTCACCGTTCCAGCCGGCTTGAACGCCGCCAAGTCGGGCTGCGCCACATACCCCGCCTGCAGCGATCCCACACGCCCCAACAGGTCGTTGATCGCGCTGTAGAGATTTGGCTGATCGTTGCTGGTATTAATGCCCGTCGAAGGCGTCTTATACTGAGCCGTGTTCACCGGGTTCGAGCTCGTCGAGAACGTAACCTGCGGAATCGCATTCAATGAGCCGATCGAGCCGCGCTGATCGATCTCGCGTCCGTAGCGGAAGTTGATGCCCGTCTTGAAGACATGCGCACCGCGCACCATCGTAACGTTGTCCACCAGCTGAATCGTCGTCAGGAAACGATTGTTGCCAAGATAGGAGTTCAGTGGCGCAGTAATGGAATTATTGGGATTAAACGGCGTCTTCTGGGCCGAGGCAACCGCCGGGTTCTCAAACTTGTATCCGAAGCGGTTCATACCGACAACAAACTCGTTGACCAGCGTCGGCGTGGGGGCCCACCGGTAATTGAACGCGAAGTTCCGTGGCGTCCTGTAGGTATTGACCACCGCCGGAAGTCCAGGGAACGTCTGCAGGCCGGAGTTCGTCGAATCGGCAAACGTGTTCTGATGACCCGAAACCCAGCGAAAGTACATTGAGTTCTTCTCATTGAACCGGTAGTCGATCTTGAACGTCACATCCACCTGCTTGTCCGTCGCAGGGGCCACCCAGTTGTACCCCGCAGTGTTCAGACCGTCGCCTGACTGGAATGTGTTCGGCAGCGGAGCCAGGCCAAGGAAGCTCTTCATCGCTGGATCCAGCCCCTTATGGAACGGATCGTTCGCGACGATGTCGTAGGTGCTGATCGGTACAATCGGGTTTCCGTTTGCATCCACCGACGCGCCGGCCGCGCCCGCCGGAGTGTTCCTTGCGCCCGTGGCATAGCGGAACAATCCCTGCCGAGCCTGTTGCGTATACACCGTTCGTGAGACCAGAGTGCTGGTCAATGCATGCAGCAACTCCACATTCACGAAGAAGAACGCCTTGTCCTTCCAGATCGGCCCGCCGAGCGAACCACCGGGAACTTGCTGCACAAATTGCCCGCGCGGAAGTCCGGCAGCCTTATTCTGCGGCGTATTCGCGCGCAGGAACGGTGATTGATAGAACCAGAACAGATTGCCGTGCCACTGGTTCGTGCCCGACTTAGTCACCATCACAACCTGAGCGCCAGAATTGCGACCATATTCTGCAGTGGGAGCCGATGTAATCACGCGAAATTCTGAAAGCATGTCGGGATTCTGGTGCGGCGGTGAAGTGTTCGATCCACCCGACGAACTCTCGTTGGCATCGATGCCGTCCATCACATAGTTCCAGGCACGATCGCGCGACCCATTCACGCTGATGCCGCCGCCGGTCGCGTTTGCTCCATTCACCACAACGCCGGGTACATATTGCACCAGGCCGAGAGGATTCCGGCCGCGCGTTCCGACGATTGGAAGCTGTGTCAGGGTAACGGTGTCGATCATCGCGCCGAAGTTCCCCGAGGACTCAGTCTGCACTAGGTCGTATCCGCCCTGGACCGTCACAACCTCGGTTCCACCGCCGATCTCCAGCTTTGGATTCACGCTCGTCGGAATTCCAATCGCCAGAACATTTCCCGTCGATGTGTATTGCTTGAATCCCGGAGCTTCCACCTTGATTGTGTACCGCCCCACCTGTAGCAAGTCGAAGGTATAGGTGCCTCCGCTCGAGGTCTTCATCGCATACACCGAGCCGGTCCCCTCGTTCACGGCCGTCACAGTGGCATTGGGCACCACGGCACCACTCGAGTCCGTCACAGTACCGGAGATGCGGCTTGTAGTTCCCTGTCCCAGGGCGAGTGAAGTTATCAGCAAAACGACGCTACAGAGCGATAACAGCCAACGATATGACATACGCCTCCAAATTGAACCATTTGATCCGAGTGAACGATTGTCCGCCTCTTCTCTTGCCAGAGGAGAAAGCGAGAAACGGCGAGCACGTGACACGGCACAAACTCCTTCAAACAAACGCCCACTAGCAACCGAAGTTGCGCGAAGCCGATCTTGAAAGGAGTAGGAATCAGTAAACGCTAAAACTGTCACCCACTGCTGTCAAGAGAATCTGTCTCTTCTCCGCTCACCGTGCAAAAACCATTCCAAACCTTCCTCATATTTCACCCACGATATCCACCGCTCACCCTGCAGCGCCCATGTACGATAACCAACAACCCCACCGCAACACGAGGCTGCACCTGCACCATGACCACTTCCGCACCAGGCCGCATCGAGATCATCACAGGCCCCATGTTTTCCGGAAAATCCGAGGAACTGATCCGCCGACTCAAGCGAGCGCGTATCGCCCGCCAGCGCGTCGCCTGCTTTAAGCCCGACATCGATCTTCGCTACCATCGCACGGCAATCGCCAGCCATAGCTCCCAGACCCACGACGCCTCAACGATCGCACCCACCAGCGATCAACTTCGTGAAGACCTTTTCTCCAGCGGCAAGGTTCACCAAGTCGATGTCATCGGCATAGACGAGGTCCAGTTCTTCGACCACGACATCATTCCGCTCGCCCTCGAACTCGTCCACCTCGGCAAGCGCGTTCTGCTCGCCGGCCTCGACACTACCTTTGCCAACGAGCCCTTTGGTCCCGTCCCTAACCTCATGGCTCTCGCCGATGAGGTCACCAAGCTCTCCGCCGTCTGCATGACCTGCGGCCAACCCGCGATCCACACGCAGCGTCTCGGTCAGAGCCAGGAACTCGTCGTTGTAGGGGCCGCCGGCCTCTACGAAGCCCGTTGCCGCGCTCACTTCCAGCCTTACGTCGACGAACACCACTCCGAGCAGCTCGAGCTTCCGGCGGTACAGTAAGCGCGCCGTTTCAGAGGGTACTAGCTACCGGCTCCCTTAACCGTTTCCGCTCAAGCCACATCGCGGCCATGCCAAGCGCTCCGAAGCTGATGGGACCGCCCGGCCAGGCATGTGTTTTGAAAAGACTGAGACCAAACGCCGAAACAATCAGCAGCAACACCAATATCCACGATCTCTGCGTTCGCCACACACCAACAGCGACGCCCACTAGTCCTACTGACCACGCAACGCTGCCCATTACAGCAAGCAATGGACTGGTCCCAGGAGCACCTCCAACAATCCGATGCCTCCAGACTGTCATGATCGGCTGCTGCCACGCCTCAAACATTCCAGTGCTCTGGGCCTCCTTTACAAGAATTCCGGTAACAACTCCCGCCGCAGTATCAAACGCCGTAAAGCTCACAGCGAATACAAACATAGAGGCCCAAACCAGCTCGGGTAAAAAGCCGGAACGTCCGCGCAGAAGCATACAGACTGACAAAGCAGCGAGTGGGAACAGAGGAATTTGAAGATAGTGAACCATCAGCCAAATCCGCGTATCCAGATGCATTAGATCGTGTGGTTGCGGATGAAACAGTTCGACTATCGCCAGTACCAAGGGAGCGCCGACCACGAGCACAGGTAGAAAGATGGATCGGCGGCTTTGAACCTTCATCTCGTATCCTCGTGCAACTCAGAGAATTCTCAAGCGCCAGAAAGCTCCGCGATGATCTGTTGGGCAGCTGCAATGAGTTCATCAGCCTCTGCAGTGGGAATCTTCTTGCCGCGCTGAGCCTGCACCTCGTTGATGAATGCTCCCAGTTGTCCACTTGCACTGCTTACATTTCCCCGTTGCACCGACGCCAGCGCCGCCCGCAGTTTGGCCTCCAGGCTATTCTCCTGTCCCTTCGGCAATCCCAGCGATTCGATTTGGTCAATCAGATTTTGTATCTGCGCAGCGATCGACCCGCCGCCACCAGTCACCGTGATCGTCACGCTGTCCGGAGGGCTATCCACTGCGCCATCGTTCACAACCAGGCTGAATACATAAGACCCCGGCGCCGCGGCGGTGAAGCTCGGTGTCGCCGTATTCGCTCCTGTCAAAGTTACGACGGGCCCCGACACCTGCGTCCAGTGGAACGTCAACGACCCCGGACCGTTATCCGGATCGGAGCTTCCATTGCCATTCAGCGTCACCAGCGAGCCGGCGGGAACGGTTTGGTCTGGTCCCGCATTCGCGACCGGAGGCTGGTTTGGAGGTAAGGTTTCTGTGATGCTGGCGCACGCTGAAAATGACGAGGTATTCCCGCCAGCATCCGTCGCGGTGGCCGTCACGACGTCATTGGCGGAAAGGTCCGCAGGAACTGTTGCGGTGAAGCTCGCATTCCCAGAACCGTCCGTCGTCACATCCGTCGAGCCCAGGTACGTCTCTCCCTCGCCGGAGCCCGAAGCATCACAGCTATGGTTCCCGTAGAAGTCGATCTTCAGACCAACATTATTTCCGCCGTGAACCGAACCCGCGACAGTCAGGTCAGTAACATCCAACACCGCCGGAGACGTTAGCGACGGAGCTGGCTCAAGATTGTTGCCGCTGTTCGCCAGGGCAATACCCAACCCTCCATTCCCAACAATCGAGTTGGCATGAATGATGTTGCCTGTCGCGGCGGAGCCTTCCACTGAAACTCCCACTGCCCCGTTGCTCGCGATGACGTTCCCCTCAATCAGATTTGAGGGCATCTGCGAGATGTGAATTCCGTCGCCGCCATTCGGCATCGGGATTAGACCAGTTGGATCAGTCCCGATCAGGCTGTCTTCAACCATATTGTTTCCACCAAACGGGCTCCCGCTCTGCCGAATCGAGATTCCATGCGAGGGGAAGCTGTGGATTACCATCCCAAGCACCGTGCTTTTCTGTCCTACCAGGTCAAGCCCCACGATCGGACTTCCTCCAATGTCCTTCGGAGACGATTGACTTCCGTCCACCTCCACCTGTCCGGCAGGCTGTGTGGTTCCATCCACAATCACCTGTTGCAGCGCTCCCATACTTCCAAAGTTGAACGTCGTGGTGGACGACATCACAATCTTCGGAACCCCGGATCCCGCAATATTGAAGTGGATTGCTGTAATAACCGGCTGCTGGTCGGCCTCTGTCAGCGCTGCGCGCAGCGTGCATACGCCGGTGAAGCCGATGTTCTGATTGCCGGTGTCGCAAGCTCCATCTCCCGGCAGACCGTCGGCAAGGTCGGCCGTCGAGTTCACATTCAGCTCCCGGTCGGACGTGTACCCCGCAACCACCGCACTTCCTGGCATCACAATCCTGTCATGCGGCGCTATATCAAACGTCAACAGCGCTCGCACCTGTGTCGCGCCTATCGCCAATTTCTTCGCGACATCCGGCGGGTTGAACCGGACTGGTCTCTGCTTATCCTTTGCGACAGGCACAGGGATTGTTCCAATCGGCAAAACGGCAGGCAGCACAACTGATCCGTCCAGTGTGATCTGCGAGTTTGTAATCTTCACACCGGCCTGGTCCGTTGAGTAGGCGCCATCAAGGTGAACTCTGCCATTAAATGGCGGACCCACTGCCGGAAACACCGCGCTCCGCGCTTCGACCGTAGCTGCCAGCACCTGGATTGCGCTGGGATTGTCGAGTTGGAGGCCGTCAAACCGCACCTCGATCGACTTGGCCGCGATGCTCTGCACAACGTGGCCCACGGCATTGATACTGCCTCCTCCCCCGACAGCAATTAACTGATTAAAGCCAATTCTGTCCGGTTTGGGGTCCGTGTCACCGACACCGTTATCTGTAATGGTGCTTGCTCCCGGCGAGCCCGAAGCAAGCACAACCTGGAATTGAGCTAAGGCAGATGTTGAGCATAGGGCGACAAGCCCTGCTTCAATCACAATCGAAATAATCAAGGGGTGGCGTTTCATGGCGACCCTCCTTACCTGGTGCAACGCAAGGGCCGGGGCCTGTGGGGGCATCGTTCTACGCTTGAAGCCTTACAAGCGTCAACAGAGTTCTCAACAATTGTGACCAATCGAAGCCAGACACGGCCCTCACCGGCTCTTATCGGTCCTTATCGCCTGCGTTATCCTTATCCCGCACAAGCTTCACCGCATCTAACAGATTCAGGACCACCAGGAGAGAAGCCGTTATGCGTCTTACCGTTGCCGCCCTCGCCGTCAGCCTCCTTGCCGTTCCCGCCTTTGCGAAACCTGCTAAAGGCACCGTCACCGTCCCCCTCAAAACAGCAGACGGAAAGGACGCCGGTACCGCCACTTTCAGCCCCTCCAAAGACAACAAGCTCACCATCAAGGTCGATCTCAAGAATCTCCCCATGGGCGAGCACGCCGTCCACATCCACCAGAAGCCTCTCTGTGAGCCACCCGACTTCAAGACCGCCGGGGGCCACTTCAATCCCGACACCAAACAGCACGGCCTGCAGAACCCCATGGGCCACCATGCCGGCGACCTTCCCCAGAACGTCACCGTCAACGGCGGCGGCACCGGCTCAGCCACCTTTAAGGTCGATTACCTCTCGCTCGACCCCACTGCCTCCGACTCGCTCTTCGCCAACGGCGGTACCTCCATCATGGTCCACGAGAAGGCCGACGACATGAAGACTGACCCGACCGGTAACGCTGGCAACCGCATCGCCTGCGGAGTCATTACGGCTCCCAAATAACTCAAGCTCAGTCTGTTCAGAAACTATTTCAGCTCTGTGAACAACTCCCGTCGCCCATGCGTATAGACACGCATGGGCGTTCTTCACATGGCGATTCCGGTGGTTGGGCAAGGCCTCAATGGACGGACCAATCGCAAGTCCGCCGTTCGGCCGCAAGCCGCTCGTTCTACTCCGGATAACCCTGTCAGACACACCCCTTTAACAGCCCCTCTACGCGGTACACTCGTACCACCGTCGAAGTCATTTGAGGCCACGTTGGAGCGCACCCCGGAGCAGACAGCCGCACAGGAAGCCGCGCAGGAAGCTGTAGGCAAACTGGTCCGCCAGTGCCTCGCCGGCGACGCTCATGCGTGGCAGCAACTGGTCGTCTCCCAGCATCGGCGCATCTACGCCATTTGCTATCGCTTTACCGGCTCCTCCTCCGACGCCGAAGATCTCACCCAGGACGTCTTCCTCAAGCTCTACAAGAATCTTTCGAGCTTTGACCTGCAAAAAGGCAGTTTTCAGACCTGGATCACCACCCTGGCCCGCAATCTCCTCGTCGATCATTTCCGCCGCACCCGGCTCGACCGCGCATCTGACTCCCTCGATGCCACCTTCGACGGCGAAGAAGACGGGCCCACCATGGCAGATCGGCTCGCCGACCCCCGCCCCTCGCAGGAACACCACGTCTCTTCGCTAGAACAGAAGAGCCGCATCCAGGCAGCCCTGAAACAGCTATCCCCCGAGCTCCGCGAGGCTGTTATCCTTCGGGACCTCGAGGACATGGACTACAAAGAAATTGCACAGGTTTTACGTATTCCTGAAGGAACCGTGAAAAGCCGCATCAGTCGCGGTCGCGGGGAACTTGCAAGACTGTTACAACGTATAGAAAGACAGGCCTAGAGCATCAGAAAGGCCTGAGCAGAACGATAGAAAGAGAGGTGGTTCCAGGTGGCAGAATTCAACCAGTTCGGTAACGCACAGCCCTCCCGGACTCCGGAGCAGGCACACTGCGCCCAGTGCGAGGCCATGCTCCCCGACGTCTTCGACCACACCCTCTCTCCCGACGAGCAGGCCATCTTCGACCGCCACCTGGCGATCTGCCCCGATTGCTCCCGCATGTTCATCGACGCCCAGCGCGGCGCCGCCTGGCTGGAGATGCTTCGCAGCCCCCGGCCCGAACCGACCGCCGACCTGCTCGAGCGCATCCTCGTCTCCACCGGCCCGGCTGCCAACCTGTCTGCCGTCTCCGCGGTACAGGCCGATACCCTTCTCGGCCAGCCGATGCTCGTCCCGGCCGCAGCCACCGCCGCCCCGGCAACCTACGCCACCGGCAAGATTCTGCCCTTCCGTCAGCGCTTTGCCAATGCCTTCCGCATCTCCGCTATCGGCCATACGCTGATGCAGCCGCGCCTGGCCATGACCGCCGCGATGGCCTTCTTCTCCATCGCCCTCACCCTCAACCTCACCGGAATTCGCATCACCCAGCTCAAGGCCAGCGACTTGACTCCGTCCAGCCTCAAGCGCAGCTTCTACGACGCCAACGCCAAGGTCGTCCGCTCCATCGACAACCTGCGCGTCGTCTACGAACTCGAATCGCGCGTTCACGACCTCCAGCGCGATGCTGACTCAACCACGACCCCGGCCCCCGAAAGCGCTCCCGCTCCTCAGAACACTCCTTCCGGCGATCAGCAGCCTGACGACCCGAAGACCCCCGAGCAGAAGAACCAGCAGAAGCAGTCCAGTCCGCGTCCCCGCTCCGGCTCCAGCCGTAGCGTCCAGCCGCAGCGCTCGCTGCAGTACACTGCATCGCTCTCCCAGCCCGGCCCCTCCCCCGAGACCGGTCTTGAGCCACGGAAATCCTTTGTTGTCTTTACTCCCAACTATTTCAACAACGTACGTCAAGGGGGACACGCATGAACTGCGCCAACCATCCAGAGCGTGAACGCGTCGCCTTCTGCCAGAACTGTGGCAAGGCGCTCTGCCAGGAGTGCGCCCGCACCGTCGGCACTGCCGTCTTCTGCGAGCCCTGCCTCGCGGCTCGCATCGCCGGTGCTCCCGGTTCTTCCGCCGGGGCCCCTTATACGGCCCCCGGAGCTTCCATTCCACCAATGCCTCCGCCACCTCCAGCCGGTGAGCCGAACCCCGGCCTGGCCGCTCTGCTCGGCTTCATCCCCGGCGTCGGAGCCATGTACAACGGCCAGTACGCCAAGGGAATCGTTCATCTCATCATCTTCGCCATACTGGTTTCGCTTGCCGATGAGCACGGGATCTTTGGCCTCTTCGTGGCCGGCTGGATGTTCTATCAGGTCTTCGAGGCCTACCAGACCGCCCGCGCCCGCCGCGACGGCACGCCTCTCCCCAATCCCTTCGGCCTCAATGACCTCGGCGAGCGGCTCGGCTTCGGCAAGTCTTGGGCCGCAACTAGTTCAACTCCTCCAGCATCAGAGACCGTTCCTCCGCCGACGACGCCCTACACCGCTCCGGCAGCAGCCTACGCACCTCCAGCAAGCGCAGGCTGGGGCTCCGCGTGGGAGAGTTACACCCCTCCGCCAGCCTCACACGCCGCATGGGATTACCAGGCCGTCACGAATCCCTACATCAACACACCGCCCTTCGACCCCAATCTGCCCGCGCCTCGCAACCGTTTTCCTGCAGGTGCGATCTGGCTCATCGGACTCGGCGCAATCTTCCTCATCGGAAACACCGGCCTCTTTCACGGTTTCCCGATCCATCACCTCATTCCGTTCTTCCTCATCGGGCTTGGCGTCTGGCTCTTCATCCACAAGATGAGCGCCACAGGAGCCAATCTTGGGGACGATGGATCTGCCTACTACCGTGTTCGCCTCTTCAGTGCGCTCCGAGGCTCCATCTGGGTCATCCTCGTCGGAATCATGTTCCTGCTCTCCAGCTTCAACATCCTCGGCTGGGGCAAGAGCTGGCCTCTCTTCATCATCGTCGCCGGTCTCATGACCTTCTTTGAGCGCACGGCCTACAACTCCTC